>FWPU01005254.1_pt1 | contig 28461 bp, 21 predicted proteins | sample 2228361 | NCBI WGS metagenome assembly FWPU01 (sample SAMEA103939777, study PRJEB20133) | metagenome
CGCAAATCGTTTTTTGCTCCAAATCGCCGCCGATTTGCGAAAAAGCAGGCATCCTTACTATACCACCTCTTTCCCCAAATGTCAAGCCCCTCACCTCCAAAATTTTCCTCAGATATGATGATCTACCCCAATCCGAACATTTTGAACCGCCAGGTTACCGGCGTGCAAAGCCAAAAAGCTTGATCGGCCCCCGCCAGGCCGGGTCAGGCCGAACCAGGTGTGACACACGGGTAGCCGGGCAGATGCCTTGTTTATATCGCTTTGACATGGTCCAGGGCAAAGGTCACCTCGATGGGGATCAACATGCCCGGCTCGCCACAGTTGGGGCAGATCGCCTCCGGATTGTCGCTCTCGAAGCGGAGACCACAGCAGTTCCAGCAGATAAAGCGGCTGGGCGCCGGAAAGGTGATGATACGGCAGCCCTCGGCCGGCGTGCCCGCGCTCAGCTCGGCCACCAAAGCGCGCAACGCCTGCTCCGTCTCTGGAGATGGATCGAACATCTCCAGGTGCAGCTCGAGGACCTGCACCGCACCCTGGGCCTGTGCTTCGGCCAAGGCTTGCTTGAGCATTGCCCGGACCTCTTCTCGATCGGGAATCACCTGCTACTCCCTCAACATCCTTCACCCGGCGCGACCGGTGATGTAATCCTCGGTCAGCCGTTGGGTGGGTTTGGTAAAGATCTGGTCGGTGGGACCATATTCGACCAGATCCCCCAACCAGAAAAAGCCGGTCCAGTCGGAGGCGCGAGCGGCTTGCTGCATGTTGTGGGTGACGATGACAATGGTGTACTCTTGCGCCAGATGACGCATCAGGTCTTCGATGGCCAGCGTCGCCTCAGGGTCCAGCGCCGAGCAGGGTTCGTCCATCAAGATCACCTCCGGCTCGACGGCCAGCACGCGGGCAATGCACAGCCGCTGCTGCTGCCCGGCGTTCAGGTCCAGCGCCGACCGCTTCAGATTGTCTTTGACCTCCTCCCACAGGGCTGCACCCTGCAGACTGTTGCGGACAATGTCGTCCAGGCTGCGGCCTTTGTGCATCCCCAAGACGCGCGGACCAAAGGCTACGTTGTCCAAGATCGTCTGTGGAAAGGGGTTGGGCCGCTGAAAGACCATGCCCACCCGCCGCCGCAGGGTCACCACGTCGAAATCAGGGGCATAAATATCCTGCCCGCCCAACAACACGCTGCCCTGGATGCGCACCCCCGGAATGGTATCGTTCATGCGGTTGAGACAGCGCAGGAAGGTGCTCTTGCCACAGCCGGAAGGGCCGATGAGCGCGGTGATCTGCCGCTCTTTGATAGGCAATGAAATCCCGTTCAGAGCCTGCATGTCACCGTAAAACAGTTGCAGGTTGTGGACACTCATCTTTTCTGGGTGTTCCATGCGCCCCTCTCCCGCCAGGCGGGTTTGTCACCTCCCTCTACTTTGCCAGGGCTATTGTAACAGAAGTGGCATAGGATGCAAATCGCCAGGGGGAACTGGTCCTGAGGGCTGGAACAACTTGCTGCTTCTGGCTCGATAATGTTAAATTCGGGCTCCTTGACCTCTCCTAACCCCTCCGTGGGGATGGGTGAGGGAGGCACCGCACGGTCAACCTAACAATGCCAAGCCAGAAACGCCCGGGCGACGACGCGATAGGCAGGCCGATACAACCGCTCATAGACCGGGGAGTGGTGCGCTGCCGGAAAGCCCTGCTGCGCCATGCGCCGCCAGAACTCGCCGATCTGGGCCGGCGGAAAGGGCAACAAGCCACCAGCCGCCATCCGCTCTGCAACCTGCCCACACCATTGCAGGCGATCTGCGGAACCGCGATATTCCCGCGCGGTGCGCAAAAAGGCGGCCAGCAGCACCTCCGGGTCGCGCCCTGCCGCCACGTAGGGCCGCAGATGTACCCGCACGATCTCGCCAGAGGGAGAGATGTCATCCAGCAGTGTTTCTTCCGGCCCGGAGCCCATCGTCGCCAGCTCCCTCTCCAGCCAGGCGCGCACGCCAGCCTCATCCGCGACCGCGTGCTCACTCCCCAGACATCCCTGGTGCAACAGTTTGTAGAGGTCCACGATTTGCAAATGTGGATAGCGCCGATATTGAGCCGTCAGAATATGCCTCAAGGCCTCTTCCATGACACTGCTGCTCCTCAGGAGGTTGCGGCAGAGGGCGGACAAGATTCTCCCAGGCTCAAACCCACGGCGTTTGCAGCGCCTCCTGGTCGTACAGGCTGGCCGAGTCGTCGGGTTGGGCATCCTCCCGAAAGTGCGCCCCCCGCGACCGGCGGTTGTGCCACGCGGCTCGGGTGACGACCCAGGCTGCCTGGGCCAGGTTGCGCAGGACGAGCAGGTCGTCGCGGAGGCGGGTAGCGCGGTAAAAGCCATCTATCGTCTCCCACAGGTGGTTCAGGTCGCGCAGGGCGCGGGCCAGCCGCCGCGCGCTACGCGCCAGGCCCACGTAAAGCCACATCACATGCTGGATGTTCCGTCGGTCGCGGTAGACCAGCACCGGGTCGGCCAGGGCGTTGTGGCCGACATCCTCCCAGGGGGGCACCTCGCTTTCGGCCACCCGCTCCAGGTCGCGGCGGCCGGCAATATCCTGCCCGGCTCGCTCGCCCCAGACCAGGCCCTCCAGCAGCGAGGTGCTGGCCAGGCGGTTGGCGCCGTGGACCCCGGTACAGCTTACCTCGCCCACGGCGTACAGCCCTCCGACCGTCGTCCGTCCCCAGCTATCTACCAGCACGCCACCGCAAAAATAGTGGGCCGCCGGCACCACCGGGATCGGCTCGGCGCTGATGTCTATACCGGCCTTCAGACAGGTGGCATAGATGGTCGGGAAACGCTCACGGATGCGGGCCGGCTCCATCTGGCCCGTCAGGTCGAGCAGCACGTGGGGATAGCCGTGCTCGATCATCTCCTGGTGGATGGCCCGCGCCACCACGTCGCGGGGAGCCAGGTCGCCCCAGCGCGGGGCGTATTGATCCATAAAGTGCCGCCCATCAGGGGTGTAGAGCCGTCCGCCTTCGCCACGCACCGCTTCGGAGATGAGAAAGTTGTCGGCGCCGGGCACGGCCAGGGTGGTGGGATGGAACTGCACATACTCGGCGTTGACGATGCGAGCCCCGGCGCGATAGGCCATAGCCAGCCCGTCGCCCCGCGCCCCCTCGGGGTTGGTGGTATAGCGGTAGATGCGCCCTAATCCGCCGGTCGCCAGCACCGTGGCCGGGGCCAACACACGGTGGACCACACTCGTCTGTCGGTCGAAAATGTAAGCGCCATGGCAGGTAATGGGCCGATAGACAGCCAGTGGATCGCGGGTGTGGTGCGGCGAGGTGATCAGGTCCACCGCCGTTGTGTTGCTCATCAGGGTGACGTTCGGTAGCTGCCGCAGCCGGGCCACGAGCGCCCGCTCAATGGCCCGACCCGTGGCATCGCCCACGTGGAGCACGCGCGGCACCGAGTGCCCCCCCTCCAGGGTGTAAAGCAGCGCGCCATCGGCATCCCGGTCAAAGGCCACGCCGACCTCCTCGATCAGCAGACGCTGCACCAGCTCCGGCCCCTCCTCGGCCAGGAGGCGCACCGCCTCGGGCAGGCACAGGCCCGCCCCGGCGGCCATCACGTCGCGGGCCAGCATCTCCGGCGAGTCGCCATGGCCACGCCCCACAATGCCGCCCTGGGCGTAGCGCGTATTAGATTCTTCCGCGTCGGCAGCACGGGTGACAACCAGCACCTGCCGCTGGCGATCGCGGGCCAGCCGCAGGGCCGCCGTTGCCCCGGCGATGCCGCAGCCGACCACGAGCACATCTGTTTCTATGGGCATTGGTGGTTTCCTCCCGTGTTGTGGATGGCGTGTTGTGGGATGATACGTTTCAGACCGCCAGCATCCGCTCCAGCGCGACCCGCGCCCGGCGGGCCGTCTCGGCTTCCACCGTCACCTCGGTAACAAGCCGGCCCTCGACCAGCGCGTCCAGCGTCTCGGCCAGGTTGTCCAGCGTGATCTGGCTCATGGTGCGGCAAAAGGGGGGCACGTCGGCCAGGGAGGCGATCGTCTGTTCAGGATGGCGGGCCTGGAGCCGGCGCACCAGGCGCGTTTCGGTGCCGATGGCCCACCGGGTCCCCGGCGGCGCGGCCTCCACCTGGGCGATGATGTAGGCTGTCGATCCGGCATCGTCGGCCAGGTCTACCACCTCCATCGGGCATTCGGGGTGGACGATGACGTGGACGCCGGGCAGCCGTTGCCGCACGGCGCGCACCTGCTCCGGGCGGAAACGTTGGTGGACGTTGCAGGCCCCCGGCCAGAGGATCACCCTGGCCCGCCGGATGGCTCCGGCGTCGGGTGGGCGGTGGATGTCCCACAATAGCATCTCCTCCAGGGGGATGCCCAGTCGCCTGGCGGCGTTTCGCCCCAGATGCTGGTCGGGGAAGAAAAAGATGCGCGGGCGCCGGGCCAATGCCCAGCCGATGGCCCGCCCGGCGTTGCCCGAGGTGCAGACGACGCCGCCGTGCTGCCCGCAAAAGGCCTTCAGCGCCGCCGACGAGTTGACGTAGGTGATGGGGGTGAATTCGCCCTCGGGCAGATGTTCCCAGGCAGCCTGAACCGCATCGAGTGTGGCCGTGTCGGCCAGGTAGCAGCCGGCGGACGGATCGGGGATGAGCACGTGCTGACCTGGCCGGGCCAGGATGGCCGCCGTCTCGGCCATAAAATGGACGCCGCAAAAGAGGATGAACTCGGCGTCGGTGCTGGCGGCGTCGCGGGCCAGCTGGAGCGAGTCGCCCTGGAAATCGGCAAAGGCCAGCACCTCGTCGCGCTGGTAGTGATGGCCCAGGATGACCAGCCGCTCACCCAACGCCGCTTTGGCAGCGGCAATGCGCGCTGCCGGGTCGGGCTTGAGCGGCTGCGCCCCCGGCTTGACGATCTTCATGCTCAGGTCCAACGCCCTGGGCGAGTGGGTCAAAGCCCCGACCGAGAGGTAATCCACGCCGGTGGCGGCGACCTCGGCGGCGCGCTCCAGGGTTATGCCGCCGGAGGCTTCCAGCGGCACCCGGCCGGCGGCCAGGGCAACGGCCTGGCAAAGCTCGTCCAGGCGCATGTTGTCCAGCAAAATGCGGTCCGGCGGCGGCTCGATGCTCAGCGCCTGGCGCAGCTCGTCCAGGGTGCGAACCTCGACCTCAAGGGGCAGCTCTGGGTGGGCGGTGCGAGCGCGCTCCACGGCAGGCAGCAGGCCCCCGGCAGCGTCCACATGGTTGTCCTTGACGAGCAGCATGTCGTACAGGGCCTGGCGGTGGTTCAGCCCGCCGCCCATCCGCACGGCATACTTGTCCAGCAGGCGATAGCCGGGCGGTGTCTTGCGCGTGTCCAGCACCCGCGCTCCGGTGCAGGCCACGGCGTCAACAAAGCGGCGGGTCAGCGTGGCGATGCCCGATAGCCGCTGCAAAAAGTTGAGGGCGGTGCGTTCGGCGGCCAGCAGGCCTCGTGCCGGGCCGCTGACCACGGCTACCAGCTCACCGGGCACCACCTCCTGGCCATCGGCGGCATAGGCGGTAAACCGGAGGGCCGGTTCCACGCGTCGGAACACCGCCTCGGCCAGGGGTAGCCCGGCCAGCACACCGGCCTCCTTGGCCACGATGCGGCCCTGGAGCACCAGGTCGGCGGGCAGGGTGGCTTCGCTGGTGGCGTCGCCGGGGCCGATGTCCTCGGCGATGGCCAACTCGATGAGCGGCGCGGCGGCGTCGAGCACGGCTGCTATGTCGGGCCAGAGATCGCGGCTGGAATCCAAGAGGGCACCCTCCTCATTCAAACTACAGGGGCGACAGGGCAAGGGACTCACCGGTTCAAAAGGCGTCACAAAGCGATTTTCCGCAACCCGAGCACCTGGCTCACGGGCACAACGAACAGGAGCCCGGTATTGGGCTGAGACAGATCGCCGACGACCTGTTGCGCGGCGGCGATGGCTCGTTCCAGAATCGCTTCGTCCTCGACGACACTAAACAGGGTGCGGTGCTGCATCTCCCGGCGGGTCAAGAAGTTGCGCAGGGAGGGCAGCAAGGGGAAATCGTCATGCATCGCCTGGCGGACGCGGCCCAGCCCGGTGCTCTCCAGGATGGTGACGCCTGTGACGCCGACGGCTTCCCAGGCATCTAGAACATCAGTGCACTTTTCCAATTCATCCAGCACAAGGACCAATAGATGTGCCATGCTTGCTCCATTCCATGACAGACTAGTCTTTCGCCGGCGTCTGCTCACCAGCCTTGGGATAGGCGGCTCGCAGCAGGATCGGGGTCAGCAGGGTTGTGGCCAGGACCATGATAACTACATCGGCAAACACCTCATCGTCGATCAGGCCCGCCTCTTGGGCCACCGTAGCGACGATCAGCCCCACTTCCCCGCGAGAGGTCATGCCGATGCCCAGGCGCAGCGCCTCTTTGAGAGAGAGCCCACCCAGTCGTGCGCCAAGCCCGCACCCCACGATTTTGGACACCACGGCGACACCCACGATGGCCAGGGCCAGGGGCCAGCCGCCCGCGCCGAGGGATCGGGCATTGGCACTCAGGCCGATGCTGACGAAAAAGATAGGCACCAGCCAGGAATAGGCCAGTGTGTGCATCCCGGTTTCAATTTTGTGTCGCAGTGGCGTGCGCGCAAAGAGCAATCCGGCCAGAAACGCCCCGGTGATGGCCGCAATCCCCCCCAGAAACTCGGCTCCCCAGGAGAAAAGCAGGGTGGTCACAATGACCAGGGCCATAACCCCCTCGCTGATGGGCAATCGGTCCACCAGAGCGGCCAGGCGTGGCAGCAGGCGCGATCCCAGCCAGATAGCCAGGCCCAAAAAGAGGGCCATCTTGACCAGTACCCAGGGAATGGTCAGGATGCCGGATGCGCCGTCTCCTACAAAGGCGACAAAGAGAGAGAGCATCAGGATGACCAGTATATCATCCACCACAGCGGCGCCCAGCAGAGTCATTCCCACTCGGCTGCGCAGCACCTTCAGCTCCAGCAGAGTCTGGGCCGAGATGCTGACGCTGGTGGCTGCCAGCACCAGGCCGAGGATAAAGCTCTGTTGCCAGTCGAAGCCAAAGAGGCGGGCCACGACCGCTCCCAGGAGGACGGGCGCGACCACGCCCAAGGCGCCGCTGAGCACGGCCGGCCGCCCCGAGCGCATCATGGCCTCGAAATCCACCTCCAGCCCGGCCACAAACATCAACAGCAGAACGCCCAGGTGGGCCAGGTGGTGCAAGGTCTCTGACAGATGCCCGCTGCCCAGCAGGGGCCAGCTCAACAGATCCAGCAGCGTCGGTCCCAGAAGCAGGCCGACCAACAATTCGCCGAGAACGGCCGGTTGGCCCAGCCGAACACTCAAGTAGCCGGCCGCCTTGGCGGCCACGATCACGATAGACAGCAGCAACGAGAACTGGAGCAGTGGATCCATCAGCTTGTTCTACATTGGCTTCTACAGTGCATGGTTCTATTCTCCGTCTTTTCTGCCTTACCTGCCTTTGCCGAACATTATACTCGAATCTGGGCCGTAAGGCAAACAGGACCCGGGAGCACTCCCCAGGTCATCTCGCCCCCCCCTTGCCGAGAGCGTAACATCCTGGGGACATACAGGGTGCAAAAGCCGGCCATCGGGAAGTAGGACAACTGCTAGCAGTTGTCCTACTTTTTCATGCTTTATGGTGCCCGGAAGGGCATGTTGAACTGCGGAGCTGTCCTACTGACTTGTGACGCCCCCCCTTTGCCAGGTTGCATCCGCTGGCAGGCGATGGTATAATCCGGCTCGTTCCGATCGGTTTCGGCCAGGCCGGGTTAGGAGATGAAAAAGTGAGTAAATGGGATGAGCTGATCGAATGGTTCTTTTCGCTCTTTGGTCCACGGCCCCCTGCCCCGGTGGGCGAACAGCCCCCCGATGTTATGCGCCCCCGCGTCTTGCTCATCACCTATAACCCCATCATCCGCAGCGAAGGGGGGCGCAGGCTGACCGCCGTCCTGGGCTGGAACGACGTGGAGGCGCTATGCCGGGAGTACATCGCCGACCTACGCGAGTGCAGCAACGGCTTTCTCGACTATCAGATCGTGCAGCGCATTGAGGCCGATGCCTGGCCGGTCAAGATTGACGGCTTTCGCTACGACGAGGAGAGCTTTTTGCGAAACTGGCGCAGCGGCAGCGGTTGGCACCAACCCGATACGGCGGATTACAAGGCCATTATCGCCGAATTTGACCTGCTGACCCGCATCAATTCCGGGCAGGTGGATGAGGTTTGGCTGTTCGCCTTCCCCTACGCCGGCTTTTACGAATCGCTCATGGTTGGACCAGGCGCCTTTTGGTGCAACTCACCCCCTTTGTCCCGCAACGACGTTTCCCGCCGCTTTGTGATCATGGGCTTTAACTACGAGCGCGACGTCGGCCCCATGTTGGAAAGTTTCGGCCACCGGGTCGAGTCTATTCTGAAGCACACCTGGTGCCACGTCTACGGAGAAGACAACCTCTGGGAGCGATTTATCCGCTACGACAAGCAGTCGCCTGGCCGGGCCAACTGCGGCTGGATGCACTATGCGCCCAACAGCCAGAGCGACTATGATTGGGGCAACCGGACCCAGGTGCCCAGCAACTGCGATGACTGGCTGAACTTTCCCAGCTTTCAGGGCATCGTCCGCCGGGTGGACTGCTCCGAGTGGGGAAACGGCGATATGCGTGCCCACCACAAATGGTGGTTCAAGCACCTGCCCAAGGCCCCTGGGTTCACGCAGGGGATCGCCAACAACTGGTGGTGGTACGGGGTCGATCCCAATGCGGTAAGATAAGCGATCGCATCTGCTCAGATCGATCGGCGCAAAAGATCTGCGGCAACGGGTGTTGCCCCCGAGGGCCCCGCCCTACTGCGGCTGCCGATCCACCCCGATCCGGCAGGTCCCCGGCTGGTCCTCCTCCCCTTCCACCCGCACCCGCCCGGGGAAAAACCGGTTGACCACCCAGGCATTGGTCAGCAGGTGCTGGGTCACCCGTTGGGTGGTGAACTGCGACGGGCCGGTGGCCAGGGCCAGCGGCAGCACCAGTTGGTCGGCCAGGTAGCGGTCGAGGGCGGCGCTGCTGTGCAGGTACTCCAACAGGTCGGTAGCTGCCTCCTCGGCCACCCGTTCAGCCGGTTTGCCCCGCTCCCCCAGCGAAGTAAAGCCGGCGACCGCATTCTCGAATTCGGCCCACAAAAAGACCATCGTGCCCTGCCCCTTGGAGGGCGCATCCAACACGTCAATCCGGGCGTTCACGCCACCGGAGCGCAGCGCCTGGAGCGCCGCCCGCTCCTGCCGGTCGCGGATGTGCTTGGGCAGGTTGCTGCTGGCCGACACCCCCCGCACCCGCAGCAATGCCCCCCGCTCCCGCAGGTCAAGCCCGACGATCCCCGTAGCCCCCTGCACCGTCACCTTGACCACCCCGCCGCCCAGGGGGTACCAGCCCCATTTTTCGATGCTGGCCTTAGCCCTCACCCCCAAGCGCTCCAGCATGGGCAGATAGACCCGCTTGCAATAGTCAAAGGGGGGGCTCCAGGCCACATGGGTGCCGCCGATGAGCGTCAGGTGCGACGTCCCCTCGGCCAGGGCCAACGGCAGCAGCACCGTCTGCAGGATGAGGCTCACCGCGCCGGCGCTGCCCCCCCTGGCTGCCTGAGCCACATCAAAGGTGTAGGTGCCGGCCCTGGGTGCCGAGCGGGGCGTGAAGGTCAGCGTTTGCGAGTCGAGCCGGTCGCCCTCCACCTCGGCGTCGCACACCCGGGCGATGGCCCGCACACCGGTGAGGTGCTGGGGTTGAAGGCCCGGCTTGCGCCGTCCGGCGCGAATCCTCTCCACGCGCACCGGCTGGCCGGTGATGGCCGACAGGGCCAGGCTGGTGCGCAATACCTGGCCACCCCCTTCACCGTACGAGCCATCAATGGTGATCATGGCACCCTCTTTTCCCTCAAACTTGTGCCGGGCACGGGCCCTCTGTGCCTGGCGCGCGCGCACTATTATACTATGCCTGGCGGGTCCCTGCAAAGGCAAGAGGCCCATGTCCTCATCTGCCTCTTTGACGGCGGCCCGGTTTCCTGTTATAATAGCGCCCGGCAAAGTCATCCAGACCGGCAAGGCCTGGTCGAAAAAAAGGGGGGGCTATCTTATGCCAGAGGCGGACCTCAGCGGATCACAACATGCTCCGGGCGCGGACCTGTCGCCTGGAGCCTCCAACTGTGATCCGCCCAACCCGGCTTTCTCGGAACGCGCGGTCCGGCAGCGGTGGCTCTGGCTTGCGCTCGGCTTGTTTCTGCTGGCCGCTGCCCTGGCCGGCTGTGAGCTGTTGCCCGCCACCCTTCAGGCCCCTTTGCCGACCGAGGAACCGACAGCCGTCGCCGGTCCGCCACCTACAGAGACGTTGCCCCCCGGCGTTACGCCCCTGGTCTTCTGGGAGCCGTTTGCCCTGGACCGGCCACAGGGGTTGCTCCTGGGCGAAATGGTCCGCAGCTTTGAGGCCGAGAACCCCGACATCTTGATCGAGATCGTGCCCAAGGCCGGTTACGTGGGCATCCACGGTGCCATGCTGGCCGAGTTGCCCGACGGCGACCTGCCCGACCTGGCGGTGGCTTTTCCCAGCATGATCGCCCAGTATGCCGCCGCCGGTGTGGTGGAGCCGCTGGACCGCTACCTCAACGACCCGGAGGTGGGCCTGACCGACGCCGACCTGGCCGACTTTTTCCCCGGTTTCCTGGAAGCGGGTCACTTGACCGGCTTTGGCCGGCAGACGCTGGCCTTTCCCTTTGCCCAGAACGCCGTGGGCATGTGGGTCAACTACAGCTTGCTTGCAAAGGCCGGCTGGAACCATGCTCCCACTACCTGGGACGAATTCGAGCAGGCCTGTTTCGACGTGGTGACCAAAACCGGCGTGGGCTGTTATCCGTTCGTGGAGAGTGTATCTACCTTTACCGCCTGGCTCTATAGTCGGGAAGGCCAACAGCTGGACGATACCGGCCGCCGGGCAACCTTTAATGCCCCGCCCGGCGTGGAAAGCCTCTCCTTCCTCCTCCGTCTGATGGACGAGGGCCTGGCCTGGCGGCCTCAGGAGGAATATGGCGATTACGTTGCCTTTGCCAACGGTCAGGCGGCCTTTACCTTCTCCTCGACCGGCAACAGCCGGCTCTATGCCGATGCCTACCAGGTAGCACTAAAGAACAACGTGCCTCCCTTCAACTGGCGGCAGGTCATGATCCCCCAGGCCAACCCGCAACGGCCGGTCACGGCCCTATATGGAGCCAGCTTTTTCATCCTGCGGGGCGATCCGGCCCGGCAGCGAGCTGCATGGCGCTTTATCCGTTGGTTTACCAGCCCTCTCCAGACGGCGCGCTGGGCCGGCGGGCTGGAGGCAATGCCGGTGCGCGCCTCGGCGCTGGAAGTAATGACCGATACCCTGGCCGCCTACCCCTTTGTCCGGGCCCAGATCGAACAGATCCTGCCCTATGCCCGGCCGGAGCCGGCAGTGGCTGCCGAGCTGGAGGTGCGGGAGATTCTCTATACGGCCATCCTCTCTGTCACCCAGGGCTACGCCGACCCCCAGACCGCCCTCGACCAGGCGGCGCAAAAGGCAAACGCCGTCCTGGCCGAACAACCCTGACCACGTAGGACAACTGCTAGCAGTTGTCCTAAAGAGTTACGGCACCTCCTTTACCACAACGGGTAGATAGACATAGCGGAGAACTACCGGTAGCTCGACGGTGGTGCAGGCGGTGTAGGTGTTGTTGAGCGGGGCCGGGTCATCCGGCGCACCCGGACCGACGGCCTGAAAGTGGGCCAGGTTGCATATCTGCCAGGCGTCGGTGAGCACCTCCGCCACCTGGACGACAATCGTCCCGCCGCCGACAAAGCCGGAAACCACCCCGGTCACCGGCCAGATGACCGCATGGGCCGTCTCGCTGTAGGTGCCGCCGCTGCTGGTGACATACTCCACGCCGCCGGGCAGGCTATCCCACACCTCGGCCTGGGGGACAACCTCCGGGCCAAAGGAGCCGAAGGACAGGGTGTAGGTCAGGTACGCGCCTGAAGTGACCGTGATCGGCGCCGTCTTGGTCAGCCACAGGTCGGCAGCGCCGGCCAGAGGCTCCAGCTCCAGGTCTTGCGACGAAACCTGGCACGAGGCAACGGTCACCTCCTGCGGCAGGCCAGGCTGGTAGTCAGCGTGGGCAGCGGTGACGGTGTATTGGCCGGTTTCCAGCAAAAACTGGTAGATGCCGTCTGCGCCGGTGGTCGTGGAGAACAGGTCGCCGCTGCTCCAGTTTTCGGCTGTGACGACAGCCTCGGCCAGCGGCTGGCCGCTGACGGCGCTGCGCACCTGGCCCGATAGCCAGCCCAGGGCATCCGGTAGCAACGACAAGTCCTGTACGGTCGTGGTGCCGCTGTACACAGCACTGGGGATCGGATCTGCGGGACAAACCGGCCCACCCCCAACGGTCAGAAGATACCGGTCGGCGCACAGCGTGCCGGAGTAGAAACCGCTGGGGCCGGTGGTGAACTCGAACACCCCGCCGCCGGTGAAGGCCTGGGCCGAGATCGTCACCCCTGCGATCGGTTGGCCGTCGACTGTGCTGCTGACGACACCCTGCAGAGTGCCTGTCCCCTGATCGGCGGGATGGCTGCCGCTGACGGGGTAAAAGGCCACGGCCAGGGTGTCGGTGGGGATGGCCGGATTGTGGAAGCTATAGCCCAGGCCGCGCGTGCCGTTGCTGTTTTCAATGCCCACGCTGGTCCAACTGCTGTCGTTCACTTCCAGGTATTGGAAGAGGATGCCCCCCGTGTCCAGGTCCAGGACGATCTCGAACGTCTCTGGGTTGCCGCTGGGCCAGTGCTGCACCTGGTGGAACTCGATGACAAACAGATGGCCGTCCACCAGTTGGGTATAAACCTTGCCCTGGTTGCCGTTGGCCGGGTTCAGGTCGTCCCAGAAGGCATAAAGGGCGTTGTTGGGCAGGAAGGTAGAGGGGATGGTATTGCCGCCGGGATAGTTTGACCCGCTGCCAAAGGTGACGAACCCGTTGGAACCGATATAGAGCGCATTGTAGCTCGTGCCATAGAAGGTGAACTGCCTGCCGCCCAGGGAGACATACTGGTTAGCATCATCGCCCAGGTTGTAGGGCGTGCCGCTGGAGGTGATGTCAATCCAGCTAAATTCCGGTCCGCAGGGGCGCAGGTTGTCGCGCACATAGTAGGCAACCTCTGGCTGAAGTTGCAAGGTCTCGGTCAGGTTGCCCTGGACGACAATAGGCCATTCCTGGGGCGCATAGCCGGGGCTGCTGGCGCGCAGGATGTAGCTGCCTTCGGCCACGGGCATGGCATAATCACCGGTGGCCGGGTTGGTGGCGGTCGAGACCGGCGTATTCAACAGGCTGAGGGTGGCCCGCAACGGCGCACCGCTGCCCTGTTCGGTAACAGTACCCGCTAGAGTCCACACCGGGGCCGGGTCCAACGCCAGGTCGAGGTCGGTGACCGTGTCTTTGGCCACAACCACACCGGTTATCCCCTCTGGCCGATAGCCATACAGCGTGGCCGTGACGTTGTAGGTGGCGGCCAGGAGCGTTTCGGCATAGTTGCCGGCGGCGTCGGTGCTGGAGCGGCGGGCCAGATGATTGTCGGCCTGGACGATCGCCAGGTCCACGCCGAGGAGTGGGGTGCCCGTGCTGCTGTCGGTCACGGTACCGCTCAGCGTGCCCAGGCCGGTATTGTTGGCAGCCTGCACGGCCTGGAGAGCGTTGATGATCCCCCACCCCCAGACGTTGTTGGGCCGTCCACCGGGGGCGTTGGGCGGGCATTGCAGGTCAATCTTGGGTTCGGCGCTGGCTTGGACGATCTGGAAGGTGGAGTCCAGGTCGCCGACCAGGGCCGGCTGGGCCGACCAGAGCAGGGCGATCAGCCCGGCGGTGTGGGGCGAGGCCATGGAGGTGCCCTGCATGGAGCTATAGCCTCCGCCTGGCACAGAGGAGCGGATGCTGACGCCCGGTGCGGCGATGTCCGGCTTGATGCGTGTTTCGCCCTCGAGGGTCACCGGGCCACGGCTGGAAAAGCTGGCGATGGTATCGCCCTGGGCAAAAGCGGCGGTGGCCAGCAGCTCCGGGTACTGGCCGGGGTTGGTGATGGTGCCGCACGAGGCGCCGCTGTTGCCGCCCGACTTGGCGATGGCGATGCCTGCCGCATAGAGGGCCTTGGCCGCGTCGCGCAGCGTGTCGGGGTCGCAGCCCTCGCTGCCAGGGCACGACCAGGAGTTGTTGATGACGTGCGGGGCCTTGCTGGGATCGGGGTCGGTGCCGTCCACGCGGGTGGGGGCCAGGAACCACTCCCAGCACTCGATATACTTGGATGCCTTCCACACGCCGCCGGAGGAATCGGCCTTGCAGGCGATCCACTGCGCGCCGGGGGCCATGCCGATCTGGTTGCCGGCACCATCATCGCCGACCATGGTGCCGGTGGTGTGGGTGCCGTGGCCGTTGGGGTCGGTGGGTGCCGGGTACTCGCCAAAGGTATCATGCCAGTTATAGTCATGGTCGAAGGAACCGCCCCCCAGGTTGCCTCGGTACTGCCCCACCAGGGCGGGATGGGTATAGTCCACACCGGTATCGCAACTGCCGACGACGATGTTCTGGCCGGTGTAGCCCAGCGCCCACACCTCAGGGGCGTGCAGGCGGGCGATGTTCCACTCCACACCGTTTACCGCCGGGGGAGCAGGCGGGCCGGGCGGTGGGTCATCCAGGCCGTCGAAGGCGGGGTCGGCGACCACGCGGGCCACTTCAGGCCGGGCGGCCAGCTTGAGGGCCAGGGCCTCGTCGCCGGTCACGCGCAAGGCATTGACGATAAAGAAGGAGTGGTAGGGTATTCCCCAGGCGTCCAGGTCGGCGCGGAGGTTGGCCTGGCTCTGCTCGGCGACGGCGCGCAGGGTCTGGTAGACGTACTGAATCCGCGCCGTGCGGCTTTCTATGGAAGGAGCCGCGCTCAGGTCGGCTTGCGGCTTAAGAAAGACCAGAAAATCGGTCTGGCCGGGCGCGGCCTGCGGCCCATCGAGTGCGCCGGGGGCAAGCCCCGAAGGCGCCGCGCTCAGGGCAGCGGGAACGGTGGCGATCAGCAGCAACAGCAACGCGGCCATCGGCCAGACAAGCCGACGAAAAGGTAGACGACTCATGTTCAGCACTCCTTATAACAGGTGCCTGGCACTTTGAGTGCCAGGCACCTGAGCGTTAGGGCGTGTCCTTGACGACGATGGGCAGATAGATCCTCCATCGCCGCGGCTCTACGGTCAACGTGTCGGTCACCGTAGCCGTGTTGCCCTCGCAGTTGTAGGCTGTCAGCGTGACGACATAGGTCGCGGCGATAGTATAGGTATGGCTGGGCGTCAGCCCCGTGCCCTCGCTTCCATCGCCGAACTCCCAGGTGAAAGAGATGGGCGGGGTGCCGCTGGCAGTGCCGGTGAAGGCCACGGGCTCGCCGACGGTGGGGGTGATCGGCGTCCAGCTAAAGCCGACATCGTGCACCGGGACGCAGAGCGAGCTGACGGTCAGGGTGTGGGTGGCGACAGCGGAGCCTCCGCAGTTGGTGGCGGTCATGACGACCGTATAGTCATCGGGCAGGGTATAGGTGTGAACAGGTGTGGGCCCGGTGCCCAGGCTGTCATCGCCCAAGTCCCAGGTGAAAGAGATGGGCGGGGTGCCGCTGACAGTGCCGGTGAAGACCACAGATTCGCCGACGACGGGCGACGTGGGCCACCAGTCAAAGTCGGCATCGTGCACCGGCATGCAGGGGATGACCACCAGGGCAAAGTCCTGCGTCGTCTGAGTGCCGCTTATTACCGTGACGCGCACCGGGTCGCTGGGATAGTAACCGGGCGCGGCGGCCATCACGTCGTACCAGTCGGCGCACAGGGTGCCGGAGTAAAAACCGGTGGCATCGGTGGTGAAGGTAAAGGTTTCGCCGCCGGTAAAGGCCACGGCGCTGACCGTCGCCCCGGCAATGGGTTCGCCGCTGCCGGCGTCGGTGACGGTGCCGAGTAGCTCCCCTGCCCCACCGCCGGGTGGCGGCGTGCCAAAGGTGGGGTAAAAGTCCACAGCCACGCCATCGGCAATGAGTGTCGGATCGCCATAGGCATACTGTGTGGCCTCGGTGCCGTCGGCGTTCTCCACCCCAACTACCACGTCGGTGGGATCGCTGACGGTCTGGAACAGGATAGAGACCTTGCCCGTGTCCAGGTCGAGGATGATCTCAAAGGTCTCGGGGTTGCCGTTGGGATAGTGCTCGACCTGGTAGTACTCGATGACAAAGTAGCGGTTGTTCACATAGTGGGTAAAGATGTTGCCCTGTGTGCCGTTGGCGGGGTTCAGGTCGGTGCTGAAGGCATAGATGCCGTTGTTGGGCGTGGCCGGGTCGGGGATGGGGCCGCTCCACTTGCTGTCGGGGGTGCCAAAGGTGACGATGCCGTTCGAGCCGACGTACAGGCTGGTGTAGGTCTGGCCGTAGAAAGTGAACGACCGACCTGTCGGCAGGGCAACGAAGGCGTAGGCATCATCGCCCAGGAGGCGCGGTGTGCCGCCCGTGGCATCCAGCCAGGTGAAGGTGGGGGCGTTGCAGTCCTCGGCCGTCCGCATGTAATAGTTCTCAATGGCCAGCAGGTCAAAGTTCTCGGTCAAGTTCTGGTCAACCGTCACCTTACGATACTCTTTGGCATGGCCAGGGCTGGTGACCTCCATCCACCAGGTGCCCTGGGCCACGCCAGCCGAGTAGGCACCGCTGGCCGGGTCGGTGTCGGCGCTGATGGGTGTCTCCTCAAAGCGGACGTGAGCCGCCAACGGGTCGCCGGTCTGGGTTTCGGTGACAAAGCCGCTCACGGTCCAGATGGGCGCCACGTTCAGGACGATGTTCTGGGTGGTGGTCAGGCCATCCTGGACGACCACGCCGCTGACCGTGCCGGGCAGGTAGCCATACTTGAAGGCACTGATGTCGTAGGTAGCTGCCGGCAGGATGCGGCTGTATTCACCGCCGGCATCGCTGACATCGTTCAGCACCCAGCCGGTGGTTGTGTCTTCAAAAGCAATGGCCGCGCCGGCGATAGGAATAAAGGTGCTGCCGTCTATCACCTGGCCCTCGATGCCGCCCAGGCCAAGGGCCTGGGCCGCTAACACGGCGTCATAGATGTTCAGGATACCCCAGCCCCATACATCGTTCGGGTGGTCCACGTAGGGCGGACATTGGTTACTTGTTTTGGGCTCGGCCGTCTGCTTGAGCAGCATCTGCAGAATGTCCACCCGGCCGGCCAGGTCGGGGCGGGCCGAGATAAGCAAGGCCACCGCGCCGGTCACATGGGGGCAGGCCATGCTCGTGCCCTGCATGGAACCATAGGTGCTGCCCGGCACGCTGGAGCGGACGTTGACGCCCGGCGCGGCGATGTCCGGCTTGACAAACAGGTCATGGCCGATTGTTACCGGGCCACGGCTGGAAAAACTGGCAATGGTGTCGCCCTGGGCAAAGGCAGCGGCGGCGGTCACCTCCGGCCACTGGCCCGGGTTGGTGATCGTGCCACAATTGGGGCCGGTGTTGCCCGCCGACTTGGCGTAAAAGATGCCGGCGGCGGTCAGGGTCTGGATGATGGGATGGTAGTCGGTGCCGGCGCTGCTCCAGGAGTTGTTAATGACATGCGGGGCCAACGCCGGCTGTGGGTTCTGGCCGTACAGGTCGGTGGGGGCCAGGAACCACTGGAAGCACTCGAAGGGGCCGACGTAGGGGCTGCCGATGCCGGGGCAGGCGATCCACTTGGCGCCGGGAGCCATGCCGATCTGGTTGTTTCCGCCGTCATCGCCGACAATGGTGCCCATGGTGTGCGTCCCGTGGTTGCCATAGTCGGTGGGCACGGTCGTATAGCCCCCATCGTACCAGTTATAGTTGTGGTCATAGACGTCGCCGCCCAGGTTGCCCCGGTAAGAGTTGATCAGGGCAGGGTGGTCCCACTGTACGCCGGTGTCCAGGTCGCCCACCACCGCGCCCGTGCCGGTGATGCCCAGGGCCCACACGTCGGGGGCGTGGACACGGGTGATGTTCCATTCGATGGCGTTGGGGGTGGCGTTGGTGGAGGATTGGGGCTCGACGTCCAGGATCGGCTGGTACTCATAGATGATCTCTGCTACGTCGGGGCGGGCAGCCATCTTGAGCAACAGGGCCTTGTCGCCGCGCACCTTGACCATATTGCGGATCCACATCGGTTTGAGGGTGGCTCTCTCCGCCTTCAGGGCTTGCAGGATGGGGCCCTGCGTCTTGGCTGCTACCTCGGTCAGGGCGTTAAAGACATATTGCCCTTTGGCCTCTTTGGTTGGCAGCGAGCTGGCGGCCGATAGGTCGGCCTGGACCTTGAGGACGACATAAAAGTCGGCCTGGCCTTCTGCTTCGATAACGGTCAGGATGTAGGGGTCGAAGGGAGCCAGGCCAGAGGGAGATGAGGTGGGCGGAGGTGCGGCGACGGCCAACGGTGCAGCCGTCAGCAGCACGATAACCGCCAACCAGATGGTGAATGGAAAACCTTTTTTGTACATACGTTTCCTCCTTAAATTTTTGCCGGCGTCGCAGCCGGATGCCTCAACACAGGATTCTCCCGCCAGTGAGCAGAGTGTATCATGGACGGGCCGGAAAGTCAAGGCAAGTGGTGACTACCCTCTCAAGCAGGTCGTCGTAGCTAGGGGCCATCTGTTGCCAATCGAAGCGGGCCATGTGTGCTCGTACAGAGAGGTGGCGGATCTCTTCGCCGTGGGTGATGGTGTAGCGCAGGCGGTCCAGCAGGCCCTCGAAGCCGGTGTACAGGCACAGGGGATGATACGCCGGCGGCAGCAGCTCGGGATAGGACAGGCGGTGAGGCAGGATGGGGAAACAGCCGCAGTAGCAGGCTTCGACGATCGCCGCGCCGAAAAACTCGTGCCGGGCCGTGCTGACCACCACGTCGGCCTGCCACAGCAGCCGGGCATAGTCGGCAACATCCTCGACGTAGCCGAAATGGACGATGCGGTCGGACAGGCGCTGGCGTGCTTCCAGGAATTCGTCGGGGCGGTTGCGCAGGTTTTCGCCCAGCAGGATGAGGCCAAACCCCAGCCCCTCGTCGGCCAGGGTATAGAGGGCCTGGAAGAAGGTCTGCGGGTCTTTGTCATATTCCCAGCGATGGTTCCACAGAAGGATCGGCCGGTCGGCGCGCGGTTCGGTCGGCCGGTGAGCATCCAGGCGGGCCAGGTCGAGGCCCAGGGGCAGTACCTGAGATTTCTGCCGCAGGGCATCCACAACCCACAGCTCGTTGTAGTCGGGAAAGTGTTTGAGCAGGCGAGGCAGCTCGTCAAGAAAGGCTTCCTGGTGGTAGGCGGAGTTAAAGAACACGGCATCGGCGCGCAAGGCACTGACGGCGTTGATGAAACCGTAATGCAGGTCGCGCTTTTCGCCCGGCGGGAGGGGATAGGTGAGCTGGTTCTCGTGGAAGTAGAGGGCCATTGGCGCAAATTGCCACTTTGCGCCACAGAGGGAGAGGAAAACGGGCACGTTGAGCATGTCGGAAGCCAGGATCAGGTCGGGCGGCGGGTCAAGTTCCTGGGCTTGACGGGCCAGGGTGACCGCGCCGCCCTCCATTCGCCATTTCCAGAAGCGGCCCGGCAGGGTGAGCAGGTGCACGGCGTGGCGGCTGTGGGCCTGATAGCCATCGGCCCAAGCCCGGTGTGAGCCGGTGTAGTAAGGTTCAACGAGCCAGAGTCTCATGGGCTAATGGATTGCTTGCACCTCTGGCCTCTGTAAGGTTCCGGCGATTCACGCGTCGCCAAGGCCGGCGACCAGTCTTCCGCAAGCCTCATGACCTGGCCAATCTGCTTCAGGGTCAGTCCGGTGCCACGCAACCGGTTCTCAATCTGTTCCAAATACTGCATCGTATATCGGTCGTAGTACCGTTCTCCACAGTTATTGCACACTTGGGCTTTGCACGGCACCAATACCACATCATCGTCCAGCCAGATCGTTTCGTCAATCACTCTATCCTCAATATCCGTGCTCTGGCAGATCACACATTTCATGTCCGTCGCCTCCTTCGGAAATCGATCCAGCGAACTGGGTCGGGCTCGTACACAGTGATCACGATGGTTTGCTCCTCCTCGTTGTTGCAGGCGCAGACCACATGAATAGCACGCCCGGCCAGTGTTCGCCCGAAGATCAGCAGGCTGGGGTAGGGTCGGTCATCGGGATATTCTTCGATTATCTCTCCATTCTGGATTTCTTCAAACACCTCATATTCACAGACGGGGCCAAATTCCTCTGTCCGCATCTCTCGCCGGGCATGATAGGTATAGAGGACGCGGTTTTCGGCAAAACAGGTCCGTATCCAGGCCAGCATTTTGTCCCCAGAAGCCTGCTGTCTAAAACTCGGTCGCGCCGGTGAAGGTGAAGGCGTTGAGCTTCAAAGCCGGCACGCTATCGCGACCGAGGTCGCCCATGCCGAGCAGCAGGCGTGTCTCGCGGCCGATACTCTCCACGTGGTTGAGCGCCTCCAGGTAGCTCTGCGTGAAGCGCAGGTTCTTGACCGGATAGGCGATCTCGCCCTTTTCGATAAGAAATGTGCCATCGCGGGTCATGCCGGTGATGACCACTCTGGTCGGCTCCACGGGGCGGGTGTAGTGGAAGCGGGTGACATACAGGCCCCGGTCGGTGCTGGCGATCATCTCCTCCAGGGTGGCCTCGCCGGGGGCGAAAAAGAGGTTCAGCGGGAAGGGGCCGAAGGAGTTGGGCGCGGGCAACGCATGGCCGGTGGAGGTCTTGCCCTCCTCTTTGCCGGCGCGGTACGAATCGTAGACCACCCCCCGGGCCACCCCCTTTTCGATCAGGTCCACCCGCTGCTTGGGCACGCCTTCAAAATCAAAGGGCGTGGGGATCCCCGCCGGGTCCAGCCCATCGTCCCAGATCGAGATACGCCTGTCTACGATCTGCTGGCCCAGCTTGCCGGCCATAAAGCTGCGCCCCTCCTGCAACGCCACGGCGCTAAAGCCGGTATAGCTCATCATCTGCAGGAAATCCTGCACGGCATAGGGTTCCAGGATGACAGGATATTCGCCCGGGTCGAGGGGGCGGGGGTTCTGAGCGTGAAGGCACTTTTCCACCGCCTCGCGGCCCAGGGCCTCAAAGTCCAGGTCGTTCACGTCCAAGGCCAGCGCCGAGGCGTGGCCGGCGCTGGTATCGCTCATGATGACGGTGTTGATGTCGGCATAGGTGGTGGGAAAGTAGGCCCAAACGCCCAGCGAGTTGGCTACGGCTATTTCCAAAACGCCCGTGGTCAGCGCCCCTGAAGCGATGACGCCGGCCTGGCGGGCCAGCAGGCAGATGGCGCCCACTCCCCTGGCCCGTTGATCCGGCGAGCAGGCGGCCGTCGCCTCGCTGAACGCTTCGACGACGGGGATAGGCTGCGGGCCGGGCAGAGACTGAAAGTCGGGGTTCTCCGGCTGGAGGCGGGCGTGCTCCAGGGCGGTTTCCAGAGCCTGGGCCAGGGCTTCTTCGGCCAGGTTGTTGGTCGTCGTCACGCCGATGCGCTTGCCGCTAATCACCCGGATGCGCACCTCGGCGTCGGTCTCGGCCACATTCTGGTGGATGGTCGAGTTGGCAAAGCGGGTCAGCGCGCTGTCGCCGGCCAGGACCACCACCTCGGTTTGGTCGGCGGTGGAGCGGGCCAGGATGGCGTCGGTGATCTGTTTGATCCGTTTTTGTCCTAACATGATTTCCTCCCCTCTACCTCATCACCCCCACCTGCACGTTGCGGAAGCGGGCCGGGGCTGCGCCGTGGCCGGTGTGGGCTATCTGGCCGGGCTGGCCTTTGCCGCAGTTGGGCGTGCCCCACACCCGCCAGTGGTCGGCGTTGCAGATGGCGTCGCAGCTGCGCCAAAACTGTGGGGTGATGCCGGTGTAGGTGGCGTTCTTGAGCATCCGCCCCAGCTTCCCCCCGTTGCTCTCGTAGGCAATTTCGGTGCCGAACTGGAAGTTGAGGCGCTTGTCGTCAATGCTCCAGCTCTTGTTCAGCTCCATGTAGATGCCGTCGTCGGTGTCGGCCACCAGGTCGTCAAAGGTCCACTCCCCCGGCTCCAGGTTGACGTTGGTCATGCGGATAATGGGGATGCGGTTCCAGCCGTCGGCACGCATCGCCCCGCCTGACCCTTCGGGCGCGGCATCGCCCACGATTTCGCGGAGCTGCTGGGCCGTCTCCCGCGAGGTGAGATAGCCGCAAAAGATGCCCTGCCGCACGATGGGCACCCGCTGGGCCGGCACCCCCTCGTCGTCCCAGCCGAAGGTGCCCAGACCGCCGGGGATGGTGGCGTCGGCCGTCAGGTTGACGATCTCGGAGCCGTAGCGGAAGGTGCCAACCTTGTCTGGGGTGAGAAAGCTGGTGCCGGCATAGCTGGCCTCGGTGCCGAACACCCGGTCCAGCTCGATGGGATGGCCGCACGATTCGTGGATCTGCAGGGCAAGCTGGGTGGCCCCCAAGATGAGGGTGGTGACGCCGCTGGGGCACGGGTCGGCGCTGAGCAGGGCCACCGCCTCCTCGCCGATGCGGGGGGCATTGCCCGGCAGGTCCATAGCCAGGATCGCCTCCCAGCCCTCGCTGCGCTGGTCGCGGGCAAAGGAGTTGGGGTAGGAACGTTTCTGCACTTCGCCTTTTTGTCGGTCCACGGCCAGGGCTTCGATGCCGCCGCCCGACTCGATGATCGTTTGCTCCAGGAAAGCGCCCTCGCTGTTGGCAAAGGTCTTGTCTTCCTGCCAGAAGGCCAGGCTCGACGTGGCAACCGTCACGCCCGGCACAGTACGCAGCCCGGCGTTGGCCTTGAGAAGCAGGTCAATCTTGGCTTCCAACGGCACTGCCCAGGGGTCAATCTGAACCGGCGTGCGATAGGTGCCCACATAGGCCACCGGTGGCCCCAGCCGGACGTCGTGGGTCTTGAACAGGGCGCTGGCGCGGGCGATCTGCACCGCCAGGGCCGTCACCCGGTCTACCTCAGCAGGGGTGAGGAGAGCCGAGCTGGCAAAGCCCCAGGCCCCATCCACCACCACCCGCACGCCAAACCCCTGGCTCTCATTGTCCGACAGCGCCTCGACGACGCCGTTTTTGACGGTGATATTTTGCGTCCGCCGCCGCACGACGCGGATGTCGGCATAGCTTGCCCCTTGAACCTGGGCCAGGTTCAAGGCTCGGTCTGTTATTTCTTTCAATTTTTACCTCCTTCTTTGGATTAGACGGTCGGCTATCTATTCTGACGCCCTTGTCTGGCGCAAGGCCCAGTGCTTGCAAACTTGCCAGTGAAGTATATTATAACCGGATTCCCTCTTTGTGACAAATCAGGGGCCGAAGCACCGGAGCCGGAGGCCGATACTTTCTCGGGCGTCGCAAAGGATGCGCGGCTTTTTCCTTTGCGCCCTTTGTGGTAAAATCGTGCAAGGCTATGCACGCTGAGGAAGAATCATGAAACAGCACCTTTTTCTGCTTGCGCTCCTGGCCCTCACCTTGAGCGCCTGTGGGCCGGTAGCCACATCGGCTCCCCCGGCCATCCCGCCCACGCCCTCCTCTTACCCGGCGGGGGAGATCACCTCCAGGCCGGTTACCGTCACCGATGCCCTGGGCCGCACGCTCACCTTCGAGGCTCTGCCCCGGCGCATCGTCGTGGCGGGCAAGGCCACCATCATGATTGTGGATGCGCTCTATATCTTTCCCCAGGCCGCCGAACATGTAGCAGCCGTCGCGCTGACCGGCCAGGGCGGCAACTTTTTTCCCATCCTGGACCCTGATGCGGCTGCCAAAACAACGCTCGACGATCAAGCCGGCCCGGAACAGATTGCCGCTGCCCAACCCGACCTGGTCATCCTGAAGAGTTATCTGGCCGAAAAACTGGGCGCCCCCATCGAAGCTCTCACCATTCCGGTCTTTTACGTTTCCCTTGAAACGCCCGAGCAGTATTTCAGCGAAATCCAGGCCCTCGGCCAGATTCTCGGCAACGAAATCCGCGCCCAACAGGTGGCGGACTTTGACCTGCAGGGCATGGCGCGTGTCCGAAAGGAGGTAGCAGGCCTGACCGAAGACCAAAAGCCCTCCGTATTGCTGATCCAGCACTCGGCCAAGGGTGGCGAGACGGCCTACAACGTCCCACCGCGGCAGTGGATTCAGACCACGTTGGTCGAAATGGCCGGCGGCAAGCCTGTCTGGCTCGACGCGCAGTTGGGCAGCGGCTGGACGGTGGTTACCCTGGAGCAGATCGCGGCCTGGAATCCGGACAAGATTTTTATCGTTGACTATTTCGACGACCCGGGCAAAGCCGCGGCGGCTTTCCGCGCCGAACCTGTCACCCAAAATCTCAAGGCCGTCCAGGGCGACCAGGTCTTTGCTTTTCCCAAGGATACCTACAGTTGGGACCAGCCGGACACGCGCTGGATCCTTGGCCTGACCTGGCTGGCGATGCACATCCACCCCGACCGCTTTGCCGATGTGGAGATCATGGCCGAGTTTTACACCTTTTATCAGACACTCTACGGGTTGGACCGGGCCGCAGTGGACAGCCAAATAACGCCCCTTCTGCGTGGGACCTTGCCGTAGCCGGCCGATCCAATCGGGGGAAACAGTGAGCCCTGGCCAGGTCTATCTGTCTGAAAACAAAGCCGTGTGGCGAGGTTGAAGTTCAGGTGGTGCCCATCCGTTCTCACCGGCGGACCTTCTTCTGGCTCATCCTGGCCGTTCTGATCTGCCTGGGGATGTCCATTTTTATCGGGCGCTACCCTAAACCCTATTGGCTGCCGCTCCACAGCCTGCAAAATGACCCTCTGGCCGGGCAACTGCTCTGGAACCTGCGCCTGCCACGCCTGGTGGCCGCCATTCTGCTCGGGGCGGCGCTCTCGGCCAGCGGCCTGACCCTGCAGATGATCTTTCGCAATCCGCTGGTTGAGCCGGGGTTTCTGGGTGTTTCGCAGGGCGCAGCGTTCGGCGCGGCGCTGTCTATCCTGTATTTCAGCTCCTCGCCGCTGTGGGTGCAGGCCAGCGCCACCTTTTTCGCCCTGGTCGGCCTGGCGCTTTCCTATCTGCTGGCCGGGCGACTGCGCTACGGTGGCTGGATTTTGCGCATGGTGCTGGCGGGCATTGCCGTTTCGGCGCTCTTTTCGGCGGGGGTTGGCTTGCTCAAATACCTGGCCGATCCCCTCACCCAACTGCCCGAAATCACGTTCTGGCTGTTGGGTGGACTGTGGAGCACGCGCTGGGTCAACCTGCTTCCTATCCTGCCCGCCCTCCTGGCGGCAATTCTCCTGTTGTTTCTGGCACGCTGGCGGTTGAACGTGCTATCGCTGGAAGAGGAAGCCGCTTTCTCGCTGGGTGCAGCGCCGGGGCGCGAGCGCCTGTTGCTGCTCTTGCTGGCGGTCGTCGCCACGGCAACCATGGTCTCGCTGGCCGGCATGGTCGGCTGGGTGGGGTTGATCATCCCCCATCTGGCGCGTCGGATCTTTAGCGCCGATGCCCGCTACGCCCTGCCGGGGGCGATCCTGATGGGCGGCCTTTTCACGCTGGCGTGCGATACTGCGGCCCGCACCCTGACCGGGGGCGAAATCCCTCTGGGCCTCCTCACCTCTGTAATCGGTGCGCTGGCCTTCCTTCTCCTCATGTCCACCCAAAAACTGGAGCTCAGGCGATGACCACCCTGCTTTCCCTGCGCAACGTCACCTTTGGCTACAACCGGGAGCAGCCGGTCTTGCACGAGGTCTCTTTCGATATCTATCCCGGCACCGTGACCGCTATTCTGGGGCCCAACGGGGCCGGCAAAAGCACGCTCCTGCATCTGATCTTGGGATTCTACCGTCCTCAGGAGGGCTCTATCACCCTGGATGGCCGGCCACTCTCAGCCTACTCCCGCCCGGTCCTCAGCCGGACCATCAGCCTGGTGCCACAGCGGGAGTATGTCCCTTTCGAGTACAGCGTGCTGGAATATATCCTGCTTGGGCGCACGCCTTACCTCAACTTTTTAGAGATGCCCCAGGAACGCGACCTGCAAGCTGCTTGGAATGCCTTGCAGCGCATGGGGCTGGAGGCGCTGGCCACCCGGCGCGTCAACGCCCTGAGCGGCGGCGAGCACCAACTGACGCTCATCGGCCGGGCAGTTGCCCAGAGCGCCCGCCTGCTTTTGCTCGACGAACCCAGCGCCCACCTCGATCTGAGCAACAAGAAGCGCGTCCTGACCCTGTTGCGTTCTCTGGCCGACGAGGGGCTGACGATCCTGTTCACCACCCACGATCCCGAATCGGCCTCCATCATCGCCGATCATCTCATCCTGATGCGGGCCGGGCGCATTCTGCGGCAGGGGCCACTCGATGAGACCTTTACCGCCGACCTGCTCAGCCAGACCTATGGCACCCCGCTGGAGGTGGTGCAGATGGGTGGGCAAAAGGTGGTGTTGCTGGATGTGCAGGCGCGGTGAGGGCACCGGGAAACATGCTTGCCAACAGGTACACTCTGGTGTATAATCGAGTCAAACCAAAGGGTTTGCTGCGCTGTAGGATACTGAAGAATGGCCATCAACGATCAAGTGCGCGAGAAGCTGCTGCTTTATCAGAAAAGTGAAATTACCGAGCATCACATCTATGGGAGGCTGGCCCAAAAAGTCAAGCCCCCTGAGAATCGGCGCATATTGGAAGAGATTGCCCGTGACGAGCTGCGGCACTACCACACATGGCGGACCTATACCCGGCAGGATGTAGCTCCGGACCGATGGAGAGTCTGGAAGTATTACTGGATCAGCCGGATTTTTGGCTTTACCTTTGGCATCAAGCTGATGGAGCGAGGGGAGGAAGATGCTCAGGAAAGCTATGGGCAACTGACAGAGAGAATCCCCGAAGCGGAGACCATCCTGCAGGAGGAGAGCCAACATGAAGTCGCTTTGGTCCAACTGCTGGACGAGGAGAGGCTTCATTATACCGGCTCCATGGTACTGGGCCTGAACGATGCGTTGGTGGAGCTGACCGGCGCACTGGCAGGTCTGACCCTGGCGCTGCAAGACACAAAGCTGATCGCCCTGACCGGTTCGATCACCGGCATCGCCGCCGCGTTGTCTATGGGGGCCTCGGAGTACCTGTCCACCAAGGCGGAGGAAACGACCAAGAATCCGGTGAAGGCATCTGTTTACACAACCGCAGCATACCTGATCACCGTGTTGCTTCTCATCTTGCCCTATCTGGTTCTAAAGAACTATTACCTGTGTCTGGGTTGTACGCTGACCGGGGCTATCTTGATCATCGCCTTGTTCAACTACTACATCTCGGTAGCCAGGGACGAACCGTTTAGAAAGCGATTTCTCGAGATGGCGGGGCTAAGCCTGGGCGTGGCAGCGTTCAGCTTCTTGATAGGCCTCCTGATGCGCACATTTCTGGGCATTGACATCTGATGGTTCAGGTGTGGTGCCAGAACGCGGGGAGGATACCCGCTAGGGAGTAATAACTTTGGCAGGAGGTGATTGCTCAGTCAGGCGGTTAAAACCGCACCTGAGAGGGCCTTGGATACCCACAAGGGGTATCCTTACCGCCTACGAGGACGCTCGGCTAACGGCCCTTGAGGCGCGACCTCGGTCGCTATAGGTGGGCAGTTGCGGCAGGAGATGTTCAGGCGATGGCCTCACTAGAGATATCACTTTTGGGTGGATTGCGTCTATCCTGGGGCGGGCAACCCTTACCTCCTCTCTCTCCACTCAAGGCAGAGTCTCTGCTGGCTTTTCTGCTGTTGCACCGCCAACAGCCCGCCACCCGCGCCCACGCGGCGGAATGTTTGTGGCCCGACATGGCCCCGGCGGAGGCGCTCGCCAACCTGCGCCGCCACCTGCACCTTTTACGGCAGGCTTTGCCCGAGGGCGAATGGATCCTGGCCGACCGCGAGACGGTGCAGTGGAACCCATCCGCCGACTTTTGGCTGGACGTAGAGGCGTTCACCCGCAGCGCAGCGCAGGGCGACTATGAGCAATGCCTGGAACTGTACCAGGGCGACCTGCTGCCCGAGCTGTACGACGATTGGCTGATTGCAGAACGTGAACAACTGGCCGACCTGTTCTCGCGCTCCCTCCAATGCGCCGTCGAGCATCATGCCGGCCAGGGAGACTATGCCAGGGCGCTCTACTACGCCCGGCGGCTGCTTGTGCGCGACCCCCTGCACGAAGAAATCCACCGCATGGTGATGCGCCTGTCTTGCCTGAGCGGAGACCGCCAGGCGGCCCTGCGCCAGTTCGAGGAGTGTCGAGAACTGCTGCGCCGCGAGCTGGACGTGGAGCCGATGCCGGCCACGCTGGAGCTACACCAGGCGATCCTGAAGGGCCAGGATGTCTCTTTTTCGGCAGCCAGAGGACCGGCTTGCCCTCCGCTCACCTCGCCGCCGGCAGAGCCGGCCGGCGCCCCCGCCCCCGGCGCTGTGACGCTGCCCACC
>FWPU01005255.1_pt1 | contig 28458 bp, 22 predicted proteins | sample 2228361 | NCBI WGS metagenome assembly FWPU01 (sample SAMEA103939777, study PRJEB20133) | metagenome
GTGATCGTGGCGGTGTTGGTGAGGGTGCTGCCGCCTGCGCCTGGGTCCACCGTGGCGGAGAGGGAGAGGGTGGCGGACGCGCCGTTGGCGAGCGGGCCGACGGACCAGGCCCCGCTGGCGGGGTCGTAGGCTCCCTGGCTGGCGGCGTGGGCGGCGTAGGTCAACCCGGCGGGCAGTGGGTCAGAGGCGGCGACGCCGGTCGCTCCGTCGGGGCCGCTGTTGGTCAGGGTGAGGGTGAAAGTGACGGTGTCCCCCTCGTTGGGGGTGGGGTTGTCCACTCCCTTGCTCAGGCCCAGGTCGGCGCTGGGGGTGACGGGCGAGGGCGACGGTAGCGGCGAGGGCGATGGTGGCGGCGGAGGTGGCGGTGGTACTGAGCCGAACACGCTGATGATGAGGCTGGCAGTATCACTCCCGCCAGGCCCCCCAACGGTCAATGCGACCGTGTAAGTGCCGGGCACAGTGTAGGTGTAGGTGGGCGAAGCCGCCGTGCTGGAGCCGATCCCATCCCCAAAGCTCCAGAAATAAGAGGTAATGAATCCGGTGGACAGGTTGGTGAAGCTGACCGTCAGGGGCGCATTCCCCTGGAGCGGGCCGGCGGAGAAGCTTGCTGTGGGCGCGCTGGCCGGGGGTGGCGCTGCCGTCGTCACCGTTGCCGTCGGAGATGGCGTGCTCGTTACAGTCGTCGTCGGCGTTATGGTGGCGGAAGACGTTGCGGTCGCGGTCGCTGATGGCGTGGCGCTCGGCGGATCAGTGGGCGCGGACTCCGTCGCCGTGGGCAGGCTCGCCATGGAGGTGAGGGAGTCCGTTGCTATAAGCTCCGGCAGGTGGGGCTGCGTGGCTGCCGCGTCGGGATTTTGCGGGTCAGGCATTTCTGGGGAGCGGCTGGGGGTCACCGCGCCGGCCACAAACAGGGGTGGGATGTCCGGTGCGCCGTTGTCCACGGCGATCAGCGTGCCCAGGATGGGATGCACCGGCGCGAAGCGCGCCCACGCCCAGCGGCTGTAATCCGCCGTCTCCTGCGGCTCGATCACCGCGTTCAGGGGCGCGGGACTCGTCAGCAGCACACCGGCCTGCGCAGCGCAGCAGATCAGCCCCAGCATCAGCGGCAGCAGCAGGAAGAAGAGGATGGTGCGCCTGCGCTGCCGATCAAAACCGGCCTGCTCTTCCGGGGAGGCGTTCATTGCGGCACGCCCTGCCGGGTCGGCAGCTCCACGGTGACGGTTGTGCCCCTGCCGGGCTGGCTCTCCAGGGAGATGGTCCCCTGGTGGGCTTCGACAAATTGCCTGGACAGGTACAGGCCCAGGCCCAGGCCGCGCGTATCTGTGGGGCCTGCTTCTGCGGACCGCCCGCGATACATGCGCTCGAAGACTTTATCCAGCTCGTCGGCCTCTATCCCCACGCCACTGTCGGCAACGGTGATGACCGCCCGCCCTTCCTCTACCCCGGCGCTGACCTCAACGCAGCCGCCCGGCAGGGTGTAGCTGTAGGCGTTGCGCAGCAGGTGCTCGACCACCTGAGCCAGCCGGGAGGGGTCGCCCGTCATCCAGCAGTCCGCCGAGGGAAGAATCCGCACCGTCAGCCGAAGCTCGCGCTCCTGAATGTGCGGTTTCTGTTCCTCGATGGTCTTCCTGAGCAGATCGGCCAGGTTGAACTCGTCGATGTCGATGGTGAACTTGTTGGCGACGAGCGCGCTGACATCCACCACCTGGTTGACCATACGCTCCAGCGTGGTGAGGTGGGTGAGGGCGTTGTGCACGAAGCCGTTGTTCTCGTGTAGCTCCCCGTGCTCGTTGAACCAGTGCAGCAGCTCCACGTATCCCCGCGCGGCGGTCAAGGGCGTGCGCAGCTCGTGGGACAACTGCAAGATCATCTCGTCTTTGACCCGCTCGATTTCCATGAGGGCGGTGATGTCGTGGAAGACCACCACGTGGCCGAGCAGGTCTCCGGAGGGCATGGTGACAGGCTCGGCCAGCACGCTGTAATACCGCCGGTCCAGGATGACTGTCTGCGCCTCAGTCAGTTGTTGCGGATGCTGGCACAGAGCGACCAGTTGCTGGTAGGCTGCCTCGTTGGGGTGTAGCGTCTCGATCAGGGTCCTGGCGGCGCGGTTCAACAGGAAGGCCTTTCCGGTGGGGTTCAGCACAAAAACCGCGTCGTTGATGCTGGCCAGCACGGCGTCGCGCCGGGCCGTTTCCTCAAGCTGGGCCATGTACAGCCGGGAAATCTGCCGGTTGCGCCGGACCAATTGGTCGGTCATGTGATCGAAGGAAACGCTCAGCTCCCCCAGCTCGTCCGGCGTGCGCAGGCCCACGCGCCGGGAGAGATCGCCCTGGCGGATGGCCCGTGTGGTATTCACCAACTGGCGGATAGGCTCAATAATGGAGCGGGTCACCACGATGCCCAGCAGCACCACGCTCACAAAGAGCAGCGAGAACAGCAGCGCGAAGGTGTCCCGGCTGGTGCCGATGCGCTCGGTGACAAAGTGCGTGGGCAGGCCCACGGCTATAAGGCCCAGCGGCTGGCTGCGCAGCAGCAAGGGGGCGTAGAGGAGCTGGTACGGCGTGCCGCTGAGGAAGCGCTCCTCGATGGGCGTGATGGTATTCTGCATGGCCACGGCAAACTCAACCACCTGGGTCGTGTGGAGGGTCAACTGCTCGGCGGGTGTGGCGCGGAACGTGCTGCCGATGATCGCCCCATTGTTGTCGTACAGGAGCACCTCCGACAGGGATTGCTCGCTGATGCGCCGCGAGAAGCGCAACGCTGTAATCCCCAGGCTGATCCCCCCCACCAGTTCGCCTTCCCCGTTGATGTCGATCACCGGGGCGCTGATGTACAGCCGGTGCTCCCCTTCCTCTTGGATGAGGTCGACAAACTTGTCACCCAGCCGGTCGGCGTCGCCCGTGATGACCCGTTGCACGCTGTTCCAGGTCCAGACCTCCGGCGGAGCGGGCGTGCTGTACCCGGCCTCGCCGCCCCCTTCCAGGCGGCGCAACTGGAACAGGGCGCGTCCCGCCCGGTCGAACACGATCACGTCGTCGGCCCCGGCGTTGGCTGCGATGGGCCGCAGCAACCTGTCCAGGCTGGCGGTGTCGTTGCCCTGGATGGCTGTGGACACGCCCTCCGTGAACGCCATCAGGCGCAGGGTGGCAAGCTGCTGGTTTTCGATCTCGACGATGGCGTTTTGGGCAGCGCGGGCGCTATCCATCAACTGGTTGTTCAGGCGCTCCTGAATGCTGCCGGCAACCAGGCGGGTGACGATGAAGACGCCGATCCCGGAGATGAACACGACGGTGAGGAGGAATGGAATTGTGATTCGCGCGCCGATGCGGGGATAGAACCGATAAGTGGGGAGACCGCCGGTTGTCTTATTTGGAGCCATGCCTGTGCCAGGTCCGCCGTGGGCTGCCCCACGGCCTGTATGCTTGCCGGGCCTTTGCCCGCTGTGCGCCTAAGGCTGTGCTTCCCCTCCCGTTTCCAGCCCATCTTCCAGCCCATCGCCGGTGGCTTCGTCGTCGCTGCGCTGCTGGTTTGCGGCGAGGCCTGCCGTGCCATTGGCTTTGCCCGGATGTGCCCCGGAGTCGGTCGGCGGGGAGGCGGGAGTCTTTTCCGCCTCCGCCGCTGCTTCAGACCCCTGCTTCTGTTGAGACCGCTCCCTGGCCAGTGGCAGCAGGGTTTTGGTAGCGTCCAGGATGTGCCAGGGCTTGGGCATCCACTTGCATTCCAGGCTGGAGAGCAGAGCCGGGTTGGGCCGCCGATAGGCGGAGGTGATGACGATGGCCCCTGTGCAGCCCAACTCGCGGATCTTTTGGGCCACACCCATCCCGTCCATTGAGCCGGGCACGCGAACATCCAGGATGAACAGGTCGATCTCCTGGGCGTGTTCCTGGATGTACTGGACGGCATCGTCGCTGGCAATAAACTGATGCACATTGACCGTGGGGTCGGCTGTTGTCAGAACGGCTTTCAGCACTTCGCGGAGCGGACCGTCGTCCTCAAGATGGAGAATGTGCATGGTGGAACTGACCTCCACACGACATACCTTCGCAGGGGTTGTTTTGCCTCATGTGCACACGTCTCCGGTCAGGAAGGCCCTGCCTCATCATGCCAGCGGGCCTTATGCTTATTGTAGAGTTAAATCACCATCTATACTATATAACCTTTTTACGAGTACGTATCAGAATCTTTCTAAAAAAATTCTAAATTATCCTCCCTAATAGCCCCCAGTGCCGCGCCCGATGCCGGGCGCTGGCTGCCGAGTGGCAGCGCGTAAACAGGCGGGGAGGATGTCGTTGCGACATCCTCCCCTACCCAGGCTGTGGAACAAGCGGGATATATGCTGGATAAATGCGGGCGTCATGCGGACTCATGACGCCTGCCGGAAGAGGAAGCGATCAGGTCTGTGCTTCCGCCGCCTCCAACCCCAGCAGTTTGCGCACCTTGGATGCCAGGTCGCGGGGCAGCGTGGTCTTGGGCAGGCACACATCTGCGCCAGCCTGTAGCCCCTGGGCCATGCTCGCGGCGTCTCCATGGGGAGAAAGAATGATCACCGGGGTCTGGTTGGTTTGGGGCAGGGCGCGCAGACGTTTGCACAGCTCAATGCCGTCCATATCCGGCATCATCACGTCCAGGATGAACAGGTCCGGTGTCTGGGTATCCAGTAAACTCAGGGCCGTGCAGGCATCCATGGCCTTGGCTACTGTAAAGCTGTGTCTCCTCAGGACGATCTCTAGCAGCCTCAGCATGCCGACATCGTCATCCACTACCATTATCAACTTGTTCACGCTTCAAACCTTCCTCCTGCCAGCGGGAGCAATCATGGTGGCTGGTCGGGCCGCCCCTCACGGCCCACGCAACTGCCATGAGGGTAGAAGGGCAGGTCCAGCAGGGTGTGTGTGATCCCCCGGCGCTAGCGCTACTGGCTTTGCGCCCTCAATGGATTGCTTCCGAGGCAACGCTCTCTGAATATCGGACGGACAGCCGCTTAACTTCCTTACCGCCTTTACTGCCCGGAGACAATTGCCTGCGCCAGCTCGTCCAGTGAATTGGCCTGAATGGCGCGCAGCCAGTTGCGCGTCTTCTCGGAGAGGCCGAACGCAGACAGCAAGGAGTCGTCACGCTCGTTCACCAGACGTTCGCAGACATCCTCGTCGAGCAGGGCGATTCCCATCAGGTTGTCCAGGCGCTGCCGCTCTTCCTTGCTGATCACATATTCCCACCACGAGCGTGCACCCGCGAACCCGCGTCCATGGGGCCACGGCGAAACGTCCATCACGGGTGTTTGATCTATGAGTGCCATCCTGTTGTGCTCCTTGTATTCGTGACCTTGACAGTGTGTTCTTCTAACAGCCAGAGACTCATCCGCTTCACGAGACCAGGCAACGCACTTCACGGGCCGGGTTTCCTACGGCTAGCTGCCGGAGGTGGCTTCCGGCGTGGCGGAAACGCTCTGCGGGCCGGAGATGAGCACGGCCAGCGCCAGGGCGATGGCGAAGGACAGGACGCGAACGCGGCGCGGGTCGGAATTGAGCCAGGTGGTGAGCAGGACCAGACGGGACTTCATGGCAGACGCTCCTTTTGGGGTATTGTGGTTAAGTGTCCACTGATCAAACTGGTTGTCGGTCGAGACGCGCAGCACAGGCCGGAAGCCGCTCAACTGCCGGAGGTGGCTTCCGGGTCGAAGGCCAGGCTTTGCGGCCCGGAGACGAGGATGGCCAGCACGATAGCCGCCGCGAAGGACAGGACGCGAACGCGGCGCGGGTCGGAATTGAGCCAGGTGGTGAACAGGACCAGACGGGATTTCATGGCGAACACTCCTCCCTGTTTTATTTTTTTGTTTTCAGGCGAATGCTGGCTAAACGATAGCGCGAGGTGTGCAACATACCGCTTACCAAATGGCTTTAATATGCAAAAAGCCGCCGTAGCGAGGCGGCTCGTTCCCCGGCGGGTGCGCGACTGCTCGGCGTTTTAGTTGAGGAGGGACGCAGCCAGCGCCATCGTTTCCGCAGAAGGCTCGATTGCCAGGTCCTCGCGGAGCAGTTCTTGCAGCTTGCGGAGGTGAGTCAAAACCTGTTTCTTCTCACCCAACTCGGCGTAGCAGCTCATGATGGCGCGATGGACATCCTCCCGATAGGGGTCAACGTCCAGGGCGCGTTTGAAGGTCGCTATGGCTTCTCGAAGGGCGCTGCGGGCATGGGTGCATTCCGCCAGGCCGATGAGGGCCTCCAGGAAGGTTTCCTGCAGGCTCTCCCGCCGATAGATAACCCATTCCATGTCAAAGGAGGGCAAAAAACTGCCCTGGTACAGGTCCACCGCCTTGCGCCACAGGTCCTCGGTGCGGGCGTCGCGGGGCGGGAGCAGGCGGGCTTGCTGAGTCAGGGTCTCTAGCTGGTGGGCGTCACACCAGACATCCAGCTCCGGGTTGATCAGGTACAGACCGTCCTTGAAAGTGATGGCGTTCTCACCCAGGGCGCGGCGGGCGCGGTAGAGCGTGGTGTGGAAGTTGGAACGCACGCGCCGGGGGTGGCTGTCTGGCCAGAAGGCCAGGCTGATGCTTTCCCGGCTCACCGGCCCCATGAAGAGCAGGTAGAGGAACAGCTCCATCGCTGCGGTGGAGCGCCATTCTGAGGGGGAGATGGGCTGCCCATCCCGTTCGATCACTTCCTGGCCCAGGGTCAGCACGCGCAGGCTGTAGGTGATGTCGGACCGGATGCGATTGCTGACCTGGACGATATACGGCGATTTCACCTGCGCCTCACGCAGGCGCTTCAGGTCGCGCAGAAGCGTGTCGTACTTGCCCAGGTTGGCGGTGACGTATTCTTCCAGCCGGGGCGTGTGCAGAACCTCGGCGACGAGGGGCTGCGTGCTGCCCACCTGGCGGGCCAGGCTCAGCGCGGCCTTCAGGTAGGCGTCGGTGGCCCTGCCGTCCGCGCAGAGCAGGGCCGCATGGGCGCACAGCGTGTAAATCCACACCAGCTCCGACTGTGTGCCCTGCCGGTGCAGGTCCGCTGCCACGGCTTCCAGGTGCTCCAGCGCCTGGGGAGCCTCGCCGGCCTGAGCGCGAGCCGCCCATAGGGCCACCCGTGCGGTGGCGCTTTCCAGCGCGATGTCGTGGTCTTCCGCCAGGGCCAGGGCTTCTCTAGCCAGTGCGATGGCATCCCGCAGACGCCCCTGGTAGCGCCGCGTGGTGGATGCGCTGACCAGGATAGCGCTGCGCAGCGCAGGCTCCGTGTTGCCGATCAATTCGAGGGCTTTGTTGTAAAGCTGCAGCGCCTCATCGTAAGCGCCCCGGTCGCGCTGCAGGTCGCCCATGCTCCCCAGCAGGTAGCCTTCGGCGCGGCGGTTGGGCATTCTGCCCACCACGCTGAGGCCCTCTTTGAAGGTGTCCATCGCCTGGGTGTAGTTGCCGCCCCGGTGGTAGTAGTAGCCCAGGTTGTTCAGCGCCAGGGCCAGCGCCCCCGCACCGCCCAGCGAGCGCCGCAGGGCGACGACCTCTTGCAGGCAGGCGCTGGCTTTGTCCAGGCGGCCCAGCCGTGAATAGGTGACGCCCAGGTCCTGCAACACGTTGGCCAGGGCATAGGCGTCCCCATCGGCGCGGTGCAGCGCCAGGGATTCCTGGAGCTGGGCCAGGGCGGTTTCCAGCTCCCCCAGGCGCAGGGAGGCCACCCCCAGAATCTTGAGCGCGCGCCCGCGCAGATTGGCCGGTCCGGGCGGCAGTTGAGCCAGCTCCGCAGCCTGGCGGGCCACCCGCTGGTAGTTGCCCCGCTGCAGGTCGATCATTGCCCGCTGGATGCGGACTTCGGAGAGGCCGCTCCTGTCTTTGCTGCGGCGGAAACCTTTTTCTGCGGCAGCAAGGTCGGCCTCTGCGTCTGCGTAATCGTAGCGGTCGGTGTGGATGCGGGCGCACGTATAGGACAGGCGGGGGGCCAGCACGCTATCGCCACGGAGCTGCGCCCGCCAGTTCAACAGCGTTTCCACCTTGCCCTGGGAGAAGTAGGACTGCGCCACGCGCTCGGCAATCGTTGCCGCGCGCTCCACCAGGTCGGCGATCATGTAGTGGTCAAAGGCTTCTTCGATGCGGTTTTCTTCCTCGAACCACCGCGCCGCCCTGACGTGCAGGTGGACGAACAGGCCGGGGTTGTGCTCTCTAAGCTCCTCCTGCAGGAAGTTGCGGAACAGCTTGTGGTAGACCAGGCCCCCTGCCGTCCTGGCCAGGAACATGTTGCGGCTCTGGGCCTCGGCCAGCCAGTAGGCGCTATCCGGCAGCCCCAGCGCTGCGGAGCACAGCTCCGGCGTCAGGCGGGCCAGGGTGGAGGAGGCCAGCAGAAAATCCCGCAGGCCTGGCGGCTGGGCTTGCAGCATGGTGCTCGCCAGCCGGTTAAAGAGCGCTTCTGGCCCTGCTTCCTGGCCGTTCTTGCTGCTGAGCAGGGCCTGCTCCAGGTCGGCGGGCAGGGGATGGAGGGCCAGGACTGTCCCCGCCGGCCAGCCTTCCAGGCGCTGGGTCAGGCCCTGCACGTCGGCCATGGAGGGCGTGGTCTTGAGCGCTGCCCGCGCCAGGCTGTAAACTTCCTCCGTGGTGAAGCGGAGCTGCTCCTGCCCCAGGGCCAGCACTTCCCGGCGGGCGATCATCTCGGTGATGGGCAGGTCCGGCAGCATGCGGCTGATCAGGATCAGGTGGCAGGTGGGGGGGAGCCGCTCCACCAGAGTGCGCAGCCAGATCTCGGCGGCGGGGGAGCCGGTCAGGTGGTGAACGTCATCCAGGATAAAGAGGATGTCGTGGGGCAGGTTGTCCCGCAGGTAGTCGGTGACGAGGGTGGCCAGCTCGCTGGGCGTATCCCCAGGTATCGGCGTGAGGCTCTGAATGCCGGGGGCGACGTATTCCAGGGCGGAGAGGCACTGGTTGAACAGGTTGGGAACGTCGCGGTCGCGCTCCTCGACGGTGTGCCAGGCGACGGGGTAGGCGGTTTCATGGGCGAACTGCGCCGCGAGGGTGGTCTTGCCATAGCCGGGCGGGGCGCATATCAGCGTCAGCTTGTGCTCGGTTACGGCCTTCAGCCTGGCCAGGAGGCGTGGCCTGTCGATGATACCCGAAGCGAAGGGTATCCGCGCTTCTCGCTGGAGGGGGGTAGATAGCATGATGGTGCGTCCCGACCGTGTTACTCCCCGCAGTGCCGCTCTGGGCACTTTTCCCACTCCGACCGCTCGAACCTTATTGGTGGATTGCTCCAGATGAAGGTACAGGCAAAGGGCATTCCTGCCAATGCCGCATTGCTGCGCAACCCGACCGCACCGGGTACTGTACCGGATGTCCCGTGATCCAGGTACAAGACGGCTACGTTAAGTATCACCAATGAGTGAGCAAGGTGTCAAGTAACAGGAATGTTTGTTTATGGTTAGAAAAATGTTCTGTCCCTGCCTGCTGGGGTTTGCGGCCTGCCCACCCCTGGCGGGCGCGGCGGCGGGAGGCCGGGTCAACCTACCTATAAAGAAACTCCCCATCTGCCCTATGCCAAATCCCCCTGCACGCCCCATGTGCCGGCCATCGTTCAATTCTACACTTGGATGAGGGGTTGCCCAGGCTGCTCGCCCATCGAGGCGCAACAGGTATTGCGGGGCGGAGCGCCGGGCAGTTGAGACCACAGCAACAAACCGGGCAACTGAAATCAGACGCCAGAAAGGAGAAAACACCATGCGTAGCGGGTTTGGCATCGGACGCATCTTCGGCATCAACATCCGGATTGATTGGAGCTGGCTCCTCATCTTTTTCCTCATCACCTGGAACCTGAGCGCAGCGTTCGGTCAGTTGCACTCAGATTGGGGGGCGGGGCTGACCTGGGGCGTTGCCATTGTGGCCGCGCTGCTGTTCTTCGCTTCGGTGCTGGCCCACGAGCTGGCGCACTCCCTGATGGCCCGCGCGCGCGGCGTGCCCGTGCGCAGCATCACGCTGTTCCTCTTCGGCGGCGTATCCAATATCCAGCGGGACCCGCCCTCCCCCATGGCGGAGTTTTTGATCACCATCGTCGGCCCCATCACCAGCTTTGTCATTGGGGGGGTATTGTTGCTGCTGGCCGGCCTGGGCACTGGCGGTCTGGACACGGGGGGTGACCCCAACCGGATGATCGCCCAGCTAAGCCCGGCCACGACGCTGCTGGTGTGGCTCGGCTCGATCAACGTGATCGTCGGCCTGTTCAACCTGATCCCCGGTTTTCCCCTGGATGGCGGGCGTGTCTTGCGCTCGATCCTGTGGGGGATCACGGACGATGTCCGCCGCGCCACGCGCTGGGCCTCATGGGTGGGGCAGGGGATCGCCTGGCTCATGATCTTGGGCGGCATCTCCATGGTCTTTGGCGTGCAGCTACCTTTCTTTGGCACGGGCTTCATCAACGGCCTGTGGCTGGCCTTCATCGGCTGGTTCCTGAACGGGGCCGCCGTCCAGAGCTACCAACAGGTCGTCATACGGGACGTGCTGGAGGATGTGCCGGTCTCGCGCATGATGCGCACCGACCCGCCGACGGTTCCTCCCGCCATCTCCATCGATACATTGGTGGACGAGTACGTGATGCGGCAGGATGACCACGCCTTTCCCGTGCTGGAGGAGGGCCGGTTTGTGGGCCTGGTGACGCTGGACGACGTGCGCTCGGTGTCGCGCGAGCGCTGGGGTAGCACGACGGTGGGCGACATCATGACGCCCCTCAGCGAGCTGGTCACCACGACCCCCCAGGAGGACGCCACTGATGCCCTCAATAAGCTATCCGAGCGCGACGTGCGCCAGTTGCCGGTGATGCAGAACGGCCAACTGGTGGGGCTGTTGCGCCGCCGCGACATCGTCAAATGGCTGCGGCTCCATGCCGAGTTACAATCGGCCTAGCGAAGTGCCCCCACGGGCTTCTGCATTTCCAACATGTGTTCTGTAAGGTTACACGAGGAGAGTGTGTAGATGGTACAGTTTTCGGGCAAGGTTGCGGTAGTGACAGGCGCGGCTTCGGGCATCGGGCGCTCCACCGCGCAGCTTTATGCCAGAGACGGGGCTAAAGTCGTTGTGTCGGATATCGATGAAGCAGGTGGGCAGGAGACAGTCAGGCTGATTGAGGATGCCGGTGGGGAGGCCCTCTTCGTGAAGACCGATGTGTCGAATCCTGCTGATTGCCAGGCCATGGTCCGGCAGGCGGTGGAGCGCTTTGGCCGCCTGGACTATGCCTGCAACAATGCGGGAATTGGCGGGGAGCAAAACCCCACCGCCGACTACAGCGTGGAAGGCTGGCAGAAGCTCATCGGCATCAACCTCTCCGGCGTCTTCTATAGTATGAAGTACGAGATTCCGGAGATGCTGAAGGTCGGCGGCGGCGCCATCATCAACGTGGCCTCTATCCTGGGCCGCGTGGCTTTCGTGGGCGCTCCGGCCTATGTATCGGCCAAGCATGGCGTGGTGGGCCTGACGCGGGACGCAGCCATCGAATACGGCCAGCAGGGGATTCGGGTGAACGCGGTGTGTCCGGGGTTTATTCGCACGCCAATGATCGCCGCGCTGGAAGAAGACGAGGAAACGTACAATCAGTTGGTCTCCCTGCACCCCATCGGGCGGTTGGGTGAGCCGGAGGAGGTGGCGGAGCTGATCATCTGGCTAAGCTCCGACAAGGCCTCGTTTGTCACCGGCTCCTGCTACGCGGTGGATGGCGGCTACCTGGCCCGCTAGCGAGCAGCAGCGATACCTGGGATCGGCCTCCGGGTTCTCGGTCACGAGGCCCGGTGGCCTTTCCCGGTCTAAAGGCGGCGCTGAGGCCGTGATCGTGCGGGAGACATGAGCAGCTCAGCGAATAGACAGGCGACTGGACGACGGGCGTTTGCGTATTGGAGGTAGCAAACCATGCAGGAACTGGATTTTACCATTGAGTTCAACAGCAACCTGGAGGACCCATCCGTTGAGGATGCCCTGTTTGTGGAGGCGGATAGCCGCCTGCGCGCGCTGGCCGCCGGGCGTGACGACCTCATCGGATCGGCGGTGACCATCCGCAGGGCTGCGCACGGCCAGACCCCCCGCCTGTTTGAGGCCACGGTGGTGGCCTACATCAGGCCGGAGAACATCGCCGCCACGGAGAAGGCGGACAACCCCGAATCGGCCCTCAAGGGGGCGCTGGACGCGGTAGAGCGCCAGGTCCGCGAGAAGCGGGCCAGGCTTGGCAGGCAGTGGGAGAAGCCGCAGGCCCGCCCGGAGATTCAGGAGATGGCGGAACTGGCGGCAGCCGAGCGGTACGTGGACGAGGAGCTGGAGTCCCCATCCTCCGAGGAGCCAGCGATGCCGAATGAGGGGGACGAACAGAAAGCGGAAGCATAGGGCGCGGCAGGGCGGCGGGCCACGCCGGACTGAACAGGCCCTCGGACGCGACGCGCGCCGGCTACCGATCCTCACTAACGCCCGGCGGCGCGTTCTTCGGATGCATATTGCTCACCCTGGGCAAACAGCCGGTGTAGATTTTACAATAACCCTGTCAACACGGCCTGCGGGAACCCTGCGCCCCGGCTCCCGAAGTCCGCCGGTCAAGAGGTCCGCCCGTTCGGTGGCTGCTGGTATAGAGGGGTGAGGTCGGGGCGGTGGGGCAGAGCCGGCTGAAAGGATGAGCATGCGTTTTAAGAACGGAGAGTTCAGGATATGCCTGTTACCATCAAGCATATTGATCTGCTGACCAGAGACCAGTTGCAAACGCTGCTGGCCGTGCGCGAGGGGCCTTGTGTTTCGCTGTTCATGCCCACACATCCTGTGGGCGCGGAAGTCGAGCAGGACCCCATCCGCCTCAAGAATCTGCTGGGCGAAGCCGAAGAGCGACTGATTACGCTTGGCCTGCGTTCCCCGGAGGCGCGGGAGCTGCTCGCCCCGGCCCGCGCACTGCTGGAGGACGGAACATTGCTGTGGTGGCGTCACCAGGGCAATGGCCTGGCGCTTTTTGTGGCTCCGCAGGCGTTCTTTTCCTACCGGCTGCCCATCAGCTTTGAGGAACTGGTCGTCGTGGGCAACCGCTTCCACGTGAAGCCGCTGCTGCCCGTGCTGCCTGGGGGCGAGCGTTTTTACGTGCTGGCAATAGCCCTGGGGAATGTCCGCCTGCTGCAAGGGACGCGCTACCACATTGGCGAGGTAAACCCGGAATCCCTCCCCCGCAGGCTGGCGGATGTCCTGCACTATGACGGCCTTGAGCCATATGTGGGCTTCTACGCGGGCACGGGCGAGCGGACGGATGGCAACCGGGCGGCCATGTTTTACGGGCATGGCACAGTGGCCGACGAGGCAACCTTTAAAGAGGATGTCCAGCGCTTCCTGCGCAAGGTGGATAAAGGCGTCTGCGACCTGCTGGACGTGGAGCAGGTTCCCCTGGTGCTGGCTGCTGTGGAGTACATTCGCGGGCTGTACCGCAAGGTCAACCACTACAACAATCTGGCTGAGCAAGGGATCGAGGGCAGCCCGGAGGAGATGAGTGAAGAGGAGTTGCACGCCCGCGCCTGGGAGATCGTGGAGCCTTACTACCGGCAGGATCGCGAGGCGGCCATGAGCCGCTACCGGCAGCTTGTCGGCCAGGGGGATGAGCGGGCTTCCAACGACCTGCATGCCATTGTTCTGGCGGCCTACTACCAGCGCGTGGATACGCTGTTTGTGCCGTTCGAGGTCGAGGTGTGGGGCACTCTTGATCCGGAGAACAGCCGGGTGGAAGTCCACGACGAGGCTCAGCCGGGCGACGAGGACCTGCTGGACCTGGCCGCCCTGCACACACTGCTCAACAGCGGCACGGTTTACGTGCTCAACGCGGGCGAGATGCCGGATGCCGCCCCCGCCGCTGCCATATTCCGCTATTGAAGCTGGGAGTGTTCCAATGAGGCAGGTGGCCCGCCGGATGTCAGCTGGCGGGCCTGGCCTGCCAGCATACTGAATGGCGACGGTTTGCCAGAATCCCCTCTGTGATAGAATACAATCGTAACAAGGAGCGGCTTTGAGATGAGCGAGATTCGCGTGGCCAATGCGCCCTGTTCCTGGGGGATTCTGGAGTTCGACCTGGAGGGGCAGATCCTCGGCTATGAGCAGGTGCTTGACGAGATGTTTCAGGCCGGTTACGCGGGCACCGAGCTGGGCGACTGGGGCTTCATGCCCACCGAGCCGGAGGCGCTGCGCGCCGCCCTGAGCCGCCGTGGACTGGCGCTGCTGGCGGCCTTCGTGCCGGTGGCGCTGGCCGATCCTAAAAGCCACGCGGGGGGGCAGGACCGCGCGCTGCGCACCGCCCGCCTGCTGGCTGAAGCCGCCGGGACAGATTGCCTCATCGTGCTGGCGGACGACAACGGCACGGTCCCCGTGCGCACGCAAAATGCGGGGCGCATCCAGCCGGCGCACGGCCTGAATGACGAGCAGTGGGGCATCTTTGCGGAGGGCGTGAGCCTCATCGCCCGCGCCGTCCGGGAGCAGACCGGGCTGCGGACCGTCTTCCATCATCACTGTGCGGGGTACGTGGAAACGCCCGCCGAGGTGGAAGCGCTGATGGCCAGGACCGACCCGGCCCTGGTCGGGCTGTGCCTGGATACCGGGCACTACACCTTCGGCGGCGGCGATCCGCTGGACGCCCTGCGGCGCTACCGCGAGCGCATCTGGCATGTGCACTTCAAGGACTGCCACCCGGAGGTGGCCGCCCAGGCGCGCGCCGAGGGCTGGGACTACTTCCAGGCGGTGCGGCAGGGAGTCTTCTGCGAGCTGGGGCAGGGGGTGGTGGACTTCCCGGCCATCGCGGACGAGCTGCGGCGCACCGACTACGTGGGGTGGATCGTGGTTGAGCAGGACGTGTTGCCCTCCATGGGCACGCCGCTGGAGAGCGCCCGGCGCAACCGCGCCTACCTGAAGAGTCTGGGTCTGTGATTGCCCGCCTGGCCTCGCCCGGTGGCTGTTGAGTGCAACACAGGCGCGTATACATAGGGGGGACCATGACGGAGACCGTTCGTGTTGGCGTGATCGGGGCAGGGCGTATCGGGCAGGTTCACGCGGAGCACCTGGCCCACCGTGTGCCGGGGGCCGTCGTGCTGGCCGTGGCGGATATCAATGAAGAGGCGGCCCGCGCCTGCGCGGAGCGGCTGAACATCCCCACCGCAACCGGCAGGGTCCAGGATGTTTTTGCCGACCCGGCCATCGACGCCGTGGTCATCTGCTCCTCCACCGATACGCACGCCCGCTTTATCGAGGAAGCCGCAGCGGCGGGCAAACATATTTTCTGCGAGAAGCCCATCGACCACGACCTGGCCCGCATCGACCGCGCCCTGGACGCCGTAGAGCGAGCGGGCGTCAGGCTACAGATCGGCTTCAACCGCCGCTTTGACCCGAACTTCGCGGCGGCGCGCCGGATGGTGGCCGAGGGCAGAATCGGCCAGCCGCACCTCCTGCGCATCACCAGCCGCGACCCGGAGCCGCCGCCCATTGAGTATATCCGCGTCTCCGGCGGCATCTTCCTGGACATGACGATTCACGACTTCGACATGGCCCGCTACCTGGTGGGCAGCGAGGTGACGCAGGTCTTCGCGGCGGGCGGCGTGCTGGTGGACCCGGCCATCGGCGCGGCGGGGGACATCGATACGGCGGTGGTCACCCTGTGGTTCGAGAACGGGGCCATCGGCACGATTGACAACAGCCGCAGGGCGGCTTACGGCTACGACCAGCGCGTGGAGGTTTTCGGCTCCGGCGGGGGGATCGTGGTCTCCAATGAGACGCCCCACCGGGCGGTCTACTGCGACGGCGAGGGCGTGCACGGCCCCAAGCCGCTTTACTTCTTCATGCAGCGTTACACGGAATCCTTCATCATTGAGATGCGCGCGTTTATCGACGCCGTGCAGCACGGCAGGCCGACGCCGGTCACGGGCAGGGACGGGCGTGTTCCGGTGGTGATGGGCCTGGCGGCGTGGAAATCCTACAAGGAGGGCCGTCCGGTACGGCTGGACGAGGTCGGCTAGGGCGGCGCGCTGGATGCCTTCCCGCAGGGGTGGGCTTTGTTCTGTACGGGCAGTGTGGAGCGAGGTGTGCGGATGAGCAGACGATTGACCATGGCCCAGGCCATCATCGAGTTTCTCCAGAATCAGCACGTGGAGCGCGACGGCGTGGAGCGCCCCTTCTTCGCCGGGGTGTGGGGCATCTTCGGCCACGGCAACGTGGCGGGGGTCGGGCAGGCCTTGCAGCAGAACCCGGACTTCCGCTACTACCAGGCCCGCAATGAGCAGGCCATGGTCCATACGGCCACGGCCTTCGCCAAGATGAGCAACCGCCTGCGGGCCTTTGCCTGCACGTCCTCCATCGGCCCCGGCGCGACCAATATGATCACGGGCGCGGCGACGGCCACCGTCAACCGCCTGCCGGTGCTGCTGCTGCCGGGGGACATCTTCGCCCGCCGCAACGTGGCCCCCGTTCTGCAACAGCTCGAATCCCCCTGGACGCAGGACATCTCGGTCAACGACGCCTTCAAGCCGGTCTCCCGCTACTGGGACCGCATCTATCGCCCGGAGCAGATCATCACCGCTCTGCCGGAGGCCATGCGCGTGCTCACCTCGCCTGCCGAGACGGGCGCGGTCACGCTGGCCCTGCCTCAGGACGTGCAGGCCGAGGCCTGGGATTACCCGGACGAGCTGTTCCGCCGGCGCGTGTGGACGGTGCCGCGCCCACGGGCGGACGAGAGCCTGTTTGTGCGGGCGGTGGCGCTGATCGCCTCCAGCCAGCGACCGCTGATCATCGCCGGGGGTGGGGTGATCTACAGCGAGGCCACCGAGGCGCTGGCGGCCTTTGCGGAGCAGACGGGCATCCCGGTGGCGGAGACGCAGGCGGGCAAGGGGTCGCTGCGCTACGACCACCCCTCCGCCCTGGGCGCGATGGGCGTCACCGGGACGCCGGGGGCCAACATCCTGGCCCGCGAGGCCGACCTGATCATCGGCATCGGCACGCGCTACACTGACTTCACCACCGCCTCCAAGACGGCCTTCCAGAACCCGCTCGTGCGCTTCCTCAACATCAACGTGGCCGAGTTCGACTCCCACAAGCACAGCGCGTTGCCGCTGGTGGCCGATGCCAGGGTCACGCTGGAGGCGCTGGCGGAGGCCTTGCAGGGTTACCGGGTGGACGAGGCGTACCGCGCCCGCGTGGCCCGCTTCCAGGCCGAGTGGGAGGCCGAGGTGGACCGCATTTACAACCTGAAGCACGGGCCGCCCATCAGCCAGGGGGAGGTCATCGGCGTGGTCAACGCCTTCAGCCGCCCGCAGGATGTGGTGGTCTGCGCGGCGGGCAGCCTGCCCGGCGACCTGCACAAGCTGTGGCGGACGCGCGACCCCAAGGGCTATCACCTGGAATACGGCTACTCCTGCATGGGCTACGAGATCGCGGGCGGCCTGGGGGTCAAGATGGCCGACCCGGAGCGCGAGGTCTATGTGATGGTCGGCGATGGCTCCTACCTGATGCTCTCCCAGGAGATCGTGACCTCGATCCAGGAGGGCTACAAGCTGAACATCATCCTGCTGGATAACCACGGCTTCAGCAGCATCAGCGGCCTCTCCGAGTCGCTGGGCAGCGGCGGCTTCGGCGCGGTCTACCGCTATCGCAACCCGGAGACCGGGCAGCTCGACGGGGAGTACCTGCCGGTAGACTTTGCCCGCAATGCCGAGAGCCTGGGGGCCTGCGTGCTGACGGCCACCACCCGCGACGAGGTGGCCGGAGCGCTGGAAAAAGCCCGCTCCTTCGACCGCACCACGGTGATCGTGGTGGAAACGGACCGGACGCAGCGGGTGGGCGGCTACGAGTCGTGGTGGGATGTGCCGGTGGCGGAGGTCTCCACTATTGAGTCGGTGCGGCAGGCGCGGGAAGGCTACGAGGCCAACCGCAGCCGGGAGCGTTATCACCTGTAGCGCCGGTGGATGAGGTGCGACGCTGGGGGTGGTGTGGCGCTTTCCGCCGCGTCGCCCGTCTCAGGTCGCACTTGCGGGCCTTCTCGCGCTTCGGCTTGTTGTGCTATTGGCTTTTTGGGTGAGGAGAGACCCCGATGGCTACCATCACCCGTGGGCCGGTCCGCAAAACGGCCCTGTTTCTTGTGGGGGGCATGTTTCTGATTCTTCTAATGCCCCTGGAACCTGTGGCCCTGGAAGCGAGGGCCGCCTCATTGACTGCGCTGGCCACGCACGCCGCGTTGCCCTCGCCCACCACCCAACTCCTCCAGGCGGAGGACCTGGCCTACCTGGGCGCTTTTCGCCTGCCCGAAGGCGGCGAACGCCCCCGCACCTTTGCCTACGGCGGCAACGCCATGACCCTTAACCCCCACGGCGACCCCGCCGGGCCGGAGGACGGCTTCCCCGGCTCGCTCTTCATCACCGGCCACGACCGTATGCCTTACGGCGAGCTGCCCGATGGGGGGCAGGTGGCCGAGGTGAGCATCCCCGCCCCCTTAGCCTCGCGCGACCTGGCCGACCTGCCGCGTGCCGCATTCCTGCAGGACTTCCACGACGTGGCCGCCGGGCACTTCACCGGCATGGACGAGATCCCCCGCATGGGTCTGCTGTACCTGGACGCGCCCGCCACCGGCCCCCGCATCCACATCGCCTGGGGGCAACACTTTGAGCCTGAAGCCCCTGTCCCCACCCACGGCTGGTTCGGCCCGGACCTTTCTAACCCTGACTTTCAGGGCGAGTGGTTCCTGGACGACCTTTCCTTCTACAGCGTGAACGACTATCTGCTGGAGATCCCCGCCGCGTGGGCCGATGCCTGGGCCGCCGGGCGCTACGTCGGGTCCGGGCGCTTCAGGGATGGCGGCTGGTCGGGCATGGGACCGGCGCTCTTTGCTTACCGCCCCTGGGATGAGGCGGGCAACCCCGCGCTCCCCAATGCCCGGCTGGAAGCCACCGTGCTGTTGCAGTACCCCTCCTCGCAGGAGACTGAGGATTTTGGGCGCGCCCTGGCCGGTTACCAGCACCCGGACGAGTGGGTCGGTGGGGCCTGGGTGACCACCGCTTCGGGCGGGGCTGCCGTGTTGTTCGCGGGCACAAAATCCAACGGGACCAGGTTCTGGTATGGATTCGTCAACCCGGCGGGGGCTGAGCTTCCCTGCGTGGCGGGGGAGTTCGTCGGCCAGTTTCCCGTCTGTCGCCTGGCTGACGGCACGGTGTGTCCGCCGCAGGAACTCGTTGAATGCAGCGGCCACAACGGCTACCGTGGCTGGTGGAGCACCCACTTCGACACCGAATTGCTCTTCTACAACCCCGACGATCTGGCCCGCGTGGCTGTGGGAGAGATGGCCCCCTGGGAACCCCAGCCCTACGCCGTGCTGGACATTGACGAGCACCTCTTCCTGAACCCGGCTGGCGTGGAAACGGAGATGCTGGGCACGGGCGAGCAGCGCCGCTACCGCCTGGGCGATGTGGCCTACGACCGGGAGCATGGCCTGCTGTACCTGCTGGAGCTGTTCGCCGACGAGGCCCTGCCGGTGGTGCACGTTTTCGCCGTTTCTTTGCGCTGAGCTTGACTTGCCTTATTTTTCTATGCTACTCTAAACTTAGTGGAGGTGAGCATAAAGAGGCGTTTTATCCGCAATTACCATCCGAAGCCTGGCCGTGCGGGGGCAGTCACCAGCCACGCGGACCGGGCAGGATTTGGTGTTGCGTTGCTTCCCTGTGGCGAGGTGTGGACGGCAGGTGAATGTCTTGGGTAGACAGTCGTGGCCAGGCCTCGCCGCTATCAATTACAGCTCAGGCTACAAACCGGTTATGCTGGCAACGGGGGCGGGTCATGGCCGCCCAGGTTGCGGTTGTATGTCTGAGGCGTTCGTCCGTGGGGGCGGCCAGCACGAGGCGCTGGCTTTTGGCCTGAACATCCCCCGGAGGCGGCGATCTTGACGGGCCGGGATGGCCGCAGGGCGCAGCGGGCGGCCTGCGGACCGGCACATGCCGGAGAGGGCGGCGAATGCACCCACAGGAGAGACTGACCGTGCCGCCACTGGCCATGCAGTGGCTTCGGTTTCGCTACCGGGTGACCGAATCGCCGGAAGTGGTCACGCTGATCACGTTCCTGGTGGTTTTTGTCTTTTTTTCCTTTGCGGCGTCCAGCTTCCTCACGCCCTTTGCCCTGTCCAACATCCTCACCTTCGCCAGCGTCAACGGGCTGATCGTGCTGGGCGTGGCCATGCTCATGATCTCCGGCGAGTTCGATCTCTCCGTCGGCTCCACGCTGGCCGTCTCCGGCTACGTCTTCGCGCTGCTGCTCAATGCGGGCACGGCTCCGCTGGTGGCCGTGGCTGCGGCGCTGGTGGCCAGCGCGCTGCTGGGCCTGGTCAACGGCCTGGTCGTCACGCGGACGGGCATTCCCTCCTTCATCACGACGCTGGGGACCATGCTGGGCTACCGGGGCATTGCGCGGGCCATCGGCGGGGGGGATATGGCCTCCTATACCGGGGAGAGACCGGCCCTGTTCTATCTGTTGAACGGCTCCATTGATCCGCTGAACAGCCTCTTTCAGCCTGCCGCCAACTTCCGCGCCTCCACACTGTGGTTTGTGGGGCTGGCTATCCTGCTGACCCTGGTCCTGATGCGCACCCGTTATGGCAACTGGACCTTCGCCACCGGGGGCAACCCCGGCGCGGCGCGCGCGCAGGGCGTCAACATCACGCGGGTCAAGCTGACCAATTTCGTGCTGTGCGCCTTGCTGGCCGGCTTGGCCGGGGTGGTGCAGTTCTCGCACCGCTACAGCATCGACCCCCTGCGCGGCGAGGGTATCGAGCTGCTGGCCGTGGCTGCGTCGGTGATCGGCGGGGTCAGGCTGACCGGCGGCTTTGGGACGTTGCTGGGGGCCGGGCTGGGCATCCTGCTGCTGGCGATGCTGGAGCAGGGCCTGGTGCTGATGAACCTGCCGATTCAGGTCTTTCGGGCGGTGGCTGGTTTCATCCTGGTTTTATCCGTGGCCATCAATACTTACCTGGCCCGCCGGGAGTGACGCCGTGTTCTGATCAGTTCAAGGAAGGGTTGAGAAGAGGAAAGGAGGTGCTGCTCGCCAGGGAATACCGTAGATAGCATGGGACCCTATTGACCTTGCCAGATTCTCAAGTTCTCAGGGAGTGAGCCATGAAAAAGTTTATGTTGCTGATTACAGCGCTGGTGGCGCTTTCGCTCATCCCCGCTGCGGCAGCGCAGCCGGACGTGGAAGTGAACATCGTCATGGTCCAGCATGCGCTCTGTGCGTGGGACTCCTTCTGGTGCGTGGTGGAGCAGGGCATCAGCGACGCAGCGGAGGAGCTGGGCGTCAATGTGACGGTCCTCGGCCCCGATTCGTTTGACCTGGACCGCGTGGCCGCCCTCATCGAGGAGGCCGTCGCCGGGCAGCCGGACGGCCTGGGCGTGACGGTGACCGATCCCGTGCTCTTTGCCGAGCCGATCAACCGGGCGCTGGAGGCGGGCATTCCGGTCGTCGCCTATAATGCAGGCTCTGGCCCCCAGGCGGACAACATCGCCTACATGACCTACATCGGCCAGGACGAGTACGCGGGCGGCTACCAGGGCGGCCAGCGGCTGGCTGCGCTGGGCGGCACGCGGGCGGTCTGCGTCAACCACCAGGTCGGCCACACCGCGCTGGACAGGCGTTGCCAGGGCTTCACCGATGCCATGGCCGAGGCGGGCGTCGAGGCTGAGGTGCTGGGCATCACCAACGACCCGGCTGAGTCGCAGACCATCATCAACGACTACTACACCGCCAACCCGGAGACCGATATCTTCCTGACGCTCGGCCCCAACGGCGCGAACCCCTTCTACGCCTTCCTGGAGGCCGCCGGGCTGGGCGCGGGGGACGTGGCCCACGGCACGTTTGACCTTAGCCCGGAGATCGTGGCGCACATCAAGGACGGCACCACGCTCTTCGGCATCGATCAGCAGCCGTACCTGCAGGGCTACATGACCGTGCAGTGGCTGACCTGGAACATCCGCTTCGGCTTCACCCCGGCAGGCCCCATCACGCCGACCGGCCCCGGCTTCGTGGACGCCAGCAATGTGGAGCTGGTGGAGGCCCTGGCGGGGACCTATCGTTAAGCCGTCAGGCATGGCGGAAGCGGTGGATCGGGGAGGGCCTGGCCCTCCCTGATCCCGCGCGTTTACGGGGACGTTGCTGCGAGAAAGCTCTGGCATGGACACCGCTGCAAGCAGATTGAAGCTGAGTTCCACGGATGTTCGGCGCTGGCTGGGCCAGTCGCCCATCACCGGCCCGCTGCTCACCCTGGTCATCATCTTCGGCCTCTTTTCGCTCTTCATCCCGAACTTCCTGTCGCTCCAGACTCTCTCCAACATCATCAACGCCACCACGCTGGTCGGCACGGTCACCATCGGGGTCACCTTCCTGATGATCTCCGGCGAGTTCGATCTCTCGGTCGGCGCGCTGGTGGCCGTGGCGGGCTATCTCTTCGCCTTCAACACCATGAACGGCGGGTCGCCGCTGCTGGCGCTGGCCCTGGCGGTGCTGGTCCCCGCCCTGCTGGGCACGGTCAACGGCCTGATCCTGGTTGCCACCGGGATGCCCTCCTTCATTATCACCCTGGGCACGCTCTCCATCTTTCGGGGCGGCGTGTGGCTGCTTTCCGGCGGCTCGCTGCTGCAAACGCTGGAAAGGCCCCTCATCTACGACATCTTCAACGGGCGGCTGGACGTGATCAACAATCTGCTGCCAGCCGGGGCCAACTTCCGCACGGCCATGCTGTGGATGTTTGGCCTGGTGATCCTGTTCCAGTACATCCTCACCCGCACGTCCTACGGCAACCACGTGCTGGCGGTGGGCGGCAATCCGGGCGCGGCCAGGGCGCAGGGTGTCAACGTCCAGTTGATCAAGGTCCTCAACTTCACCCTGTCTGGGGCGATGGCCGGGGTGGCGGGGGTGCTGCTGTTCAGCCAGTTTCGCTCCGTGCGGGTGGCGACCGGCGCGGGCGTGGAGCTGGACGCCATTGCGGCGGCGGTGGTCGGCGGCACGCTGCTGACCGGTGGGTCGGGGAGCATCGTCGGCGGCCTCATTGGCGTGCTGCTGATCAGCACGCTGCGCTCCGGGGTGATCCGCCTGAACATCCCCTTCATCCCGGCGGACAACTTCGAAGCCGTGGTGGGGGCCACCATTGTCGGCGCGGCCATCCTCAACCACTGGCTGCGCAACCGGGCCTGAGCGAGGGCGAGTAAGGAGGACCACGGGACGATGACGACCGATGCAAACGGCACCCCCATCGTGGAGATGCAGCGCATCGTCAAGCGCTTTGGCACCATCACCGCCCTGGATGGCGTGGACCTGACGGTCAACCGCCAGGAGGTGCTGGCCCTGCTGGGCGATAACGGGGCCGGGAAGTCCACCCTGATCAAAATCCTGACGGGAGTCTACGCGCCGACCAGCGGGCAGATCTTCTTTGAGGGCAGGCCGGTGTACATCCGCACCCCGCACGACGCCCGCGCGTTGGGCATCGAGACCGTGTACCAGGACCTGGCGCTGGTCAACCTGATGAGCATCGCCCGCAATTTCTTCCTGGGGCGGGAGCTGGCCACCCGTATCGGGCCGTTCCAGTGGCTGGATATGCGGCGGATGAACGAGCAGACGTACGAGGCCCTGGCCAACGTCGGCATCCGCATCCGCTCGCCTGCGGAGAAGGTGGAGAAGCTCTCCGGCGGAGAGCGGCAGTCCATCGCCATCGGGCGGGCGCTGCACTTTGGGGCCAAGCTGCTGATCCTGGACGAGCCGACCTCCGCGCTCTCCGTGGCGGAGACGCGCAAGGTGCTGACCTACGTCACCAACGCCAAAGAGCGCGGCCTGTCCGTCATCTTCATCACCCACAACATGCACCACGCCATGATTGTGGCGGACCGTTACACCGTGCTGCGGCAGGGCAGGCTGGTCGGCAACTACATGCGGGGCGAGGTCACGCAGGAGGACCTCTCCGACCTGATCATGGGCGTGCGCGAGGTGTGAGCCGCGCGAGGCGCTTCTGCTTACCGCCGGGAGGGGACGGCCAATGGCGACGCTGGGCGTGGGGGTGATCGGCCTGGGGCGGATGGGCCGCATCTACAGCTTTCACGTGGCGCGGCAGGTTGAGGGCGCGCGGCTGGTGGCTGTGGCCGATACGCGGACGGAGGCCACCCAGGCCGTGGTGGAGCGCATCGGCGGGGTGAGGTCCTACGCCGATTACCGGGACCTGCTGGCCGACGCCGCCGTGCAGGCCGTGATCGTGACCACGCCGACCAGCACGCACCGCGACATCGTGGTCGCAGCGGCGGAGGCGGGCCGGGCGATCTTCTGCGAGAAACCCACCGCGCTGACGCTGGCCGAGACGGACGAGATGGTGGCGGCGGTGGAGAGGGCGGGCGTGCCCTTTCAGGTCGGCTTCATGCGGCGCTTCGACCGGGCCTACGCCAGGGCCAGGCAGCAGATCGAGGACGGGATCATCGGCAGGCCGGTGGTGATCCGCGCCATCAGCCGCGACCCCTACCGCACCAGCCTGGAATACGCCGACGCGGCCCAGAGCGGCGGCCTGATCATCGACATGTCCATCCACGACTTCGACGTGGCCCGCTGGCTGATGGGCGACGAGATCGAGCGCGTCTATGCCGAGGGCGGCGCGCTGGTCTACCCGGAGCTGGAGGCGGTGGGCGATGTGGACAACGTGATGATCTGCCTGCGCTTCGCCGGGGGCGGGCTGGGCAACGTGGAGGCCAGCCGCAACGCCCGCTACGGCTACGACATCCAGTGTGAGGTGATCGGCTCGCGGGGCGCGCTGCGGGTCGGCTACCTGCGGGAGACGCCGCTGCTGACCCTGACGCCGGACGGGGCGCATTACGACGTGGTCCCCTACTTCATGGAGCGCTTCGGCCCGGCCTACACGGCGCAGATCGAGCACTTTGTGGCGTGTGTGCAGCAGGGCAGGCCCCCGCTGGTTGGCGTGGCCGATGCCCGCGCGGCCCTGCAGGTCAGCATCGCTGCCACGCGCTCCCAGCACGAGGGCCGCCCGGTCCTGGTGAGCGAGGTCGGTTAGGGAGCGCCCGGCGGCGGGCCGGCGGCGTTCACCCGGCGTAGCGATTCGCTTAAAGGCCCACGCGCTGCGCCCCGGCCCGCAGAAAGGCCAGGCCCTCGCGGGCCAGCACCTCGGAGGTCTGGTTGGGCGGACGCCACAGGCAGGTGGCGGCGGCCAGGTCCGGGTTGATGGCGGCGAAGGATTCCAGCACCAGCGGCCCCCGGTAACGGGCGTCCGCCAGCCCGCGAAAGACCTCGTCCCAGTTGACAGTGCCGGTCCCCACCAGGCCGCGATGGCTCTCGCTCATGTGGATGTAAGCCAGCACGTCGCCCGTTTCCACCAGCGGCTTGTAGAAGCCCTCCTCCTCGATGTTCATGTGGTAGGTGTCGGCGTGCAGCTTGAGGTTATCCGCGCCGACGGCTTTGATCGTGTCGCGCGCGTCGGCCAGGGCGTTGTAGAGGTAGGTCTCGTAGCGGTTGCAGGCCTCCAGGGCCAGGGTGATGCCGCGTCGCCTGGCCTCCTCCGCCAGCAGGCCGAGCGTATCCACCACGGTCTGGCGCTCCTGCGGCGTCGGTGGCTTGCCGGTCAGCGTCCCCAGGTGGTAGGCGATGCAGCCGCCGAGAAAGGTGACGCCCAGCTCTTCCATCCTGTCCATCACCCTGGTCAGGAACTGGCGGGCGCGCTCCGGGTAGGCGGGCATGTGGGCGTCTTTGGGCAGCACCAGGGAAACCGTCCCTTCGATGCCGGCGGAGGCCAGGGCTTGCCTGTGCGAGGCGGCGTCGAACTCATCGGGCTTGAGCAGCGGGATCTCGATGAAGTCGAACCCCGCCTCCGCCGCCTGGTAGATGGCCTCGTTGCCCTTTTCGGTCGTCCATTCTCCAATCCAGACAAATGCATGAGCGCCATAGCGAGGCATGGTTCTCTCCTTTTTGTGTTGTGCAATGCGCCTGTCACGCGCCGGTCGCTTGCTGGGGAAGTCCCGGCAATCAGCCCCGTTCCCTGGCCATGCGGCGGGTGTAATCGTCCGCCCGGTAGGCGGCGATGGGGTCGGGTTGCAGGCCCATCTCCACCCGCACCTGGGCCAGCAGGGGACGCACATCCGTCTGGTAGGCCTCCCGCAGGACGTTGTGCGCGCCCATCACATCCCCCGCCTGCTGCCTGGCGTCCAGCCCGGCGTAGTCCACAATCAGCGCCTTGGCGTAGGCGATCTGGCAGTTGAGCAGGCTCACCAGAATCCCCTCGATCTTGTCCTCCACGTTGTGGTTCTGGTCCAGCATGTAAGCCACATCCCTGGCCCGCTCGCCTGCCATGACCAGCTCCGTGTAGATCTCAAACAGCTCGAAGGGGTTCACCGAGCCGACGATCAGGTCGTCGTCGGCGTACTTGCGGGCGTTGAAGTGAAAGCCGCCCAGCCGCCCTTCGTCCAGCAGAAAGGCGACGATGTGGGCGATGTTGGTGCCCTGGGCGTGGTGGCCGGTATCCACCAGCACCTGCGCCCGGTCACCCAGCTTGAGCGCCGTGGCGTAGGCCATGCCCCAGTCGGCCAGGTCGGTGTGGTAGAAGGCAGGCTCAAAGAACTTGTACTCAACCAGCATGCGCGCCCCGTCCGGCAGATGCCGGTAAGTTTCCGCCAGGGCCTGCTCCATGCGCTGCTTGCGTTTGCGGATGCTGTCCTGCCCGGCGTAGTTGGTTCCGTCCGCGAACCACAGGCTGAGCAGCTTGCTGCCCGTCTGCGCCATGATCTCGCAGCACTCGATCAGGTGGGCCAGCGCAGCCTCGCGCACGCCGGGGTCGGGGTGAGTGATGCTGCCCAGCTTGTACTGCGGCTCCTGAAAGAGGTTGGGGTTCACCGCGCCGATGCCAACGCCCTTTTCCCTGGCATATTGAACCAGCGCGCTCCAGTCCTCGGTCCTGTCCCAGGGGATGTGGATGGCGATGGTCGGCGCGATGCCGGTCAGGCTGTGCACGTAGGCGGCGTCGGCGACCCGCTCGTGGATGTTGCGGGCCGCGCCGGGCCAGTGAAAGACCTGAAAGCGCGTGCCACTGTCGCTGTACGCCCAGGAGGGGGTTTCGATGTGCTGTTGCTTGAGCCTGGCCTTGACCTGCTCCACGTCGATCCCCTGCCGGGTGAGCCGCTGCGCCAGACGTTCGTAGTCAGCCTGGTAGTCCATCGCGGTGGTTTCTCCTTTGAGTTATTCGGTTGTTCATGCCCTCTCCACGGCATGGGCGTTTTGGGCGTTGCTCCTATTTAACATCGATAAGCTGCCGGGTGACAAGCAGCCCGGCTGTGGCCATGCTGGCCGGTGTGGCGACGGAGGAGGGGAGCCTGGCCGGGCCTGGGGTGGTGATGCCAGGTTCCAGCCAGGATGCGGCAGGCATGGCGCTGAGGAAGCGTTGGGTCGGGGAAGCAGCTCGCCTCCCCGACCCCGCGCTGACGACGGGAAGGCCCATCTATTCGGGCAGATTCTCCGCCGTGAGCAGGCGTATGGGCGCGTCGATGTGCGTGGATACCGGGCGGCCCTCTGCGATCTTGATGGCGCTCTCCACGGCGATCCACGCGATCTCATACGGGAACTGGGCGACGGTGCCCGCCATGCGGCCTTCGCGGACGGCCTCCAGGGCCTCAGGGATGGCGTCGGTGCCGAGGATGATCACCTGGTCTTGCAGGCCGAGGGCGCGGACGGCCTCTGCCGCGCCGAGGGCCATGGTGTCGTTGGCGCAGTAGATGGCGCGCACGTCAGGGTTGGCCTGCAAGATGTTGGTGGCCACGTCCAGGGCGCGGGAGCGGTCCCAGTCGGCGGGCTGGCTGGCGACGACCTCCAGGGTGCCGCTGACGGTGTCGAAGAAGCCGTCGCGGCGGTTCTGGCCGGAGACGTTGCCAGCGATGCCCTCGATGATGGCGACCTGGCTGCCCGCTTCGACGTGGTCCAGCACGTACTGCCCGGCGAGCTGCCCGGCCTGGTAGTTGTTGGAGGCGATGCGCTGGGCGATGTTGATGCCTGCCTCACGAGCGGCGTCGGGGGGGATCAGCTCATCGACGTTGATGATGGGGATGCCCATCTCGGAGGCGGCGGCCAGGGCGGAGTTGAGGTTGTTGGGGGTGATGGGGGAGACCAGCCAGGCGTCGAAGTCGCGGTCCAGCCAGCCCTCCACCAGGGCAAGCTGCTGGGCGGTGTCCGCCTCCGTGGGCACAGAAGCAACCTCGATCTCCACGCCGTAGCGCTCGGCGGCGTCACGATATCCGGCGGCCATGGCCTGCCAGAACTCGTTGGCCTCCGTCTTGATCACCGCGCCGAAGCTGAGGTCCGGGATGGCCGGGTCGGGCATCGGCTGCACGGGCCGGTCGAGGTCCTCGGCGGTCAGCAGGCGGATGGGGGCGTTGATGTGGGTGGGGATGGGGCGGCCCTCCACCAGCTTGATGGCGTTCTCCACGGCGAGCACGGCGATCTCAAAGGGGAACTGT
>FWPU01003487.1_pt1 | contig 28450 bp, 24 predicted proteins | sample 2228361 | NCBI WGS metagenome assembly FWPU01 (sample SAMEA103939777, study PRJEB20133) | metagenome
GCAAGCCCCCGGTGACGAGCCAGGACCAAGCCGGGCCCGCAAGCCTCCGGTGATAGTCTACCCCCCCACCGAATCGCCAAAAGTGGGTCGCAAAGCCTCTTCCGGGTCGGCCTCCAACCTCATACAATGGCGGTGGTGGTGTATGACTTTCCCCCTCATTTTATGGGTGCAGAATGTTCGCTTTTTGGCGGAAGCGCGGTAGTGGACCGCAGCAATCTAGTATGGGAGACGGGCCGAGGGCGGATCGCCAGTTAAGCTTGGGCCTGCTCATCCTGCGGGCGACGTTCGTGATGGTGGCCATCGGGCTGGCCGTCTCCATCCTGTGGCAGCGGATCGTACCGGACGTGCCCTGGATGAACTGGGCCGTGTTTTTGGGGGTGTTGCTCCTAGCCATCGGGGTCATCGCCATCGACATTGCCATTCCCCGCAAGCCGCTGGACGTGATTTCGGCGGTGTATTTCGGCCTGATCGTGGGCCTGTTTCTGGCGTATGTGGCGGGGCTGGCGTTGACGCCCATTCTTCCCCCGGGGGCCGAACGCATCCGTTCCCCGGTGCAACTCATTCTGGCCGCGGTGCTGTGCTATACGTGCATTTCGCTGTTGCTCCAGACGCGGCACGACTTCCGATTCGTAATTCCCTACGTCGAGTTTTCCAAAGAAGTGAAGGGCCGCCGGCCGTACATCCTCGACACCAGCGTGGTGATTGACGGTCGCATCGCCGACGTGGTCGATGCCAATCTGTTCGACAGCCAGTTGATCATGCCGCGGTTCATCATCAACGAGCTTCAGGCCATCGCCGACAGCGCGGACCGGCTGCGGCGGAGCCGGGGACGCCGCGGCCTGGATATCCTCAACAAGCTTCGCAACTCGCCCAACGTGGATTTCCAGATCTACGACCGCGAGCTGCCCGAGTTCGCCGGTCAGCCGGTGGATATGAAGCTCATCGGGCTGGCCAAGCACCTCGAGGGCCGGCTGATCACCAATGACTACAACCTGAACAAGGTAGCCCGGCTGCACGGGGTGCGCGTCATCAATCTCAATGACCTAGCCAATGCCCTGAAACCGGTGTTCCTGCCTGGCGAACACCTGGAGGTACGTGTGGTCAAGCCGGGCGAGGAGGCCGGCCAGGGGGTGGGATACCTGGACGACGGAACGATGGTCGTGGTCGAATCGGGCCGCGACCACATCAACGAGTACGTTACGATTTCTGTGACCAGCGTGCTTCAGACCAGCGCTGGCCGGATGATCTTCGGCCGCTACGAAAGCAGCCGAGCGCGAACCTGAGGACCTGCGAGCCGTCGCGGTTCGGGCCTATTGGCGGCGCGAGCCCTGTATGCAGCTTTTTTTTGCCCTGACGCTTTTTGCCAGCGCCACGCTGTTGTTCGTGGTGCAACCGATGTTTGCCAAGATGGTGCTCCCCTTGTTGGGGGGCACCCCTTCGGTCTGGAATACCTGCATGGTTTTCTACCAGGCCGTGCTCCTGCTTGGATATCTGTATGCCCACTTTTCGACGCGCTGGCTGGGCTCGCGGCGCCAAGCCGTGCTCCATGTGGCTGTCCTCCTGTTGCCTTGGCTGGTCCTGCCCATCGGCATTTCCGCCGGCCGCGAGCCGACCGGCACGGAGAACCCGGTGGTGTGGCTCTTGGGATTCATGGCCATTGCAGTGGGCCTGCCGTTTTTCGCCGTCTCGACCAGCGCCCCCATGCTCCAGCGGTGGTTTGCCGATACCGGACATCCGGCTGGCAAAGACCCCTATTTCCTGTACGCCGCCAGCAACCTGGGGAGCATGGTTGGTCTGTTGGGCTACCCGGCGCTGGTGGAGCCGTACTTGACCCTGGCAGCCCAGTCGCGGGCCTGGGCCGCCGGCTTCGGCCTCCTGGCCGTTATGACGCTCGGCTGCGCGGTCCTGCTTTGGCGCCGGCGGACCGGGCCCGGACCGGCCGCCGAGGGTTCTACGCCTGTGCCCGGCGATCTAGCGCCAGAGGTCCATGCCGTCGAATGGTCGTCGGCTGAGGGTCCTTCCGCTACGCAACACCGCCGCCCGCCCGACGCCGCCCAGCGCCTCCGTTGGCTGGCCCTGTCGTTCGCTCCTTCAAGCTTGCTGTTGGGCGTGACCACGTTCATTTCCACCGATCTGGCGGCCGTGCCGCTTCTGTGGGTCGTGCCGCTGGCCCTCTATCTGCTGAGCTTCGTGCTTGTTTTCGCCCGCCGGCCCCTGATTTGGCATCGCGGCATGGTGTGGCTCCAGCCGTTTCTGGTGGTGGGGACCGCCCTGGTATTCCACGAAAACCTGACCCAGTGGATGTGGGCGGTGATCCTGCTGCATTTGACCATGTTTTTCGTTACGGCGCTGGTCTGCCATGGCGAATTGGCCCGCTCGCGGCCGCCAGCCCGCTGGCTGACCGAGTTCTACATCTGGATGTCGCTGGGGGGTGTGTTGGGCGGGTTGTTCAACGCCCTGATCGCCCCCGTGGTGTTTCCCACGGTGGTCGAGTATCCACTGGCTTTGGTACTGGCCTGCATGTTGCGTCCCCAGCCCCGCCCAGGTGCCCATCCGGTGCGATCGCGCTGGCTGGACCTGGTCATCCCCGTATGGCTGTGGTTTGCGGTCAAAGAGGCCACCCAATGGCTTAGCCCTGCCGATCGTGGCTGGCTGGCCGTGTCGTGGCAGTCGATTGTCACCTTGCTGGCCACCGGTTTGGTGGCGATGGGCTTCCGCTCGTGGTGGGTGCGCGGGCCGGTGCTGGCCGGCGTGCTGGCACTTGCCGGGCTGCTGGTGTTCGAGCATGCCTGGCCGGAACGGGCCTGGGCGATGATCAGCGCCAGCGCCTCGAAACAGTGGTTCGATGCCGATCGGCTGGAGTTCTACGTGCTGGGTGCGGCAGGCCTGGTGGCCTTTAGCTGCATCCACCGCCCTGTCCGCTTCGGCTTGGCCGTCGGTGTGATGCTCCTGGCCGGACACCTGTGGTACGGTCAGGAAACCGCCGGCCAGGGCGCCCAGGAACGCCTCATCTATCGCGACCGCAGCTTCTTCGGCGTCATCCGCGTCGAACAACAGTGCGATCGCGACCTCAAGCCGGTCACACACACCCTCACCCACGGCTCGACCACCCACGGCCAGCAAAGCCTCGACCCCCAGCAGCGCCTCGAACCGTGGACCTACTACCACCGGGCCGGCCCCTTCGGCCAGGTGATGGACAACCTGATCGATCCCGCGGTCCATCGCGAGCTGGCGGTGATCGGCCTGGGGACCGGCACGACCGCTGCATACGCACAAGAGGGGCAGACGCTGACCTACTTCGAGATCGATCCAGCCGTCCAACGTATCGCCGAGAACCCCCACCTGTTCACTTACGTCACCGATGCCCGGCAGCGCGGCGCCCGCATCGAGATCGTGCTGGGCGACGCTCGGCTGAAGCTGCGCGAACAACCGGCTGGCCGCTTTGACCTTCTGGCCGTGGATGCCTTCACCTCCGACGCTATTCCCATGCACCTGTTGACCCGCGAGGCGTTTGAGCTTTACATGGACAAGCTCAAACCCGACGGCATCCTCATGGTGCACATCTCCAACCGATACTTGGAGTTAGGGCCCGTGGTGGCCAATGTGGCGGCCGAGTTGGGTTTGACCGCCCGGCGGTGCAATAACGCCTGGGAACGCGAGCCGGGCGAATACGCCGCGGAATGGGTGGCCGTGGTCCGCCAGCCCGACCGCTTGGGCGAACTGCTCGAGGACGAGCAGTGGGAGGAAATTCCCCTGGACCCGAGCGTGGGCGTGTGGACCGACGACTTCTCGAACATCCTCAGCGTCCTGGTGTGGTACCGCGAGGCCCGGGACTGGCTCCAAAGCCGTTTTTCTCCTCACCCGACCGAGGATGAGCCGCAGTAGGCTGCGTGCGCTGCACGCACGCAACAGATGTCTCGGATGGTTACAAGCAGCCACCCTACGTGTCTAGACCGTTAGCGCTACGTGTCTGGACCGTTTGCGCGTGGGTGCAAGCACCCACCCAGCCCTGTAAAGGTGTGGCGTATCTTCGGGCTGTGGGAGGATATGTTTGCGGTTGCTGGCCGCGAGATGGCCGTGTACGGGCGCCAGTCGCGCGGACGGTTTGGCCAGGAGCCGCCGGCGTCAGACGGCGGTGGAATGGGCCCCACGACCTTCGCCCCCTTTCCACCGGGGGACTTACGCCCCCGGCTCTCTTCTACCCTCCGGAGCTTAGCGGTACGCGGAGGGTGGCGACGTACCTTGACCCTTAGCCGGCCGGCTTGATAAAGTGAGATGTTTGGGGACATCCAGCCCCCGAAGCCTGGGTAAAACGCAGCTCGCTGGACGAGGCTAGAGCCGTGCCTGGAACCTGCGTCGTCGGCCTCCAATGGGGGGATGAGGCAAAGGGAAAGATTGTCGATCTGCTCACCGAGCAGCACGATATTGTCGTGCGCTACCAAGGTGGGGCGAACGCCGGCCATACCGTGGTCACGGGGGGCCAAACGTACAAGCTCTCACTGGTTCCCAGCGGCATTTTCCGTCGCCAGGTCCAATGTGTGGTGGCGGTGGGGGTGGTCATCAACCCGGCGAGCCTGTTGGACGAGATCGATCAGCTCCGCTGCCGCGGTGTGTACGTGGGCGAGAACCTAATGGTCAGCGACCGGGCGCACGTGATCTTTCCGTGGCACATCGAGGAAGACCGGCTCCTGGACCGTCGCTGCGCCGCCGGCGAGGCCATCGGCACCACGTTGCGCGGCATCGGCCCCTGTTACCGCGACAAAGTCGGCCGCAGTTGGGCCATTCGCCTGGGCGACCTGTACCGTCCCGACTTCCACCGGCGCATCCAGGAGATCACCCGCGCCAAGAACGCCTTGCTGGCAGGACTGGCCGATAGCCAACCGCCGGTGGTCCTCGACGCCGAGCAAGTTTGCCAGCAATACTCTGCCTACGCCGAGCGTCTGCGGCCCCACGTGGCCGATACCACCGCGTTCCTCTTGGATGCGGCGGAGTGTGGGCGGCGGATCCTTTTCGAGGGGGCCCAAGGGGCGCTGTTGGACGTGGACCACGGCACGTTCCCGTACGTGACCAGCAGCAATAGCTCGGGGGTGGGGGTTTCGGCGGGTTCGGGGGTTCCCGGCCGCTACATCACCAAAGTGATCGGCGTGATCAAGGCGTACAGCACGCGCGTCGGGGGAGGTCCGTTCCCCACCGAACAGGATAATGAGATCGGCGAGCACATCCGCCGCCGCGGGAACGAGTACGGGACCGTGACCCGCCGGCCGCGGCGGTGCGGCTGGTTCGATGCCGTGGCCGCCCGATACACCGCGCGGCTCAGCGGCGCCGATTCCCTGGCGGTCATGCTTCTGGATGTGCTCAGCGAGCTGCCCGAATTGAAAATCTGCGTGGCCTACCAGCGCGACGGGCAGCAGAGCACCGACTTCCCCAGCCATGCCGACGATCTGCGGCGCGTCACGCCGGTGTACGAGACGCTGCCCGGCTGGCAACAGGAGATCCGGGCGGTGCGGCGGTACGGCGACCTGCCAGCAGCGTGCCGGGCGTATTTGGAGCGTCTCAGCCAGTTGCTGGGCCGGCCAGTGGAGATCGTCTCCGTGGGGCCGGACCGCGAGCAAACGATCTTCGCCCCGTAAGGGACACGCCCCCCATGGCCGAGTGCTCGCCTCCCGTCCCCCCCGACCTGGCCGACGTGCCCCGCGAGCATTGGCCGCACCACATCGCCATCATCATGGATGGCAACGGGCGATGGGCCCAGCGCCAGGGCTTGCCGCGGATCGAAGGGCATCGCCGGGGGGTGGCGAGCGTCCGCCGGGTTACCGAAGAGTGCGCCCGCCTGGGGATCACGCAGCTCACCCTGTACTGCCTCTCGAGCGAGAACTGGAAACGCCCGCCCGAAGAACTCGACTTCCTCATGCAACTGTTGGAACAGTACATGGTCGAGGAGCGGGCCACGATCCGGCAGCACAATATCCGCCTTTCGGTCATCGGCCGGCGCGAGGGGATTCCCCCCGATGCCCTGCGCGAAATGGACAAGACCGTGGCCTTGAGCCGCGGCAACACGGGACTGCACCTGTGTCTGGCCATCAATTACGGGGGCCGGGCCGAACTGGTCGATGCCGTCCGGGCGATCGCCCAGCGCGTCCAGGCCGGGGAGTTGATCCCCGAAGAGATCGACGAGGCGACTCTCTCAGCCCACTTGTATACCGCGGGAATGCCCGACCCGGACCTGCTGATCCGCACGGCCAGCGAAATGCGCGTCAGCAACTTCCTTTTGTGGCAGATCAGCTACGCCGAACTGTGGGTGACCGACCGGTGCTGGCCCGAGTTCGACGCCTCGCTGTTGCACGCCGCGATTCGATCTTATGCGTCGCGGGACCGACGGTTCGGTGGCTTGCCGCGGCAACCGGCCTCCAACCGCTAATCAGCCCCGCGAAGCCGAACCCCCTATAGGTCACGGGTACCAAGCACGCACGCTGCGAACGGACAGCCCCCCGACGTATGCCCCCAGTGGCGACCCCTTCGGCCAGATGCCGCAAGTCCAGACGGCACTGAGCATTTCGTCGCAGCGCACCCTACAGGACTCGAACCTGTAACCTTCGGTTCCGTAGACCGATGCTCTATCCAATTGAGCTAAGGGTGCAATCGGCGGGCTGTTGGCATCCGTTGCCGACATGCCCGGGATGTTGCCTCGTTGTACTGCAAACGGCGGGGGCCGCCTTACCCCAGTTCCCTCGCCGCCAAGTTTCATTGGTAAGTCTAGCAGCCGCCCCGCTTGCGCCAAGTGTTTGGCGGGTGTCGGTATAGCGCCGGCAGGGGGGCTTGGCCGAAGCTCGACCTCCCCCACTGGCGGTGCCCGGCGCCCGGTGGCGGAAATGGTTGATGGTCGATTGTTAATAGCGGATGGTCGGCTTGGGGGACCATTCCGGGGGTTCCAGAAACGGGCGAAGTGGTACCCATTGGCTGTGTCCAATGATGGAATCTCTTCCAGCCACAGGACCGGCACACCGGGTGGGCCAGATCGCTGGTAGCATCTGGCCCGTCACCACGTTGGCCCATCAAAAAGACTTATGCTGCGTGCGTAGCCTGTCGGGCCTTGTTCAGGAACCTGGCCACCTCGGCATACACCATTTCGGGGGTCAATTCCACCATGCAGCGGTGGTGCCCCAGGGGGCATATCCGATTCTGGCAGCCGATGCAATCGAGGTCCAGGCGGAGGTCGATGGCCACCACAGTGGGGTTTTCGCTGGTTTCCGGCAGGGTGGGGCCGCGGAGCGTAACCACCGGCCTGCCAAAGGCCGCTGCCACGTGTCGCGGTCCACTATCGGTGGAGATCATCAGGCGGCAGCGACGGATGCACGCCTTGGCCGTCCCCAGGTCGAGGGGCTGGTCCGCCATGCTGAACACCCGCGGATGGCTGGCAAAGGCCACGATCTGCCGGGCGATGGGCACCTCTTTCGGCCCGCACATCACCAGCACATCGTGTTCTTGCTCGGTCGCCAGGCGATTGGCCAATTGGCCAAAATACTCCGAAGGCCAGAAGCGAGCTGTACCGTTGGAACTCCCCGAGTTGAGCGCGATCACCCGGCCGTCTTGCCTCAATCCGAGGCGGGCCCAGACGGCGTCGGCCGAGGCCTCGTCCTTCTCCAGGGTGGCCAGCTCCAAGCGGCGGGATTCGGGGGGGCAGCCCAGGGCTTCGGCAAGGCGCAGGTAATAATCCACCATGGGGCACGCCCCAAGACTGCGGTGGGCGCAGGGCGAATGCAACTTGTGGGTCAACAACGGGCCCCGGCCATAGCGGCTGTAACCGATACGCTGTCGCGCCCCGCCCAAGCGGGCCAACAGAGCAGTCCGCAGCGAGTTGGGAAACAACACTGCTACGTCGAACCGCTCATGCCGCATGCGGCGGACCAAGCGCCATTGCGTCCACTGGACCTCTTTGGCCCGGGGGTGGTAATACCATTGTTCGTCGAGCCAGTTGGTCCCGGCCAGCACGTCGGCCAGGTAGGGACGCATGATCCCCACCAGGTGAGCTGCGGGATAGTGTCGCCGGATAGCCCGCAGGGTGGGCGTGGCCATCACCAGGTCGCCCAGCCAGTTGGGAAGGAATAACGCGATCTTCATCTCCGGAACCCACGCTGTTTCCGTCGCCCCTCCGCTGGCGACAGAGGATACCCGCACCGCACGCCCCAACCAATAGCAGTTCGCAAGCCATGCTGGAGGCTTGGCGGTCGCGGCTGGCCGCGACTTGCCTTCGGCAGTCGCTCCCCCAATGCGCCCAGCCACACGCCGGAGTTCCGGCAGAATGGCGCCGGGGATTTCGCCGAAGCGACATGGGCGCCTCATCGCGCAACCAAAGAGCGGCCAGCGGGCAGGGGCACGGCGACCGGCAAGCGCAAAAGCCTTGCCCCGTTGGCCCAACCCGGTTGGATTCGTACAATACCACCGTTACCACCCGCCCGGGCGTGTACCGCTGATTAGTGGTTCCACAGCCACAGCGGCCGCTTGCCCGAGTGCGAAGGGTTGATTGCCGAGTATTGCTTGGTGCTTGCGGCATCATGGCCACGGTCAGCATTCCGTTGCTGCTCAAAGACGTAACTGGGGGCATTCGCCGGGCCGAGGTCCAAGGCAGCACGATCGCCGAGGTGATCGCAGCGTTGGACGGGTTGTTTCCGGGCATCGAGGCCCGCATCCGCGATGGGCATCGGATCCGGCCGATCTTCGCCTTCACCATCGACGGGGTCATTGCCGCCCGGGGCCTGGAGACCCCGGTTGGGCCGGACAGCGCCGTCGATATTCTGCCGGTCATGGGAGGCGGCTAGGAGGAGGGCTCGCCCGGCCTGGGGTGGTGTGTGGGGACCGGGGGGCGTCGGTTGGCCCAGCATGTCTATTGGACCCGCGCGTCCCGGCCGCCGCGGTCCACCAGCGTTTCGCCCTCGCGCATGGGTATCAATCGATATTCGAACCCCATGCGAACCGCCACGCGGCGCAAGGCGGCGAACTCGGCGAACGAATCGGGCCAGACCGCCACATCCAGGGCGTGTACTTGCGGGTCGAATGCCCGCAGACGCCACGCCACCCGCGCCTCGGCATCCGGCGCATCCAGGGGTACGCCCGCATACGGCTTGGGCTGGGTGAGGATTCCGCCAAACTCAGGGCCAACCACCAAAAACTCGTCGGTATTCAGACCGGCGGGCAGTCCCAGCGCGTCATAGCGGTGCCACACGTACAGCCGGCCGAAGCGAACCACCAGGCCGATGTGCAGTTTTTCCCGAGCCTCGCGTTCGATCGACAGCACGATCTTGTCCTGGTTTTTGGCGAGCGACCGGGCCGCCTGGTCGCGGCTTTGGCGGGCCTGGTCGATGGCTTGGCCGAGGTCGCTGGCCTTTTGCCTGGCCTCGGCTTGCTGCTGCTCGATGTTTTGGCGCAGGCTTTCCAGGCGGGCGATCTCCTCGACCAGTTGCTGGCACTCGCCGCGGAGCTTTTGCTCCTGGCGGCTTAAGGGTTCGGCCTCGTCGGGCAGCTCGGCCAGTTGCTCGCTCAGGGCCTGCCACTCGGCCTGCATTGCGCGGTAACGGTCCCACTGCTCTTGCCACTGCACCTGGAGTTGGAGGGCCTCGACCGATTGCGCGATGCGGCCGCCGGCGTGCCGCGCCAGGATCGTCACCAACAGGGCCAACAGCAGGATGCAGCCGAACGTGTTGCACACGGTGTCGAGGATCAAATCGAGGCTGGCGGGCCAGACAGTGGGGCGGCGTGCCATGGCAGTCCTCCTCAAGGCGCAAACAGATCGAACGATTGCCGCTCGTCCAGCAAGTCGAACCCCAGGGCGAAGCCCCGCTCGCGCAGCATGTCGCCAAGGCGCTCGAAATCCTCCACCGCCGAGGGGCGCACCAAAAGGAAAATTGCCTCCTGCTGGCGGGATCGGTCACCCAGCCACGTTTGGAACGCCCCGAGGCGCGCCGCGGCGCGAGGCTGGGCGAACTCCTGGCCGCGCCCGGTGGGCCGGCCCTGGCGGTCGAGTTCCCACAGGCGCCAACTCCGCGGGCCGACATCGGCAATCCACCAGGTCCTGGCCCCGCTGGGGCGGAAGCGGTAGAGGCGGTGCTGGCCGCTGGCCGCGCGGCGCAGGTCGCGCTGGACCTTGGCCAGCTCGACCTCCAGCGCCGCCAGTTCCTGTTCCCGCCGCGTCTGCTCGGCCTTGCTCTGGGCAATGGCCTGTTGGACCCGCGGGGCCTGCTGGGCGTGCCATTGCCGCAACGTTTGGGCCTGGGCCAGAAGTCGGTCCCGCTGCTGCTCCAACTGGCCGACCGTCTCCGGCGACGCAGCGGCTGCCCGACGCGCTCGGGCCCGCAGCATTTCGAGTTGTTCGGCCAAATCGTCGTTAACCGCTTGCAGCCGAGCCAGACGCTGCCTAAGGTCCCCCGGCGCCTCGCCTTTGGCGGGTGCTGCCTGGCCAGCGGGCCGCACCAATTGCAAAGCGGTAAGCAGCGTCACCAGGATCATCACCCCGGTGACCGTGGTGATGATATCTTGGAACGAGAACAGGCTCAGCTTGGCGCGCTTGTTGCGGAGCATGGGAACGGTTGCTGGCGCTTCGGCAGTCCAGACGGGTTACTCTGCGTCGGATTCGAACGGCAACAGGCGGAGCCGGCCTACGATGTGCCGCGTGCAGTATTCGGCACATGCTTCAAGAAACTCCGATTCGCTGCGGCGGAGGGCGACCATAAGGAGCTGGATGGCCAGTGCGGCCACCAGGGCCACCAGCGTGGTCTCGAAGGCGGTCGCCAGGCCGGCGGTCACTCCCCGCAGGCCCTCGGCGATGGCCCCCACGTCGCGGCTACTTGAAAGCACGGAAGTGAATTGGCCGATCGCCTGCGACAACCCCAGCACCGTGCCAATGAACCCCAGCACGGGGATCGCCCACACAAAGCCCTCGACCAAGGCGTAGCTGCTTTCGACGATGGCCTCGTCCTGTTCGGCCTGCGAGCGGAGGATGTCGTCCACATCGGTGACCCGCCCCAGGTTGCGGAGGTTGGCCAGGGCCACCGTGATCCGGTTGAACAGCGTAAATTGTCGGGGTTCGTCCACGGTCTGGTAGATCCGCTGGATGACTTCATCGACGGTGGTGGGGGCCAGCACGAAGCCGGGCGTATCGGGCACGACCAGAAAATCCAAAGCCTTGCGCTGGAAGCGCAATTTGCGCCACTTGAACCCCAGAATGCCCAGAGCCCAGGCGGTGAAAAACACTGTGACGTACTGGGTGGGGCCGCGACGCACGAACATGTCGACGAACCACCCCTGGCCCCAGGCCAGGACGGCCCCGTAGAAGGCGGCCGAGAGGAGCACGGCCACCACCAAAGGCAGCGCCGGGTTGACCTTGGTGAACCGGCCACCGCGGAAGCCCAAGCGCTGCTCGGGATCGCGGCGGAACCAGGAAAGCGGCACGGAAAGCGGCGACTTTTGCATTGCCTGGATCCCTATATAGACCCCTTAGCTTGCCACGCAGCCTCAAACGCGATTCCCAACGATATCGCCCACATCGACCCCCGCAGCTATGATAATCAGCACTACCATAACCACGAATGTTAATGCTACAATTAGAACCAAGGCCGAAAACTGCCAAAAATGGCGGAGCGTCTCCAGCGCCTTTATAAGGTCGGAATCGCGTCGGCTATAGCGGAAGCTCACCAAAAACGATGTGTAGCGAAAGCAAATCCCACACGCGACGATCAGACTCAGAAAGTACACCAGCGACAAAAGGCTAAAGACGCGCGCCATAGCGCTCGAGCCTACCAGCATCGAAATAACGTTGGCTAGAGCGAAGAGCCCATAGAGTATCCCGGAAATGAGGCACACCGCCCGCGCCCACGGTATGGAAGAGGTTGCGGCATGTCCGATCTTCCAAAATTCTGGATCATCACCGGGCTGATTACCGCCGATGCCTGCGGCTGGGCGAGCTGGACCGGAGGCCGGCGTGGTTGCGTGATGAGCCAGCGGCGTTTGTTGGAGCGGTTCCCAGGTCTTCATGCCCGACGTCCACACCAGGGTGCTCGGGGTGATCCGGCCCGAAGCGACCATCGCCGCAATGCCCGCTTCGTCCACCGGTCCGGCTGGTTGCCCCCCTTCGTCGTAGTACCATTCCTGCCTGCTCACCGGGGGCGGTTGGGCATCGCCCGGTGCGGGTTGGGCGTCCTCGGCCGGCGGGGATGATGGCCCGCCAGCGGCCGTCGCCGCAGGTACCGCCAGCTCCGGAAAATCCCGCAGCGCACGCCACGTCTGGCGGTCGGTCGAAAGCTCGTGCAGCCGGCCGATCTTGCCGCGCTCCACCAACTGGCGCACCTGTTCCGGGCGGAACGGGCCCACGACCGATCCGCGAATCCGCACGTAATACAAGTCGGTCATCGAGTGCTCCTTACGGAATTAAGGGGGAAATGCTTGTCGGGCTACGCACCCCCGCCAGCGCAGCGCTGCTGTCCAACCGAACCTGCCACGCTTCCAAACCGGATTGGATGAGCCTGGGCCACGGGGCCGCTTTGCGCGGCCGGAAGCTCGGCGCCGGTCTCGGGCGGTCCCGGTATATGGGCACGGGAACGAAGTGCCGGTCTTGCTGCCACGTGGATTGGCAGTCCGTATCGGAAGCGGCCACCCAAAGAATAAACATGACCACGATCACTGCCACGACCACCCACGCCGATGGATCTTCGCTGGTTTATGTTTTTTGCTGAGGCACGTCCGATGAGGGCTCTTCCTGCTTTGGGGGCCGGGCCGGGACGTCCCGGGCCAGTTCGGTCTGCTCCAGCGGCGTCCAGTGCGACATCTGGTTGCTTCGGCCCAGGCTGTCCGGGCCGATGCGGCCCGCCTCGATCCGCGAAACCATCAGCGTCTCTTCCACAGGCCCATCCTGTTGGCCGAGGAGTTCGTAGCACCACGTTTTGCCAGGATTTGGCGGCGGGGCGGTCGTTTTGGGGGCGCTGGCCGGTTTCTCGCCTTGCTGTGTGGGGGCCCGGAGCGATGGTCTTGCGCGGCGGGAACCGATCGGCACGAAGTCGGGAAACTCTTGCAGAGGCCGCCGGGTGGTGCCGTCTGTCGAGGTCTCTTGGAGCGGGCCGATCTTGCCTCGCTGCAACAACTGCCACACCTGGTCTTTTCGGAAGGGGCCCGGCGTCGAGCCGCGGATGCGGATGAAGTACCGTTCACCCATCGGATGCTCTCCTTGTGGCCAGGACGCCTCCTGGATGTTTATGGTGAGTGGATTGCGGTGGCTACCGGCCGGCCGGCCACCAGTTGGCTGGCTGCCAGCCGGTCCCACTGGACGCCGTTTTGCTGCACCTGGCCCACGCGGACCACCGTGGCGGATTCCGTGTCGCCGGGCACGAGGCAGAACAGCGCGCTGCCGGCCGAGGGGGTGGGTTGCCCCGCCGGCGGGAAGATGGTCCACTGACCTTCTTCGCGGAGCAAAATGCCCACCCAGCGGAGTTCGGGCAGGCGGGCCTGGCCGACGCGGCCAAGCACCTCCTGCACCCGCCGCCGGCGGTCCTGGGAATCGGTCAAAGTTTGGAATAGTTTTTCCACCGCCGTGCGGTATTGGGCGATGGCCGAGTCCGTGCCCTTCAGCCAGTTGAGGTTGCCGGGGACGGCCAGGGCGGTCAGCTTGCGGTCGACATCGTCCCAGGCGGCGGCCAGCGGGTAGCTGCCGGCGCGGGCCACGGCCAGGGTGCGGGACAGGAGGGTGTAGCGGAGCAGCGGCTCGATGGCCGGCCCGTCGCCGGGCTGGGCCAGCAGATGCTCGAGGACCGCGCTGAACGTCTCTTCCCAGCCTTGCTGGTGCAGGGCGGCCAGTTCCTGGCGCACGCGTTCGGCCAAGGTGCTTTGCGGGGCGCGGCCCTTCCAGCGCACGTGGGAATCGGCAAATTGGACTTTGCGCTCCTTGAACTCGAAGTCGATCACGCAGGCCACCTCGCCGATTGCCCTTCTGCTCGGCAGGGGCTGGAGGGTGTAGTAGCGCCGGCCATCGTCCAGTTCTACCAGCCAGGCGTCTTTGACCAGCGGGTCGCTCCAAAGGGCTTCGAGCGTCTTCAGGTCGGCATTGCCGCCGGGCTGGCGCTGGTGCATGGCGGCCAGCGTTTTTTCGACCTCGTCGCCCAGCTCCGGGGCCAGCACGCGAACCCAGGACGCCCACTGCTTGAGCCACGCCGAGCGGGCCTGGGCCTCATGGGCATCCAGTCTGGCCAGGGGGGTGGCGCGCCACTTGGCGGCACCGGCGTTCCATTGGTCCAGGGTTTTCCAGAGGTGGCTTTCGGCGGCGGCCTTGGCGAAATCGGCGGCGTTGGCATCCGAAGCATTGCGCGCCGCGAACTCGCGGAGGCGCTGGGCCAGCGTATCGAGGTCCCCCACGGCCTGCTGCACGCTTTCCAGCGATTTGCGCAGCGCCACGCGGCGCTCGGTCTCGTGTTCCAGTTTCTGGATGCGGGCCATCACCATATCGCACTCGGCCGCCAGCCGCTCTTCGTGCTTTTGGCGCAGCCGCATGACGGCGCTATGGAGTTCGGCCAGCCGGCTGAGCAGCTCCAGCGGCGCAAGCGCGCCGTGCTCCAGGTTCGCCAGTTGCTGGCGGAGTTGGGCGAGTTCGGCCCGGGCACGCTCGGTGCGGTCGGCAGCCAGCTTGGCTTCCCGGGTCTGCACCGCCAGTTCCAGGGCAGCCAGCCGGCGCTTTTCGTCCTCGTCTTGGGCCAGGGTCCGGAGCTGGGCAAGGGCCGTGCGATCCGGCACCGCCGCCAGCGACTGCCGCACCACCGCTTCGTACTTCGCGAACTGCTCTTTGCGCGACTGCTCGGCCGATTCCTGGCTGGCGATGCGTTCGGCCAGTTCCAGGATGGGGGCCCGGCCAGCCACCCTGGGATCCGATGCCCGCAGCCGATGGAGATACTCTCGGGCCTCGGGAAACTTCTTGTCGTCCAGGAGGCGCTGGAGGGCTTGCTGGTGTTCGGCCAAGGTGCGGCGGAGGTGGACTTCCCAGAGTGCCGCGCCCAGCCCGACCAGCAAGGCGGCAGCCAGTGCACCGACGCCGATGATGCGCAGTTTGCGGTGGAACGCAGCGCGGGCCTCTTGCTCGTCACGGACCAATTCGTACCGCCGCGTCAGTTCCACAGAAAGCGCCTGGCCGTCGCGTGTGGCGCGGAGGTACAGGCGCTGGAGTTCCTCGGCCGGCCGGCGGCGTTCGAGGGCGCGTTCCAGTTCGGCCACGGCCCGGCGGTGTTCCTCCTGTTGGGCGCGGCGGGCGTCGCATTCCTCCAACCACTGGAGGGCTGGGGCGACTTGCTCGGCCAGGGGATCGTTATCGGCCAGCAGGCAGTGCTGCCGAAGGGCGTCCCACTGGTGGCGCAACTGGCTGGCGGTGGCTTCGTCCAGAGCGGCATAGGCGGCGTGCAGCCGGGGGGCCAGACGCTGCATCTCCTCGCGGGCGGCGTGGGCCAGGGCCTCGCGGTGGGCCGTCTGGAAAGCCGCAACCAGGTTGGCGGGAACCGGCGAGACCCAGGCCGGGGACTCCAGCTCGGCGAGCCAGGCCGCCAGGGTCCGCGTGTCCTTGCGCGCCCGCAGCTCGGGCAGACGGGCCGCCATCTCCTCCAGCCGGGCCTTCTCGAACAGCACCAGATCGCTCTGCCAGGCCGCGTTGTGCGGATCGCACGCCGCCAGGCGGCGCAGGGTCACCAGGCGTTCGGCCAGGGGTGCGGCGGCGATCGCCTGGAGGCGCCATTGGCGGAGGAGCTGCTGGAGGGGCTGTTCGGCGGCGTAGGCCTCGTTGAGTTCGGCCGCCCGCTCCATGGGCAATGGGGGCGGCACCGCCAAATCCATCGTCTCGCACAACAAAGTCCACGACTGGGCCTCCGGAAAATCCAGGGCCGCCAATAGGTCGATCAGATTGGGCGACAGGTTGGCCATCCGGATCGCCTCGCTCCGCTGGCCCGCATAAAGCAGCGCGCAGCACCGTTGGAGCCGCTGGAGAGCCGCCCGGCACAGCTCGGCAAAATCGGCCGCGATCGAGGAAAGCTCCTCGTGCGAATAGGCGGCAGGCGACACGGCCGCCTGCCGCACACAGTCCACCAGCCACTGGTAGTTGCGCAAGTCGGTGTGGGAATCGGCCATTGGTCCTCCGGCGTCTCCTGATACGAGGCAGCCGGCTTTTGCGAACCGGCAGCGCCTATCTGGTCTTACCTTGTTTTTTTTCAGAGCATTGTTGCCGCTTTCCGGCTGTGATTGTTCCAATTTCCGCCAGCGACACGCCGAAGGCGTCTACGACAATGTAAATGCGGGCTTTTTTGATATAAACCGCGCGAAATGCCGAATTATCGCCGGCGTACAATCTAATATCAAGTTTTCGGGCCCCGCGCCATTCAAGCGACATCTTCACTGGCAAGGGGGCTCCGCCCTGCTGCGGTTGACCGGCCGGCTTCTGAGCAATATCGAGCAAGTATCGGGTGGCTTGCTGACTCGAGTCAGATGGGTTAAAAAATTTGTCCGCCAACCTCACCTTTTGGACCGCAAACTGGCCCTCGGGCTCCACAGCAAGCTCAAGCGTCGTGAGATCGAACTCTGGCAAGGGTGACTCCGAAGGCAGCTTTAGAGGCACATCCACCGAGACTTCTTGTCCCGAAGTAACGCTGAGCGGTTCGCTACGCTTGGTTGGAGCAAAAAACTGAAAGGCGTGAAACGAAGGCTTGCCTCCTTCTTTGTCGTTTTTGACCTGCACCACCGCGATGTGCTCCTGCAATTTGTTCGCAAGGTACTTCGGTTTGGACTGCGCCGAGCAAACGATGTACAACTCACGCGTATCCTTATTGAAACGGAATTCGCCGGAGAGCTCGCGCCCACCTGCCTGAGAACCTCCTTCTAGCCCAATTCTCCAAGCGCCGTTCTCCGGAGGGCCGTTGATTACAAGGCGCGTCTTTGATGGTGAAATTGGCCGAAGTTCGATTTTGTCGATCGACTGCCCCTCGGCTAGTTTGAGGACGATTGGCCCGCTGGGTTGGGCGGTACCCGCCAGTTGTGACGGCAGCGAGCCGACCGGCTCTGGTACGATCCGACACCATCGTAAGTCTTTCGATTGTTGTAGCGTATTGGGCTTCGCCAGCCGTTCAGGGTTGGCGGGCTGTTGCGCATCTTGGGCGCCATTTGTTTTCTCTGGTGGCTTAGGCGACGGGTGTTCGGAGCGCTCCGGTTTCTCGCCTCTATTGGATGGCGGCGGTTGGTCGCCTTTCTGCCCTGGCGGTGGTGCAGACGGCGCGGGCGTAGGCTTGGGAACCTCTTTCGGGTCCTGCGGAGCGCCCGAAGATGGGGCGTTTTCGGAACGACCAGCCGATGGCTTGGACTCAGGTGCCGCGCCCCCCGGCGCCTCAGGTTGGGGATGATCGGGGGCCGGGGGTGGCTTGCTGGCCTCGGTCGCCGCGGGCTGGGGCTTCGCCTTGTTCTGGACCGCAACTCGCTCGGGCCCAAGCAGGGCCAATAGCCGCTCCTTGGCGTCGGGTGCGAGTCGCCAGGCGATGCCGATGGCTGCGGCGCTTAGGAGCAGGATCAGTGCCAGGCCAACTGCCGTGGCCAGGAGCCAGCGTCGGCGTCGGGGCCGGCCCAAGACGGCTTCGGCCAGCTCGGTCCGCCGGCCTGCAAGCGGTGGGGGGACGACCAGCGGCGGGGGTTTTTCCTCCAGGGCGGCCACGGGGCAGGCGCCCGCAGCCGCGGGAATCGCCACGCCGCCAGCTTCGGCAACAGCCGCAGGCGACGGTAAAGGCTCGGGCAGGATCGATTTTCCCTGGCGCGCGGCGAGGACGGCCGGCGTTTCTTCCAGTGCCGGCAACGGTCGGGTGAGGTCCAGGCACCACGTGCCCCGTTGGCGCCGGGCGGCCTGAGCCTCGGGCGTATCCTCGAACACGGTGCGCCAGCGGCAGTCCACGTCGCCGGGCAGGGGCAGGTAGAATGTGCTGAACGTGGCTTCCCAGCGGCGCTCGGCGGGCAGCAATGCCACGGCCTCGGCCAGCAGCGAAAGCACATCCAGTCCCCGGGGCACAATCAGATAGACCGCGCGCGGCGCCTTTTCGGGCGGTTCCAAGACGGTTTGGGCCAGCCAGCCGGCCCAGCCGGCGTCCTTGGCTACGCCCTGCCACGCCGGACAGGGACCCGGCTGGATGGCGCCGTGGGGCACGTTCCGTCCGCGGGGCAGCAGGCGCAGTTGGCCGTCCCAGGCGGTCTCCAGGAACCCCGGCTGGGCCAGGAGCCATGCCGGGCCAGCTTTCGGCAACTCGTGCGGCTCGAGCACCACATGATGGGCGAACTTGTTGCTGCGGCCCGAGTAGTCCAAACCATAGCTGGCAATCCGCGAGAGGACGTGCAGGCGCCGGCCGGCCACCATCAGGCGCACGTGGTTGTAGGCCACGGGGTTGGCGTCGGAGCGGTCGGCCCGGGGGGCTTCGAGGTGGCGGTAGCCGCTCAACAGTTCCAGGCGTTCGGCCAGGTTGACCGGCATTCCCTGGGTACAGACGACGGTGCAGAAGCCGCGCGTGCCGGGCTTCAGACCGCGAGGTGCCGAGGTGTGCCACAGCTCCTGGGTCATGATCGCGCCTCGTTGGCTGCCGGCTTGGCCACGCGGCCCACCAATCCGCGGGCCCAGCGGGCAAGGAAGTACAGAAGGGGCGTTTCGGCCCAGATGGGGCGCACGTTTTTCGGCCGGAATCCGCGACGCCCGGTGTGAGGGTCCACCTCCGCAGCACAGCCGGTGGCACTGGTGGGGATGTAGACCGCTTCCGGGCAGAAAGCCTCGACAGCGCCGACCAGTTCCGGGCACAGTTGGCGAAGCAGGCGTTGCAATTCGACCGACACCCGTTCGACCTCCCGCAATCGGACCCCGCCAATGCGTGCACTTGCGGAATACGCCCATGCTGGTGGCAGGCGGCCCTCGGGGTAGGACAACAGCGGCCACCAGGCGTCGTACTTGGTGACCACGACGACGGTCATGGGGAGCGGTCGCGCCTGGCCCCTGGGGCTATAGCGGCGGGCCCGTTCGGCAGCCTCTTGAAGCACGGTCTCCTGGCGCAGGGGGCTTTCGCGCCCGGGGGCCAAGGCTTGCTGCAGGGCCGCGGCTTCGGGCCGGCGCGCCAGCACCGCCCGCCGAAAACGCGCATCCTGCATCGGGTCTACGAGGAAAAACATCGCGTCGCTGGTGGCCAGGTGGCGTGTGACGGGGTTGGCGGTGGTATCCTGCCCGGGCAAAAAACTTTCGCCGGCGTTGTCGTACAGGCACAGCAACCGGCCCAGGGCCTGCGCCTGGCCCGCATGGGGATGATGGGCCATGGGGACCAGGCGGAACACGAACGGCCGGAGGTATTGCGACGGCTGGCCGTCCCACAACACGGTCGAATAGAGGTCGCCGTGTGTTTCGGTCTTGGGCAGCTCGACCAGCTCGTCGGAGTCCGAATTGAGGAATTGCAGCGATTCGTACTGCTGGATGCGGGCATTGAGCACGTTATCGGCATCGCCGAAGCTGAGAGCGAACTGCTTGGGTAACAGGCCCCGCAGGGTCCAGGTCATGGCCGTCAGGAAGTACGACTTTCCGCAGGCCGGCGCTCCCAGGGTGGAGAGCACCAGGGGGGCCAACTCGAAGACCGCCCGCGGCAATTCCAAATGGCACGCCGGGCAGGCCACGCGGTGGCACGCCTGGCCGCGGGCATCCAGGGCCGCGCCGGCCGGCGTGAATCGGTCGGGAAGGAACCGCTGTGGCTGGTCGGGCCCCAGGCGGACATCGCCCAACAGGTCGGCGTGCTCGCTGATCCATAACGCATCATAAGGCGCGAACGCGGACCAGCAGTGCGGACATGTCACCTGGCTGCGAATCGCCATCGAACGCTCCTCGCCATGCAAATCCTCGGGTGGGGCGGGCATGGGCCAGCGCTTCCGCCGCGTGCCGGAGGGGCTGGGCCCTGCCCACCTACCGCGTAATCAAAGGTGTGGAGTCCATCGGCACGGTCGGCTCTGCGTTGGCCTCCAACGATTTCCCGTACTGCTGAACGAGGCGAAACAGTTCCTCGGCCAGGGCGGCCGCCTGGCGATCGGACTTGGCCAATGGGCGTACCCGTTGCCAGCCTGCCAATGCGGAGCGGAAGGCCTTGGGGTAATCGCCACGGCCGGCGGCCTGGCGGGCTTTGGCAGCGGCATCGCGGGCCGCGGCGAGGCTTTGCGAAAGCTCGTCCGGGGACAAACCGGCGTCCGCCAGGGGATCGCCCGCCGCAGCGTCGCTGTCCAAGGCCCGTCGCCCGGCGCGGTTCCCATCCCGGCCCGCTGCACCGGGGCCGCCGTTGCCCCCGCCGCTTCGACCACCCGCCGGCAGATCCCCGGCTACGCCTTTGTCCCCATTGCCGGAACCGCCATCGCCCGGCGTCGCGCCGGCCGAAGTGCCTGCGGAGCCATTCCCCTGGGCGTTTGTTCCGCCGGCCTCTGCGCCTGGAGCGCTGGGGCGGGCGGCTTGGGCCTTGGAATCGGTCTTGCCGGCCGAAGAGCCCGCCGTGGGCCGGCCGGGGCTGCCCTGGCCTGAAGCGGCGTCGGCCGGTTCGGCCTCGGCACCTTCGGCCGCCTGGGAGCCCGCCGGCACGCCCCGCGTCTCTGGCGAGGGGCCGGCCGACTGGTCTTCCGGCTGGCGTTCCGCGCGGGGTGGAGGTGTCGAAGATTTCGCGGAGCTGGCAGCGTCTCTTTTCTTCGAGCAGCCGTACCAGGCCAGAAGGCCCAGCACCAGCAGCACGGCAATTATTAGCAGAATTACGGCAATTATTCCCGTGTGTGTCGCACCACGCCTGTACATGATCGCATGCTCCCCTTGCCGTCCTTAGCCTTCAGGTACGCCGGTCATGCGCCCGAACGTCTTGTTGGCGCCATGCACCTCCTCCGCCGCGTGGGACAGACCGCAAGACCAGGCACCGGCCCGCGTTTAGCGCTGGTGTCCGGCGTTGCACGCCCGGCAGTCGACCCACCCATTGCCCCCGCAGTTCGCGCATCGGCTGCGAATGGTTCCGGTCTGCGTGACGACGACACCGCTATCGCGATCGGCGGCCAAAACCCTTGTGGCCGAGGACCGCACCGCCCCGCGCACACACGCCGGACATTTCACGGTGCCATAACCCAGGCAGACCACGCACCAGTCCTCAAGGAGGCCGGGAGGCGTGGGCCAGCGAAAACTGTTTCCGGCCTCGCCGTCCGGGGGCAGATAGCGAAACGCCGCCACCTGCCGCGCCCGCGCAGCGACGTCCACCTTGCGGGCCAAGAGGTCCAGAGCTCGGACCTGCTCGGGCGACAAAACCAACCAGCGATTCTTGACCAGCACACAGACGCGGGCGATGTTGTGCACCACTTCGTCGGGCGGCGGTGTGGCCACAGCCAGGCAGGCGTCCCAGTGCCGCAGGGCCAGGCCCTCCTTGTTCGTCCGAAGCCGAACCAGTGCCAGATTATTGAGCACTGCCACGCTTTTGGGTTGCGCTTTGGCGCACTGGGAAAAATGCTTTTCGGCGTCTTCCCAGTCGTGTGCCACGACGGCTTCGAGCAATCCCAGGGCGAAAAGCACTTCGTAGCGATTGCGGTCTTGCTTGAGGGCCTCGTTGAGCTTTTCATAGCCGACCGAATACCGGCCTTGTGCCACGAGCCTCAAGCCATCTTCAACGAGCATATCAGGCTGGGCCGAGTTTGCCGGGAATGAAGGCTTGGCTTGCGGGGGCTCGGCAGGTGCCGTCGCTGGCGGAGCTAAAGCGGATACCTTGGGTCGGGCAGGATCGGGGGCCGATACCGTGGACCCCGCGGCCGACGCCGCAGGGGCGGAGGGGGGTGCTGGGGGGCTTTCAGCGGGCACTCGGGGTGGAAGGGCCGGTGCCGCCGGCTGGGCCGTGGGTGCCGCAGGGACCGCGGCCGGTGCCGCCGGCTGGGCTGTGGGTGCCGCAGGGACCGCGGGGGGTGCCGCCGGCTGGGCCGCAGGTACCGGCCAAGGCCAACCCCCACCAGGCTCCTCCGGTGTGTTGGCCGGCGAGGTTCCCCGCGGTTCCGCTTGCGGCGGAAAAAAAGAGGAATCGGCGGGTAGAACGGGCTTCGGAAAAATATCGCGCTGGGCAGTGTGCGATGCCGGTAGCCGCGGGCTCGCCGAGGGCTTGCCAGATGGCTGTCCTGCCGCTTGGGCATCACCGGCGGGTCGCGGCGGTGGCGCTTCCTTGGGTGGCCAACGGTGGCGTGCCGCAGGTGTCGTGCCCTCCGGGTTCTGCGCGGCCGGCGGGACCTGCTGGGCCAGTTGGGGCTTTTCGAAAACCCCGGTGTATTGCCCGACGACCCAGGCACACGCCACCGCGCCCACAGCGGCTGACGCGGCCAGGACCAGGCGGCGGAAAGGTTGGCTGCGGTGCCGGCTGGAATAACCGGAGATGCGGCTCGGCAGTTTCGGCAGCCGCGGTGGGCCGGGGTGTTCCCACCCAGGAACGTGTTGCCGGGCCGGGTCCGCCAGCCACGCAGCGGCCGATGCTGGGCCCTGCGCAAGCCTTGCGCCTAGCTCCGCATCATAGGCCGCCTTCTTTGTAGGGTCCAACAGGCACAGCCGCGCTCGGGCCACCTCGTTTAACAGGCGTTGCGACGCTTCGGCCTGGGGGCCAGCCTGAAACGTGCGGAGATGGGCCATCTGCCGGTCGGCGGCCGCGGCAATGACCTCCGGATCGGACTCGAACCGGGCAATGCCCAAGAGGCGATAATGGTCTGGCGGCTGTTCCGCAGGCGGAATCCCAAGCCACTTGTAATAGGCGTCAAACATGCTGCCCCATCCTTAGCGCTGGAAATCGAGCCTTGGGCCGCCCCTTGCGACATCCGCCTGCCGCCAGGTTGCGGTGCCAATTACAAGCCACGACACCATCGTAATCGGCCTCCCGTTGGCAAACAAGCCCTCCTGCCTCCCCAGCCGGCCACCCCGAAAAATCACGGGGTGGCCGGCGTGCGATCCTGTCGCCCTTCGACGAAAGCTGCCCTGCCGCGGGGTCGGCCCCCGATGCCACGGCCTGCCACGCAAGGGCCTGCAAGGCGCTACGCCTCGCGGTTGTGCGATGGTCGACACTGTATTGAGGCACGGGGATGTTTTCTCGCTTCGCCCGGCGTGCCAGTTCGACGCGCGGATGCACACGCTGCAGACGCCGGCCAAGGCAAAACTGCCCTTGCCGCGCAAAAAGCCCAGGCCGGGCGTCCGGCAGGGCAAGCGCCGCCTGCCTCACTGCGGGCCTGCCGAGCCATTTAGCGTTGAGGAACCCTGGAACGCGTCGCGCATTGGCCCCTTGCGGAGCCGCTCTCGCAGGACAGCAACCCACTTGCGCAGTCGGCAAAGCAGGCCCCGCTGGCCGGCAGCGGTCAACTCGTCCACCCGCCTTACAAGTTGGGCAAGGTCTTCCTGGATTCGTTCGTGGCGAGTTATCGTCTGGGCGAGATCGACCGCCAGGCCATTGACTTGTTTGCCCAGCTCGGCAAGCGTTTGCAGCAAGCCGGCCAGTTGGTCGTCGGACTGGCGGCGCCACTGGGTCGCAGCGGCCTGTTCGCTTTGAACCGAAGCCAGGGCGTCGGAGAACTGCCGAATCGCTTGGTGCGACTGCTCTTCGAACGATTGCATGCGGCGCTCCAATTGCCCCAAATCGGCTTGGATCGCCTCGGTACGGCGCTCCGCGTCGGCCAGGCGCTGGTCGGCCGACTGCCACTGCTGGCTGGCCACCCGGCGGTCGGCCGCCTGACTGGTGGCCAGTTCGGCCATTCCGGTTTTGAATTGCTCTTGGAGTTCCGCCGTGGCCTGGGTCATCTGGTCCTTCGCGTTCGTACGGACCTGCTCTATGTCCGTTTGCAGGCCACGTAGCTCGGCTGACAAGTTCTTAGAAGCGGTTTCGAGCTGTTGCACTCTTTGTGTTAGCTGCGAATTCTCTTTATGTAAATCACCGCGGAGCTGAGCAATTTCGTTCTCCGCCTTCTTGCGTGCCTCGCCGAACTCGTCGGCCAGCTTCTCCAAGGCTTCTTGCGTGGGTCGCCACATTTCGACGTCGATCTGGCAGTACAGCTCCTGCTGGACGGCCTTGATGACCTCACCCAATCCTTCTTGAACGAGTTCCCCCACCTCCCGGATGCGGCCGGCGAGCGGCTGGGGTGCGTCGCCGGTTGGGACATGCTGGAATTTGGCCATAATGTCGGTCTCCTCCAAAGGGATGGGATTATGCACCGGGCTGCCGTCATAATGCGCAGCAAAATGGTCGAATTCGCTGTGGGTGCCGATATGGATGACACACACGTCGCGATCGCGATACGGACATACCGAAATCCGCAGGCTTTCGCTGGCCCGAAAGTGCCGGACACGATGCTTTTTTAAATTCTCGACTAACTCCCACCGGTTTGGCGGTGGCGGTTGGGCGATCGCATTGGCCACCAGACACTGATTCGAGGGCGACAAACGCTCGAACTGCTTGAGCGCTTCTCGGCTAATGTAGCGCGGGCTAGCACTTGGGCCGTTGCCGTTTTGATCGGGGGACGTGCTCATTGCGGAACTCCTTTCTGGCCATTGGGGCTTCGCGGGCGGTCGGGGGCGGGCTTTTGTCTGGTGCAACATGCGTACTCCTTTCGATGGATTACGCTTGGAAAGGATGGGGCTGTGACAAGGTTTTGAACTGATTTTCGGGATTCGTGCGTCGGGGCGGGTCGTCAACGACCTTTCGTTGGTTTTTGGCGACGGTTTTGTGCCCCGGGGTGGCAACCCCGCTTGTAGGGCGCGCCCTACCGGCCCCCTTATTGCTGTCGCCCTTCGGATCGCTACTGGGTCAAACGGGGAGGAGTCGAGGCGGCTTATCCCGGCCATAACCCCGTTAGCCGGCTTGGCCCCCGATGCATCGACGGCGCCGGCCAATGGCCGAGCGCCGAGTGCCAACCGCACTTGCAGCCGTTGGCCCCGGCACTAAAGCCCCGGTACTGTCGCCCTTCGCGAAGCCCTGCTGTCGCCCTTCGCATAATCCAGCGGTTCGCCGGACTTGCCCCCATTGGAAAACGCCCCGCGATTGCCCCCATGCCGGGGCATTTGGCATTGCCCCTTTTTGCCGCCCGATGCTGCCCCATGCTGCCCCAGCTCGAGGCGGTACCCCCTGTTCCTGCACCGGCCTTTCTGCCCCTGGACATGGCTGTTCCGGCCCCGGCGGATCGCGCCTCCGGTGTTTGGCCAAGCGAGCCAAGCCACCTGCTTGCCCGCATTATGGCGCCAGTGGCGGACAGGTAGTGTCCAACGTTACAAATGTACAGGTAGGGGCGGCTCAGGGGGGCGGTTCGCCGGCGCGTTCGGCCTTCGGCACGCCAAGCCGAAGCGCAGGACGGCCGCACCCTTTGAAGTCCGCAAAGCCGTGGCAGCGGCTGGCTAAAGCGTGTGCGACGGCCTAAGTCAGCCCCCCAGTTCGCCGGCCTGGCAGCGACTCCACGGCCTGAGCCTTGCGGTATGCGGCCGGTTTTACGCGAAGTGCGTCCATAAGCGGGCCCGCTCCCAAGACATGCATCCGCTTCTTGCGTGCTAGCCAGACGAAGGTGCGGCGCCCCGGGCGGTACGCACGCTGACAAGACACGTATCGGCGTTCTGAGGTTCTACTTCGATGGCCACGTGGTCCAGAAACTGGCCGATCGTGTGGCGATTGGTCTGGAAGTGGCTTGAGGGGGTCACGGTACGGAAGCGGCCGCCGCCGGCCAGGGCCAGTGGCAAGAGCAGTTGGTCGGCCAGGTGCTCGCCTACGGGCACATCGGCCCGGAGCCAGCGGAGGGTTTGTGCCACGACTTGTTCGGCGACCGCCTCGGCCGGCACGCCGCGCTGCCCGAAGGCGCTGAAGACCTCGGTGGCGCGCTGGCAGGCGATTTCCACCAACACGGCGTTACCCGGCCCTGCGGAATCGACTCTTTCGATGGTGGCGCATTCAGGGGGCCAATCCAAGCCGCGGCAGACGGCCGCCACCTCGCGCTCGGCAATCGAACGGGGCAGACGGGAAACCAGGACCCGCACGTGCCGGGCGATCACCGGGCCGCGCTCCAAGAGTTCAATGGGACGCAGCGGGTGTGGTTCGACGGTTACCGTGGCCCGGCCGCCGCCGGCCGGGTAGAAGCCGTGGCGTTCTAGCCGGCCGACGATCCTGGGCCCCATTCGCTCGAGCAGGGGCAGGAACACCCGCTGGAGAAAGTCGAAGGGTGGGGCCAGGGGATTGTGGGTGCCCCCCTCGATTTCGACGTTCGAGGGGGCAGGCGCGGACCACAAGGCTGGCAAGACGGTTTGCAGCACCAGCGTGGCGCTGCCCGCCGTGCCGATGGCAAAGCGATAGTTGCCCGGCCGGATGGCCCGCGGCTGGAAGACCAGTTGCTGCGACCCCAGCGAAGCGCCTTCTAAAGCGGCGTCGCCGACTTCGGCAGCGGCCATGACGGCCGTCAGGTGCTGGCGCTGGAGGCCCGGTTTGGCCCGCCGCGCGCGGATCCGCTCCATCCGAAACGGCGTGCCGGTTACCAGGGCCAACGCCAGTGCGGTGCGGAGGATTTGGCCTCCCCCTTCGCCTTGTGAGCCATCCAGGAGAAGCATTCCCGTCATCTCGATTGGGACCGGCCATCGGCCTGCACACGGCGCGCCGGGAAACCCGGCGAGAGCACCCATTCAGTTGGCGGCAGGCGTTGGCACCTTGTTTTGAAAGGACTTTTGCCGAAGTAGCCGCCCACGTACTTTCACCCGCCACCCTCCAACGGCAGCGGCTGGGTGATTCAGCATACGGCGCGGCCGCCGCGTTGCAAGGCTTGGTCAGGGTGCCAGCAGCTTGTCGCAGCCGGCGCACGGTTTTTGCCGGTCCGCTCAAAACCGAATGGCGCCGCGGATGGCTGCAACGAAATCGGGGGCCTGTCGGTTAAGGCCCATGGCGGCCCGCCAACTCGCCTGGAACCTGTCGGTTACCAAGAGCGAAAACCCCCCGCCCAGCATATGTTCGGCATGGTCGTCGTCCGAGCCGTGGTCCACGAGCATGGTCCACTCGACGAACGTGCTCAGCCGGGGCGCCAATAGATAGTCGGTGCTTACGGTCTGTTGCAACTCGACGAAGCGGTCCCCGTCCACGTCAAACAAGGCCAAACCCGTGGTGCCACCGATCGACCAACGGTCGGTCAACTGCCAGAGGTAAAGCACTTGGCTCAGGGGCTGGAGGCTGTCGAGGGCCAACGGATCGCCTTCGAGGGTAATGGGTATCGCGGCCAGGACCGCGGTCTGCGGCCGCCAGTGGTGCTGGGGCCACAGGTCCAGCATGAAGCCGAGGTTCGGATCGAGCGTTTGGGTGGAAGAACCTTCGCCTTCGAGGCGCGTGCTGACCCAGCCTGGCCAGCCCACGCGAATTTCGAGATGCTCCCACAGTCCCACGCGGAGCAAGAGGTCCGGCACTGCGTGTTCGTACACGTTCACGCCGGGCAAGCGGTCGTAGGTGAAAACGTAACCGGCCTCCAGTTGCACGCGGCCTTGAGCGAGCCGGCCCAGGCGGTCCCACCATTTCAGGGGCTCGGCCGATTGAGGGCCGGGCTGGGGCAGCAAGTCGGCCGGCTGGAACGGCTGGGCCCCGCCCGGGGCGTCGGCAATCGGTGGCGGGACATCGACAGGGGCTGTGGACCGGGACGCAAACGGGCGGATTGTTGGAACCCATCGCCCGTATTCAGACGGGGCGGCGCCCGCCAGGCCGAGGGCCAGCCCGGCCACCAGCGCTGGCCCAAGCCGCTGCAAATGACCCACCACCCGCTAGCGCCCCGCGCGCGGCCTTGGGAGGCCCGAAGGCCGGGAGGAACCGGGCCGATCCAGATGAGCCGATTCGCCTCGAAGCCGCTTGGCCAGGGATGGAATCGCTTCGGGCGCGGTGGGCGGACGGGTGGTTGGACCCTGGCCGGCCGTGGTCCACCCACCTCGGCCCAACGCCCTCACCGTAAAACCCCACGGCCGGGCAGCGCGCTGGTTGGTTTGGCCCAACCCGCGTGCGTTCTTGCCCAAGCCGAGGCGGGTCATCGCACGAGGCCCAGAAGTAGGCTCGGTAGGCGCTGGAGCCGGACTCGGCCCCACAACCGGACCCCGGGTCACATTGAGCTGTGGGGTTGGCTGAGCGGGAGCGTCTTCGGCTCCCGGCGTCCAGGTCCGTTCGCGGGTCCACGTCTGGCCGTTCGGTCCAGAAAAACTCTGTTCGGTATGGAACGTCTGGCCATCCCAAGATCGGGTGTAGGTGTGTTCAACGGTGCGGCCATCGCGAAGCGTGATGGTCCGTTGGCGCTGGTAGTTGTTCGGACCGGTGGTCGTAATATCGGTCTGCTGACTGCGGAGGAGCGTCCCATCGGGGGCGGTCCAAGCGTGCTGGCGATGAATCGAAAGTCCATCCTCCGAGGGCGCAGCTTCCAG
>FWPU01005256.1_pt1 | contig 28450 bp, 30 predicted proteins | sample 2228361 | NCBI WGS metagenome assembly FWPU01 (sample SAMEA103939777, study PRJEB20133) | metagenome
AGGATTTTATGAAACACATCTGGAATAACTATTCCACTTCAATGAGTATAGATGAAATCAAAATAGCTCCTTTAAAAACTCAAAGGGAATAACTATTCCACCACAGAAAATAAGGCACTGCAGTAAATTCTTCTATATTCCATCAGGAATAACTATTCTCTAAGCTATAGAAACATCCATATAGATAAAACAGCATATTGTAAATCCATAGGGAATAACTATTCCCAGAAGAAAATTCTGAACAAGTCTTGCAAGACTCAATGGGAATAACGATTCCAGCTGAGTAGGAGAAAAATACTTCACGATCCTTGTCAAAAGGATAATGTTTTAGAAACAATAAGAAACTTATTTGACTTTTGTTATCTGATAAATCAGTATTTCATAACACATAAATTGAAAGAACTAAAAAAATATTTTACAGGATTTTGAGATACATTCATAACATATTAAAATTTTCGGTTATTAAATTTTATGTCTAATTTTAGAAGAATTTAGAATTATAGATTTTTTTGTAAATTTTGAGAAATCTGATATTTTTTTTCGTAAATTGAGATTAATTCGAGAAATCTTTTTCTCGAATTGTCTCCCTGTATAAACTCTATAATCTTTGCTCCAATTTCCAGCATATTATTTTTTTTTATGCTGGAGCGAATTTCTACATAAAGAGTAAAAGGTGAATGTTCTTTAGCTACTAAATCGCAGGTAAATCCTGATTGATGAATCAGATAATTTATAAGGTTGGAATTTTTAATTCTGATTCTAAACCCATCACGGGATAAATTAATTAATTCTTCTTTTTCTGTTATATTTGCAGTATTGATTTTTTGCATTCTTTCTATTAATTCTTCATTAAATTTAATAATTTTATGAAAATCTTCTTCTATTGATAAAATTCTTGTTTTAGATTGTATTTGTATATATCCAATGCATATGTAATTTCTATCGTGTGTTAAATAAAATAAGGGTGTATAGATTTCGCTCTTAATACCGTCTTTTCTATATTGACCAATTTTGTTTTGCAACTGATTTTGAAATAATTGGGACAAACTAAAAAAATTTTCATTTTGAAATTGAAAGCTTTCAAGTTTATAGGTATTTTCTACAAAAACAGATTTCTGATTCTTCTTGAAAAATAAATAGAGTGGATCTTCAAAATCAAAAACAACAGTTTTAACTATATCGAATAATTTCCTGAGTTTATTTTCAAATTCACTGATGCCTACTTTGATTGAGGTGGGGATTACTTTTACCTTTTCATCTATTAAATGTTTACTTATGCGGAAATTTGTTAAGTAAGCTTCACTGAATTTAACGGGAATTCTTATACTGTTTCTTTCAATTAGCGAAATACCTATTTTTTCGATTCGAATAAGATAAACTCCTTTTTTTTCGGTTAGATTCTCTATTTGAAAATGAATTTCAATATATCTTCCTAGGACGCTATAGATTACAAAATCCTGATCTTTTTCTAACACTAAATCTGTTTGTAGTAAATAGCTAAAATTAGGTTTTATTTCAATGATTTTCGCACGGGATGGGTTATCCTGATATTTAAAATACATTGTTTTATTTAAAAGATGTTTGTTAATTATAGAATTTAGCTTCTCCGGGTTCTGGAACCATTCTAGTTTTCTTTCGTACTTTTTTAGTTCCATAATTTAACTGTATGGGGTATACAGGACTTCATCAATATATTTCTGGATCTGGAGGATACCCATCGGTAGTTCCACTTTTTTACACTTGCAGGAAATATAAGAATGGTAATGGCATGATTTTTCTTTTTCTAAAATTAAAACATAAGGGGGAATTCCACAAAGAGTTTTTAATTTTCTAAAAAATTCTATATACTCAATATCAGGGCCTAAGATAATTAAACAATAGTCAGTTGTTAAATCGTCAATTTCATTGCTGATTTTATAATTAAGATTTTTTTCCTGTAGTACCATTTCGAGGATAAAATTGATTTTTTTATCACCTGATAAAACTAATACATAAGAATTACAAAAACCAACCTCTTTCATCTAAAAACCTTTAGTTTCAATTTATCAAAAAAAGGAATCAACTTCTAAGGTTTAATATAAAAGATTTTATTTCCTTTTCAAGATTTTTTTTACTATAAAGTAAAATTTTTTTTTGTTTTTCAGGTATCTGGTGAAATATTTCAATATTTTTTTGAATTTTGCCAGAGTGTCTGAAATTTAAAATTTCCTTTTCTCTTAATAGAAGACTGATGGGAACTTTGATTTTTTTTAAATAGATTTCTTTTAGCAATTGATCTTGCATCAATATTCTGCTGCAAAATTCATCTGACTGGAAAATATAACAAATTCTCGGTGCGAATATTTTCCATATTAAGGGCGTTTCTTCATAAAAGGGATCAATAAAAATTATAAAATTTAAATTTTTAAATTGTTGAGCGAGATAAAAATTGAACAAATTGTAATTTCCTTTAGTTATGATTCCTATCTTATAGTTTTTCTCCAGGAAGTTAATAATTGAAGATAAAAATTCAAGGGATATATCCAGTTTAGATCGAGGAAAACTGGTGAAGATTATACAGGAGTGCAATTTAGAAAATTCATTGAATAAAGAAGGATTAGCGATGATAATTAAACAAAATTTTTTGTCTGTGGATTCATTTTTAAAATAATAAAAAAAATTTTTATCTTTTACAATTTCCTGGTAAATTCTTGCTAATTCGTTAAAATTTTGAATTTCTATTATTTTATTTTTTTTTATATGAACAGGAAAAAACAATAGGAATGTAAGCAGGATTCCGATAAATATTAATAATAATGAAATAATAAAACGCATATAAAACAAAAATTTATATGAGCAAAGAAATACAAGAGAAAATTAAAAACATAATTCGTCTTTATAGTTTTAAAAAAAATATACTTCGTTTTATTTTCTTTGAAGGTCACGATTCTCAATTGATTCGCCCAACAAGTATGGATGTAGAATTTCAGCTTTTAAGAGATCCGGAAGGCAAAATACAGTCAAAAAAGAAAAATTTTCATTTAATTTTTGACCCTCCAACAGGAAATATTCGTCTGGATATTGATTCCAATATTTTATTTAATGGGAAAGTAAGTTCCAGATTAGAAAATGACTTTTTTGAATTATTTGTTAATCAGAAGGTAAATTTATACGGTCTGGGAGCTGTATCCGGGAGTTTTGAAAGAAACACCGGTGAATACGTTTTAAGAAATATTGATACTTTTTTTTATAGTATAGAAAATCAACCCTATGCTTCATTCCCATTTATTTTAGTCCGTTTCATTGATGCTGAAAAGCATTTTGCAATATTGATGAATACTTCTTATCCTCTAAAGATACACATTCAAACATCAAAAAATCTGATGGAAACAAAAATCAGTTTCTCTTATTATTATAAAAGAGAAATATCTGGAATCGATTTTTTTATTTTCTTTGGAACATTCAATGAAATCTATAAAAATTATCTGGAAATTGCAGGAAAGCCTTTTTTGCCACCCATATGGAGTATAGGTTATCATCAGTCCCGGTGGTCTTATAGAACGCAAAAAAGGGTACTTGAAATCGCTGCTGAAGCCCGGAAAAACAATCTTCCCCTCGATGCTATTTACCTTGATATACACTATATGAATAAATATAAAGTTTTTACCTGGAATGAAAGGAAATTTCCGAATCCTTTCTTAATGAATGAATCTTTAAAAAAAGTGGGAATCAGAACAGTAGCTATTGTTGATCCCGGAGTAGCTATCCGCAAAGGATATTCTGTTTATGAAGAAGGAGTGAGAAATCAATATTTTTGTAAAAATAGTAAAGGTATTTTTTTTATAGGGAAAGTATGGCCGGGAAGAGTCCATTTTCCTGATTTTACAAGAAATGAAGTAAGAGAATGGTGGAGCGATCTTCATAAAGTTTTATTTGAAAAAGGTGTGGATGGAATCTGGAATGATATGAATGAACCTGTTTTAGAAATGGGAAAAACTGATGAACCATTAAAATATGATATTCAGCATAAACAGGGTTCACATCTAAAAATAAGAAATTTATATGCGAATTTAGAAGCAGAATCAACGCATCAAGCTTTTTTAAAGTTTAAAAAGAATGAAAGGCATTTTATTTTATCTAGGTCGGGAACGGTAGGTTTACAAAAATTTTCAGCCTTGTGGACAGGAGATAATCATACATCATGGAAGCATCTTCGAGAAAATCTATATATGGTTATCAATTTGAATTTGTCTGGGATGTATTTCTGTGGTGCCGATGTCGGTGGTTTTGGATCTCCTTCGAAGGGATTAAAGTCTTTAATAAAATTATTCAGAGATTCTGAGCTATTTGAAAGATGGATAGAACTTGGCTCTTTAATGCCATTTTTTAGAAACCATACTACCCTTTTCTCTTTTGATCAGGAACCATGGAGATTTAATCAGGTTACATTTTATAGAGTAAAAAAACATATTTTTAGGCGATATCAGTTATTATTATATATATATTACCAATTTTATAAAGCATATAAAGAAGGTTCTCCTATTATTTATCCAGTATTTTATTTTTATCCAGAATTAGAAATCGATGATTCACAAATTAAAGATCAATTTTTTATTGGGAATTCTTTACTCGCATGTCCTGTACTTTATCCTTCTCAAAATTTTATTAAAGTATATTTACCGCCCGGAAACTGGTATGATTTTGAATATGGAAAACTTTATAGAGGAAATCAATTTTATGATATCAAAGTAGAAAGAGGATATTTCCCTTTATTTGTTAAATCAGGAACTGCGATTCCCATAGCTTTACCTGGAATTAATGCTGAGGCTACTTTAAAAAACGAAATCTTTATAGAAATTTATCCTGATAATTTTATTGAGGGTTTTCTCTATTTAGACGATGGTATTTCTCGCAATTTTGAAAATCAGAATTTTTTTGTAGAAATTAAAGGAAGTAGAGACTCTCAGCAAAATATAAAATTAGAATATAAAATTATTTCTCAAACCTTTCAACCGCACCAAAGTTCAATAAAAATAAGAATTGTCGGGAACTATAAAGAAGCGTTTATAAAAAAAAGAAAAATCAATTCCATAAAAAGAGATTTATTTAGTGAAAATCGAAAATTCATTGCGTCTGAATTTGAATTCCCAATTCGAGAAGATTGGGAGGCAGATTTTCTTATAGACAAATCATAAATTTTATTTTCATTTTCTGTTATGAAAAACTATGAAGAAATAAATATACAACTTTTGCAAAAAGATTTTTTTATTTATGGCAGTTATACACAACTTTTGAATATGGTATACAAAGGTGAAACCATTGAAATATCGGATTCCGAATGGAAAGTTCTATTAAATGAATGGCATTATTTCATCTTGAGAAGAAAAGGAACAGAAAGAGCATTTACAGGTAAATATTATCAGAATAAAGAAAAAGGAATTTATTTATGTAGTGGATGTGGGTTACCATTATTTGATTCTTCAAAAAAATACGAATCTTTTAGTGGATGGCCATCTTTTTTTGAACCTCTAAAGCACCCTGATGATCAGGCATTAAGAATACGTGAAGAAATGGATATTTCTTATGGAATGATTAGGGTAGAGATTTTATGTGCTCGATGCGGAGGACATCTCGGGCATGTTTTTACGGATGGTCCTCCTCCCACCCATTTACGATATTGTGTAAATTCTGCATCTTTGTATTTTGTAAATGAATAATACATTTTTCTATAAGAGAATCCGATATTTATAAAAATGAATTTTGAAGATAGAACGATTCTAATTTTTTTGGCAATTTTTATTATTACAATATTTTTAGATAAACAAGCAAAAAAACAACAGAAAAGCTTTATACAAAATTCTATTAAAAAAACTAAAATTTCTGAACTGGTTCCTTCTCGAGAAAATCTTCCTATCGATATTCATAAGAAAGCTGAAAAAATTGAGGAGAAAGTTCAGGAAACTTTTAAAGAACCTAAAAAGAATGAATTTATTTATAAGTTGTTTTATCTAAGACTAGCTGGAAAAACTGAAAATACTCTAATGTATGCTGTGAATCGTGTTTTTAATACTAAGCCTAATCCCGAAATTCTCCTTGAGAATTTAAGGAAAGGTCCCTCGGACAATGAACCTAATCTGGTAAATGCATTTTTTAAAAACATTAAAATAGAAAAAATTCAATACAATCCCCAAAGAAAAATAGTTCATCTTTATTTTTCTGATAATTTCCTTTCTAAAAATCAAAGAATATTAAAGGACAGAATTGATCAGATCTGCCTTACATTAAAACAATTACCAGAAATTCTGGAAATTTATTATTGGGTAAATGAAGAGATTTATTATAAACAATCTCAATGTAATCGAACTTATAAAGATTACGAAAATGAATAAAAATAGATGAATTTCTCAATTCCTGAAAGCATAAATTACAAGTGAACTTGTAAGCGAAATGTGATTGAAATAGATTTTACTTAAATAGTGATAAGATATTACTCGAAAGATTTTTAAATAATCTGATTTTCTGGAAAAAAAACCTTTCATTTTTTTGATTTTAGGTATGACTCCGAAATCAACTCCATGAAAATAAATAAATTCATTGAATCCATTTTTCTTCAGAAAATCTGTTAAGTTGCTCTTAGAATAATAAAATAAATGCCCTGGAAGATAATAATGATAATTCTGTTTTTGTAATTTTGCCTGTAAACCATCAAAGTTTGCTGTTTGTATAATTAATAAGCCTCCAGGGTTAAGTAATTCATGAAGTTTTTTAAAAATCTTATCAGGCTCTGGAAGATGTTCTAGTACTTCAATCATTGTTATAATATCATATTTATGTTCTGGTTGATATCTCTCTAAATCTGATAAAAAGGTTCTGTTATTCAGTAATGGATTATTTTGACAATAAGAAATAGCATATTCGGAGATATCAATACCATAAGCATCATATCCTTTCCCTATCGCTGATTTAACAAATCCACCAAAACTACAGCCAATATCAAGTAATCTGGCGGGAGGTGGTTTGTATTGAGATATAGTATTTAATCGAGCTTTCCAGACGAACTCAAAATAGGGTAAATATTTTCTTTCATCTATGTAAGAGTATTCGGATTTACCCTCATAATAGTCTTGGTTGTAGTAATTTTTTAAATCATCTTTGTTAAGTTTTATCTGTAATTTACAGATTTTACATTGATATATATCAAAATTCTCTTTAAATTTTGTTATGGTATATAAGTAATGAGTTTCTACATTGCAAAAGGGACAAATCATTTTTTGTAAGCTAAAAAAAAATAATGTGCAATTTTTTGAGAAAGATTTCCTAGTGGAGTTCTTTCTGTATAACCTAATTGAATATTTTGAAAATACAATTTTAGTTCTTTCATAATTGATTCAGAGTCAAAAAAATAAATTTCACTTTCTTTTACTTCAGATTGAAAAAAATGAGTATCATTTTTAGCACGATAGGTTCCTATTATACATCCATGATTTTTTAAAGTTCGATTAAATTCTTTCAATAGAAATGTTCGCTTTTCTATGGAATTATAATGTAAAACTCCCCAGACTATAATTGCGTCAAAATAGGAATTTTCGAAAGGTAGGGAATGCTCTGAATTAAAATGAATAAATGTCGCATATGGGAAAAGAATTTTATTTTTTTCTACTATATGTTTTGAAGAATCAATACCATAAATTTCTCCAAATCCCATTTCTTTTAAAAGTTTAATATGTCTTCCCTGACCGCATCCATAATCTAGAGCAGTTTTCCATAAAGGATTCATATTTTTTTCTAAAATTCTAATCAGATTTTCATCGGGGTATTTTAATAATTTATTTGTGCCCTGGTAATAATGATTCCAGTTGTCCATTAACCAAATCTTCCCGTAATATAATCTTCAGTCGTTTTCTGGGAAGGATTGGTAAAAATTTTGAAAGTGGAATCGTATTCAATTAATTTTCCCTGATATAAAAAAGCTGTATAATCACTGATTCTTGCTGCCTGTTGCATATTATGAGTAACAATCACGATGGTATAGTATTCTTTTAATTCAAGTATTAATTCTTCTATTTTGTTTGTGGAAATAGGATCAAGAGAAGCTGTGGGTTCATCCATTAATAAAACTTCTGGCTGCATAGCAATCGCTCTTGCTATACAGAGTCTTTGTTGTTGGCCACCAGATAAAGTATAGGCATTCTGATCTAACTTATCTTTCACCTCATCCCATAAATAAGCTTTATTAAGGGCTTCGTATACTAAATTATCAAAATCACCTTTATAGCCATTAAGGCGAGGACCCAGTACAATATTTTCATAAATGGACTTAGGGAAAGGATTAGGGGTTTGAAATACCATTCCTACCCTGAGTCTTATTTCTACGGGATCAACGCCCGTATCGTATATCTCTTTATCATACAATAGAATTTGCCCTTCAATTCGGAAACCTTCAATAAAATCATTCATTCTATTTAAAGTTCTTAATAAAGTACTTTTTCCACATCCAGATGGTCCAATAAAAGCAGTTATTTTGTTTTTATAAATATTCATTGATAAATTAGAAACTGCCAGATAATTTCCATAATATATATTCAGATTTTTGATTTCTATTACATTTGTAAGTTTTTCATTTTCCTGAGGTTGAGAAAAACTACTTGTATCAATATTAATAATTGTCATAATAAATCCTTACGCTAATGTTTTTAATTTTCTCTGGAAAAAAATTCTTAAATATATAGCAGTAGAGTTTAATAATAGGAGAACCACAATATTGACGATAATTGTGGCAGAAGCGAGTTTATGAAAACTTTCTTGTGGCAAAGAAGCCCAGTTAAAGATTTGAATTGATAAAACAGTAAAACTATCAAATATAGAAGATGGTGCAAAAGCAACGAAGGTTAGTGCACCCATCATTAAAAGAGGAGCTGTTTCCCCAATAGCTCTTGATAATCCCAGTATAATTCCTGTCAGGATCCCTGGCATAGCAATAGGTAGCACAATAAAGCGAATTACCTGCCAACGGGTCATACCAATTCCATAACCAGCATATCGAAATGTATCCGGAACTGCTTTTAAAGCGTCCTGAGTAGCAAGTGTAATTGTAGGTAAAATCAATAATGACACAGTTAAAGCTCCGGCTATTAAGCTTCTTCCCATTTCAAGACCTCTAACAAAAAGAGTTAATCCAAGTATTCCATAAATAATAGAAGGAACTCCTGCTAAGTTCTGAATATTTAATTTTATAAAATTTATAAATTTATTTGAATTTGATACATACTCCTCCAGATAGATGGCGCCGGATATGCCAGCTCCAATAGAAAATATTGCTGTTAAAATCATAAACCAAAAGGTTCCCATTAAAGCAGGAAAGATTCCTGACTTTTCTGGAAAACGAGAAGGAGGATTTAGGAAAAAATCTAATTTCAAATACGGGAATCCTTCAACGGAGACCGAATACAATAAAAAACCAAGAAGGAAAATTACCAGAATATTTGAACTTAAACAAATAATTTCAAAAATAATACCATACGTATAATATTTTTTATAATTTTTAAAATCAGGTTTAAAATTCATTTATATACCTCTCGAAATTTACGAACAATTCTTAGAGCTGTGTAATTAAATAAAAAAGTAATAAAAAATAAAGTAAGTCCAATGGCATAAATAGTGTAGTATTCAATGCTTCCTGCGGGAGTATCTCCGAGGGAAATTTGAACGATAAATGCTGTCATAGTCTGTATTGACTCAAGATAATTAATGGTCATTTTGGGATTGGAACCTGCTGCCAGTGTGACTGCCATTGTTTCGCCAACAGCTCTTGCAAAAGCAAGCAGAACGGAAGCAATAATACCTGAAAGAGCTGCTGGAATAATAATTCTGGTTACAACCTGGAATTTAGTAAGTCCTATAGCATATCCTCCCATTTGTATTTTCATTGGCACAAGACGAATGGCTTCGGTTGTTAATGAAGAAATAATGGGAACTAGAGATATACCAACAGCAATGGAAGCAGATAAGGCATTAAAAACATTAATTTCGGGGAAAATTTTACTTAAAATCGGGGTTATAACTGTTAGAGCAAAATATCCATAAATTACTGTTGGAATTCCACCTAATATTTCAATTATGGGAGTAAGAACTTCCCGAACCTTTCGATTCGCATATAGGCTTAAATAAATTGCAGTAGTGATTCCTAATGGGATAGCAATAGCAATAGCTCCTATGGAAACTAATAATGTTCCGTTAATTAAAGGTAGAATACCTAATTTTTTAGGTTGCCCAAAAGGAGACCATTCTGTTCCTGTATAGAATTCCCAGATGGATACTTTTTGAAAAAAAATAAAACCATCGTGTAAAAGAACATAAATGATAGATAGTGTTACGAAAATCGTAAATATTCCATTTATGAGAAAAAATATTTTTAGTGTAACTTCTTTAAAAGATTGGGAAGGATTTTCTCCATATCGGGAGAAAACCTCTTTACGATCTTTTACCAGTGCTTCTGTAAGGATAGATTTTTGTTCTTCGGGAATGGTTTTCATATTATTTATTGACCGTATACTTCTTGAATGGAAAAAAATTCCCCAGCATGTTTTTCATTCTTGGGTGAACCTGTTCTTCCTAATGAAAAGTGTTTTTTAAGGATTTCATATTCTTCATTTTTAAAGGCAATATAACCAACCTGATTAATTAAATCTGGATTTGACAAATAAAAGTTTATAAAATCATTTAATACTTTGCCTTTTTTTAGATCATTTAGAGATGCTTTCTTTATATAGATAAATAAAGGTCTTGAATAGGGAACATAGTTTTGATTAAATACTTCATTTACTTCAGGGGGTACAAATTTTTTAGTTTTTGGATTTTGTATAGGAATTCCTTTAATTTTATCTTTATTTTCTTCTAGATAAGCGATTCCAAAATATCCTATGGCATAAGGATCTTTACTGATTCCAACAACCAGTACATTATCATCTTCACTGAAAGAAGCATCACTCCTGACTTTCGTGTCTTTTCCAAGAGTAGCTTCAACGAAATAATCATAGGTACCGGAGTCCTGACCTGGAGAGTGTACTTTAATTTCTTTATCAGGCCAGTTAGGGCGAATATCTTTCCATCTTTTTGCTGGATTTTCTGCCTGAAAAATTTTCTTAACTTCCTCTACTGTAAGATTATCAATAAAATTATTTTCTTTACTAACAACAATAGAAAGAGCATCGTATCCAACAGGTATTTCAATAAATTCAACATTTTTCTCTTTACATTTTTCTATTTCTATTAATTTGATTTCCCTCGATGCATTAGAAATATCGGTTTCATTGTTACAAAATTTTTTAAATCCACCACCAGTTCCAGAGATAGCAACTGTAATATTGGCATCTGGATTATTTCTCATAAATTCTTCTGCCATTGCCTGAGAGATGGGGTATACAGTTGATGAACCATCTATTAGAATAGAGACCTTTTCTTTTTTACAAGTTGCTAATACTGTGAAAAAAAAAGGCAAAATTATCAAAGTGATTTTTTTCATAAATATTTTCTCCTCAGAAAAATAATCAAAAAGTAATGTAAATTGTTTATGATTTCATTACAAAATTATTACAAAACAGTAACAAAAATTCATTTTTTTATTTATGAATTACAGAATCAAACTTTTTTTCATTTTCGAACTTAATATGAAATTATCAAAATTTTTTTAAAAATGTTGGCAAAGAAATTTATATTAATTTTAATGGAGTTTATGATTAAAAAAGAACTGGATCAACTGAAAGAAATGATTCACGTAATGTGTAGGAAAGTTGAAGGAATTTATTTTTATGCTATTGATATGCTTAAAAAAAAAGATGAAAAAATGTTAAATGAAATTTTTAAAATGGATGTAGATTTAAATCAAATGGAAGTAGAGATAGATAATCAATGTTTAAAGCTCCTTGCTTTAAAGGAACCTTATGCTATTGATTTTCGATTTATAGTAGCTGTTATGAAATCCACAAGAGATCTCGAAAGAGTGGGGGATGAATCCAAGACAATTGCAAAATGGGGGTTAAAATCTGATTTAAATTATGATTCTAATATAGAACTTCAGAAAATGATAGAATTTACCACACAATCTATACAAAGTGCAATGAATTCGTTAATGTATGAAGATATAGAATATGCAAGGGATGCCTTAAAATTAGAATATAATATAGATGATTATGAAGAAATTCTTCTCGGGAAGGATCCTTCTCTTTCATCAGGACTAGTAATTCGAGCTTTGGAAAGAATTGGAGATTTAGCCACAAATATAGCTGAGAATGTAATTTATTATCTGGAAGCAAAAGATATCCGGCATCAAGATATGAAAGATTTATAATAAATTTTATAAAATTCTTTAAGTTTTTTATAACTTTTCATTCCGGGTGATTCTTCTACTCCGGAATTAATATCTATACCTATGGCTCCCGTAGATTCAATGTATTCAAGAAAATTATCTTTATTGATTCCGCCTGCAATTAAAAAAGGGAAGTGAATTTTTTTTTCAAAAAAATCAAGGGGCACAGATTTACCTGTTCCTCCTTTTTGTTGATCATCGTATTTATCTATGATCCAGAAAGGAGAGGGAAAAGTTTCCGCAAATAAATTCTCATTTAACTTATCCTTTGGACGAATAACAGGAATCACTTCAATATCGATTTTTTTACGCAATTCGGTAATGAATTTCGATTCTTCAACAACCTGTATGAATTTAAATTCTTCCTTAAGAAAATTAGATATTTTTATTATGTTTTCGATGGAATTATCTGCAAAAACCCCAATATGGAATATTTCAGGATATTTATCCCGAATTATGTTTATATATCTTTTTGCATTTTCTGGAAAAATCTGTCTTTTGCTTCGAGGACTGAAAATCCATCCCATAAAATCAGGTTTAAAAGAAGCTACCATTATAGCATTTTCCAGATTTTGGTTTCCACAGATTTTAATTATGGGTTTTTTTCCTATCATTAAATAAATTTTTCAGAGAATTGGGTGAGTGTCAAAACAAAATGAAAATTTTCTTTTAAAGATAGTTATCAAAAAAAATTTATATCTTAATAACTATTATGATTCCCGAATTCACATATAAAAATAGAAATATTGAAGCAAGCATTTTTGGCAAATCTCTTGAAGCTGAAATTCAAGAAACTGATCCTATTCGAAGAATAAGAAAAGAAAAGGAATTTCTGGCAGATTATTATAATCTTCCAATCGAGAGAATTTTTTTCCTTGAACAAGTTCATGGAAATGATGTAATTCGCATAACAGAAAAAGATATTGAGAGAAATAAAGATACTTTTTATCAAAAAGCAGATGGAATGATTACGGATAGAGAAAATATTTTATTATGTATTCGAACTGCAGATTGTTTGCCGTTATTCATTCATACCAGTTCACACATAAATCATAAGATTACAGGAATAGCCCACATTGGCTGGAGGGGCTTACATCGAGGAATTACCCAGAATATCATTTCTATGATTCTATTTACAATTCAAAAAACGATTTATGAACTTAAGATTCAAAAGAAACCTGTAGATTTTGATTATTTTCCTTTAACCATCTTCCCTGGAATTTATATACCTGGATCTATTTATGAAGTAGGCAAAGAAGTGGCAGATTTATTTCCTATTGTAAATTTGAATCAAAATCGTTATTATCTGGATTTATGGAAAAATACAGTCTACGTTTTAAAAAATCTAAAAGATCATATGAAATTTGATTTACAGGATCCCTTTTCTTATATATCTAGTAACCAGAATGAAGTTTTTCGAAATTTTTATTCTCATCGTAGAAAAGATAGTTATAGAAATTTGAATGTAATTTTTTTACGAGAAAATGGAAATTTATGAGCCTGTATACTCGAGAAGATTTAAAATATAACCGAAGTTTAAAAAAATCAATTTTTGAAGTTCTATTAAAAGAAACTACAACTTTTTACATTCATTCTAAATTTCATTCAAGCTTATTTATTGGAAGTAGAGGACTTAAAGAGAAAGAAAAAGAAGAGGGAATTATCCTGGTTTTTGGACCCTATAGCTATCGAAATCTTGAATGGAATGAGAAGGGTATTTCCTGTGAAATGAATTTTGGAAAGTGGGAAATGGTTTTTATTCCTTATGAATCTATATTCAGGATTTTTGATAAAGCGGGACATTTTATTTTTCAATTTATTACTTTTGAAATTACCGGTGAAGTTGAGCAGACTGAAAAAGCTCAGAGTCAGACAGAAGATTCAGTTGAAGATGCTGATAAAGTCATAAAAATAAATTTTCAAAAAAAGAAGAAAAAAGATGAAAAAACGTAAAAGAGATGCAAAAAACCCTAATTTGATTTTTTTTTCTTTTGTTTCTTTTGTTTTGATTTTAATATTTATAACAAAACCCGAAACAAAATCTCCAGAAGTTGAAAATGATGATAAAAAGGCATTAAGTTTGCTGTTTGGAGGAGAGTCTTCGTCTAAAACATCCACAAAAAAATCAAAAAATCAATCTCTATACGATACAGATTTTTGGAAATCCGGAATCACTGGTGAACCCATTGAAGAGGAATCCAAATTAGAGGAAGATACTGAAATTCTTGAAAAGGCTTCTGAAGGAAATCCCATAAACCCTCAAACCGGATTGCCCTACACAGATGAACAGATGGAACAGTTTGATACTCTTAGAAAAAAATTTCCCAATAATTCTTTAATTCCTAAAAGAATAACTCCGGAGGAACAAAAAGCTCAGGAAGAAGAAAAAAGAAGGGTTTTAGAAATCCAATCTAAGATAGTAAGTCGAAAAGCAACTGCGGAAGAAATTGAAAAATATATAGAGCATCAGAAAAAACCAATTCTGGATCGATTGGAATTATTGAATTATGTTTTACAGGAATTGAAAGATGATTTACCCGACGATTTAAAGAAACAATATGAAGAAACTTTAAAAATGAATGAACAGCAGTTAAAAAGTCTTGATGAACAAAAGAATAGTTTGTTAAAATCAGCAGCACCCTGAAATTTAAAATTGTTTGAATCTCAAAATTCATTAAAAGAAATGGTTTTATGAGTTATACTGACAAATTCAAAGATATCGAAAGAAAATGGCAGGAATATTGGGAAAAAAATAAAACTTTTAAAGCTGTTGATGATTTTTCAAAACCTAAATTTTATATACTGGATATGTTTCCTTACCCTTCAGGGCAAGGGCTTCATGTAGGACATCCGGAAGGTTATACAGCTACTGATATCATAGCAAGATATAAAAGACATAAAGGTTATAATGTTTTACATCCTATGGGGTGGGATGCTTTTGGACTTCCTGCAGAAAGATATGCCATGAAAACAGGTATTCATCCTGCAATTATTACAAAAAAAAATATTAATAACTTCCGAAGACAGTTAAAATCCCTCGGTTTCTCGTATGACTGGGATAGAGAAATCAATACCACTGATCCAAAATATTATAAATGGACTCAATGGATTTTTTTAAAAATTTTTAATTCTTTTTTTGATCCCGTGAAGAAAAAAGCCAGACCTATATCTGAACTTAAAATTCCTGAAGAATTACAATCTCCTGAGAAAAAAAAAGAAAGAGAAGAATTTATTAATCGTAATAGATTAGCTTATATTGCAGAAGCTTTTGTGAATTATTGTCCAGAATTGGGGACTGTTTTAGCAAATGAGGAAGTAGAAGAATGGACATCCAAAGGTTATACAGTAATTCGAAAACCTATGAAGCAATGGATGCTTCGTATCTCAGCCTATGCAGAAAGGTTACTGGAGGATTTAAAGCTTGTGGATTGGCCTCAAAGTACAGTGGAATTACAAAAAAACTGGATCGGTAAATCAGAAGGAGCTATTATCTATTTTAAATTTCAAGACTCTATAAAAAATCTATTAATTAAAAAAAATTATAAAGATTACTTAGAAGTTTTTACTACAAGACCTGATACTTTATTTGGTGTCACCTATATGGTACTGGCTCCCGAACATCCCATTGTGGAAATCATAACAACACCTCAGCAACGAGATGAAGTAATGAACTACATTGATAAAACTTTACAAAAATCAGAACTAGATCGAACTTCTCAGGGAATTTTTTCTGAAAAAACGGGAGTGTTTACGGGTGCATATGTAATTCATCCTTTTACCAGTGAAAAAATACCTATCTGGATTTCTGATTATGTATTGATGAGTTATGGTACAGGTGCTATAATGGCTGTTCCTGCCCATGATCAGCGTGATTTTTTATTTGCGAATCAATTTCATTTACCTATTAAAACTGTTGTAGCGCCTGAAGGAAATTTAAATTTTATAGTAAATGAATCTGCATTTGAAGAAGAAGGAATTTCTATAAATTCTGAATTTATTTCGGGATTAAAAACATCTGATGCAAAAACTCGAATAATAGAAGAACTTGAAAAAAGAAATTTCGGTAAATTCCATGTTTCTTTTAAATTAAGAGATTGGTTATTTTCTCGTCAGAGATATTGGGGTGAACCTATTCCCATTAGTTTTGATGAAGATGGTTATTATATATGTGAATCTGAAGAAAAATTACCTTTATTACTGCCTGATTCCAGTGATTTTCAGCCAATGGAAACTGGAGAATCCCCCTTAGCAAAAGTAATGGATTGGGTCGAATATGTAAATTCTAAAACAGGGAAAAAATTACGAAGAGAAACCAATACAATGCCTCAGTGGGCTGGAAGTTGCTGGTACTACTTGCGATATATAGATCCTGATAATGATTCTTTGCTGGTAGATCCTGAGAAAGAAAAATACTGGATGTCTCCAAATGGTGTCGATCTGTATATAGGTGGATCTGAACATGCCGTATTACATTTATTATATGCTCGTTTCTGGCATAAAATTCTTTATGATCTGGGATATGTATCTACTCCGGAACCATTTTATAAGCTTGTGCATCAGGGATTAATTCTTGGTGAAGACGGGCAAAAAATGTCTAAGTCGAGGGGGAATGTAATTAACCCTGATGATGTAATTGATGAATATGGAGCTGATACATTTAGAATGTATGAAATGTTTATGGGACCCCTCGAAGTAACAAAACCATGGTCATCAAAAGCGATTGAAGGAGTATTTCGATTTTTATCTCGCGTATATCGTTTTTATACCGAAAATCCAGAACTCCTGGAAGAACCAGAGGAAGATCAAAAAAAAGAATTAGAGTACTGGATGAATTTGACTATTAAAAATGTGACTCAAAATATTGAAAATATTCGTTTTAATAAAGCTATAAGTGATTTAATGATTTTTATTAATGAAGTATCTCAAATTAAAAAATTGGGGAAAAAATATGCAGAAATTTTTATTGTTTTGCTTTCACCTTTTGCTCCTCATCTTGCGGAAGAATTATGGAGTTATCTGGGACATCAACAATCCATTGAATATACACCCTGGCCAGATTACGAAGAATTAAAAATCCAGAGAAATCAGATAGAGGTGGTATTTCAGGTAAATGGTAAAATAAGGGGAAAAGCCATTGTTGATAAAAACCTTGAAGATAAAGAACTGGAAGATCTGGCTTTACAGGACGAAAATATTAAAAAACATCTTGAAAATAAAACGATTGTTAAAGTTATTACAGTAAAAAATAAACTGGTAAATATTGTAGCAAAATAATGAAAATTAGATTCTTTTTATTTCTTGTATTTTCTTTTCTTTGTTATAATTGTTCGCAATCTGTTGAAGAGGAATTTCAAAAAATTGAATCAAAATCCAAAGAAGCCCTTCTAAATAAAGATAAAAAAAAAATAGTTAAATTCTTAGAAAATCTGGAAGCACTGGAACAGAGAGAAACGAAAGATAAAATTTCACAAATTGCTAAAATAGAAAATCAAAATATCAAACTTTATTATTTAAATCCTTCTTTAAATTATTTTATTTTTTATGATGATAATAAAATCAATTTTTTTTATAACAATAAAATTTATGATTATAAAATTCCCAGACCAAATGAAATTATTTCGTCCTATTACGGAAAATATGTATTATTTCGATACAAAGATTCTTCCTGCAAAAATATTTTTATGAAGGCTATTCCCAATGAAGATAATAAAATTCAATTTACTACTTTAAGGGAATTTTTTGATTCCTGCGAACCTCTGGTAATTACTGATACAAGTAAAATTTTTTTTTATAACTCTAATGGAATTTATGAAAAGAATATAAATGAATTATCAAATACTTTAGTAATTCCTATCAACCAGATAAAGAAAAGATTTAAAAAAAATCAACCAAGGGTTATTTTTTATCCCATACCTGATAAAGGTTTCTGGTTTTTTTATGGTTTAGCTGGTTATTATGACATTTATTATTATGATGAAAAGGTATTAAAATTAATTTATCAAGGAGCAGCTTCACCAAAAGTATTTTATGCTATTTCAGAACTTTTTTCGGGTGATGGTTCAGCAGAAAATATATATTTTGTTTATACAGGAGCTTCTGCTCAATACTCTTTTACTGGATTTCAGCTTCCTGATCAATTATTAAAAAGCTTTAATATTCCCGTAAAAAAAAATTATACTTATATTGCTAAACAAAATCAATTCCTTTACCTAGAAGAGAATAATCTTTATTTATTTAATCCAGTTACCTTAAAAGAAATTCATTTACCCATTTATGCAGAAGAGTATTTTATTTTCAGAGATAGCCTTATCTTTATTTTTAAGGAAAATATTTATCAGAGAAAAGAAGGATTCAGTAATCTGGAAAAAAAAATATTTGCCTTAAGAGAAGAATTAATTTATAATTTACGATAATGGATATATGAAGAAATATGGAATACTGACTCTAATTTCAATTATTTTTTTCTGTAAAGCACCCAGGGAAAAAGCAGAATTAACAATTCTTGGCACTGGGATTACGGGAAATTTTTACTATTTTGAAGGAGAAATCAATCAGGATGTTACGCCTTATTGTGGAGAAGCTTCGCCAGAAACATCTTCAAGTGAAGATACCTCTTCATCCAGCAGTTCATCAGAAGATGTAAAAAGATACAATATTTCATCGTATTATCGTTTTCAATTTGGTGAATATATACAATTAAGGTATCTTTATGATCAGACACGCAGAAATTTTAGTTTGACCCCTTCAACGACCACAACTTATACATGTAATACTATTGATTTTATTAATTGTAATTCCAGTGGAACTGCTACCTGCGAAACTTCTGATAATATAAAATGTGGGGGGGTTTATACTTTTATATTTGTTGGGGTTATAAATCCCATTGTTTTTCAAGCAGTCAACGGAAAGATCGACTGGACAAACGGTTATTCTTTATCATCGGATAAAAAATATACTCAAAAGGCGAGCTTGGATTTTGAAATGATAGATACAGCTGGAAATGTTTTAAAAGGGAAAGTTTATTGCAATTCAAACTGATAATTTGTATAAGTAAAAGAATCTGAAATTTTTTGATTGAAAAATATATAAAAAAAAAAATTATGTCTCTACTATGAAAAAGTTAAAAGTATTAACTATATTATTAATTTCCCTTAGTTTCTATGGGATAATGAATTGTCAAAGTGGCCAGACCACAGAACCGCCTCAGAACCCTGTTGAAGAACAAAAAAATGAAAGATCTATGAATCTTATCCTTGATGAAGTAAATAAAAAACTGAATTTTACATATCAACCATACGGAAAAGGTTGGGCTTATAAAAATGTTACTCTTGATGCTAATGATTTTAATAAGTGGTTCAACCCTTTGAAAACGGATTTTAGCAAGATATTTGAAAATTTAGATCCATCTATTAAAATTCAGGTTGTGGGACATACATGCAGTATAGGACCAAGAGAAGCTCAACCCGATGGAAGAAAAGGAAATATCTGGTATTCAACAGAGAGAGCAAAAGGTGTGTACGATGCTTTAATCAAGCAGGGTATTCCAGCAGATCGTATAGAATATAAAGGTATTGCGGATGATGAACCTATTGCTGGAATTGATACAAAAGATCAAAAAAATCGAAGGGTTACATTTAGAGCTGTATTGGCACAATAAATTCATTTAGCAATCACAGCAGAAATGAGTTGTGATTGCTTTATTTTTTTAATTTGTGTTAATTAAAGATAATGTAATACTATTTACAAATTGTTATTTTCCTTTATCTAAAAAATTAATATTTTTATTAAGTCCATATAATAGAATTGTACTTGCTGGTAAGCATCCAGCTCTGGTTAAAGAAATCTATAAGCAAATTACCGATAAAAATTTATATCGATCCCAGAGAGAGAATTTTGCTTTATATTTTTCAGTCGATACTAGAAGTTATTTTCAAGTAAAAAAAATGTTTAAAACCATCAAAACAAATTGGAGTCATCTGGATTACATTTTTCATTTTGAAATTTATAATATAGAAAAGGAATTAAAAAGTATTCCCATTCATAGTATAAAGTTAATGTTTCAATATAACCAATTATCTTTGTTAAATTTAATAAAAGCAGCAAAAACCTATCTAAGTGAACATCCGAGAGTGTATACACTTCAAGCTCTAAAAAGAAAATCAATTTTTTATTCATTTAAAGAAACTATGATTAATTATTTAAAAACGGAAATTCCCGTAGGAAAAATTTATTTGCCTTTCCTGGAACTTATGGATTCTTCTGTAGAAAGCCAATTGTTTTCTAAAAATCAATTGGAATACATTCTTTTACAATTGTGGAAACAAAAAGAAGAAATTTTTCTCAATAGAAAGGAATATTGGTTTTACAAATTATTTTTATGGCGGATTGGATAGAAAATGTTATAGAAAAACTGGAGTTTGTAGATCCCATCTGGATACACTTATTTCTTATGGTTTCCAGCTTTATTGAAACCGTTTTTCCTCCCTGGCCCGGTGACGTTTTCATTGTTTTTTCAGGTGTTTTAATGTATTATGAAGTTATCAAACCGCTGACGGGCTATATATCCACGCTTACAGGAAATATCATAGGAACAATTCTAATGTATTTTCTGGGTAATAAAATTGTAGCTTTTGCTCATCAAATTCACCAGAAAATTAAAATAAATTTTATAAAAAATTTACTTGAATCTATCCTTGATGAGAAACAAAAAAGGCGTTCGGAAAGATGGATTCAGAAATGGGGATTCTGGTTTGTTCTAATTTCGAGATTCTTTGCTGGAGTTCGTTACTTTGTAAGCATTATAGCAGGAATAACTAGAATGAATTTTGGATTATTTTTTTTATCTTTTTCCATGGGTGTTATTTTGTGGAATTCTGTATTATTTTCAGGTGGCTTCTTACTTGCAGAAAACTGGAAAAAATTCTTAGAGTGGCTTAATGTTTATAATACTCTTGTGGGGATTTTGCTGATAATTCTATCTTTTATTTTTATGCTTTACATTCATAGAAAAAAGAAGGAAAAAGAACATCATGGGATCCCGAGGGTTTGATGAGTTATACAAAATATTACCTGATAAAGTTGAGCAAATCAGCGTAATTACTGGAGCTGGAATCTCCCAGGAAAGTGGTGTACCTGTTTTTCGAGGGAAGGATGGTTTATGGAAAAATTATAGACCGGAAGAATTAGCTACTTTAATGGCTTTTACAAAAAATCCTGTACTAGTATGGGAATGGTACGAAATGCGTAGGCAAATTATAAAAAAATCAAATCCTAATCCTGCCCATTATATCCTTGTTGAAATGGAAGAGTTTTTTGAAAACTTTTTATTGATAACCCAGAATGTAGATGGTTTACACGAAAAAGCAGGTTCTAAAAATATTCTGGAAATTCATGGAAATATATGGAGAGCAAGATGTATGCAGTGTAATTACAAAAATTTTCTGGATACACCATTAAGTAAAATTCCACCAGAATGTTTGATGTGTGGAAGTATTATGAGGCCGGATGTGCTCTGGTTTGGAGAGAATTACGATTTAAATGTTTTACAAAAAGCTCAGGATTTTCTAAAAAAAACAAATTTATTACTGGTAATAGGAAGTTCCGGGCAAGTAAGTATTCCTGTTTATCTGGCAAAAGAATCACAATACTTCGGTGCTTTTGTGATTGAAATTAATATAGAGTTTTCTGAGTTTAGCCATTTTTCTGATTATATTGTTCGCGAAAAAGCGGCTATTGCTTTACCTGAAATATGGAAAGTTATTAAATTTAAATATTCAGGTAAGTAAATTATTTTAATGTTTTCGAATTAAGTTTATATGTTCTTTAAATCATAAAATCTAATTTTTTTAAATACTTTAAAGATTCGGAGTCCCTTTTAAATAAATAGAAGAATAACATCCCATTTCCCCTGAATCAATCAACGAATAGCTCATTAATTTTACTGAGGAAGTATAAAATGTTCTAAGAATAATAGATTTCTCTTCTTGTTTATTTGCTTAAAAAAAACCTTTGTAATTATTCATTTATAATACTTCTTTAAATTTTATAGCTAAATCAGGACCTTTTCCCGAGTCAAAAACTTATTCAAATTCTTTTACAAATTGGTAAAACTTGTATCATTCAGCTGAAAACGCAGATTTTGAATGAATTTCTGAGGATTCAGAAAATCGTTTTTTTATTTATAAAGCTATATTTGGACTTGACTTTAGTGGGATCAATTTTTTATTTTCATTATGATTAAAATTAATAAAATTTTATTTTTGTTTTTTCTTTTACTATTTTTTAATTCCTGTGGATATAATCAGATTCAAATGAATGATGAAGCAGTAAAGGCAGCATGGGCTGAAGTTTTAAATCAATATAGAAGAAGGGCAGATTTAATTCCTCAACTGGTAAAAGTTGTAGAAGCATTTGCGATTCAGGAAAAAGAAATATTGATTAGAGTGACAGAGGCAAGAGCAAAAGTAGGTTCTATTCAGGCTACACCGGAATTAATTAATGATCCGCAAGCCTTTCAAAAATTTCAAGAGGCACAGGGAGAACTTTCCGGTGCTTTACAAAGATTGATGGTAGTTGTGGAAAATTATCCTCAATTAAAATCAGATCGAAATTTTCAAGAATTACAGGCTCAAATTGAGGGAACAGAAAATCGTATTGCTGTTGCCAGAAGGCGATATATTGAAGCTGTTCAAAATTATAATGTTTCTATTCGGACATTTCCCAATGTGTTAACTGCAAAAATTTTTGGTTATGTGGAAAAACCGCAGTTTCAGGTGGAAAATGAACAGGAAATTTCAAAACCACCCGTTATTGAATTTAAGACTGATAAGAAATAAAAAAAAATAAATCTTCCCCTCAAAATATATAAAAAAATGAATATATATTAAGAATTTCAATAATTTCCTGAAAAAAAAAGATATAAGAGATTCAAAAAGGATTTTATGATTAAAAAATTCTATTTTTTAATACTCACTTTTTTATTCTTTTCTTATTGCGACACAAAAAAAACATATCTGGATCAATTTCTAAATTGTAATCTTCTTGGGTCATGTCCTTCCCATAGTATATTTGGAATGGTTGGAGATAGCTGGACAGATTTTGCATTTGGGGGTAATGTCCAGAAAGATTTAAGAGATCAACTGGTTGAAAGATATAAATTGCCACTTACCGCTTCCAATGTTGCGGGATTAACATTGCAATTTGAAGTTTCTGTAAGAAAAGGCTATTTAGATGTCATTCGCAATGCAGGTCCAAATTTACGCTATATTCTTTTAAGCTTGGGGGGTAATGATTTGCAATATCCGATTACAGATTATTCATTGTATGGATTCGAAACTACAATACAGAAAAAATTTTCTCAAATTCGCGAAGATTTAAAAACGCTAATTTCAACTGGAAATTATTATAAAATTCAACTCTATGGGGGGGAACCATTGATCTGGTTCATTCACGGTTATGATTATCCGGATCCTATCAAAGATCCTTCCTGTATTGAAGATATAATTTTAATGGGAATTTCCCGGCAGGATGCAGAAAAACTGATTCCAGAAATCATTGATAGATACAATCAATTTCTTATACAATTAACAGGAGAAATTCCATACCTATATTATATAGATTTACGAAGAACTCTCGGCGGACCTCCTTTTTCTAATTCTTTGTTAATGTTTGATTGTATTCATCCGAATTCTGCAGGATTTTCTTTATTATCAGATAAATATATCTATTACTTAAAGATGTATATTTCCTTTTAATTTTTATGAAAAAAATTAAGATTTTTTTATATATAATTTTTATCAGTTCTACACAACAGATAAATCCTGATTCGTATTTACATAATTATTTGTTGGAACCCGTATTACTAAACCGTGCTGGATTTATTTATAAGTATAGGGATAATTTAAAACCCTCAGAACAAAATCTTCCAGTAAAACAACAAACAGTTTCTTTATTGGGGGAATATCAATTTCAAAATTTTTATAGTATTTATCTGGAAGTTCCCTATAATTTTCAGGAAAGTGAAGGTAGAGGTAAAATTCAGTTTTGGGATCACATTAAGTTCATTAACAAATTTTATTTGAATCATTATCGCTGGGATTTCTATGGAGGCTTATCTGTGGAATTGCCTCGAAATCATAATATAGCTGGAGATGTTCCTTCAGATGTAGGTTATTTAGAACCATATCTGGGAATAGGTTATCGATTTAATAAAATACATACAAAATTTACCTTAACCTGGAATACTCAGTATAATCAAAAATTTAAGGAAGAAGTAAATCAGGAATTTATCCGAAAATGGACAGGAAATCTTTCAGCTGGTTATTTGTTTAGCTCTTATCCTGTAAAGGTCTGGCTGGAATCACAATATCAATATATTTATGATCCCGCAACTCAAAAAAAGGAATTTCAGATATATGGACTTGGGATTTCTTATAAAATAAAGAGTTTTCTAATTTCTATCGGTTATTTTGATGATTCAGAAGTTACTTTATTTACAAGAAATATCATTGTTAAAATAGAAAAATTTTTTTAAAAATTAGATGTATTACTGAAAAAAGATTTGATATTTTTCGATTTTTTAAAATATAGTTTAAAAAAGGAGTTGTATATGCCCATAAATTTAAGACAAAATATTTTAGGACCTAAAATTTATATCGAAGGAAATATTCAAACAGATGAAGAACTGATTATTGAAGGAAAAATAAAAGGTAATCGAATTGATGTTGGGAATAACCCCTTAATTGTAGGTTTGCAGAGTGAAGTATCTTCTGACTTATATGCTGATGAAATTATTATTTATGGAAAAGTAAAAGGAAATTGTTATGCTAAAAAGAGTATTTACTTAGGTGATAAGGCTATTGTTGATGGTGATTTGCAAGCACCCTTAATTGATATTGAACCAACGTCAATGATAAGTGGAAGGTTAATAAAAAGATAAACTGACATTTCGTCATATAAATTTTATAAAAATCATATAAAATTAAAAAAAATAAGTGCCTTCTCGGTAATTTTTTTGCTTATTTTACTGAGGAGGCTTAATCATATGATTAGATATAATGATCAAAATATAACTGAAATCACTGATGAGGATATAAAGGGGATACTAGATTCTGTACCAATTATACCTTTGAGAAATGCTGTAGTTTTCCCTGGGATTGTATTACCAGTGTTTGTAGGAAGAAATGAATCTATTAAGCTGGTAGAGAATTTTAGTCAGGCAGGTTCACTTATTGCTGTTTTTACTCAGAAAAATGCTGAATCTGAAGAAATCAAAAATATCGAAGATTTATATACAATAGGAACCTTAACAGAAGTTCACAAAGTGATTCCTATGAGTGAAGGGGGATATCAGGTTCTTTTACAGGGTGTACAGAAAATTGAGTTAAAGAAATTTGTTGAATTCAAACCCTTTTTGAAGGGAAGAGTTAAACCCTTATATGAAGAAAAAGATTTTTCAGAAGAAGATATTATTGAAATTCAAACCTATGTAATACGCTATATTGAAAATAATCCTGCAATACCTGATGATGTTGTAAACTATATAAAAAGAATTACTAATCCTTCTGCTCTGGTGAATCAGGTGATCTTTTTTTCAAATTTATCGAATGAAGAGAAAATATCATTTTTAAAACGAACTTCTATTAAGGATAAAATCGAATATACAAAAAAATATCTAATAGATGAAACACAAAGATTGATTATGGAGAAAGAAGTTCGTGAAAAAGTGGAGCAAGATGCATCTCGATTGCAGAGAGAATTCTATTTGAGAAAACAACTAGAAGTCATAAAAAAAGAATTAGGAGAAACAGACTCCGGAGATATTGATGACCTGGAAAAAAGAATCAACGAAAAAAAATTACCGGAGCATGCAAGAAAAGTACTCGAAAAAGAATACAAACGATATAAAAAGTTAGTAGAAGGTCCTCAAGGGGGAAATTTAGAAGCATCTCAAATTCGAAACTGGATGGAGTTAGTTCTGGATTTACCTTGGAATTTAGAGGATGAGCAGGAAAGAATAAAAGAGGATCTAAGCCGTATTGATATCGATAAAGCAAAACAAATTCTGGATGAAGATTACGATGGATTGGTTGATGTAAAAAATAGAATTCTTGAACATCTGGCAGTTGAAAAAAAGACGAAGGGAATGAAAGGTCCCATATTATGTCTTGTGGGACCGCCAGGAGTTGGAAAGACTTCACTTGCACGTTCTATAGCGAGATGTATGAATCGGCCTTTTGTTAGAGCATCTCTTGGTGGAGTAAGAGATGAAGCAGAAATACGAGGGCATCGCAGAACGTATGTAGGAGCCTTACCAGGTAAAATTATATCATCAATGAAAAAAGCAGAAACATTTTCTCCAGTGTTTTTACTTGATGAAATAGATAAAATGGGAATTTCTTATCATGGAGATCCCGCAGCTGCTTTACTGGAAGTTCTGGATCCAGAGCAAAATATGAACTTTGAGGATCATTATTTAGCCATTCCCTATGATTTATCAAAAGTTTTTTTTATTACAACTGCGAATTCTCTCGATTCAATTCCTGCTCCTTTACTCGATAGAATGGAGATTATTAATCTTTATAGCTACACAGTAGAAGAAAAATTACATATAGCACAAAATCATTTAATTCCTAAAATAAGAAAACAATATAATCTTCACGATGAAGAATGGGAAATCAAAGAAGATGCCATCAGAAAAATTATTGAAAATTATACAAGAGAAGCCGGAGTTAGAAATTTAAAGAGAATTTTAGAATCCCTTGCGAGAAAAGCTTCCCTTGAACTTGAACGAAATAAGTATAAGGTTCAGATAGCTCCAGAAAACTTATCTCGATATCTTGGGAAAGAAAAATTCCATAAAGATATTAAAGAAACTTTAAGTATTCCTGGTGTGTCTATAGGATTGGCATGGACTTCTGTGGGTGGAGATATTCTTTACATTGAATCTACTAAATTTCCCGGAAGAGGGAATTTGCAGCTTTCCGGAAGATTGGGAGAAGTAATGAAGGAATCAGCCAATTTAGCATTTTCTTATTTAAAAGCTCACGCACAGGAAATAGGAATTGATTCTTCTTTGTTTAATCAGTATGATTTTCATATTCATGTTCCCAGTGGGGCAGTTCCTAAGGATGGACCTTCAGCAGGGGTGACAATTCTAACTTCAATTGCGAGTTTATTGTTAAATATTCCTGTATCAGAAAACATAGCGATGACGGGTGAAATCTCTTTGCGTGGGAAAATTCTACCCGTTGGAGGAATTAAAGAAAAAGTACTGGCAGCAAAAGCTGCAGGAATTGAAACAGTACTTCTTCCTGAGAAAAATAAAGCCGATTTTGAAGAAATCCAGGAAGATATTCGATCTCAAATTCAAGTTGAGTACTACTCTGATATGTTAACTCTTATGAAAAGGGTTCTTTCACTTCGCAAATCCGAAAAAAAAATTGAATTTATAGAAAGGGAAGGCTGGTAAAAAATTTTTTTATTTTTCTTGCCGGGCTTCTTTTTTTCATTTACCATGAAAAAATATGCCCTCTTTTAGAAAAATAACAAATGTACCTTTAAAAAAACTTATACCCGCTTTTCTTTTTATTGTTCTAATTTATGCTTCTATTATAGTTATTTTATCAAATTATTTAATTTTTTATAAAATTTATAAAAAAAAAATTATTAAAGATATAAATTCAATAAATCTTATAATTTTGGAAAGCCTTAAAGACTTGGAAATTTTCGAAACCAATCTATTATATAGATATTATAATCTTATTCGTGAAAATGAGTATATAGAAGATATTTTGATTATTGACTCAAAAAATTATATTATCTTTTCAGATAAATTAAGCTTAATTGGTCAAAATCTTCATCAACTGGAAAATAGCAATATTTCTTTTATAAAATCATTTAAAGAAAATAAAAGATTGATTCTTTTTTATCATCAATATGCAAGTTTTACTTTTCTTAAAGAAGAAAATCTGTTTCAATATGACGGTTATTATTTTTTTTATTCCGAATTGCAGCATCACTTCGAAATATTTATACTATATCGTATTGATTTTCTATCGATGTATAGTGAATACTATTATCTTTTTATAATAAACTTTATTTTAATTC
>FWPU01005260.1_pt1:0-22500 | contig 28445 bp, 23 predicted proteins | sample 2228361 | NCBI WGS metagenome assembly FWPU01 (sample SAMEA103939777, study PRJEB20133) | metagenome
GTCGCTGGTGGTGCTGGATGGCGTGGACCTGCAGGTGCCGCGGGGGCAGAGCCTGGTGATCATCGGCGGTTCGGGCAGCGGCAAGAGCGTATTGCTGAAGCACATCGTGGGGCTGCTGCGGCCCGATAAGGGCGAGGTCTGGTTCGACGGCCAGCGCATCGACCACCTGCCGCGCCGGCGGCAGATCGGACCGCCGCCGCGCCCACCAACCGGGCAGCGGCGCCAGCGGCGGCGCGACGCGGCCGGCCGCGTCGTCGCGCGCCAGCCGGTCCAGCATGTCCAGATACTTGCGCTCGACGACCGGCCACGCGTAGTGGCGCTCGAAATACGCCCGCCCGCTGCAGCCGAGGCGGGCGTGGAGCGGACCGGCGGCCTCGAGCGCGTAGAGCGTCTCGACGAACTCCTCGAAGGTCTCGTAGTAAAGACCCCCACCGCTGCGCACGACCTGCCCGCGCAGCACGTCGCAGCGCCCGTTGACGAGCACCGGCCGGCCCGCCGCCCACGCTTCGAGCACCACCATCGACAGGCTCTCGTAGTGCGACGGCATCACCAGCACGTCGGCCGCCGCGAGCGCGTCGAACTTGTCCCGATCCGGCAGCACGCCGAGGTATCGGATGCGCGGGTGTGCCGGGATCGGCATGACCGCTGCGCCCACCAGCACCAGCGACAGGCCACGAGGGTGCGCGTCGGCGTAGCGCGCGAAGTAGTCGAACAACTCCCGGCATCCCTTGTTCTCGTCGAGGCGCCCGACGTAGATGGCGAACGGCTCGCGAAGGTCGAAGGTCCGCCGGAAGCGCGCCGCGTCCATCCGGTCGGGCGCGTCGATCCCGACGCCCACCACCACCGACGGCACGTCCTGGTTGCCCGACACCGCCTGGATCATGGCGCGCTCCTCGGGCGAGTTGTACATGAGGGCGCGCACCCCGCGGAAAATCGGGCCGAACAGGCTCACCCCGACCGCCGGGTCGCGCTCGGCCGTCGGCACGAGAATCGCCCGCCCGGGCACCGCGCGGCAGCCGTGATAGGCGTGGTAATAGCGGTAGCTGAAGAAGAGGAAGAAGTCGTACGCGTCGCGGTGGCGCTCGACGTAGCGCACCAGCGCCGGGCTCGCCGGCCCCTCGCTCTCGAGCCACGCCAGCTCGTCGGCTGTCGAGTGCGCCGCGTCGAACACCCGCGCCGACCACCGCCCGAAGTCCTCCGGGTCGCGGGGATGCCGGACCGGAAACCGCCGCACCGCGACGCCGTGCACGGTATCGAGCCCCGGCGGGAGCTCGTTGCGCCACGTGACGTAGTCCCGCGCGCAGGTCGTGAGTACCTCGATCTCGTGGAACCGCGCGAGGTGCTCGGCGACGTACCGCGCGTGCAGCTCGGCGCCGCCGCTCACCTCGGCCCCGTAGCGCTGGACGACGATGGCGAGCTTCACGGGGCGTGACCGCTCGATTCATCCGGGCCAGGCCGCTCGGCCGAGGCTGGCGAGGTTCCGCCGGTCCCTTCCGCAGCCGCGGGCTCGGCGCCCGCCGGCCGTGTCGCCGCGTCCGTCGTCGTGGCGTGGCGTGCCTCTCCCGCTCCAGCACTCGGAGGGGGCGCCGCGCCCGCTCCCGCGCGCCGCCGGCGTCGCCGTCGCCGCCGGCGCCGCTGCTCCTCGGGGCTCTCGCCCGCAGCCGGGGCCGGGCCCACAACCTCGGGCCGGTAGACCACCGCCCCTTCGAGCGCGCGGGCCCGGCGTTCGTCGAAGTCCAGGCGGCTCGCGAGCGACTCGACCCGCATCTTGAGATTGCGCACCTCGATCCCGAGCTTCGTCATCTCGACGACGAGGTTGTGCAGCACCTCGAAGTAGAGCGCCCCCACCTCCTGGCGCTTTCGGTCGCCCTCGACGTCCCGGCGCCAAAGCTGCTCGCGCAGTGCGTGGATCTCCTGCGCCACCTGCGTGTTGATCTTCGCCTGCAGGTTCAGGACGTGGACGAGCGGACCCGGATTGAAGAAGAGTTTCAAGACCGGCCGCAGCACCGCCCGGATGGCCCGGACGAGGCTGCGGTGCGAGGTGTAGATCGTGTCCGCCTCGAAGGCGTAGTTGAGCAGATCGGGCGGCGGGGGCGGCGGCGGGGGCGGCGGCGGCTCTCGCCGGCGGAACTGCTCCAGCAGGTCCGACCGCACGCTGCCCGGCTCGAGGAACTTCTCGAGCTTGACGGTCGCGAGCCGCCGGATCTCGTCCTCGGTGTAGTCGACACCGCGCTTCTCGCGGATCCGCGCCCGGATCTGGCGCATGATCTCCTCGACGTCGACGGCGTCCGACCGGATGGTGAACTCGGTCATAAGTGGTTCGATCTCGCTGACGCGCCCTCTCGTCTCCCCTCAGCCCCACCCTCTCCCCCTTGAGGGAAAAGCGGGCGCGGTGTCGGCTTGCCGCGGCGAGGGGCTCGCTGGCCCGCCCCGCCGGCGAGGGAGTCGTTGTCAGGGTGAGGGGGGAGACCGTCGGCTGCGCATGGTGAACTCCGGCGCCTCCTTCAGGCACGTGCCCAGGATGCCGATCGACCGCGCGAGCGCGCCGAACCCCGTCCGGGGCGCCTCGGCGGGCGGCCCGGGCCGGACCAGGTAACCCTCCTCCGTCGGGGTCGCCTGCTCCCACTGGCGGAAGAGCTGGCCCCAGGGGCTTTCGAGGGCCGTCTGCATCAGGCGCCTCGCCCGCACCGGATACCAGAAACTGTCATGGTACACGACGCTCGCCACGTACGCCCACGGCGCCAGCACCGTCTTGAGCGACCACTCCACCGGCCGCCGGAGCGGGCCCCAGTAGATGAGGTGCTGCATGCGCGCGGCGAACGTCATGCGCCCGAACGGACCCGTGAAGTGCCAGTTCTCCTCGGCCGCCTCCCGGTCGCCCACGATGTCGATCTCGCCCGGGTCCGCACAGCCGAGCCCCGCGTCGTGCGCGAGGCGCAGGTAGCGGATCGCGAGCGGGTCGAACCCCATGAGCTTCGCGGCCGCCGCATCGATCGCCACCTGGTCGGCGCTCGCCAGGATCACGTTCTTGACGTGCGGCACCATGCACCTCGGCCCCGGCCCGTCGCCGGCGAACGTGCCGTCCATCACGGCGAAGAGGCCCCGGTGAATCGCCTGCTGGATCATCAGGAGATCCACGAGCGTCTCGTGGATGACCGGGTGCGTCCAGTGCCGGTGCTCGTTCAAGAGCCCCCCGAAGGCGTTCTTCATCGCGCCGGTCGTGGTGGTGAAGACGTGCGTCTTGACCGTCGGCAGGTGAACGACGTTCGACCCGAGGAAGCGCCGCGGGATCAGGAACCCCTTCGGGTAGACGTCGTTGAGCACCAGGAACCGCTTCGAGAGGTCGCCGACCGCCTCGCGGATCTCGACCCACGCCTCGCCCGGCTCGTAGATGTGCACGTTCCGCAGGCCGTGCGCATCGACGACCACCCGCTGCTTGTTCTCGCGCTCGCCGAGCCGCGCGTCGATCACCACCGTCCGGTTGTGGCACGCGTAGAGGCGCTGGCGCTCGTAGCCGTCGCGAAGCAGGGCCCGGATCACCCCGTCGAGCTGCCAGGGGGTCGTCGAGCTCGCGGGGAAGAAGAAGTGCCACGAGACGTTGACCTTGAGCGCGGTGTCCGCGTCGCGGGCGACCACGTCCTGGTAGCCGGCCAGGTTCATTAGGTCGTGGTAGTCACGCCGCACCGTCTCGGGCGACGTCCGGAGCACGGCGACGCGGGCACGGCGTCTGGTCATGGTCTCGACCCGAACCCGTAGATGATCGCGATGACCGCGAGCCCCCAGAGCGCGACGCACAGCAGGAGCGGCCGGTCGGTCAGGAGCGTCTCGGACGGGTTCCCGCCGTCGGCCTTGCGGTGCACGAGATAGAGATACCGGAAAACGCCGTAGATCGGAAATGGCAGCGTCAGGCCGAGCAGGTCGGAGCCGAACTTCTCGACCGTTTCCGGCGAGATCGTGTAGATGGCGTAGGCGATGAGCGTCGAGGCCGCCACGATGCCGATGAGCTGGTCGAGCAGCGCCGGGCTGTACTCGCCGAGGCTCGCCCGATGGCCGCTCGCGTGGTTGGCGAGCAAGACCAGCTCGTGCCGCCGCTTGGCCAGGCCCAGGAAGAGCGCGAGCTGGATCGTGAGGACGAGCAACCAGTGGCTGATCGGCACCGCGATCGCGACGGCGCCGGCCGCCGCGCGCAGCACGAACCCGAGGGCGAGCACCAGGGCGTCGAGGATCACGACGTGCTTCAGCCACCCGGAGTAGAGCCCGAGCAGGCCGACGTAGGAGAGGGCGGCGTGACCGAACCACGGACCGAGCGCGTACGCGGCGGCGAGCGCCGCCGCGGCGAGCCCCGCCGCCGCGACCAGCGCGACGCCCGGCGCCACGACGCCAGCCGCGATCGGGCGGCGCGCCTTGAGCGGATGCCGGCGGTCCTGCTCCCGGTCGGCCACGTCGTTGAGCAGGTACACGGCGCCCGAGAGGGCACAGAAGACCGCGAAGGCCGCGAGCGCCCGGCCGACCGCCGAGGGGTCGTCCAGGCGCTCGCCGAAGATCAGGCCGGCGAAGACGACCAGGTTCTTCGTCCACTGTCGCGGGCGGAGGGAAATAAGGAGACCGGCCGCGACCTCCCCAGCAGGTCGGCGCGCCATGGAGCTGGCGGGCAGCCGCCGGACCGTCAGGCCGAGAAGCTCTTGACGGCCTCCGCCTCCGACTCGAACGTCTCGAAGACGGTGAGCAGCTTGGTGATCGAGAGCAGATCCTGGATGCGCTTGGTCAGGTTCAGCAGCTTCAGCTTGCCCCCCTGCCGACTCACGCTCGTATAGGTGCGGACGATCTCGCCGAGCCCGGCGCTGTCGATGTAGGGCACACCCTCCAGGTTGAGGACGATGTGCTTGAGCCCCTGGTGCAGGAGCGAGTTGATCTTGTCCCGCAGCAGCTCGTCGCCTTCGCCGAGCACGAGCTTGCCCTTGAGGTCGAGAATCGTCACGCCGTTCGCCGCTCGCTGTTCGATTTCCATGAACCCGGCTCCTATGAGAGCGCGATCACCGCTGGTGACCGACGCGTCCCGCGCGGTTCGCGACGCACCAGGACGCTGCAGTGTACTGCGCCAAATTCTGCACTGTCAACGAACCGGCGGGCGCGCGAACGCGTCACGCGGTGCCGCCCGCGCCCGCCGCAAACTTGCGCTGCAGGAAACACTCGCGGCAGTAAACCGGACGCCCCTGCGTCGGCCGAAACGGCACGGTCGTCTCCTTGCCGCAGGCCGAGCAGGTGGTGCGCGTCTCCACCCGCTGCCGGCTCGCCGGCGGGCCCTGCTGGGCGCGCCTGGCCTTGCAGGCGCGGCAGCGCTTCGGCTCGTGCTTGAAGTTCCGGTCCGCGTAAAACATCTGCTCGCCCGCGGTCCACACGAACTCCGCTCCGCATTCGACGCACCGGAGCGTCCGGTCCTGAAACGCCATGGTCGCCCCCGCGTGGCTCACTCGGCCTCGCGCCGCTGCTTCTTGCGCGTGCGCTTGCGCGCGAGCGCCTGCTTGGCCCGACGCTTGTCCCCCGGTTTCAGGTAGAAGGAATGCTTCTTGATATCCTTGATGATGTCTTCCTGCTGCACCTTCCGCTTGAAGCGCCGGAGCGCGCTCTCGATCGACTCGCCCTCTTGCACCTTCACTTCAGCCAACGCCGTGTCACCCCCTTCGCGTGCGGCGCCACCCCCGGCCGCGCCGCCGGCCCTCGCTGAGGATATGCTAGGCTATCACAGCTTGCCGCCAGAGGCGGGCCACATCAACCTTTCTCCACCCGAGGGGAGGGTCTTGGGGTGAGGCGCGCGAGGGGCGAGGGCTGAAGAGAGGGGAGCGGATCCACCCAATTGGCTCACCTGTAAGGACATACTCGACCGTGTCCATGCGCGTCCTCGTCCTGGGCAGCGGCGCCCGCGAGCATGCTCTCGTCTGGAAGCTGGCCGGGGAGCGTTCGGTCAGCGACGTGCTCTGCGCGCCCGGTAACGCCGGCATCGCCCGGCTCGCCCGCTGTGTCGCGGTCGACGCGTCGGATCCCGAGGCCGTCGCGGCGCTCGCCGAGCGCGAGGCCATCGACCTGACCATCGTGGGCCCGGAGGCCCCGCTCGCCCGGGGCGTCGCCGACGTCTTCGCTTCGCGCGGCCTCCGCCTTGTCGGCCCAACCCGCCTGGCGGCGCGCCTCGAGTCGAGCAAGGTGTTCGCGAAGCAGTTCATGGCGCGCCACGGCGTCCCGACCGCGCGCTTCGCCGTGGCCGAGACGCCGCAGGCGGCGCTCGACCTGGTGGCCCGCGGCGACTTCGGCTTCCCCCTCGTCGTGAAGGCCGACGGCCTCGCGGCGGGCAAGGGAGTGGTCGTGGCGTCCGACCGCGCGAGCGCCGAGGCCGCCGTCCGCGCCGCCATGGTCGAGCGGCAGTTCGGCGACGCCGGCGCCCGCGTCGTGATCGAGGAGTGTCTGCGCGGTGAGGAGGCGTCGTTTTTCGTTCTTTCCGACGGCGCGCGGGCCCTCGTCTTCGGTGCGGCCCAGGATCACAAGCGCGTGTTCGACGGCGACGAGGGGCCGAATACTGGCGGGATGGGCGCCTTCGCCCCCAACCCGCTCGTCACCCCCGAGGTCGAGCGCACCGTCATGGCGCGTGTCGTCGAACCGGTCCTCCGCGGCCTGGCCGCCGAGGGGTGCCCGTACCGCGGCTTCCTCTACGCAGGGTTGATGCTGACGGAGGAGGGGCCCAAGGTCGTCGAGTTCAACGTGCGGATGGGCGACCCGGAGGCACAGGTCATCGTGCCGGCGATCGACGGCGAGCTCGCGCCGCTCGTCGCGGCGGCAGCGAGCGGATCGCTCGAGGGCCTCGAGTGTCGGCTCGCGCCCGAACCGCACGTCGGGGTCGTGCTGGCCTCTGGCGGCTATCCCGGCCCGTTCGAGACGGGCAAGCCGATCGCCGGCGTCGACGCCGCCGAGCGGATGCCCGGCGTGATCGTCTTCCACGCCGGCACGCGGCTCGAGGGCGAGCGCCTCGTCACGAGCGGCGGTCGCGTCCTGACGGTCGTGGGTCGCGGTGGCGACTTCGCGGAAGCCATCGAGCGGGCCTACGCCGCCGCGGGACGGATCTGGTTCGAGGGGATGCACTACCGCCGCGACATCGGGCGAAAGGCGCTCGTGGCCGAGCGTGGAACCGGCTGAACCTCTGGAGCACCCGAACCCATGCCTTCCGTCCTCATCCTCATCGGATCGCCCTCCGACGCGCCCGTGATGCAGCCCGCGGTCGACGTGCTGACCGAGCTCGGCGTGTCGGTCGAGATGACCGTCGCCTCGGCGCATCGATCGCCCGACCGCGTGCGGCGCCTCGTCGAGGAAGGGCCCGGCCGCGGCGTGCAGGTGTTCATCGCCGGCGCGGGCGCGGCGGCGCATCTCGCGGGCGTCGTGGCGGCGCATACGACGCGGCCCGTCATCGGCGTGCCCATCGACTCGTCGCCGCTCCAGGGTCTCGATGCGCTGCTCTCGACCGTCCAGATGCCGCCTGGCGTGCCTGTCGCCACCGTCGCCGTGGGCAAGGCCGGCGCGACCAACGCCGGCGTGCTGGCCGCGCAGATCCTGGCGCTCGCCGACCCCGCCCTCGCCGGGCGGCTCGCCGACTACAAGCGCCGGCTCGCGGAGAAAGTCGAGGAGGCTGCCCGCACCGTCGGGAAGCCGGCGCCGTGAGGAACCCACCGTTGGCTGGCGGACGTCTTGCGCTGAGCGCGCTCGGGCGCCCGATGACCGCCGTCATACCCCCGCTCCCCGTCCGGCGCGCATCATGAGCAGCCAGAGCCCCGCCTGGGGGAGAGCGCCAGAGCGAGGGGGCCACGCACTCGTGCCCACCCATGTCCTCGAGGGCCGGCTGAAGCGCGAGCGGACGACGATTGCCGCCATGATTGCGATCCATTGTCGCGCTCGTCACGGCGGGAGGGAGATCTGTCCCGACTGCCGCGCCCTGCTCGAGTACGCCACGGACCGTCTCGTCTGCTGTCCCTTCGGCGCCGAGAAGCCCACCTGTCTCAACTGCCCCGTGCACTGCTATCGGCCGGCCATGCGCGAGCGCGTCCGGGCCGTCATGCGGCATGCCGGTCCGCGCATGCTGTGGCGCCATCCGATCCTCACCCTGCTGCATCTCTACTGGGATTCCCGGCGCCCGGCGCCGCCCCTGCCGCGGCGCGGACCTCGTCGGCCGCAACAAACCGGCGGGCCGGCACCGAGCGAGACTCAGGCCTGAGCCTCAGCCCGCATCCCTGCTATGCGGGTGTTGCCGAAGCCGGGGTTCCGGTGAACCGCTGGAAGGACTGGTACGCGCAGGGTGGCTCCGCGTGGACCAGGTGAGCGCCAACCTGCGCGAGGCGCTCGAGCTGGACTTCTTCTTCTCTTCGAGGCGCCTGTCGATCGGCCTCGACATCGTGCTCGCCGGCCCGCAGCCGTCGCCCGAGACCGAGCGTCTGCTGCAGCAACGCCGGCTGCTCGCGGGCGGCCCCTGAAAGCGTATCCTTTCCGCAACTTTTGTCTTGACTCTCGCCACGCCCGCCCTAGAATCTGGCGGGCGAGCGCACATTCGCGCGGGCGCGTGCCCGCGCGCGCCCGGACGGCGCACGGCCCATCGCGCGGCTCAGAAGGATGAGCGTGGTCCAGCTCGCCATGCTTCCCCTTGCGCTCGTCGTCGCCCTGCTGCTCGTCCTCGTTCTCTTTTTCCCGGGCTGCGCGCCCGACCCCGAGAAGGCGCGCCTGAAGGCGACCACGAAGGCCACCTACGACAAAGCCACCGGCCGCCTCGCGGAGCTCACCTTCGACGCCGACAAAGACGGCCTCGTCGACACCTGGACCCACATGGATGGCCCGCGCATCCTCGACACCGTCGTGGACCAGGACGAGGACGGGAAGATCGACCGCTGGGAGTACTACGGCGAGGGCGGGCGGCTCGAGAAAGTCGCGCTCTCGCGCGCGAAGACCGGCGTGCCCGACGTGTGGCTGTACCCCGGACCCGACGGCCAGGTCGCGCGCGCCGAGCTCTCGACGGAGCAGGACGGAAAGGTCGACCGTTGGGAGTGGTACGAGCAGGGCGCGCTCGTTCGCGCCGAAGAGGACGGCGATCGCGACGGCCGCGTCGACAAGTGGGAGACCTACGAGGCCGGTCGCGTGGCGACGGCGGCCTTCGACGAGGACCGCGACGGCCGGCCCGACCGCCGCCTGACCTACGGGTCCGACGGGACGCTCGTGTCGGTCGAGACCGACCCCGACCCGGCCGGCGCCTTTCGGAAGAAGGTGGAGGTTCGGTAGATGACCCCGCCGCTCGGTGCCGCCGCCGACCCTGTCCTCGTGATCGTGGCGGCGCAGTCCGACGCGGCGGCCCTCGCCGCGCTGGTGCGGGAGGCCGGGTATCGGAGCGTGGCGGTCCGAAACTGCGCGAGGGCGGTGGCGGCGCTCGGCCGTCGGCGTTTCGGCTGCCTGGTGATCGACCTCGAGCTCGGTCGCGACGCTGTGCACCTGCTGCGCGCGGTGGCGGGCCGCGCCAACGCCCCCGCGGTGGTGGCGCTCGCCGATCCGCGCGACCCCGAAGCGTCGGCCGAGGCGCTCCGGCTCGGCGCGATCGAGGTCGTGCCTCGTCCCGTCCAGCGGGACGCCCTCCGCGCGGCGCTCGCCAACGCCGCCGAGTATCGCCAGGCGCCCCGGCCTGCCGGAGAGGCCGAGGCGGCCGCGGTCACTGGTGCCGGCTCGCTCGTCCTGTCGCCCGGCCTGCGGCGGATCCTCGAGAGCGTGCGGCATCTGTCGGGCAGCCGGGCGAACGTGCTCATCGTGGGCGAGCGCGGCAGCGGGCGCGAGGTCCTCGCGCGCTGCACGCGCGGGGCCCCGATGCCGCCGAGCCGCTGGAGGTGGTCGAGTGCGCGCGGGCGGCCGACCAGCCGTCGTTGCGCGAGGCCGCCGACGAGATCGTGCGGCGTGTCGCCGGCGCCGTGTCGCGGTCGGTCTTTCTGCGCAATGTGCACGAGCTCGCGGTGCCGGCGCAGGAGGCGCTCGGGCGCGCGCTCGGCGTCGAGCGCACGAATCTCTATCGGAAGATGAAGCGCCTCGGCATCCGCTGGCGCTAGGCCACGTCTCGGTGCCCGACGGAGGTCTCGCGCAGTGACGCGTCGTCACAACTCGGCGGCCAGACGCTGAGCGGGCGAGGGGCGCACGCCGCCCACGATGAGCTGCCCGCAGGCGGCGCGGATGTCGCGGCCGCGGCTCTTGCGCACCATGACCGTGACCCGGCGCTCCGCCAGGATCTTCGCGAACGCATCGACGCGGGCAGCCGACGGACGCGCGAAGGGAATGGCCGGCGCCTCGTTGAGGGGAATGAGGTTGACCTTGGCGCGCAGCCCCGAGACGAGCGCGGCGAGCCGGCGGGCGTCGGCCGCCGTGTCGTTGACGCCTTTGAGGAGCACGTATTCGAACGTGACGCGCCGGCGACGGTCGAGCGGGAACCGCCGGCACGCCGCGATGAGATCGGCGAGCCCGTACTTGCGGTTGACCGGCACGAGACGCTCGCGCAGGTCGTCGGTCGTGGCGTGGAGCGAGACGGCGAGATTCGGCATGAGCGGCTCGGTCGCCAGGCGATCGAGCGCCGGCAGCACGCCGACCGTCGAGAGCGTCATGCGCCGGGGCGGGACGGCGCACCCGTGCGCGTCGGCCAGGATCCGCAGCGCCTTCAGGGTGGCGTCGTAGTTGTGGAGCGGCTCGCCCATGCCCATGAGCACGATGTTGAACGGGCGAGCCAGCAGGTCGAGCTCGCGCGCGAGCACGCGCACCTGCCCGACGATCTCCCCCGCCGTGAGGTTGCGCACGAGGCCCATCCGGCCCGTGAGACAGAACGCGCACCCCATCGCGCAGCCCACCTGCGTCGACAGGCAGAAGGTCTGCCTCGGCGTGTCGGGAATGTACACCGTCTCGATGAGCTGGCCGTCGGCGAGGGCGAGCAGGAACTTCACCGTGCCGTCGGTCGACACGTCGCGCGCCCGCACGTCCGGCGTCGACACGAGAGCCGTCTCGGCGAGCCGTTCGCGGAGTCCGACCGGAAGGTCCGTCATCTCGGCGAACGCGGTCACGCCGCGACGATAGATCCACCCGAAGATCTGGCGCGCGTGGAACCGCCGCGTCCCGAGCGACTCGACGAGCGACTCGAGCTCGGATCGCTCGAGCTCGGCGAGATCGACTCGGGGAAGCACGCGCGCGCCGGGTCGGGACATCTCTCCGCATTGTAGCCGCCTCGACCCCTTCGCCCTGACGCGCCCCTCTCCGCCCCCGCGTTTTCCTCTCCGCCTCACCCCGACCCGCTTCGCCCTGACCCTCGCCCGCCAACGCTTTTCCCGTGCCTGGGGGAAGGTCCGGCGCAGGGCCGACATCGGGTGCTGCATAGAGCGGCTGCGTGGCGGCCGTTGATGAGGGGCCGCCGGGCGTGGTAACATGGTTGGCTCGAGCGAGTCTGATAATTCCTTGTCTGTCAACGAGTTGCACTCGACCCTGCCTGTTCGCGTCCGGCTGGCCGTCGCCGAGGGCCGGCACAGGCGGGCGTGTCGGGCCTCGGCATGATCGTCCGCGACGTCCTCGACAACGGTCTTCGCCTCATCACCGAGTCGATGCCGCACGTGCGCTCGGTGACGCTCGGCGTGTGGATCACGCGCGGGTCGCGCCACGAGGGCGACGACCGCGCCGGCATCGCGCACTTCGTCGAGCACATGCTCTTCAAGGGGACCGAGGCGCGTACTGCCGAGGACCTGGCCCAGGAAATCGATTCCATCGGCGGTCAGTTCGACGCGTATACGGCGAAGGAGTACGCGAGCTACTACGTGAAGGTCCTCGACGAGCACCTGCCGCACGCGGTCGAGCTGCTCTCCGACCTCATCCTCCACCCGGCGTTTCGCGAGGACGACGTGGAGCGGGAGAAGCGGGTCGTGCTCGAGGAGATCAAGATGGTCGAGGACACGCCGGACGACCTCGTCCACGAGCTGTTCACCGAACAGTTCTGGAACGGGCATCCGCTGGGCCGGCCGATCCTCGGGTCGAAGGAGACGGTCTCCGGGTTCACCAGCGAGGCGCTGCGGCGGTTCTTCGCGGACGCGTATGTCGCGCCGAACCTGCTCATTGCCGCGGCGGGCCACCTCGAGCACGGTCGGGTGCGCGCTCTGGTCGAGCAGGCCTTCCGCGGCCTGCCGGCGCGCGGCGCGCCCGTCTCCGACGGGCGGCCGCGCCCGCACCCGCACGTGGTGACGCGCGTCAAGGACATCGAGCAGTGCCACGTGTGCGTGGGGACGCGCGCCTATCCGCAAGATCACGAGGACCGCTACGTGTGCTATGTGCTCAACACGGTGCTCGGCGGTTCGATGAGCTCGCGGCTGTTCCAGAACGTCCGCGAGCGGCGGGGCCTGGCCTACTCGGTCTTCAGCGGTCTCAACAGCTACCGCGACGCCGGCTCGCTCACGATCTACGCGGGGTGCGCGACTGAATCGGTCGGGGAGGTCGTCGACCTCGTGATCCAGGATCTGCAGGGGCTCAGGTCCACGCCGGTGGGTGACGAGGAGCTCCGCCGCGCCAAGGATCACCTGAAGGGCAGCCTGATGCTGAGCCTCGAGAACACGGCGAGCCGCATGTCGCACCTGGCGCGCCAGCAGATCTACTTCGGTCGGCACTTCACGCTGGACGAGACGCTCGAGGGCATCGAGCGGGTGACGGCGGACGACGTGCAGCGGGTCGCGCAGGACCTGTTCGCGGACGGATGCCTCGGGCTCACCCTGATCGGGCCGGCGCCGCTGCCCGCACTGTCCGCGGCGCGACTCGCCCTGGGATGAGGAGTGACGGGATGATTCCGCGCTACACGCACCCGGAGATGGGCGCCATCTGGAGCGACGAGCGCCGCTTCCAGACGTGGCTCGAGGTCGAGGTCGCCGCTGCCGAGGCGATGGCCGAGGCCGGCGTGATTCCCACCGAGGCGGCCCGGGAGATCCGGGAGAAGGCCGGGTTCGACCTCGCGCGGATCGACGCGATCGAGCAGACGACCCAGCACGACCTCGTCGCCTTCACCACGGCCGTGGCCGAGCGGGTCGGGCCGGCGGCCCGCTGGCTGCATTTCGGCCTGACTTCGTCCGACGTCATCGACACGGCGCTGGCGATCCAGATGCGCGAGGCGTGCGACCTCATCCTGCGCGACCTCGACGCGCTCGCCGCCGCCGTGCGCGCCCGCGCGGACGAGCACCGGCACACGCCGATGATCGGGCGCACGCACGGGGTGCACGCCGAACCCACGACCTTCGGGCTCAAGCTCGCGCTCTGGTACGCGGAGATCCAGCGCAACATCGTCCGGGTGCGGCGCGCGCGGGAGACGGTGTCGGTCGGGAAGATCTCGGGCGCCGTGGGTACCTACGCCCACCTCGACCCGGCGATCGAGGCGCGCGTGTGCGCGACCCTTGGCCTCGCGCCCGCGCCGATCTCGTCCCAGATCGTGCAGCGCGACCGGCACGCCGAGCTCATGACGACGCTCGCCGTGGTGGCGGCGTCGCTCGAGAAGTTCGCACTCGAGGTGCGCGGGCTGCAGAAGACCGAGATCGGCGAAGTCGAGGAGCCGTTCGGCCGAGGGCAGAAGGGGTCCTCCGCGATGCCGCACAAGCGCAACCCGGTTGGCTGCGAGCAGATCTGCGGCCTGGCGCGCCTGGTTCGGACCAACGCGCTCGCCGCGCTCGAAAACGTGGCGCTCTGGCACGAGCGCGACATCTCCCACTCGTCGGTCGAGCGCGTCATCCTCCCCGACACCTTCATCCTCCTGGACCACATGCTGCGGCGGTTCACGCGCATCGTGTCGGGCCTGGTGGTGCACGCCGACCGGATGCAGGAGAATCTGGAGCGGTCGCGGGGCGTGGTGTTCTCTGGGGCCGTGCTCCTCGAGCTCGCGCGCCGCGGCATCTCGCGCGAGCAGGCCTACGAGTGGGTGCAGCGCAACGCGTTGCGGGCGGCGGACGAGGGACGGCCCTTCAAGGCGCTCCTGCTCGCGGACCGCGACGTGACGCGCGTCCTGCCGGAGGCGGAGCTCGAGCGGCTGTTCGATTTGGACGCGCACCTGCGGCACGTGGACACGATCTTCGCGCGGGTGTTCGCCAGCGGCTCTGGGGAATCCGGTGGCGTCCGGCTCTGATCGGTGGGGTCCGGCTGTCGCCGGACCTCGAACAGCCAAGGCTGCTGTCGGCACCCGCTGCTCGTGAGGAACAATGAAAACGCGCGTCTTCGTCACGCTCAAGCCGTCGGTGTTCGACCCGCAGGGCCACACCGTGGCTGAGGCCCTCCACACGCTCGGCTACACAAGCGTGCGCGACGTGCGGCAGGGCAAGTACTTCGAGCTCGATCTGGCGGCCGAGTCGAGGGAGCAAGCCGCCGCGCTCGCCGCCGAGGTGGCCGACAAGCTGCTCGCGAACCCGGTGATCGAGAGCTATCGGATCGAAGTGGACGAATGAGCCGGCGAGGTCGCCCATGAAGTTCGCGATCGTGGTGTTTCCCGGGTCGAACTGTGACCACGATACCTACTACGCCGTCAAGCACGTGCTCGGTCACGCGGCGGCGTTCGTCTGGCACAAGGACACCACGCTCGGCGGCGCCGATGTCGTGATCCTGCCCGGTGGGTTTTCGCACGGCGACTATCTGCGGACGGGCGCCATCGCGCGCTTCTCGCCGATCATGACCGCCGTCGCCGACCTCGCGCGGCGGGGCGGCCCGGTGCTCGGCATCTGCAACGGCTTCCAGGTGCTCCTCGAGGCGGGTTTGCTGCCCGGCGCGATGCTCCGCAACCGGGGGCTCAAGTTCCGCTGCGAGCACGTGCACATCCGCGTCGAGGCGACGGACACGCCGTTCACCGCGGCGTGCCGCGTCGGCCAGGTGCTGAAGATCCCGATCGCGCACGGCGACGGCAACTACTACGCGCCGCCGGAGGTGCTCGCGCGGCTCGAGGCCGAGAGGCGGGTCGTCTTCCGCTACACGACGGCCGCCGGCGAAGCGACCGAGTCCGCCAATCCGAACGGGTCGCTCCACAACATCGCCGGGCTGTGCAACGCGGCGCGCAACGTCGTGGGCCTGATGCCGCACCCCGAGCGCGCCTGCGAGCGCGCGCTCGGCAGCGACGATGGGCGGGTGATCTTCGAGTCGGTCGTGAGGGCGCTCGCTTGCCAGGGGACGGTCGCCGACCCCGGCCGACCCATCGTGGCCCGGGAGGCGCAGGCGTGATCGACCAGGCCGTTCTCGAGCGGCACAACCTGACGCGCGAGGAGTACGCGCGCATCGTTGCGATCCTCGGGCGCGAGCCGACCGACACCGAGCTCGGAATCTTCTCGGTGATGTGGTCGGAGCACTGCAGCTACAAGAGCTCGAAGATACACCTCAAGCGGCTGCCGACCCGCGGCCCCCGCGTCGTCCAGGGGCCAGGCGAGAACGCGGGCGCCGTCGACATCGGCGACGGGCTGGTCGCCGTCTTCAAGATCGAGTCGCACAACCACCCGTCGTTCATCGAGCCGTACCAGGGGGCGGCCACCGGTGTCGGCGGCATCATCCGCGACATCTTCACGATGGGTGCCCGGCCCATCGCGCTCCTCGACTCGCTCCGCTTCGGCCCGCTCGACGATCCCCTGACGCGGCGGGTGATGGAAGGCGTGGTGGCGGGGATCGCCGGCTACGGCAATAGCGTCGGCATCCCGACCGTGGGCGGCGAGGTCGCCTTCGAACCGTGCTACGCGAGCAACCCGCTCGTCAACGTGCTCTGCCTGGGGGTGGCGCGGCGCGACCGCCTCGTGAAGGGGCGGGCGGCCGGCGTCGGCAATCCGGTGTATTACGTCGGCGCCGGCACGGGCCGCGACGGCATCCACGGGGCCACGATGGCGTCGGCCGAGTTCGACGAGCGGTCGGCCGAGAAACGGCCCGCCGTGCAGGTGGGCGACCCGTTCATGGAGAAGCTCCTGCTCGAGGCGTGCCTCGAGCTCATGAAGACCGACGCGCTCGTCGGCGTTCAGGACATGGGCGCCGCCGGCCTGACCTGCTCGACGTGCGAAATGGGCGCGCGAGGCGGCACCGGCATCGCGATCGATGTGAGCCTGGTGCCGCAGCGCGAGACCGGCATGACGCCCTACGAGATCATGCTGTCCGAATCCCAGGAGCGCATGCTGCTCGTCGTGAAGAAGGGGAGCGAGGCCGAGGTCGAACGCATTTTCGACAAGTGGGACCTGCACGCCGTGAAGATCGGCGAGGTGACAGACGACGGGCTGCTGCGCGTCCGGCGCGACGGGGTCGAGGTAGCCGCCGTGCCGAACGCGGCGCTCGTCGACGAGGCGCCGGTGTACGAGCGGCCGATGCGCGAGCCGGCGGACCTGGCGGAGGTGCAGGTGTTCGACGTGGCGGCGCTCGCCGCACCGCCGCCGCCGACCGACGCGCTCCTGAGGCTCGTCGCCGAGCCAGCGATCGCGAGCAAGCGGTGGGTCTACCGGCAGTACGACCACATGGTCCGCACCAACAGCCTGCTGCTCGCCAGCCTGGGGGCGGCGGTCGTTCGTGTCAAGGGTACGTCGCGCGCCCTCGCCCTATCGGTCGATGGCAACGGGCGCTACTGCTATCTGGACCCCGAGCGCGGCGCCATGCTGGCCGTGGCCGAAGCCGCGCGGAACGTGGCGTGCTCGGGCGCGCGGCCGATCGGCGCGACCAATTGCCTGAACTTCGGCAGCCCCGAACGCCCCGAGATCATGTGGCAGTTCGCCCGCGTCGTCGACGGCCTGGCGGCGGCGTGCGCGGCGCTCGACGTGCCGATCACCGGCGGCAACGTGAGCTTCTACAATGAGACCGAGGGGCGCGCGATCTATCCGACGCCCGTCGTCGGCGTGGTGGGGCTCGTCGAAGATGCATCGCGGGTGCTCGGTCGCGTGTTCCCCGCAGCCGACCTCGACATCGTGTTGCTCGGCGAGCCGGAGGGCGAGCTGGGCGGGAGCGAGTATCTGAAGGCGGTGCACGGCCTGGTGCGCGGTCGGCCGGCGCCGCTGGATCTCGCGCGGGAGCGCGCGCTGCAGCAGGTGCTCGTCGCGCTGGCGGCGACAGGGGCGCTCTGCTCGGCGCACGATTGCTCGGACGGCGGGTTCGCCGTGACCCTCGCGGAGTGCTGCTTCGACGCGGGGGGGCTCGGCGCCGAGGTGAACCTGCCGGCGCCGGCGGGGACGCGGGCCCCGACAGGGGTGCGCCGGGACGACGTGGTGCTGGCAGCCCTGCTCTTCGGCGAGGCCCCGTCGCGGGTGGTCGTCTCCGTCGCGGCGGGCCGGATCGGCGAGGTGCTCGAGACGGCGGCGGCGGCCGGCGTGCCGGCGCGGCCGATCGGGCGTACCGGCGGCTCGCGCCTGCGGGTCTGCGTCGACGGCGTGGTGGCGATCGACTGCGACGTGACCGAGGCCGAAGCACGCTGGGCGACCGGGCTCGAGCGATATTTCGAGGCTCGGTGCGTCGCCGGTTGAGTCAAGCGGTTTGACTTCTGTTTCTGGCGGGGTGCAGGGGGTTTCCGCGGATGACGACCGCGGACGAGCGGGGTGGGGCGGATGGGGCCCCGCCCCGCGAGGGAGCCAGGCGGGGTGCAGGGGTCCCCGCCGTATATGAGAAACGACAGGTTCCACGAAGAGTGCGGCGTCTTCGGGATCTACAACCATCCCGAAGCGGCCAACCTGACCTATCTCGGCCTGTACGCCCTGCAGCACCGCGGACAGGAGAGCGTGGGGATTGCCTCGTGCGATGGCGACCGCGTGAAGGTGCTGCGGTCGACGGGCTACGTGGCCGACAGCTTCAATGCTGAACGGCTCGCCGGCCTGCCCGGCTCGATCGCGATCGGGCACGTGCGCTACTCGACGGCGGGCGACAGCGGGATCGCCAACGCGCAGCCGTTCCTCATCGACTGCGCGCACGGGGAGATCGCCATCTGTCACAACGGCAACCTGGTGAACGCGCAGGAGCTGCGGACCGAGCTCGTGCGCGGGGGCTCGATCTTCCAGACGACGAGCGACACGGAGGTGCTGTTGCACCTTTACGCGCGGTCGAAGGCCCCGACGCGGGAGCAGGCGCTCGTCGAGGCGGTGTCGCAGGTGCAGGGGGCGTTCTCGCTGCTCGTCCTGACGCGCGACCAGCTCATCGCGGTGCGCGACCCGCACGGCTTCCGTCCCCTCGTCATCGGCCGGCTCGGCGACGCCTGGATCGTCTGCTCGGAGACGTGTGCGCTCGACCTCATCGGCGCGGCCTACGTGCGCGACGTCGAGCCAGGCGAGGTGTTCGTCGCGGGCCCCGGGGGGCCGCGCTCGTCGGCGCCGTTTCCGCCGGCGCGGCTGGCGCATTGCATCTTCGAGCACGTCTACTTCGCGCGGCCCGACAGCCTGGTCTTCGGCGAGAGCGTCAACGAGGTGCGGACCGACCTGGGCCGGATCCTCGCCCGCGAGGCGCCCGTCGCGGCCGACGTCGTCGTGCCGGTGCCCGACTCGGGCGTGTGTGCCGCGCTCGGGTTCGCCGAGCAGTCGGGTCTTCCCTTCAAGATGGGGCTCATCCGGAACCACTACGTGGGCCGGACCTTCATCGAGCCCGAGCAGTCGATCCGCCACTTCGGGGTGAAAGTGAAGCTCAACCCGGTGAGGAGCATCCTGAATGGCCAGCGGGTCGTGCTCGTGGACGACTCGATCGTGCGCGGGACGACGAGCCGGAAGATTGTGCGGCTGGTGCGGGCCGCGGGCGCGCGCGAGGTGCATGTGCGGGTGAGCTGCCCGCCGACCATCTCGCCGTGCTTCTACGGGGTCGACACGCCGCGCCGTTCGGAACTGATCGCTGCCACGCACTCGGTGCCCGAGATCCAGAAGTACCTGGAGGCCGACAGCCTGGCGTACCTGAGCCTCGACGGCCTCCTGACTGCCGTCGGGTCGAAACGCGGGTCCTACTGCACGTCGTGCTACACGGGGCAGTATCCGGTGGTATTTCCTCGGGACGAGCAGGCGTATTTGCAGCTCGCCCTCAAGCTGTCCGGATGACCGCGCGCGTGTGGCGGTGGGGTGCTGCGGCGGCCGTCGCGGGGGCGCTCGCGTCCGGCGCCCCGGGCGCCGGCGCCGACGGTCGGCAGGGCGCGGTCGCGACGCCGGAGGCCGTGCGCGCAGCGATCGCGGACCTCGGCCGCCTCGACTACAACGTCCGGATGCGTGCGGCACGGACGATTCGTCGTGCGCCGCCGGAGGTGGCGGTGCCAGCGCTCTACGACGCCGTGGCGCACCACCCCGACGGTTACGTGCGCTACCGGGCCCTCGTGCTCGTCACGGGCTTCCGGGACCCGCGGACGCGCGAGGTCATGATCGAGGCGCTCGCCGACCGCAACGACCGGCTTCGCGCCGTGGCGTACAGGTTCTTCGAGCACCAGCCGGACCCCGCCGTGACGCCGCGGTTGCTGGCGGCGCTCGACACGGAGCAGTCGGAGTTCGTCCGACCGGCACTCACGCGCGCTGTCACCGCCGCGGCGACGTCGGACGCCGACGCCCGGGCGGCCGTGCTGCCGCTCATCGGGCGTGGCGAGGATTTCTTCCGCGCGGCGGTCATCGAGGCGCTCGGCGACCACCGCATCGAGGCGGCCGTGTCGGCGCTCGAGCCCGTCGTGCGCCTCGACGGCCCGCTCCAGGACGATGCGGTGCTGACGCTGGGGAAGATCGGGGATCGCCGCGCCCTGCTGGCGCTCGCGGAGACCCGGCGGACGGCGCCCCGCGAGCTCCAACCGAGCCTCGCCGCAGCATTCTGCTTGCTCGGCGCGGCGTGCGAGGCGGAAGAGCGCTTCCTCGTCGACACGCTCCGGTTCGGGGCTGCCCAGGCGGGCTACCAGCCGCTCGTCCGGGCGACGGCGGCCGCGCTGGTGGCGCTCGGCGTCGCGGGTCGGGCGACGGCGCTCGGCGCACTGTTCGACGTGGGTGTGGCATCGCAGGATCCGGCGCGCGCGCCGCTCGCGCTCGCGGTCGGCACCGTGGCGCTGCGCCACACGCCGCTCGTGTTGACCGACCTCGAGGGGCGCGCGGATCGTGACGCGGCGGTCGAGCTGCTTCGGGACGGGTTCGACATGCTGGAAGAAGACTTCGAGAAGGAGCGGTTCTTCGCGGCGGTCAGGCGCGCGTACTGGGAAGCGCCGGAGTCGTCGGTGCGGCGACGGTTGTGCGAGACGCTCATCGCGCGCCTCGACTTCTAGCGAAGCGCCGCGGCGGAGCCGACGCGCGAGTCCGTGTCGTTATCGCGAGGCTGCGTTCCGCTAGACCGAGGCCTCCTCGCGAGGCGGGCTCGCGACGCGGCGTTTCACGAAACTGCTTGTCTCCTCACGACGCCCCGGGGCGTCGACGACCAGCGCTTCGCCGGCTGGGGCGGGCCAGGGGACGGACCGACGGACGGACGGGCGGCCGGAGGGAGGGAGCGACCGAGGAGAGGGAGGCGAGGTGGACTACCGGCAATCGGGTGTCGACATCGACGCAGGTCACGAGGTCGTCCGCCGGGTCAAGGCTCTGGCGCAGACGGCGGTGACACCGGGCGTGCTTTCGGAGATCGGCTCGTTCGGCGGGCTGTTCCGCCTCGATCCGAGCGCGTACCGGGAGCCGGTGCTCGTCGCGAGCGCCGACGGTGTCGGCACGAAGCTGAAGGTCGCGTTCATGACCGGCCGCCACGACACGGTCGGGGCGGATCTGGTGAACCACTGCGTGAACGACATTCTCGTGCAGGGCGCGGAGCCGCTCTTCTTCCTCGACTACCTGGCGACGGGACGCCTCGCGCCGGAGGTGGCGATGGCCGTCATCGAGGGCGTCGTGCGAGGCTGCCGGGAGAACGGGTGCGCGCTGCTCGGCGGCGAGACGGCTGAGCTGCCGGGATTTTACGCCGACGGCGAATACGACCTCGCCGGCTTCATCGTCGGCATCGTCGATCGGGCGCGCGTGGTCGACGGCCGGGGAATCGCGGCAGGCGACGTGCTCATTGGTCTGCGGTCCGCCGGGCTTCACACGAACGGCTACTCGCTGGCGCGGCGCATCCTCTTCGACCAGCTCGGCCTGCGCGTCGACACGTACCTGGCCGAGGTCGGGGCGTTCGTGGGAGACGAGCTGCTCAAGCCGCACCGGAGCTATCTCGCGGCTGTCCGACCCCTGCTCGCGCGAGGCCTCGTGAAGGGGATGGCGCACATTACCGGCGGCGGTCTGACGGACAACGTCCCGCGCATCCTGCCCGAGGGCCTCGCCGCGCGCGTGCGGCGGGCGGCGTGGCGCCCGCCGGCGATCTTCGAGTTTCTCCAGGACCGCGGGGAGGTGCCGCAGGACGATATGTGGCGGACGTTCAACATGGGCATCGGCCTGGTGCTCGTGGTGGCCGCGGGAGACCGTGAACCGGTGCTCGATGCGCTCGCGCAAGCGGGTGAGGCCGACGCGGTTGTGATCGGCGACGTCGTCCCGGGTGCGCGCGGAGTGGTGTATGGCGAGTGAGCCGACAGCGGGTGGTGCGGACACCGGGTCGCGCGGCCATACCGTCGGGGTGCTCATCTCCGGGCGCGGGACGAATCTGCAGGCGATCATCGACGCCATCGCGTCGGGGCAGCTCGAGGCGCGCATCGCGGTCGTCGTCTCGAACCGGCCCGACGCGCCTGGCCTCGCCCGGGCACAGGCGGCAGGCATCGAAACGCTCGTGATCGACCACCGCGACACGGCCCGCTTCCCGACCCGCGAGGCGTACGACCGCGAGGTGGTGCGCGAGCTGAAGACGCGCGGGGTGGAGCTCGTGTGCCTCGCGGGCTTCATGCGCCTGCTCAGCCCGGAGTTCATTCGCGCCTATCCCAACCGCATCCTGAACATTCACCCGTCGCTACTCCCGGCGTTTCCGGGGCTTCACGCCCAGCGCCGAGCGTGGGAGCACGGCGTGAAGGTGAGCGGCGCGACGGTGCATCTGGTGACCGAGGAGCTCGACGCCGGGCCGATCATCGTGCAGGAGCCAGTACCGGTGCACGACGACGACACTCCCGAAACGCTCGAGGCCCGGATCCTGACGGTCGAGCACCGACTCTACCCGGAAGCCATCCGCATCGTCCTCGAGGGTCGGTGGCGGCTCGACGGTCGGCGCTTCGTGCGAACGTGATCGCGTCGGGCGTCGTCATCGGGGTGCCTCCAGTGCGCGGTCGCCCCCGCACCCTCGCCCTCTCCCCCTTGGCGGGAGAGAGGGGAGTGTCTGCGCCACCGTGTGGTTGAGCGAGAAAGCCTCGGGTGATTGGTATACTGCACACCCGGACGCACACCCGGACGGATGCCTATGAACGTGTACCAGGAATTCGCGTGGCGCGGCATGATCTACGACGCCACGGAGGGCGTCGAGGAGGTCCTCGCTCGCGAGTCGGTGACCGCTTACATCGGCTTCGACCCGACGGCGCCGAGTCTGCACGTCGGGTCGCTGTTGCCCGTGATGGCC
>FWPU01003896.1_pt1 | contig 28444 bp, 28 predicted proteins | sample 2228361 | NCBI WGS metagenome assembly FWPU01 (sample SAMEA103939777, study PRJEB20133) | metagenome
CAAGGGGGCGACGGGGGTGAGGTCTGCATCTCTGCCTTCACCCCATATCCCCTTTGCTCCAGAAGCTGTCCGCTTATGGGCCCCTGGCGGGAGAGGACAGACTCCATCAAATCACAGGTGACAGACTACCAGCCGACGCCACAGCCAGCGCTGCCGAGGGCACAGGTGACGCCCCGCGCCGTCTGTGCCCTCGGCGCGTTGCGGCGCCGGCAACCTGCGCTCCCGGCCAACCTTCCTCAACGCCTGTGCTCCTGGTATAATCTCCCCCGTTAACGCGCTGGTCCCTGTGCTCGACCAGCTTCCGACTCAACTAACAGGAGACCCGGTATGACCACTACCCAGGCAAAGTCCAGACTCAAGCACCGCAGCGCTGTCACCACCGAAGGCCCATCGCGGGCGCCGGCACGCTCCATGCTGCGCGCCGTGGGGCTCAAAGACGAGGACATGGAGAAGCCCTTTATCGCCGTGGGCAACCTGGCCAGCGATGTGACTCCCTGCAACGTCCACCTGGACAGGCTGGCCCGCAAGGTCAAGGAGGGCGTATGGGCGGCCAGAGGCGTGCCCTTCATGTTCGGCACCATTACCGTCAGCGACGGCATATCCATGGGCACCGAGGGCATGAAGGCGTCCCTGGTGAGCCGCGAGGTCATAGCGGACTCCATTGAGACGGTGTGCTTCGCCGAAAGCATGGACGGCCTAATCGTGGTAGCGGCCTGCGACAAGAATATGCCCGGCTCACTCATGGCCATGGCCCGCCTCAACATCCCCTCCCTCTTCATCTATGGCGGCGCCATCCTGCCAGGGCACTACAAGGGCCAGGACATAAACATCCAGGACATGTACGAGGCCGTGGGCGCCTACTCCCAGCACAAGGTGTCCCTGGAGGAGCTGCTGAGCATGGAGCGTGTGGCCTGCCCCGGCGAAGGCGCCTGCTCGGGCATGTTCACGGCCAACACCATGGCCTCGGCCATTGAGGCCATAGGGATGTCCATACCTGGCGCGGCCTCCATACCCGCCGTGGACCCGCGCAACGAGCGCATCGCCTACGAGGCCGGCCAGGTGGTGTACAACCTGCTGGAGAAGGGCATCAGGCCCCGGGACATCATGACCCGCAAGGCCTTCGAGAACGCCATCACGGTGGTGCTGGCCATGGGCGGCTCCACCAACGCCGTCCTCCACCTGCTGGCCGTCGCCCACGAGGCCGGCGTGCCCCTGGAGATTGACGACTTCGACCGGCTCAGCCGCCGCACGCCGTACCTGACCGACCTGCGCCCCGGCGGCCGCTACGTCATGGCCGACGTGGACAGGGCCGGCGGCGTGCCGGTGGTGATGAAGGAGCTGCTCAAGGCAGGGCTGCTCCACGGCGACGCCCTGACCGTCACGGGCAAGACCGTCGCAGAAAACCTGGAGGAGTTCCACGGCCAGCCAGACGGGAAGGTGATATACCCGGTGTCATCGCCGCGCAGCCCCACGGGCGGCCTGGTCATCCTCAAGGGCAACCTGGCCCCCGAGGGCGCGGTGATGAAGGTGGCCGGCACCAGGCACCTGGCCCACGAAGGCCCCGCCCGCGTCTTCGATGGCGAGCGCGCGGCCTTCGACGCCGTCACCAGGGGCGAGATCAGGCCTGGCGACGTGGTGGTCATACGCTATGAAGGCCCCAAGGGCGGGCCGGGCATGCAGGAGATGCTGGCCGTCACCGGCGCCATCGTGGGCGCTGGCCTGGGCAACAGCGTCATGCTGCTGACCGATGGCCGGTTCTCCGGCGCCACCCATGGCCCCATGATCGGCCACGTGGCGCCCGAGGCCGCTGTGGGCGGGCCTATCGCCCTGCTGCGCGACGGCGATACCATCGTCATGAACGTGGAGCGGCGGGAGCTGAGCGTCAGGCTCTCGGACGCGGAACTGGCACGCCGCCGGAAGGAGTGGAAGGCGCCTCCGCCCAGGTACACAGGTGGCGTAATGGCCAAGTACGCCAGGCTGGTCTCCTCGGCGTCCCGTGGCGCCGTTACAACCGCGCTCTGAGCACGGAGGCACCCTCGACGCGGGCTGACAGGCGCTCCAGAAAGGGTACAGCCCTCTTCCTGACAGGAAGAGAGTAGGGGGGAGCATGAAAATCGAGTCTGTCCAGACCATACTCGCAGAGAACCGCTGGCTGCTGGTGAAGGTCACCACCGACAGCGGCATTGTCGGCGATGGGAGAGGCCGGCCTTCACGGCGTGCCAGAGGCCGCGGAGTCCGCCCTCAAGAGGTTCGCCAGCTACCTGGTGGGCCAGGACCCGCTGAGGATAGAGCACCACTTCCAGTACCTGTACCGCTTCAGCCACTTCCGGGGCGCGGCCATCATGGCGGCCCTGAGCGCCATTGACATCGCCCTCTGGGACATCGCGGGCAAGCACTACGAGGCCCCGGCCTACCAGTTGCTGGGAGGCAAGACCATCAACAAGGCCCGCGTGTACATGCACGTCGGGGGCGCCACGGTGGAAGACCTCTACGCCAGCGCCAGGTCGGCCGCGGACCAGGGCTTCACGGCGGTGCGCTTCACGCCCTTCGTCGAAAACTCCAGCAAGCAGTACTACAACATGCGCTATTCCACCATGCTCCAGGAGGCGGTGGACAGGGTCGCGGCGGTGCGTGAGGCCGTCGGCAACGACGTGGACGTCTGCGTCGAGATACACCGCCGCCTCAGCATACCCGAGGCCATCGAGCTGGCGCGGGAGATCCAGCAGTTCCGGCCCTTCTTCTACGAGGACCCTATCACGCCCGATAGCGTGGAGTCCATGGCCGAGGTGGCCCGGAACATCAGCATCCCCATCGCCACCGGCGAGCGGCTACAAAGCATCTGGGAGTTCCGCGAGCTGCTTCAGCAACGGGCGGCACGCTACGTGCGACCCGACCTGTGCCTGGCGGGCGGGCTGTCCCAGTGCAAGAAGGTCGCGGCCATCGCCGAGTCCTTCAACGTGGGCGTGATACCCCACAACCCGCTGACGCCGGTGAGCACCGCTGCCTGCGTGCAGCTCGACGCCTGCATACCCAACTTCGTCCTTCAGGAGTACACCGGCGAGGACAAGCCGCCCAAGAGCCTCATGGTCAAGAAGCCTTTGAGGATTGAAAAGGGCTACCTTATCGTGCCCGAGGAGCCGGGCATCGGAGTCGAGATCAACGACCAGTTCTTCGCCCAGCACAAGTACCAGGCCCGGCGCCTGGACACGCCTGTGCGCGAGGACGGCTCCGTGGCCGACAGGTAGCCAGCGCTTCAAGGGCAGCGGCAGCTTGCACATGGCGCCGCGCCCTGGCTATAATGGCCCAGGACTTCAACAGGACCGGATGCACACAATGGACCAGAAACACCAGTCCAGGCAGGTCTCGCGCCGGGGCTTTCTGAAAAAGGCGTCCCTGGGCGTGGCCGGAGCCTTCGCCTTCATAACCGTGGGCAAGCTGCTGTCCACGAAAGCCGCCCAGCCTGTCCGTGCCGAGGACCTGCCCGAGGACTCCATCTTCAGGCCAGCCAGCAAGCCTCAGGCCAGAGCGTAAGAGCGCCTCGGAGGGGGTGGGAGAAGCCCTTTTGCTTGTCAGCCCCCTCTCTAGCTCTCCCCCAGGAGGCGGGATGCACATTGTCAAGAAGCAGGCCACGCTGGCATGCCCGAAGACCTGCGTGGCATCTTGGCAGGCGCTTCACCCCCATCCTGGCCTTCCTCAAGGGGGAAGGGATTTCCTCTCCCCCTTGAGGGGGGAGAGTCCGAGGGGGGTGAACGGTCTTGGGGTCTCTTCACAGAGAACTGTTACAAGGCCGCGTTGCGCCGTGTCCCATCCCCTGTGTTGCCCCGCGAGCGTCCGTGGCCGGGTAGCCAGGCCAGTCCCAGCCTCCTTCCCATCCAGACTTGTGGGTGCTGGCATGCAGAAGCGCGTTGGGGTAGTCCCGCAGTGGCCCATCGCCAGTTTTCGTGCAACTGTGAGAGAAAACACCCTTCAGGGCATCCCGGGCTGCTGGTATGGTGAGGGTAGAGACCGCTTCCTGCAGGAGACAATGCCGTGAGCGATTCCTCGATAGCAGACCCTAACGAGCTAATGGCCCAGCACCTGGCTGGGCTAAAGAGCTACGCTCGACGCGTGTTGCTTCATGAGGAAGTCCTTACTCAGCACGAGGAAGAGGACCGACAAATACGCCTGCGCGAGGTCATGGCCATAGGCAACGCGCTGGGGCTGACCGAGCGGGAAGTGGCACTCCGACTGTACCAGGAAGTGTTCGAGTCGAGGCCCAGGGCCAGGTGCTGGTGCCTGGGCTGCCGTGGCCGCTGGAGTCCAACGCCGGAGTAGCAGCCGGGGCCGGCCGCCGGAAGGCACCTGGCCCTGGGCCTTCGACGCAGCAGGCGCGGCCTAGCCGGCCTGCCTGGCCGCGTGGACTGGCCTGGCTACCGCCTCGGCCCGGTGGCGGGGCTGAGAGCCAGGCACCGCCACTCCATCCTCCAGGTCCTGGGTGAACATATCGCTGAGCCGGCCGGCGGACAGCGCCGCGTCCACCAGGGCACGCTTCTTGGCTATCTTGAGGATGGTATTCACCAGAGAGTAGACATCCTCGTTTTCGACAAGCCCGACCTTCTGCTCCATGATCCTGGCATCGTTATCGGGCCAGGTGGCGCCGCAGCCGCCCTGCTTCTTGAAGCATACCCAACCGCCCCCGTACTGCTCCTTGCCCTTGATGATGGCTTCCGCGCCGCACGCCGGGCACCTGCGCTTGGCTTCCCTCCAGCGGTACCTGGCCTCCATGCTGTTGCACTCGCCCAGCCCCTGAGAGATGATGACGCCGGTCGAGACGCTGACCAGGGTGCACCGGATGAGGTACCGGAACAGGGGCCTGTCCCAGTCCTCTGCGCGGTCCAGGATTTCGTAGTGGTCGGCGAGGCCCAGCAGCTTCGTAATCTTCTCCGCTCCGGGCTTCAGGAGCGTAGGCTTCTGGGTCCCGGGTATGACGCCGAAGTCATGGCCCTGGACGAGCCGCTGCTTCACAATCCTCTGGAAGCGGTCCAGGGCCTCGATCTCGCTCAGGAAATGCTCCTCCTCTGGCAGTGCAAGGGCGTTGGGCTGTGCAGTCATCATCGCTTACTCTCCTCATGTTTTTCAGGCAGTGCCTTGTCTTACGGCAAAGCGCAAAGGCGTCAACACCGATGCATGAGTATTGTACCGAACAACAGTTCGTATTGTCCATAGCCCCGCCGGGTCTGGCAGCGGCATCAGACTACCCCGGCCTCACAAGGCGGGGCGTGCGCCCTGCCCTTTACAATGGTGGCGGGCTTCTCCGCCTGGCTGGCCAGCGTCCGGCCCGACGCCTCTTGACAGTTCCTGAGGAGGACAGTATTTTATGAACGATACCGTACCGTATCGTAATTGGTGCCGCCAGGGGCCGGACAGGGCCATGCCGTAGGCGGGGGTGAAGTCCTCAATGTTGAGTGAGCGCGTCGCACGTGGACGCCCTCGCAGCCGCGAGGTTGACCGCGCCATCCTGATGCAGACCTTGCGGCTGCTGGCGGAGCAGGGCTATACAGCCATGTCCGTCGAAGGTGTCGCAGCCGCCGCCGGGGTGGGCAAAGCCACCATCTACCGCCGGTACAGGGACAAGCGGGAGCTGGTGGTAGCCGCCCTCTCGGTGCTGAGGCAGGAGGCACCAGCGTTGACAGACACCGGCGACGTGCAGCGAGACCTGCTAAACGCCATCAATGATACGCTCCGCTATTTCCGCAGCCTCAACGGCTTCGCCATCATGGGCACCCTGCTCACCCAAGCGCGGCAGAACCCGGAGTTCCTGGACCTGTTCCGGAAGCATGTCATCCTGCCCAGGCGTGCAGCCATAAAGGAGTTGCTGGAGCGCCGCGTCCAGCGCGGCCAGCTCCGCGGCGACCTGGACCTGGAGGCGACGGTGGACTGCATCGCCGGGCCGGTGTTTGCACGCTACCTGAGCGGCCTGCCCATGGACGAGCAGTGGGTGCAGTCGGTGGTGCGCATCGTCCTGGGGGGCGCACGAAAGGCCGCGGCGGGATAAAGAGGGCGCGCCCCAGAGAAGTCACAGCAGTCCACTGAGACCGTGGAAAGGAGCGAAGATGGAGCGCACTGGACTGGAGGCAAGCGGGCCTGGCCTGACGAGACAGAGTGAGCATGCCATAGATGTGCGCGGCGTCGCCTTCAGCTACGGGCGCCTGGCCGTTTTTCGCGACCTGGACCTGGCCGTCCCTAAAGGGACGGCCTATGGCCTTCTGGGGCCTAACGGGGCAGGCAAGTCCACCCTGATGCGGCTGCTGGTAGGGCGACTGCGCCCGGCCAGGGGGGCCATCCGGGTCCTGGGAGAAGAGCCGCGGCCAGCGCTGACGTCCCGCATCGGCTACATGCCGCAGGCCGCTGCCCTGTACCCGGAGCTTTCGGACCGGGAGAACATTGACTTCTTCGCCCGGATGTACGGGCTGTTCAACCGAACAGAGCGCCGCGACCGCGTGGCAGCCGTGCTGGACCTGGTGGGCCTGTCCGATAGGGCCAACTGGCCGGTGATGACCCTGAGCGGCGGCATGCGCCAACGGGTGAGCCTGGCCTGCGCCCTGGTGCACGAGCCGGTGCTTCTCCTCCTGGACGAGCCGACTGTCGGCCTGGACCCTGAGCTACGGGCTGGCTTCTGGGACCATTTCCGGCTCCTGGCGGCGGGCGGCGCCACGCTCCTCATCTCCAGCCACACCATGGATGATGCCGCTCACTGCGACCGCCTGGCCTTCCTCCACGGCGGCAGGATCGTCGCCGAGGGAGCGCCGGACGAGTTGCAGCGCCAGGCGGGGAGTACAACCCTTGAGGAGGCTTTCCTCAATTTCGCCAGGAGGAGGTAGTCATGCCCATGCTGCTGCGCTCATCCGGTATCGCCCTCCGCATCGTCCACACCATGCGGAGGGACCACCGGACGCTCGCCCTGATGGTCGTGGCGCCGGTGGTGGTCATGGCCCTGGTGGGACTCAGCTTCGAAACGACGCCCCTGGTACTGGACTTCGCCGCGCCGGCCATCATGAGTATCTTCGCGCTCCTCTTTGCCTTCATATTGACCGGCGTAAGCTTCCTGCGGGAGCGGGTGAGCGGCACCCTGGAGCGCCTGCTGGCCACGCCGGTTGGGCGGGCTGACGTGCTGGTGGGCTACCTCATGGGTTTCCTGGGCTTCGCGCTCCTCCAGGCTACTATAGTGCTCGCCTTCACCGTATACGTCCTGGATGTCACCTATCGGAGCAGCTTCTGGGAGGTCCTTCTCTTCCTGTCAGTCCTGACGGTCACAGGAGTGAGCCTGGGCATCTTCCTCTCTATCTTCGCCCGCAACGAGTTCCAGATCATGCAGTTCATGCCCCTGTTCCTATCGCCTCAAATTTTCCTCTCCGGCGTCTTCCTGCCGGTGGAGGAGATGCCCGGGTACCTCCAGGCGATAGCGGCGGTGATGCCCCTGCGCTACGCCATTGACGGCATGCGCGCCCTGATGCTCCAGGGGGCGGGCCTGGTAGACGTGAGCAAAGAGCTGGCGGTCCTCCTGGCGATTGCGGCTGGCGCCCTGGCGCTGGCCAGCACAACGGTGCGAAGGGTATAGCGGGGCCTAGACGCCCTTTTCCTGCCGCCAGCGCCTGAGCCACCCGACGTGCTGCGCCTCGTGGGAGCTACGCAGGCCCGCCTCGCCGTAGAGGGAGGCGTCCAGCCCCCGCGCGGTGGCGGACGAGATGGCGTCCAGCAGCCGCTGCCTGGACGTCGCCAGCTCCCACCTCACCTGCTCCAGCGAGAGGTTTACCCGCCAGTCGTGGGCCATGGCGTTGAAGGCCTCGTCCTGGCCGCGGCTCATTCGCCACGCCGAGTCATAGCCGGCGGAGATACGCACCACCTCGCTGGCCCGGATGTCGTCCCAGAGGGCGATGTGGGCCAGGTGGTCCTTGACCGACCAGCCGTCCAGCGATGGCTCGGTCATAAGCTCGTCGCTGAGGCCCTCGATGGCGGAGAGCAACTCCTGCCGCATCTGCCGGTAGTGTTGTAGCAACGACTCCCTGTCTTCGGCCATGCCTGTCTCCTTTACGCTGCCTGGAACGAGTCCTGGTGCTGTGTCACCACCTCAGCGTGCCTTGCCAGCCAGGGCCGCAGTGGACCATGACATCCCCTGGCAGGGCGTACCTGCTAGTTTAGCACAGGCCCGCCAACACGCCTTCGAGTCCTCGGGCGAGGATGCCTCGGCCGCAGGTGGCCCGGGGGCTACAGTATGAGCATGCAGTCGCCGAAGCTGTAGAAGCGGTAGCGCTGCTCCACGGCCTCCTGGTACGCCCTGAAGACCAGGTCGCGGCCGGCAAAGGCGCAGACCAGCATGAGCAGGGTTGACCGGGGCAGGTGGAAGTTGGTCACCAGCGCGTCCACCATGCGGAACCTGTGCCCCGGCAGGATGAACAGGTCTGCCCAGCCGGAGCCTGGCGACAGCACGGCGTCCTCCTCCCTGCACAGGCTGGCGGCGTGCTCCAGCAGCCGCACCGCCGTAGTGCCGATGGTTATGACACGCCTGCCTTCCCGCTTTGCGCGGTTGATGGCGTCGGCGGCCTCCTGGCCCAGCTCCCAGTACTCGGCGTGCAACTGGTGCCTGGACACGTCCTCCACCTTCACGGGCTTGAAGGTGCCCCAGCCCACGTGCAGAGTCACAAAGGCCGGCTCCACGCCCATGGAGTCCAGGCGCTGCAGCAGCTCCGGCGTGAAGTGGAGGCCCGCCGTGGGCGCCGCGATGCTGCCCTTGACCCTGGCGTACACCGTCTGGTAGCGCTCTGGGTCCCGCAGCGGCCCATGGATGTAGGGCGGCAGCGGAATGACGCCCAGCCTGTCCAGGTGCTCCTCGCCCGTGAGGCGCACGACCCGCGCGCCGTCCGGCTCCACGCGCAGCACCTCGCCGCTGATGCCAGTGCCGTCCCCAGGCACCTCGAAGGCTGCGCCTGGCTGCATGCGACGCCCCGGCTTGACCAGGGCACGCCACACCCCAGGGGACAGCCGCTCCAGGAGCAGCAGCTCCACCTTGCCCCCCGTGCCGGCGCGCCGGCCGTAGAGCCTGGCGGGCACCACCCGGCTATCGTTGAACACCAGCACATCGCCTGCGCGCAGGTACTCGGGCAGGTCGTAGAAGTGGCGGTGCTGGATGGAGCCATCGGCCCGCGAGACCACCATCATGCGGGAGTGATCCCGTGGCTCCACGGGCGTCTGGGCCACAAGCTCAGGCGGCAGGTGGTAGTCGAACGCGCTGGTCTTCATCATCTCCCTTCGGGGACAGGGCAGGCGTTGGACAGGGTCACGACCATGACTACTTCCCCCTGCGCCGTGGCTTGCAGGAATGCTTCTTTGAGGGCGACAAAGAGCGCATCATCATCGCCTGATACGGTGCTGCTCATCGGTCCTGGGGTGACTTCCAGGCCGTGGCGACGGAAGACCTCCAGGGCGGCGTCAATGGCTGGCGACAGGCGCGGCTGCCGCAAGGGATAGAGGCTGACCTGTGCAGAGGCAGGCATGGCCGTATTCCTCAAACAAAGCGCAAACTCATACCGATGAACGCTCTCAGGGGCAGGCAGGTGCACACGTCCAGCCAGGGCACGGGGTACAGGCCCGTCTTCGTCCTGATGGCCGCGGCCCTGCCCGACAGCGAGCGCCGCGCCAGGCGCTCCAGTCCCCAGGGCGAGAAGAACCGGGCGCCCCGGTAGGCCCTGGCCCGGCGCGCCCTGCGCCACCAGGCCACAGGGCTGGCGCTGCTGAGAGCGCCCACCAGGATGCCCTGCCGGGCCACGCGCGCGGCCTCTCGCAGGGCCGTCTCGGGCGCTGCGACGAACTCCAGCACGGTCACCAGCGCCACTATATCAAAGCTGCCGTCGCGGAAGGGCAGGGCCAGGGCATCGCCCAGCACGGCCGGCATATCCGGCCAGCGCAGGCGAGCAAACTTCAGCCGCGCCGCGTCTATATCCAGCCCGACGGCGCTCAGCCCCTGCTCGGCCCAGAAGCTGGCCAGGTGGCCCGTGCCGCAGCCCACGTCCAGCAACGCCCCGGCCTGGCGGAAGTCCGATAGAAGGTCAGCCAGGACGGCCTTCTCCACGCGGTCTGCCCGCCTGCCAAAGGGCGTCTCGAACCAGCCCTCGTACCGCTGCGCCACATCCATGCAGGCCCGCTAGGCAGCCGCCCTTTCCTTCCACTCTTCCACAAGCTCATCAGAGGTCGTAATCCGGGCGCCGTAGATGCGCTTCAGGTACTCCAGCCCGGACTCGTGCTCCTCGTCAGTGAGGGCCTGGACGCAGTCCCTGGGGATGATGACGCTGTACCCGCGGTGGAAGGCGTCGGCGGAGGTATGGCGGTCGCAGATGTTGGTATGCAGCCCCGCCACCACCACCGTGTCCACGCCCAGCCGGCGCAGGATGGTGTCCAGGCCCGTCTCGTAGAAGGCGCTGTAGGTCCGCTTCTCCAGCACATGGTCGCCTGGCTGCGGCTCCAGCTCCGGGATAGTCTGGGCGCCTTCGGTGCCCCGCATGGCATGCTCGCCCCACACGTCCATCTCAGGGTCAGTGGACAGATGGGCATCGCCCACGTAAATCACCGGCCGGCCCGTCCTGCGGGCCGCCTCCAGCAGCCGCTGGATGTGGGGTATTATCCACTGCGCCCGCTCGGTCTTCAGCTTGCCGGTCACAAAGTCCTTCACCATATCCACTACCAGGACCGCCTCACTCATGGCAACCTCCTTGGAATACCCTCCCCGGCCGAGAAATGGCACTACTGGACCATCCCTTCAGTACCATTGTAGCTTGAGGAGCGTGAGGATGGTGTGAAAGCGTACATGGCGCCGACCATCAGTCGGCCAGCTCTGGATGGATGGACAGTCTGGCGGCCTTCAGCGTGTTGTACAGCAGCATGGCGATGGTCATGGGGCCGACGCCACCAGGTACGGGCGTAATGGCCCTGGCTTTCTCGGAGACTGGGCCGAAGTCCACGTCGCCCACCAGCCTGTAGCCCGCCTTCCGCTCTGGCGCGTCCACGCGGTTGACGCCCACGTCAATGACCACGGCGCCCTCTTTGACCATACCAGCCTTGATGAAGGCCGGGCTGCCCACGGCCGCGATGAGGATGTCGGCCTGGCGAGTGATGGCCTCCAGGCCCCTGGTGCGGGTGTGGCAGACGGTGACCGTGGCGTTGGCGCCCTTCTGGCGCTGCATGAGCAGCGTGGCCACGGGCTTGCCCACGATATTGCTGCGCCCGCAGACCACGACGTGCTGGCCCTCCGGGTCGAAGCCGCTACGCAGCAGCACCTGCTGGATGCCCGCCGGCGTCGCCGGCACGAAGCGGGGCCTGCCCAGCAGCAGCCGCCCCATGTTCACCGGATGCAGGCCATCCACGTCCTTGTCGGGGCTGATGGCCTCGATGACGGCCTCCTCCCTGATTTGCCTGGGGAGGGGCAACTGGACCAGGATGCCGTGGAACCGCCGGTCGGCGTTGAGCCGGCCTACCAGCGCCAGCAGCTCCTCCTGGGTTGTGCTGGCGGGAAGTCGGAAGTCCTGGGCGTCCATGCCGGCCTCGGTGGCGGCCCGCTGCTTGTTGCGGACATACACCGCCGAGGCGGGGTCATCGCCCACCAGCACGGCAGCAAGGCCAGGGACCACGCCATGCCTCTGCCGCATCTCCGCGACGCCAGCCGCCACCTCCGCCCTGATCTGCTGGGCCATGAGCGCGCCATCTATCACCTGGGCTGTCACTGAGTCCACCTCTCAGAGCGTATGTTGGAAGCCTTCTTTTACCCCTTACCGGGGACATAATGCAGGCAAGGCCAGCCCCCTCTCCAACTCTCCCCCAAAGGGGGCGAGAACAGTCCCTTCCCCCTGTGGGGGAAGGTCAGGAAGGGAGCATGATAGCCCCTGCACCGACGACCCGCCCATTAGATTATACCAGCAGGGGAGCAGGGCCTTCTGTCTTCATTCCTGCACATGTAGTGGCTATAATAGCGGCGGCCCTGGTGAAATGATTGCGCCCACAGAACGCCCTGAGAGCGCGCCTGGCACGGGCCAGGGCAATACCCACGGAGCGTGCAGTCTTGAGCAGATTCGCCGAAGCGCTGAAGGCAGGCAAGTTCGTAGTCACCACCGAGCTTAACCCGCCCAAGGGCACCGACCTTGGCCCGCTGCTGCAGAAAGCGGAGTGCCTGAGGGACATGGTGGACGCCTTCAACCTTACCGATTCCCACAGCGCCCGCATGAGCATGTCCCCCATGGCGGTGGCCCACCTGCTGCTGGACAGGGGCCTGGAGCCTATACTCCAGATGACCTGCCGGGACCGCAACAGGCTGGCGCTGCAGGCGGACCTGCTGGCCGCCTACGCCCTGGGCGTCAGGAACATCTCCATCATGACCGGTGACCCACCCAGGGCAGGCGACCATCCCGACGCCAGGCCCGTCTTCGACCTGGACTCCATCACCCTGCTGCGGGCTGCCGCTTCCCTCCAGGCGGGAAAGGACCTGGCCGGCAACGCCCTCAAAGGCAGTCCCCAGTTCTTCGTCGGCGCTGTGGTGAACCCCGGCGTCAGGGACCTGGACGGCGAGATGCGGCGCATGGAGGAGAAGATAGAGGCCGGCGCGCGGTTCTTCCAGACCCAGGCCGTCTACGAGCCTGCCAGGTTCGAGCAGTTCATGAGCATCGTGCAGAGGTACAGGGTGCCGGTGGTGGGCAGCTTCATCATGTTCCGGTCAGGGGACATGGCCCGGCGCTTCAACCAGTGGCTGCCAGGGCTGCACATACCCGAGGCGCTGATACGCGAGATGGACGAGGCCCAGGACAAGCGACAGAAGGGCGTCGAGATCGCGGCGCGCATCATCAGGGAGATAAGGCCCATGTGCCAGGGCGTGCACATTACCGCCGTTGGCTGGGAGACGCTGGTGCCCCAGGTGCTGGCGGAGGCCGGGATAGCCGCCAGCCAGCGGCAGGCCGCCCAGGCCCGGAGAGGGGAGTAACCCAGGGGTATGCTCATCACCGGCGTTGATATCATCGAGATATGGCGCGTCCAGCGCGTGGCAGAGCAGTACGGCGACCGCTTCCTCAAGCGGATATACACCGAGCGGGAGCTGGCCTACTGCCGTGGCCGAGCGCCGCAGCTCGCCACCCGCTTCGCCGCCAAGGAGGCGGTTATGAAGGCCCTGGGCGTGGGAATACGCGGCCTCCGCTGGAAGGATATCGAGGTTGTGCGCGAGCGGGGACGGGCACCGACCGTCCAGTTGCATGGCACAGCCCTGGCGCGGGCGCAGAAGATAGGGCTGGACCACCTGGCCATCTCCCTGTCCCACTCTGATGAGTACGCCGTCGCCTACGTGGTGGGGGAGAGCCTGCATGGCAACCTGGTGCCACGGGGCTAGCCGCGGCATGGCGGCGCCAAGGGGGTAAACAATGCGTATCGGCATTTTCGTTGGCACCATCGGCTCGGCCCCGGACTTCGAGGGGTTGGTGCAGCAGGCAGTGGCGGCGGAGAAGGACGGCTTCGATAGCTTCTGGTCGGCGCAGGTGCTGGGCGTGGACGCCCTGACGCTCTTCGCCGTGGCGGGCCAGCGCACCAGGCGCATCGAGCTGGGCACAGCAGTGGTGCCCATCTTCACCCGGCACCCCCTGGTCATGGCGCAGCAGGGGCTGACCACCAACGCCGCCACAGGAGGCAGGCTCACCCTGGGCATCGGCCTGTCCCACAAGCCGGTGGTGGAGGAGAGGTTCGGCATGGAGTTCGACAGGCCGGCGCTGCGCATGCAGGAGTACCTGGCGGTGCTGCACGCTCTGGTGCACCGCGGCGAGGTGGACTTCCAGGGCCAGGTGTACCGCGTCAGGGCCACGCTCCAGGTGCCCGGCGGGTCGCCCTTCCCGGTGGTCGTGGCCGCCCTCGGGCCGCGGATGCTGCGCATCGCCGGCCAGATGGCCCAGGGCACCATCACCTGGATGGTGGGCCGCAAGACGCTGGAGACTCACATCGTGCCAGGCATCCAGCGGGCCGCCAGCGAGGCCGGGCGGCCCGGGCCACGCATCTGCGTTGCCGTGCCCATCGCCGTCACCAGCGACCCGCCGGCCGCCTACGAGCGTGCCGCCCGCGCCTTCCAGCGCTACGGTCAGTTGCCCAGCTACCGGCGCATGCTGGACCTGGAGGGCGCGGAAGGGCCGGCCGAGGTCGCGGTCATAGGCGACGAGGCCCAGGTAGAGCGTCAACTGCGGGCCCTGGCCGATGCCGGAGCCACCGACCTGGTGGCCTCCATCTTCCCCGTGGGCGATGACGCCGCCGGCGCCCGCACCAGGGCGCTGCTCAAGTCCTTGATAGGCAGGGTGTAGGTGGAGCGCCTTACCTGGCCCCCAGGCTGGCCTCCCCAGGACGGCAGTTTTCCCTCATGAAAGTCGTCACCTCAGACCAGATGCGCCAGATGGAGGCGCGCGCCGGGCAGGCCGGAGTACCCACGGACACGCTGATGGAGAACGCCGGCCTGGCCGTGGCGCAGCGCGTCCGCCACCACCTGGGCCACCTGGCAGGCGCTCCGGTGGTGGTGCTAGTGGGGCCGGGGAACAACGGGGGCGATGGGCTGGTGGTGGCGCGCCACCTGCACCGCTGGGGCGCCCGTGTGCTCGTCTATCTCTGCGCGCCGCGCCGCACGCCTGACCCCAAGCTGGAGCTGGCCCAGGACCAGGGGGTCCCCGTCATGGAGGCCTCCGATGACACCGGGCTAACGTGGCTGAGGAAGTCGCTGGCTTCGGCCCACATGGTCGTGGACGCCGTGCTGGGCACGGGCCGGGCGCGGCCCATCCAGGGCACGCTGAGGGACGCGCTGCTGGCGCTGTCCGAAGAGAAGGCCAGGCGGCGGGACCTGCGCGTCCTGGCCCTGGACCTGCCCACGGGGCTTAACGCCGATACCGGCGCCGTGGACCCCGCCTGCCCCGCCGCCGACGTGACGGTGACGCTGGGCTACCCCAAGGTGGGGCTTCTCCTGTACCCGGGCGCAGACTTCACCGGCGCGCTGGAGACTGTGGACATCGGCATACCCGCCGGGCTGGACAGGGACATCGGCCTGGAGCTTATGGGGCTGGAGTGGGCCAGAGCGCGGCTGCCCCGGCGTCCCTCGTCGGCCCACAAGGGCACCTTCGGGCGCACGCTGGTGGTGGCAGGGTCGCGCAACTTCATCGGCGCGGTGTACCTGGCCGCCACGGCGGCCACCCGGGTCGGCGCCGGGCTGGTGACCATCGCCACGCCGGCCAGCCTACAGGCCCCCATTGCCGCCAGGGCCATCGAGCCGACCTACCTGCCGCTGCCCGAGGCGGAGCCAGGCGTGCCCGCGCCCGACGCCGCCGGGCTGGTCCTGGAGGGCCTGGGCGACTACAGCGCGCTGCTGGTGGGCTGCGGCATGGGCCAGGCGCAGGCAACGCGGGAGTTCCTGTCACGGCTGCTCTTCTCGGGCGCGGCGCTGCCGCCAGCCATCATTGACGCCGACGGACTGAACTTCCTGTCCACTTCTCAGGCGCCGGGCTGGTGGGAGCGCTGCTCTTACAGGGCCATCGTGACTCCCCATCCCGGAGAGATGGCGAGGCTCCTGGGCGAGTCCACGGAGGCCGTGCAGCAGGACCGCATAGGCAAGGCCAGGGGGGCCGCCGTGAGGTGGAACAAGGTGGTGGTGCTCAAGGGGGCCTACACTATCGTTGCTTTCCCGGACGGCAGGGCCATGCTCAGCCCCTTCGCCAACGCCGGGCTGGCAACGGCGGGCACCGGCGACGTGCTGGCCGGCGCCATGGCGGGGCTGCTGTCCCAGGGCCTGGCGCTGGAGGACGCGGCGGCGCTGGCCGTGTACATCCACGGCCTCGCTGGCGAGCGCGTCCGCGCCGAGCTGGGTGACACCGGCATGGTCGCCAGCGACCTGTTGCCAGTGCTGCCACGGGTGATCAGGGACCTGAGGCAGGGGGACCTCACCCCGTAGCCTCCTCTCCACGCCTGGAGAGGAGGCCATAGATTAGCCAGCGCTGTGCCCCTGAACACTGGGGGTGAGGTCCGTCGGCGTCAGCCCTTTGGCCGCATGGACTTCTTGCATGGCTGACGCAGGGCTAGCCAGTACCATAGGAGCAGAGTCTATTGGCATACCTGAAGGGCCGGGAGCGGGCGCAGTACGTGACGCGCATGTTCGCCCGCATCTCCCGGCGCTATGACCTGCTGAACAGCGTCATGACGGCGGGCCGGCACTACGCCTGGCGCCGGCTGGCCGCGGACATGGCGGTGCGTGGGCTGTCCGGCCAGGCGCTGGACGTGGCGACCGGCACCGGCGACTTCGCCTTCGACGTGGCGCGCAAGCCCGGCGTCTCCCGCGTGGTGGGACTGGACTACACCCGCGAGATGCTGGACATCGCCGTGGGCAAGGCCCGCCAGCAGCGCCTCTCGGAGCGGATGGACTTCGTCGTGGGCGATGCCCACTCTCTTCCCTTCCCCGATGGCCAGTTCATCTGCGCCACTGTGGGCTTTGGCGTGCGCAACTTCATTGACGTGCCGCGGGCGCTGCGGGAGATGGCGCGAGTGCTCCAGCCAGGGGGCCGACTGGTCATTCTGGAGATTGTGCGGACCGAGCGCAGGGACATGGTGGGCCGGCTGTTCCCCCTGTACTTCCGCCACGTGACGCCCTGGCTGGGCGCGCTGCTGGCAGGCGACCGCGAGGCGTACACCTACCTGCCAGAGTCGGTGCACGGCTTCTTCACCGCCCGCGAGCTTGCCGCGCTCATGGAGCAGGCAGGGCTATGCAACGTGCGCTTTCGCCCTCTGGCGCTGGGCACCGTTGCCATCCATGTGGGCGAGAAGCCCAAGTAGCGGCCAGTCCCGGCCCCTCTTCACCAGGAGGGTGTGCGAGATTCCCTCATTGATAAGACCCATAATGCACATGGGCAGACGGGCGCTGGAAGGGCTGTCATGCCCCTTTCCTGGCCTTACCCCCTTTGGCTGACCGGGGCATGTAATACCAGGTCTGCATGAAGGTGGCGGTTATCTCCTCTCCCTTGACAGGCATGATGCACATTACGCTGCATCGCAGGGCCAGCCCCCTCTCTGGCTCTCCCCCAAAGGGGGCGAGAACATCCCTGCCCCCTCTGGGGGAAGGCCAGGAAGGGGGCCATATCCCTGCCCCCTCTGGGGGAAGGTCAGAAAGGGGGCCATATCCCTGCCCCCCTTGGGGGAAGGCCAGAAAGGGGGCCTGGCAGGCCGTCTGCCGCCGTTCCGATATGGTGCATCACGAGTTGGACGGGAGTGGGCATGACCACCACTTTCAGGCAGAGTCGGTATAATCTCGTCAACGTGGCTTTACACCGGGGCGGAAGCCTGGGCAGTTCCCTAAGAGCGGGTGTGAAAAGCTTTGTTGCTCTCATGACCGGAGCGTGATAGACATCGGCGCAGGGCTAAGCGTACCGAGGGCGGGAGGGCGGGACACAGAGGTCTCGCCTTACGGTGCCGGTAACATGGGCCTGGACCAGAAAAGGATACGCCGGTCAGGCCCCAGCCCCGCCGTGACAGGGGCATGCGCAACGGAATGGCGCGGCCCAGTCAGCCATCAGGAGGGTGCCTGCCACAGAATTGACTAATCACAACCCGCCGGCTATACCCTTCATTTGGACTATTGACTTCGGTGTGCAACCCTCATAATTACGGAAATGGTTGTGATATACGGCACAATGTTGACAAATACGTGAACAGTGGCTAAGCTTGCCTCAGTCAAGGTCTGGTACATAGACAAACTGTAAACTGGGCTTTCCTGGTGGTCTTACTATATAGGCATAAGGCATACCTTCAGAGCAACGCCGTCTGGCGGGAGATATACGGGCCTGATAGAAGCCGATGAAGCCATGTGCGGCGGCATCGGCTTCTGTCTTTCAAGGAGTAGGGAGTCCATCTGAAGGAGGGGATTATGTACCGGAAAGTCCTGATACCGCTGGACAGGTCCAAGGAGGCCGAGGGGGTGCTTTCCCTGGTGCGCGGCGACATAGCCGCCGATGGGGAGATAGTCCTGCTCCATGTGCTGAAGCCCTTCAGGACCCAGACAATAGGGAACCAGGTCCTTCTGGGTAGCCAGATGGAAGAGGCGGAGCGGGCCAAGGCGCTAAGCTACCTCCAGAGCGTCGCAGGACAGATGGCCGACTTCCCAGGCCAGCGCCGCTGCGAGGTGACCATAGCCGACTCGGTGGCCCAGGGCATCCTGGATGTTGCCCGGCGCGAGAGCGTGGACCTCATCGCCATGTACACCCACGACCGCAAGGGTATGGCCCGGCTCATCAAGGGCAGCATAGCCAGGGATGTGCAGCGCAAAGCGCCCATCGAGGTCAAAGTGTTCAAGCCCAGGGAGCTGGCAGTCGTAAGCTAGGGCGCCGGCCTGCCGGGACAGACCTGGACCGGGGCGCGCCGCCGGCAGAATGCCTCAGGCCGCCCCCAGGTCTTCAGCAAGGCTTTGCTCCTGGCGTTGGACTCACAAGCCCTGGTAGGCCAATGGAAGTGTACCCTGCGCCGCCAGGCATCCCTGGAAGCAGACAGATGAAGGTGAGGAGAGGGATCGGACTGGCCGAGTACATGCTGGTAGCGGGGACCGCCACCCTGGCGGTCGGGCAGGTGGCAGCTACCTGGGGCGGCATAGGGCCTTACGCCGCCATTGTTAACCTGGGGTTCCTGATTGCCTTCGCCTTTGCCTACTGGGTACACCGCCGCATCTGGGCGGCCGAGGCTGGCCAGCAAGTGCCAGCGCCAGGGACCAAGACCGCTGTCGCCGACCTGGACAGGCACCTGCTGCGGGCCGTGGACATCCTCAGGGACCTGTCCGACGAGCAGATAGACCAGGTGGTATCCCTGGGCCGACTGGTCCGGGTCCCAGAGGGCCAGAAGTTGGGCCGGGCAGGCGACATGGGCAGGTATGTGTTCATTGTCCTGGCAGGCAACGTGGAGATACTTGCCCACTCTGCCATCGGGGAAATAACAGTGCGAATCGCTGGCCCGAGAGAGTCCTTCCCGCTGGCCGCCATGCTGGGGATCGGGACGCTGATTACCTCTGTCAGGGCCATGACGGACACGCAGATGCTGGCGGTCCCGCGCGCCTCCCTGCTTGCGCTGTGTGCTGAGCGCCCGGAGATAGGTATGCGTGTGTATGCCTCCGTGGCTGACATACTGGCACAGCGCTACCGCAAGACTCTATCCCAGTTGACCACAGGCGCCGAACGGGCCTTGAAAGAGTCTGAGTTCTGGGCCAATGTTTAACTGGACTTCCCTGCGGTCCAGTTGTCCAGAAAAGCTCAGACCGGTGAGGCTTGTGTGGCGGACGGATGGTGATCCATGCTGAGTGGCAGCGGCCTTTTACACCACTTGCGTTACAGTGAGCTTTTCGAAATGGTGCCAGAGGAGGACCTGGCAAGACTTGTCCCTCTATGCACCGAGTGCTTCGTCCCTGAAGATGCAGTGCTCTTTGTGGAGGGAAGGGAGGCCACCCACCTGTACATCATCACCGAGGGGCAGGTGGCACTCCAAAAGTCTATGAGGGCGCCGCTGGCACTTCCCAACTGCGCCCGGCGGACCACGGTGACCGTGTGCAAGCCCAAAGAGATCGTTGGCTGGTCTGCACTGGTAGAGCCTTACAAGTACACCCTTTCAGCCATATCCTGGGCGCCAAGCAGGCTCATCAAGATCGAGGCCACACGCCTCCGGTGGCTCCTGGAGGTCCACCCTGAGACGGGGCACAAGGTGATGACTTCCCTCTCCAGGGTAGTATCGCGCAGGCTGAGGCAGATAACCGATACCCTCACCAACGAGCGCATGCTGGCCCTGATCCGCCTGAACCACGGGACAACTTGACCCAGCGCCGCCCAGGTCACGCCCGCCCCGAAGAGCCGAATAGCCTCAGCTTGGCGGCGACGACCGCCTGCATGGCTGCCACGGCCGCCTGCATCAGCTCCACCAGGTCGGGAGTCCTGGGCGACGACAGCCGCTCCTTCAGCGTGCCGACGTAGGCCTCGCGCACCTCGGTGTTCACGTTGAACTTGCACACGCCCAGGGCGATGGAGCGGCTTACCATGGCCTCCGGCAGGCCCGAGGCGCCGTGCAGCACCAGCGGCACCGGCACGGCCCTGTGTATTGCGGCCAGCCGGTCGAACTCCAGTCGTGGCTCGCCCCGATAGCGGCCGTGGACGTTGCCGATGCACACGGCCAGGGCGTCAATGCCCGTCCGCGCCACGAAGTCGGCGGACTGCTGGGGATCGGTAAGCTTTGCCTCGTACTCGGCGACGGTCAGGCCGTCCTCGGTGCCGCTGAGCCGGCCCAGCTCGGCCTCCACGGCGCCCCCGTGGCCGTGGGCCAGCTCGGCCACCCGCCGGGTAAACTCGGCGTTCGCCTCGTAGGGCAGATGGGAGCCGTCGGCCATGACGGATGTCATCCCCGCGGCCAGGGCGGCCCGGATGTCCTCGGCGGAAGAGGCGTGGTCCAGGTGGACGGCCACGGGCACCCTGGCCTCCCTGGCGGCGACCAGGCACAGGGCCACCAGTGGCTGCCCGCCCTGCTTCAGGGACGCCGGGTGAAGCTGGAGCATGGCCGGGCTGCCTTCGGCCTCGGCGGCCCTCACCACCGCCTGCACGCCCTCCAGGTTATAGACGTTGAAGGCGCCGATGGCGTAGCCGCCGGCGCGGGCCGCGTGCAGCAATTCCATGGTGGAGGCGAGCATCGGTGTCCTCCCTCGTCCAATACCTTCTTGCTTGAAAGGGGCGGTTATTTCCCCTCGACAGGCTCGGGGCAGGCTGAAGAGGTGAGGGGAAGGCGCTTGCCTGAGCCAGCGTTTCTAATGTGCATCACGCGTACCAGGGGAAAAGGGACTTTGCCGCCACCTTCGGGCAGGACCTGACATAAGAACGACTCACAAGGCATTGCAAGCAACGCCCCTAGCCGTTGCCGGCCCGGGCGCTGAGCCTGTCCACAACCTCCGCCAGCGCGTCCGGGCCGCCCACGTTGCCGGGGAAGACCACGTAGGCCAGGCCGGGGTAGCGGCTCTCGGGGCCGAGACGCCACACCGGCACGCCCGGCAGCACCTGGCCGGGCACCAGCGCCCGCCGGACTCCCAGGCCCTCGGTGGCGATGCGGCTGGAGGTCATGCCTCCCTTGGCCAGCATGTAGCGCGGCCTGGCGGCGATGCCCTGCACGATGGCGATGAGGCCGTCGGAGACGCGCTGGCCTATGGAGAGGCTGTCCTCGGCATTGTTGCCCGTGACAAGCTGGCGGCTGGTGTACACGACGACGTCGCGACCGCCCTCCAGGGCCTCGCCGGCCCACTGGGCCACACGCCGGACTTCGGCGGCGTGCCGCGATTCGGACAGCAGCGCCGGCACGCTGACCTCGATTCCTTCTATCCCTGGCCGCTCCAGGAGCCTGGCAAGCTGTCCGGAAGTCCTGGGGACGTGGGAGCCAACCACCACCAGCGCGCCGCCCCAGGCGGGTATATCCAGCTCCCCCCACGCCAGCAGGGGCCTGCCGTACAGCCCCATGCGCGCCCGGATGAAGGACGCCGCGGTGCGGCACAAGAACCTGCGCCCCCTGGCCTCGGCGTCCAGGAGCCCCAGGACAAAGACTTCCAGGTCGCGGTAGCTGGCGGCGTTCACGATGCACACGCTGCCAGGAGGCAGGCCCAGCAGGCGCCCGGCGACGCGCTCAGGCCCGCCGCGCCTGATATCCTCCAGGGAGACGCAGGCCACGTCCTGGGCGCGCACGCGCCCGCCCGTCTTCTCCTGCACCCACAGGCGCAGGTCCGAGGCGCGGTAGCCGAAGGCGGGGTCCCGCGCGAACTCGGTCTCTCCGGCTGGCACCAGCCAGTCGCCCTCGGCCACGTAGTGCACGTTGTCCATGGTGTAGCGTCCGCCCTCCAGGAAAAAGGGGACGAGCACCCAGGCGTCGAAGCCGTCGCCCAGGGCATTGGCCAGGGCCTCCACCTCGCCAGGGAAGTGGCCTCGCAGGGTGGAGTCGCTGCGGCTGACCACGGTGAAGGGGCGGCCCGCCTTCCGCGCCGCCTCCAGCAGATGGCGGCCTATCTCGGCGTTGAGGGCGACGGCCGCCGAGGGCGCCAGGCCACGGGAGTTGGTGAGTACGTAGAAGGTAGAGGACTCCCCGGCCAACTCATCGGCCAGCGAGTCCACGTCCCAGCGCGTCAGCACCGGCACGCCGTACACCGTCTGGGCGCCGGTGGGGTCGTCGTCCAGCACCACTACCTTCCGCCCCGACCGGGCGATGGCCTGCCGGATGGCGGGTATGGGGTCCTGGGGCCACTCGGGCGGCAGCGCCTTCAGCGCCTCCGCCAGCGGCAGGCGGCGCAGCATCATGGCTCGCTCCTGGGTTGTCGGTCTGGCACCAGATTATAGTTTCCGCCAGGAAGCAGGGTCAACTGAAGCTGCGCTGGCGGGATTGCGGTGGCGCCGCAGCAGTGACATAATGCCCGTAGCCAGAGGATGGACCAGGGGCGGGCGGCTCTTATGCCGGTCCGGTATGATGACGCCGTATTTCGTAGAGGCAGGCCTTGTGCCACCACAAGGGTTGCCTGGGTGGGAGGCCGCCGGGCCAGACCGACCTCACCCCCCGTCTTTCAAGGCACAGCGTCGGCCTGGCTATGGCCCCTTCTCCATCCGTGGGGAGGGGCTACGGGGATGAGGTCTGGACATCTGCCCTCGCCCTGCCCCCCTTTAATTCAAAGACCGTCCCTGCTATGGACCAGAGCACAGAAAGGGCCTGGTTGATGGAGGCCCTTGAGGAGGAGCGCCATGGCCGCCATAAAGAGCAAAGCAGACCTGAGGTCAGCCCTGCCCGACACCTCCAGGCCCCTGCGCCTGAAGGGCCTGGAGGCCCCGGTGGAGATATACCGCGACCGGTACGGCATCCCTCACGTCAGGGCACGGACGGCCCACGACGCCTTCTTCGGGCAGGGGTTTGCCGCCGCCCAGGACCGGCTGTGGCACATGGACTACGACCGCCGCCGGGCCTACGGGCGCTGGGCCGAGTTCGCCGGCGACCCTGGCCTGGCCCAGGACCTGATGATGCGCCGCTTCCAGATAGCGCCCACCGTCCGGGCCGACTACCAGGCCGTCAACGCCGAGACCAGGGCCATGTTCGACGCCTACGCCGCAGGCGTCAATGCCTTCATCCAGTCCACCGACCGGCTGCCCATCGAGTACAGCCTGGTGGAGGGCAGCCCGGAGCCGTGGCAGCCCTGGGACTGCATGGCCGTGTTCAAGGTGCGCCACATCCTCATGGGCGTCTTCGAGGGCAAGCTGTGGCGGGCCAGGCTCCTGCGCGCCCTTGGCCCCGAGAAGGCCGCCAGGCTCCTGCGGGGCTACCAGCCCGGCCACCTCCTCATCGTGCCCCCCGGCGCCGTGTACGACGGCCCCGCGCTGGACGGCCTGGAGGAGCTGCGCAAGGGCATGGCGGCCATCGCCCCCTGGCACCCCGACCAGGGCGCCGGCCAGGACGCCGACGCCGGCAGCAATAGCTGGACGCTGGCCGGCAGCCGCACGGCCTCGGGCAAGCCGCTGCTGGCCGGCGACCCTCACCGCGCCCTGGACGTGCCCAACGTCTACTACCAGGACCACATCGCCTGCCCGGAGTTCGACGTCATCGGCGTGTCCTTCCCCGGGTGCCCTGGCTTCCCCCACTTCGGCCACAACGCCCACGTGGCCTGGTGTGTCACCCACGCCCAGGCCGACTACCAGGACCTGTACCTGGAGCGCTTCCAGCCCGGCGACCCGACGCGCTACGAGTACATGGGCCAGTGGAGGAAGGCCGAGGTGCGCCACGAGACGGTCAGAGTCCGTGGCGGCGAGACGGTGGAGCTGGACGTGACCGTGACCCATCACGGCCCGGTCATCGAGGGCGACCCGGCCAGGGGCTACGGCGTCGCCTTCCGGTACACGGCCACCGCCGAGCCAAATCTGGGCTTTCAGTGCATACGCAAGATGCTCACCGCCACCTCCGCCGACGAGCTGGACGAGTCCATGCGCGACTGGGTGGACCCCTGTAACAACTTCCTGTTCGCCGACGTCCACGGCAACATCGGCTACCTCAACCGGGGCAAGGTGCCCGTCCGCTCGGCGGCCAACGCCTGGCTTCCCGTGCCCGGCTGGACGGGCCAGCACGAGTGGCAGGGCTACATACCCTTCGAGGCGCTGGCCCGCTTGCGCAACCCGGACACGGGCTACATCGTCACCGCCAACAACCGCATCGTGGGCAAGGACTATCCCTACTACATTGCCCTGGACTTCGCCCCCGAGTACCGCGCCCGCCGCATCACCGACAGGCTCAACCTGCTGCGGCGGGCTACGGTGCAGGACATGGCGTCGGTCCACGCCGAGCGTGTGTCCATCCCGGCCCGCGCCTACGCACGGCTGCTGTCCAGGGTCAAGCCGCAGGACGACTGGTCGCGCAGGGCGCTGGAGAGGCTTTCGGGCTGGGACGGCTCCATGGAGCGGGACGCCGTCGCCCCGACCATATACAGCGCCTTCCGCATGAAGCTGCACGAGGCCGTCATCGGGCACCTGCTGGGAGACCTGGCCCAGGAGGCATTCAGCGCCAGCGGCCGCGGCGCGCCCAACCACGTGCGCCAGCTTGCGTCCCTGCTGGTCACCATGGCAGAAAAGGGCGACACGTCCCTCCTGCCGGCCGGCAGCGACTGGCCTTCGGCGCTGGCCAAGGCCCTGGCCGAGGGCGTCGCCTATCTGCGCCAGCGCCTGGGCGACAACATGGACACCTGGCAGTGGGGCAGGGTACATCACACCAGGCCAAAGCACACCCTCTCGGCCTCCTTCCCGGAGCTTGCGCCGCTGCTGGACCCGCCGTCGGTGCCCATGGGCGGCGACGGCGACACGCCCCAGGCGGCCAGCTACCCCCACGCCGAGCCTTTCGTGGTCAATGGCACGTCGGTGGCGCGCTACGTCTTCGACACCAGCAACTGGGACAACTCCCGCTGGGTCGTGCCCCTGGGCGCCTCGGGCCACCCGGGCAGCCCCCACTACGCCGACCAGGCCCAGGCGTGGGCCGAGGTGCGGCTGCTCCCCATGACCTATAGCTGGGAGAAGGTCCTGGCCGAGGCCGAATCGCACCAGCGGCTGGACAGGGCGTAGAGCGTTTTCAGGGCGAGGGTACACCATAAATTGCCAGGCCACTTCCCTAGGGCAATGTAAGGGCGGGTCTCAGGCCCGTCCCCACATACCGCCGTGCAGGCGCAACTCAAAAACGCTACAAGCGCGGCAGGGAGCTTTGACTTCCATTCATCCGCCACTTAAAATGCAGGTAGTCCAGACTAGGGAGGGCCGTCTGCCATGGAACGCATCCGGTTTGACATCTACGCCGATTACGCTTGCCCCTGGGTGTACAACGCAGCCGTGTGGCTGGACAGAGTAAAGAAGGTATACAGGGACAGGCTGGAGGTGACCTGGAAGAACTTTTCCCTGGAGCAGGTGAACTCCAAGAACGGGCCAGAGTGGAAGGTGTGGGAGCAGCCTGAGTCCTACGAGGCCCGGTCGCTCTGGGCGGCCAGGGCGGGCGAGGCGGCCCGCCGCCAGGGGCAGGAGACCTTCGAGCGCTATCACCTGGCCCTGCTGTCGGCCCGGCACGCGCGGCCCTTGCAGAAGGGGGAGGAGCGCTTCCCGCTCAACAAGCCTGAGCCACTTATAGAGCTCGCCCGGGAGGTGGGACTGGACGCCGGCCGCTTCGCGGAGGACATCCGGGACCCCGAGTTGCTCCAGGTCATCGGCCGCGACCATACCGAGGCCGTGGAGAAGTATGGCATCTTCGGCACCCCGACCTTCCTTTTCGATAACGGTGCCGCCGCGTACCTGAAGGCCTTTATCCCCGCCGAGGAAGACTCCATTGCTGCCTTCGAGCACTTCCTGTCGGTGGCCTACTACAGGCCGTTCATCGGCGAGATCAAGCGCCCGCAGCCACCCTGGCCCAAAGGGGCGTTGAGGTAGCCTCCACCGCCGTCATGGGCCAACTGGAAGAGCTGGAAGCAAAGCTGGGCGTACCCTTTCGCCAACGTGGGCTGCTGGAGCTTGCTCTCGTCCATAGCTCCTATCTCAACGAGTTCCCCGGCATAGTGCCGGAGTCCAATGAGAGGCTGGAATTCCTGGGGGACGCCCTGCTGGGCCTGGTCATAGCCCACGAGCTATACCAGCGTTACCCGGGCCGCTCAGAGGGAGAGCTTACCTCGTTGCGCTCTGCCCTCGTGCAGGACGATGCCCTCGCCCGGGTTGCCAAGTCATTGCACCTGGGGCCACACCTGGTAATGGGCCGAGGGGAAGAGGCCAGAGGGGGCCGGGAGCGGCCATCGAACCTGGCCGGCGCCTTCGAGGCGCTGGTAGGGGCGCTGTTCCTGGACCAGGGCTACGATGTGGCCCGCGCCTTCATCGTGCGCGCGCTGGAGCGGGAGATCGCCGAGACCAGCCAGCGCAGGGTGCTCAAGGACCCCAAGTCGGCCCTACAGGAGGCCCTCCATAGCAGGAAGTTGCCACTTCCTTCCTATCGCATAGTAGAAATCAGCGGCAAAGACCACGCCCGCACTTTCACCGCGGAGGTAGTGGTATCGGGCCAGGTAATGGGCCGTGGCACGGGCCGGCGCAAGATAGACGCCGAACAGGAAGCCGCGCGCGAGGCGCTGAAGGCCCTGGGGTACGAGGTGGCGTAGCAACCCCCTTCATCGCCACCCCAGGAGGGAAGGAAAGGAGCGCTGCCATGAGTCCGCTGGAGCAGGCCATCGGCAAGGTCAGGGGCGTAGTGGGAGTAGCTGCCAGGCACCTGGTGACGGGCAAGCAGCTACGCCATAACGCCGACATGGTCTTCTTCACTGCCAGCACGCTCAAGGTGCCGCTGCTGGTGGAGCTTTACCGCCAGGTGGACCAGGGGAGGATAGACCTGGACCAGCGCATCGCGCTGGCCGACTCTATGCGTGTGCCGGGCTCAGGCGTCCTCAAGGAGCTGGGCGCTGGCCTCCAGCCCACCATTCGAGACCTGGCGGTGCTCATGGTCATCATCAGCGACAACGTCGCCACCGACATACTGTACAACCTGGTGGGCCGGGAAAACCTCGGCCAGACCGTGAGGGAGCTGGGACTGAGCAAGACGTGCATCCCCATGACCACCCGTGAGCTGCTCTACAGCATAGTCGGGCTGGACATTGGCAACCCCACCCACACCTACAGGCTCGCCTCGGACAAGCTCTTCCTGCGCCAGTTCGTGCCCGAGGCCGACGGCTTCTCTGAGGAAAAGTCTGACGTGTCCTCGCCGGAGGACATGTGCCGGCTGCTGGAGATGGTGTACCGGGGGCAAGTGCTCTCGCCCAGGTCCCGCGAGGCGGTGCTGGACATTCTGTCGCGGCAGCAACTGAATACTGTAATACCGCACCTGTTGCCTGTGGGGACGCAGGTGGCCCACAAGACCGGCAGCTACCAGGGCGTGCGCTGCGACGTGGGCATCGTGTACGCCCCCAACGGCCCCTACACTGTTGCCATCATGGCCAAGGGGGTCGAAGGGGACCGGCTCGCCACCGACCTGGACCTGGCCGCCGTCTCCCGGGCCGTCTACGACGAGCTGACATCGTAGGCCCGCGCCCGACTTACGAGCGCCAGCATGTCGGGCGCTGGCCTGAGCGCCCAGAGGGACTTGTGGGACAGAGTGAGGATGCCGCGGCATCGGGGGAAACCAGGGGCGCTTGCCGCTGGAAGAGGGACCTGGTCGGGGAGACTGGATTTGAACCAGCGACCCCTTGCACCATGGACAAGGGAAACATCAGCCTCGACAAGCTCATGCTCCAGTGCGAGGCGTTCAACCGGACCGAGGGCAAGACGGAGAAGACCATCGAGTGGTACGGCCATGCCCTGCATCTCCTGAACGAGTACCTCAAGCAGAACGGCCTGTCCAACCTGCTCAAGGACATGGATCTGGAGACCGTCCGCGCATACATCCTACACCTTCAGAAGCGTCGCAGGTTCGAGGGTCATCCCAATATGCCGACGCAGGACGCCAGGCTGTCGCCCGTGAGCATCGAGAACTACATCCGCGCCCTCAGGGCCTTCTTCAGCTGGCTCCACAGAGAGGGTTACACTCAAGACCACGTTCTCCAGAGGCTCAAGCTGCCCAAGCTAATTCCCAGGAGGCCCACCCAGAAAGGCGGCAGCGCCTGGCCCCGCTGCTGTCACCCCAGAGGCCGCATACGGGACTGCCTAATCTGGACCACAGTACCCTCCCAACGGAGGGCGATGCGCTGGGCGAGTTGGGCTGGACGCTGCATTGCGTGGATGGCCCCGTGGTGCGTGCCCACCAGCACGCCGCCGGGGCAAAAAGGGGGGACCCCAAGCCCTGGGGCGGAGCCAGGGTGGCTTCAGCACCAAAGTCCACGTCCGCGTCGAGGGGCGAG
>FWPU01005261.1_pt1 | contig 28444 bp, 21 predicted proteins | sample 2228361 | NCBI WGS metagenome assembly FWPU01 (sample SAMEA103939777, study PRJEB20133) | metagenome
TTGAAACACGGGACTCCTTGCCGTGCAAGTCCTTGATGTCGCCCACGCCCACCGTGGGGAAGGTCCACATTTCCGCCTCGTTCACGTGCACGTGGACGTGGACGTGGACGTGGGCGTGATCGAAAACGAAAACCTCCCCTCGTCTGTGCCCACGCCTACGCCTCCGCCCACGCCCACCGTGGGGAAGGTCCACTTCGCTCACGCTTGCCAAAACCGACCCGATGTGCGATTCACCCCTGCGAAAGGAGGTGGACCATGAGCATCAAGGCCGTCGCATTGGGGATGTTCGCAGCGCTGCTGGCCTCGGCGACCGTTTCCGCAGGGCCGGCCCCGACGGCCAGCGAGGCCAGGGCCTTCCTCGACGATGCGGAGGAGGGACTCCTCGAGCGCTGGATCGAGGCCGACCGGGCCGAGTGGGTCCGGATGACGTACATCACGGACGACACCCAGGCAATCGCGGCGTCGGCACGCGAGGAACTGATGGACTACGTGGGGCGGAAGGCCGCCGAGGCGGTCCGCTTCCTGGCCACGCCGCTGACCGACACGCTCAAGCGCAAGATCCACCTGCTGCGGACATTCCTGGACATGCCCGCGCCGCCCGACCCCGCGAAGCGCGAGGAACTCGCGCGCATCGGGACCGAGATGGACAGCCTATACGGGAAAGGGAAGCACTGCCCCGAACGGTTGCAAGGGAAGTGCCTGACCCTGCCGGACATGTACGAGGTCCTCGCGGAGAGCCGCGACTACGACGAACTGCTGGACATCTGGACCGGGTGGCGCAAGGTGTCGGTGCCCATGCGGCCCCTGTTCCAGCGGTTCGTGACGCTCGCGAACGACGGGGCGCGCGCCCTGGGCTTTTCGAATCTCGCGGAGATGTGGAAGTCGCGGTACGACATGGCGCCGGACGCCTTCGAGGACGAGACGGACCGCCTGTGGAAGCAGGTCGAACCGCTCTATCGCGACCTGCACTGCTATGTCCGGTCGCGACTCGTCGAGACCTACGGGAAGGACCGCGTGCCTCCCCGCGGCCCGATCCCCGCGCACCTGCTCGGCAACATGTGGGCCCAGGACTGGAGCAACCTCTTCGATTTGGTGGCCCCCGAGCCCGCGCAGGCCGCGGCCCTGGACCTGGACGCGGCACTCAAGGCGCGCGGCGTGGACGAGCGGGGGATGGTGCGGATCGCCGAGGCCTTCTTCGTGTCGCTCGGGCTGGACCCGCTACCCGCGTCGTTCTGGGAGCGCTCGATGTTCACGCAGCCGCGCGACCGCGAGGTTGTGTGCCACGCCTCGGCCTGGGATGTGGACCAGAATGAGGACCTGCGGATCAAGATGTGCATCCGCATCAACGCGGAAGATTTCATCACGATCCATCACGAACTCGGGCACAATTACTACCAGAGGGCCTACCGCGAACTGGACCCCCTGTTCCGCAACAGCGCGAATGACGGGTTCCACGAGGCCCTCGGGGACCTGATCGCGCTGTCCGTGACCCCGTCGTACCTCAAGGAGATCGGGCTTGCGGGGGAGGCGTCCGGAAGCGCCCTGAACGCCCTGATGCAGCGCGCCCTCGAAAAGGTCGCCTTCCTGCCGTTCGGCCTCCTGGTGGACCGGTGGCGCTGGGGGGTGTTCGAGGGCCGCATCGGGCCCGAGGACTACAACCGGGCATGGTGGGACCTGCGCACGAAGTACCAGGGCGTCGCGGCCCCCGTGCCCCGGTCCCAGGGCGACTTCGACCCGGGCGCGAAGTACCACGTCCCGGCCAACGTCCCGTACACGCGGTACTTCCTGGCCGCGATCCTCCAGTTCCAGTTCCACCGGGCCCTGTGCCGGAAGGTCCTGCACTTCAAGGGACCCCTCCACGAGTGCAGCATCTATGGGAGCAAGGAGGCCGGGGCCCGCATCCGCACGATGATGGAGATGGGGATGTCCCGCCCGTGGCCCGAGGCCCTTGCGGCCCTGACCGGCGAGACCCGCGTGGACGCCACCGCGATCCTCGAGTACTTCGCGCCCCTGCAAGCGTGGCTCAAGAAGCAGAACCGCGGCCGGAAGTGCGGGTGGTGATTGCAATCGGCGGGCGTCACGCCCGAGCCCATCCGCGTCCGGCCGGCCGTTTCAGAAGTTGAAGTCCGCCGTGGTCCCGGTGGTGCCGGCCGAGCCCACGTTCCCCATGGAGCCGCCGCCCGGGCCGCCCTGGCCCCCGGACCCACCGCCGCGGAACGTGTTCGCGGACTTGTATGACCCGAGGTTCACGCCCCCCTGGCCGCTCGCGAAGATCGCGTACGACACGCCGCCGCACCCGCCACCTCCGCCGCCCCCGTGACCCCCGTCGCCGCCCTGGCCGCCCTTGCCGCCCGATGGGGCGCAGAACGTCGCCGTGCTGCCGGCGCCGCTCGCCCCGCCGTTCGCCCCGGCCCCGCCCGGACCGCCCGTGCCGCCGTTGCCGCCCTGACCGCCCAGTCCGCCGAAGCCCCTCGTGAAGACGTTGTTCTCGATCACCGGGGCCGTGGACGGCGCGCTCGTCCACACCAGGAACAGGTCGAAGGCCCCGCCACCGGCACCCCCGCCCGCGCCGCCCAGTCCGCGGCATCCGCCGGAGCCACCGCCACCGCCCGACCCGCCGATGTCCGTGGTCCCGTACGCGGCGCATACCGAGGAGTAGTACGTCTCGACCCCGCCGCCGGCCCCGCCGCCTCCGCCCCCGCGGCCGTGGTTCCCCGGGGTCCCCGCGCCGCCCGCGCTCCCGACCCACTCGCCGCCCGACACGGTCCCTCCGGCGCTCGCGCACCCGGTCCCGGCGCCCCCGTTCGACCCGTCCGCGCCGTCCGCGCCGTTTGCACCGTTGCGTTCCCCGTTCGGGACGTAGCAACCGCAGTCCCCGAAGCAGTCACCGTCAATCAGCGAGTCGTAGCCGCCGCTCCCCCCGGCCCCACCACCGTTCGCGCCCTGGGCCCCGTTCGAGGCCGCGGCGATGGTCTGGTTCGCGGCCGTGTTGCAGTCGTTGCAGAGGTTGACCCCTTCCTGGAAGTCCGGGCATACGGCCCGGCCTCCGGCACCGCCGCTCACGTCCGTGCCCTCGCACGTCCTGGAACCCCCGGCGCCTCCCACGGTCTCCATCGCCGCAGTGCACTGCTCGAAGCAGTTCGCGCTGACCTGCTTGGCGGCACTTCCACTGGTGCCCGCGGTCCCGGCCATCCCGTTCGACCCGTGGGCGCCGTTGGATCCGGGTCCACCCGCGCCGCCATAGACCCAGTTCGACCGGATCACCAGTGCCGACGAGGAGTTCCGTATCCAGATGGCATACGAGTTCCCCCCGAGGTTCGTGTTGATCGGGCCGTAGATCAGGAACCCCTCGACCGTGGTCGCCGTCGTGATCCCGTCCGCGACCAGGGTCTTCCGGTGCGGCGAGCCGCCGGTCCCCCGGATCGTCGAGAGGGTCGAGGCGAGGTGCCGCTCCCAGGTGTCCGCGCGATACCCGCCGTACAACGACCTCCCGGCCACCACCGTCACGGTCTCCTCGTACAGGCCGTCGGCCACGAGGACCCTGGACCGGCCGGTCGCGCCCGCCCTCGCCAGTCCCTGCGCGATGGTCTTGCAGGGGTGCGCCCCGGACACCGTCCCCACGGGACCCAGTCCGCACGTCCCGTCGTCGAGTGCCGCGGGGTCGGACGACGACACGTAGATCGCGGTCGCGTCCAGCCCGAACTCGCACCCGTCGTCCGGCACCGCGTTCAGGTCGTAATATCCGCCCGAACAGTTCATCCGGCAGACGGGCGTCCCCGTCGCGTCGCACGTCCCGAAGGCGTGTGGCAGGTTGTAGATCGCCGTGCAGTCCGTGTAGCAGTTCCCGCACGCCGTCTCACGATAATATTTTCCGTTCTGAATGAAATCCTCGTCGGTGGAACCGTCGCAGTCGTTGTCCAGGTAGTCGCAGACCTCCGCCGACCCGGTGGCCGGAGTCGCGCTGCACTCCACCCCGGTCTTGGCCGTGTTGCACACGAAGGTCCCCGTGCGCAGGCACACCCCGGCCCCCACCGTGCAGACCTGACCCTTGGTCGGCCACTCCTCGTCCGTGGAGCCGTCGCAGTCGTTGTCCTTCCCGTCGCACGATTCGGACACCGCGCTCCCGGGGGTCGCGTTGCACTCGAGCGCGGTGCCTCCCCCGTTGCAGACCAGGGTCCCGGCACGCTGGCACTCGCCCTGCCCCACCAGGCACACCTGGCCCTGGGTCGGCCAGTCCTCGTCCACCGCGCCGTCGCAGTCGTTGTCCTTCCCGTCGCAGGTCTCGTTCCCCGGCGGGATCGTGGCCGCGTTGCACTCGATCCCGGACCCGCTCGCGGCGCAGACGTACGTCCCGTTGGCGTGGCACTCCCCCTGCCCCTTCGAGCAGACCTTGCCCAGGTCGGGCCAGTCCTCGTCAATCCCACCGTCGCAGTCGTTGTCCTTCCCGTCGCAGGTTTCGTCCGCGGCCTGCCCCTGCACCGCATTGCACGCCACGTCGTTCCCCGGCGCGTCGCACACCATCACCCCGGCCCGGCGGCACTCCCCCACCCCCGCGAAGCACACCGCCCCGAGGTCCGGGTACGCCTCGTCCGTCAGCCCGTTGCAGTCGTCGTCCACCCCGTTGCACGTCTCCGCCGCCGGCACCAGCGCCGTGCACCCCAGCCACCCCTGCCCCGGGTCGCACGTCTCCACTCCCAGGCACGTCCCGTGCGCGTTCGTCACCCGGCACAGGCGCGTCTCCCCCGCGTCCCCGGACAGGCAGTCGCACCAACCGGATTGCGGCCGACATTGCTTGATCCCACCACCCAGGTCCGCGCAAACATACCCCACCGGGCACACCCCGCCCCCAGGACCCGTCTTCGGGTGCAGCGACCCCTCCGAGCAGTCCCACGCGCAGTACCTCTTCCCGTCCCCCGACACGTCCACGCAACGGTCGCCAGGCACCTGGCACGCCGCGTCCGTCGCGCACGGCACGCACAGCGTCTCCGGGAACGGCACGCACGCCAGGTCCGACGCCTGCCAGTATCCCTCGTCGCACCTGTCCACCACGCACCGCGGCTGTGGACCCGTCGCGTCGCACGTCGCCACCCCGTTCGTCACCATCCCCTCGCACGACACCCCGCACGCCCCGCAGTGGTCGAACGCCGCGTACTTCCCCGTCCCCGGCAACTTGTAGTCCTCGTCCGCAACCCCGTCGCAGTTGTCGTCCAGGTAGTTGCACACCTCCGGCCCGGGCGTCTTCGCCTCGCACACCCAGGTCACGCCCGTCCCCCCTTCCTTGCACTGCCACGGCGCCGTGCACGTGTATGCCGTCCCGCTCGCCGGGTCCGTCCACGTCCTCGCGCAGGGCTCCGACGGCTCCGCCGCCTTGTCGTCCACGAACCCGTTGCAGTTGTCGTCGAGGCCGTTGCACACCTCCGGCCCTGGCGTACCCGCCGTGCAGTTCACCCACCCCAGCGCCGCGTCGCACACCTCCGTCCCATAGCACGTCCCGTGCTCGTTCGCGACCGCGCACACCCGCGTCACCCCCGCGTTCGCCGTCGTGCAGTCGCACGTCCCAGACTCCGGAACGCACTGCTGCACTCCCTCCCTCACGTCCACGCACTCATACCCCACCGGGCACTGCGTCCCGAACACCGACCCCGGCGCGCAGTCCCGACCGCAGAACTTCCCCCCTCCCATCTCCAGGCACTCGTCCTTCGCGCCCCCGCAGTTCCCGTCCTCCACGCACGGCAGGCACAGGTTCGAGATCTGCGCCAGGCACAACGTCTCGCTCGCCTGGTAGTACCCCTCCTCGCACTCCTCCACCACGCACTGCGGGTTCGTCTTCCCCGTGTCGCACCTTACCTCCTTCGCAAACGGGATCTTCCCTGCACAGAAATTCCCGCACGCACCGCAGTGCTCCAGCGTCCCGTACTTCCCGCTCCCGTCCTTGAAGTCCTCGTCCACCCCCCCGTCGCAGTCGTCATCCACGTAGTTGCACTCCTCCGCCTTCGGCGTCGCCCCCACGCAGTCCCACCCTGACTCCCCACGGCACACCCACTGCCCGGGGCACTTCCCCACCCCCGGAACCTCGTTCTCGCACACCGCTCCAGGCGCCGCCGGGTTGTCGTCCGCCACCCCGTTGCAGTCGTCGTCCACCCCGTTGCACGCCTCCGCCACCGGCTCCGACGCCGTGCACCCCACCCACCCCACGTCCGGGTCGCACGTCTCGAACCCAAGGCAACGACCCAACTCGTTCTCCTTCACGCACGGGCGCTCCATCCCCGCGAACGTCACCTTGCAGTCGCACGTCCCGTTCTTCGGAAAGCACTGGCGCCCCCCCTCGTGGTCCCGGCACTCGTACCCGGACGGACACCCGTACGCCGAGCAGTCCTTCCCGCAGTACTTCGCCCCGCCTAGTTCCAGGCACTTCCCGTCCCCGCACTGCATGTCCGTCTTGCACGGCTTGCACAGGTTCGCACCCGCCGGCACGCACAGCGACACCAGGTCCTGGCCCACCAGCATCCCGCGGCACAGCCACCCCTCCGGGCACTCGTCCACGCAGACCATCGTGCACACGTACCCCTCCACCCCCTCCACGCAGAGCGCGCTCTCGCAGTCCTGGTTCGACGCGCACGCCGCACCGAACTGGCCCTTCTGGATCTCCGCGTCCACGTCGCGGGGCGTCACGCCTTCCGCTGCCTCTTCGACCCACTCCTCGCCCGCCCCGTCCGGCACCGCGCCGTCGGAGACCGCATCCTCGACCGCCTCCGGTCCCCGGTCCTTGCCGGTGACCACGTCGCTCCCCTGGAGGCAGACCGGGCATTCGTTCTCCCCGCAGGCGAGCACCAGGGTCATCCAGGTCATGAACGACAGGAACAACCCCGCGTTCTTCATCGCCGTTCTCCTTCCCGACCGCCGCAGGCGGTCTGTCGATCTTCCACCCATTCTACTGAACCACCGTCGCCCGTCCAGAAAAACGACGAAAACCCCGACCCACCGGCTGGGGTACGATGTTGGTCACCATCCCTGCGTCCATTGTACCCTCTCTGTTACCCCGATTCGGGGGTATTACCCCTTCTTCCGCCAGCGCGCACCCGGCCCCCGGCCCAGGCATTCGACCTGTTCCGCGGCCTTCAGATCCCGCAAGACCCGCCGCACCATGTCCCGGCTGACCTCGGGGCAGGCCCGTTCCAGGTCGAGGAGCGTGAAATCGCCCCGGAAGGCGCGCACGGCTTCCTGGACGCGCTCCGTCTTCCCGCCCTTGGGGACCGCGACCTCGCCCACGCGCCGCTCGAACTCCCTGTCCGCGGTCCTCAGGATGAACAGCACGAAGTGGATGTATGGCCACGGGTCGTGCTTCCCCTCGTGCCATCCCCGCGAGGACGCCTACAGCGTCTCGTAGTAGCGTTCGTTGTTCTCCTCGATCAGTCGCTCCAGGCTGAGGTACCGGCCCACCTCGAAGCCCAGGTGGTGGCACTGCAGCAGGAGCAGCAGGCGCGACACGCGGCTGTTGCCGTCGCGGAACGCTTGAATACCATCGGGGACCGTAACGCAAGCATTTCGCGGCCTTCCAGAGAATACCAGGTACAGCCGAGGCCACTCCCCCGCGTGGGAGCATGCCGACCGCGCGTGACTGGTATTCGGGAGGCCGGGAATGAAGTGGCTTCGGACCGATTGCACCCTCGACGACCACCCCGACATCCTCGTGGCGGGCTTCCATGGCGCGCGCATCTTCGAGGCCCTCCTGCGGACCTCGAAGAAGTTCGACCTCGGCGGCGCCCTCCCCTGCCCCACCCGCGCCGGCCTGGGCGACTGCGAGCGCCGCCGAGTTGGCGGCGACCGAGGCCGAGGCCCGGAAACTCTGGCAGGCAGCACTACCCCTCCCTCCAGGCCGCGTCGATCCCGACGCCGTGTCGGTCTGGATCGACCCGCTCGTGCCCCTCGGCCTGATCGACCAGGTCCTGGTCCTGGGCGTGACCGACGATTTTGCGGTCAGATGGGTCCGCGACAACGATGGCGACGTCATCCGGGACGCCCTCCACTACGCTCACGGCCGCTACGTCCGCGTCGGCTACCGGGTCGTCAAGGGGGAGGAGGTGGCGGCGTGACGACGACCTCACGAGGTGTTCGCTGTGGGCGGTCAGCCCGCCTGCTAGGACTTCCGGTTGTCCTTGAACTTCTTCCAGGGCGTGCGGCCGGGTTCGGCGAGGGCCTTGCGGGCGTCCTCGATGTCCTCGTGGTCTTCTGCCTCGCGGTCGGTCTCGCGGCGCCGGCGTTCGCCGGTCTGTCCCGCCCCACCGAGATGCCTGACGGCGAACTCGCGCGGCGAGAGGACAGGAACATCCAGGACGCCGTCCATGGCCAGCAGCGCCTTGTCGCCGGAGACGATGCAGTCGGCCGCGCCCGCGGCGGCACACTCGATGAACTTGTCGTCCTCGGGGTCCGCGCAACGCGGATGCTGGACGGGTCCGGGCGACACGAGGATCGCTGCCTCGACCACGATCGCCAGCAGGCTCTCGAAGTCCACCTGCGGACGCCCGAGGGCAAAGTCGGTTCCCGCGCGGCGGTACTCGGCCAGGATGTTCGGGGAGACGACCAACTGCACCTCGCGGGCCGTGCAGGCGTCCACGACGCGTGCCGGAGCCCCCGAGTAGAACGCGCCAGAGAGCAGGACGTTCGTGTCCAGGACGATCTTCACGCGCGGCCCCGAGCCCGAGCGATGGCCTTCGGGATGTCGCTCCGCTTCAGACCTGCCTCGCGGGCAAACTTCCGAAGCCGCGCCTTGAGCTCGCGGTACTCCTGCGGTGACGGCGGGCGGATCAGCTTGAGCATGACGGTGTCACCGTGGGAGAGGACCAGGAACTGAGCCCCCGGCTTCAGTCCGAGTTCGCTGCGCACTGCCTCCGGGATCACGACCTGCCCCTTCGACGACAACTGGGTCGTGAAGATGTTCACCGCCATGGCCGCCTCCGACGGTCTTACAATTTGGATTGTACGTCGGCGGTCGCGACGACGCAAGAGGTCACGCGGTCGGCTGACCTCTTGAACTCAAATCAAGCAGTGAGGAGGCCCGTTCCTCGCTCAACATGCCGAAGGTGAAGGCGAAACCGCCGTCCGGACCCGGGAGACGCCACCGGAATTCCGTCTCCCATTCCGTCTCCCGGCGCGGATTTCGGGGGGTGTACGGCGAAAATCAGGGCCGAAAAGTGTAACGATTTCTAGGACTCCCGGGTGGAGGTGAGGGGAATCGAACCCCTGACCTCTTGAATGCCATTCAAGCGCTCTCCCAACTGAGCTACACCCCCGGGGGGTCCAAGGCGAGCGGATTATTGGACTGAAGTGGGCGTGAAGTCAAGCGGGCGTTGCCGCCCGTCCCGCGAAAAGGGGGATTCCCGAGGAGGGGTCGCCCGCGTCTGGGGTCACGGAAGCCACAGCGTGCGATCGCGGCTGCGGGACTCGTTTTCGGCGGTGACGCGGATGGCCCGCAGGCCGCTGACGGGGCAGACGTGCTCACAGATGCCGCACCCGTTGCAGTAACGGGGGTCCACAAAGGGGCGCTGGAGGCGGACCTGTTGCGAGCCGTCCCGGGTGATGACCGTCTCCTCCCGCAGGAAGATGGCCTTGGGGCTCGTGGGGCAGTTCTCCTGGCAGACGATGCACGGGCGGTCAAAGGCCCAGGGGAGACAGCGTCCCCGGTCCACGAAGGCCGTCCCCATCCGGATGGGGCCGCGCTCGCGGAAGGCACCGTGGCCCAGTTTCTCGTCCAGCGTGAACGGGCGGATGGCACCGGTGGGGCAGACCTGCCCGCACCACACGCACGACGGCTGGCACCCGGACGTCCCGAGGCGGTTGTTGAGGACGGGGGTCCACAGGGCCTCGAGCCCGGCCTCGATGCCGGCGGGCTGGAGGACCGCGGTCGGGCACACGCGCATGCACTGGCCGCATCGGATGCAGCGGTCCAAAAACTCGGGCTCCGCCAGCGCGCCCGGGGGCCGGACCAGTCCCGGGGGCCAGTCGGAACCGACCAGGCCGCCGAGCCTGAGCAGCGGCACACCCGCCATGCCGCCGGCCAGGGACGCCACGACGCCCCGGCGGGTCCAGTCCGGGGCCGGCTCCTCGCCCGCGGCGGAGGGCGCGGCCCGCCAGGTGATCGCACCTTCCGGGCAGCCCGCGAGGCAGTTCATGCACATCACGCACTCGGCCAGGCGGATGCGGCTTGACGGCTCGCACGCCCCCTCGCAGACCGCGTCGCAGCGCAGGCATTTCGTGCAGCGGCCCTCGCGCTGGGCGATCCGCCAGGGCGCAAACCGCGACAGGACCCCGAGCAGGGCCCCGAGCGGGCACAGGAACCGGCAGAAGAAGCGCGGCGTGGCCAGGTTCAACAACAAGAACCCCGCGAACAGCCCGCCGATCAGCCAGGCCCCGTGGTGTGATCGGTGCGATCCGAAGACCACCCCGGCCGGGTGGTCCGCGACCGGTAGCACCACGAGGTTCACGGACCGGTGCAAGAGCGGAATGGGGTCGAGCAGGCCCGTCAGGAGCGTGGAGGACCAGACCCGGTCCCCGGGCAGGATGCGACCCCCGAGGACCCACAGGAACGACAGCACCACGACCGCCAGGACAGCCCTGCGCGTGCCCAACCGGCCCCTCGCCATCAGGAGCGCGGCGCCGGCCAGGACCGCGCCCGCCGAGACCCAGCCCAGGGTCGTCTCCTGGGACCGTCGCGAGACGTCGACCAGCAGGTCCCCGGCAGCCGCCATCAGCAAAAACATCAACAAATAATATTTGACTGACTGAGCGGGGTGGTAGCGCACGGGCGCGGACCGGCGGCGCAGGCCGCTTGCCACGAACCCCACGGCCTGGTGCAGGGTCCCGAAGGGGCACACGAAGCCGCAGAAGAACCGCCCCAAGAACAGGGTCAGGACCACGGTCACCGCGGCCCACCACAACCCGGCGTGGAGGGTGCCCGTGGACAAGAGCGTCGCGACCGCGGTCAGCGGGTCGAGTTCCAGAAACCAGTTGACGGGCCAGGCGCTCAGCCGGAACCACCGGTCCCCGGCGGTGGCCACGACGCAGAACCACAGGAACAGCGCCAGGAACAGGACCTGGCAGACGCGCCGGAGCCAGACGATCCTCATGGTGTCTCCGACCTCGCGGCGCGGGTCACCCGACCCGGTCCCGCACGGGGTTCAGCCCCTCCCAGTCGCAGGTCCCGAGCCCCGCCCGCTCGGCCCGCTGCAACCACGGGAAGTCCTGGACGGACCGCCCGAGCACCGAGACCCCACACGCGTCCACCGCGACCGGGTCCGTCCCCGCGATCATCGTGCGGGTCGCCCGCAGGTCCGCGTCCGATCCGCCGGTCGGACCGTTCGACACCATGCTGACCGTTCCATCCAAAATGGTGAATGTAGGTCGGATGAGCCTGGCCAGGTCCACGAGGCAGTCGTGGATCCGCTGGTGGAAGAGGTTCCGGCGTCCCCCGAGCAACCCGTACCAGTTCTTGATCCCGAGGGTGACCCCGGCCAGGCCGTGGTCCTTGACAGGCGCGACCCCGATCACCCGGTCCACGCCATCGAGGGGAACGACCAGCATGGGCCAGTCGCGAAACAGGTCGCTCCCGGCCAGGGTCGTCCGCCGGAACTGCCCTTCCCTCGGGAGGACGACCCGCGCCCCCGCGTCCTCGGCGGCCTTCCCGATTCCGCTGACCCGGAAGGCGTGGTCCGCGTCCGTGGTCGGGTAATCGGTGACCAGGACCTCCGCCGCGCCCGCGGCCAGGCATAGCCGCACGACCTCCCGGACCACGTCGGGGTGGGTGGTGGCCCCGACCCGGGGCGGCGTGGCAAAGCCCACGTTGGGCTTGACGAGGACGCGCTCCCCCTTCTTCACGAAGCGCCCCATACCCCCGAGCGCCTCCACCGCGCGGCGGACCATCGAGGTGCGGTCCTCGCCCTGGACCAGGCCCAGGCGGGGACCGTCGTCCCCCGCACGGAAATCGAACGGGCTCGAGGCCCCCGCGGCCGGGGACGAAACGGGTGGTCTCGCGGACGGCGTGGCGCCTTCCGGGTCCGGGACACGGCCGGTTCCCTCCGGTGTCACCCCCGTCGAGCCCGCCTCCTCTGTCCCTCGGTGCCGCGTCACCACGAGCCCGACGACCCCGGTGGCCGCAATCCCCGCGCCGACCACGCGCCGCAGGAAGTCGCGCCGGCGCCACAGGGGCCGATCCGGCGCGTTCGCCCCTCCCGTGGTCGAGGTCTCTGTCCTGTCCGGGCCGGCCATCTCGTTCTCCGTCTCGCCCGCACCCCGGCGGCCCCAGGTCCCGCCCTCGCGCCAGGAATAGCGTGCCTGCGGCGGGCCTCCCGCGTCAAGGCGCCGGGGCGCCGAAATCGCCAAGTCCACGCGGACCGCTGTCGGGGCTTCGTGGGCGTGGTTGTGGGCGAGATCGGCGTGTCGGATCACCTGCCAGGCGACCGTCCTTGCCCAGGGATCGGGATCGCCCACGTCCGCGCCTACGCCTGCGCCCACGCCCGCGAGGATCCCGCCGTGGCCAGGCCGACGATCAGGAGTGCCCCGCGTGATTTGACCCCGCGCACCCGACGTGGTAAGCCGCACGCCGAGACGACTCGTGGAGGCGACGAGAGATGGGCTTTCCGGAACACCGCATGAGGCGCCTGCGGCGCACCGAGACCCTGCGCCGCATGGTGCGCGAGACCCGGCTGTCCGTGGACAACCTGATCTTGCCGATGTTCGTGACGCACGGCCAGGGGGTGCGCAACCCCATCGGTTCCATGCCCGGACACTTCCAGTTGTCCGTGGACGAGATGGTGCGCGACTGCCGGGAGGTCGTGGACCTCGGCATCCCGGCCGTGATCCTGTTCGGCATCCCGGAGCGCAAGGACCCGCTCGGGACCGCGGCCTATGACGACAAGGCCCCCGTGCAGCGAGCCGTGCGCGCCCTCAAGAAGGAATACGGGGACGCGCTCGTGGTCATCACGGACGTGTGCCTGTGCGAGTACACGGACCACGGCCACTGCGGGATGGTCGAGAAGGGGCAGGTCCTCAACGACGCGACCCTGGAACTGCTCGCCAAGGAGGCCGTGTCCCACGCGCGGGCGGGCGCGGACATGGTCGCTCCGTCCGACATGATGGACGGGCGCGTGGGCTTCATCCGCGACGAACTCGACGAGGCCGGGTTCGAGGACGTGCCGATCCTGGCGTACGCGGCGAAGTTCGCGTCCGGGTACTACGGCCCGTTCCGCGACGCGGCCGAGAGCGCGCCGAAGTTCGGGGACCGGCGCGCCTACCAGATGGACCCACCCAACGCGCGCGAGGCCCTGGTCGAGATGACCCTGGACCTCGAGGAGGGCGCGGACATCCTGATGGTCAAGCCCGCGGGCCCGTACCTGGACATCCTGCGCGTGGCGCGCGACGAGTTCGAGTGCCCCCTCGCAGCCTACCAGGTGTCCGGGGAGTTCGCGATGATCGAGGCCGCGGCCCGGCTCGGGTGGGTGGACCGCGAGCGCGTGATGATGGAATCCCTGGTGGGCATCCGGCGCGCCGGGGCCGACCTGATCCTGACGTACTTCGCGAAGGACGCGGCGCGGATCCTGCGCGGCTAAAGCCCGTGCGGTCCGTGCGTTCGGGGGAGAAGGAGCCAGTTGAGCCGCGGCGACGCACTGACCATCCTGCCCCTGGGCGGGCTCGGCGAGATCGGGATGAACATGACCCTGTACGGGGTCGGGGACGACTGGTTCGCGGTGGACGCAGGCGTGCAGTTCTGCGACCCGTGGCTCGTCGGCGCCGAGCACTGCCTGCCTGACCTCGACCTGCTGTCCGACTACCGGGACCGTATCCAGGCCGTGGTCCTGACGCACGGGCACGAGGACCACCTCGGCGCGGTCGAGCACGTGGCCCGGGTCTGCCGCGTGCCCGTGTATGCCCCGGCGTTCGCGTGCGAACTGCTGCGGCTGAAGGCGGACGAGTTCGGGGCCGTGGCCCGACCGGACCTGCACCCGGTGACCCCCGGCGACCGTGTCTCCGTGGGCCCGATGACCATCGAGTTCCTGCGGGTGACGCACTCGATCCCGGACTGCCACGCCCTCGCGATCCGAACCCCCTTCGGGACCGTCGTGCATTCCGGGGACTTCAAGGTGGACCCGGACCCTCCGGACGGCCGCCCCTTCGACCACAAGGGCTTCGAGCGCCTGGGGGACAAGGGGGTGCGCCTGCTCCTGTCCGACAGCACGAACGCCCTGGCCCCGGGACGTACGCGGCCCGAGCGCGAGGTCATCGCAGGTCTCGCCCCGCTGATCGAGGAGGCCCCGGGCCGCGTGATCGTGTCCCTGTTCGCGTCCAACGTGCACCGGGTCCTGGGCCTCGTCGAGGTCGCGGCGCGCGCCGGGCGGCGGGTGGCGCTGGTCGGCCGCAGCCTCCACGTCTATCTGGAGGCAGCGCGGCGTGCCGGGCAGGTCACGGGCACCGCGAAGGGCGTGGATTTCGTGGACACGCGGGCCCTGGACCTCGTCCCGGACGGCAGGCTCCTGGTCATCTGCACAGGCAGCCAGGCCGAGGCGCGCTCGGCCCTGTACCGGGCCGCGCAGCAGGACCACCCCGACCTGGTCATCCGGCCGGGGGACCTCGTGATCCTGTCGAGCCGCATCATCCCCGGCAACGAGCGCGCGATCCACCGCATGATCAACAACCTGACGCGGCTCGGCGCGCGTGTCCTGCACGAGCGGGTGGCGAGGGTCCACGGGTCAGGGCACGCCTGCCAGGAGGAATTGAAGGACCTGATCCGCCTGGTGCGGCCGCGGTCGTTTATCCCCATTCACGGAGAATATTCTTTCCTGAGAGCACACGCGGACCTGGCACTCCAGGAAGGCGTGCCGGACTGCCGCGTGGTCGAGAACGGGCACCTGGTGGAGGTGACGGCGGACGAGGTCTCGGTCGCGGACCGCCTGCCGCTGACGTTCCACTACGTGGACGGCCCGCTCGTCGGGGACGCCTCGGAACTGCGCCTGGACGAGAGGCGCCGCATCGGGTGGACCGGGGTGCTGGCGGCCCGCGTGGTGATGCGGAGCGCCCGGGTCGGGGCCGGCCGCGGGAGCAAGGGCGGAGGCGGACACTCGAAGAAGCCCTGGCGGGCCCTGGTCGAGGTCCAGGGCGTGGGCGTACCGATCGTGGACCCCGCCCAGTTCGAGACGGCGGCGGCCGAGGTCGTCGAGGAACTCGAGGACCTGCCCGCGGAGGCCACGCGTGCCCAGATGGAGGAAACGGTGTCCGGGACCCTGCGCGCCTTCTTCCGCCGCCGGATGGAGCGCAAGCCGCACGTCATGGTTTTCCTGAACCTGTCGGACTGACATGGCGATCCGGGACGACAACGACCCGCCCGTGCCCCTGCGCGTCCAAATCGAGCCGATGACCCGCAGGGACCTTTCCGAGGTCGTCGCCATCGAGCGTGCCTCGTTTGCCGACCCCTGGGCCCTGGCCGCCTTCGATCGGGAACTCGACAACGAGTTCTCGCGGACCCTGGTCGCCCGTGACGACGAGGGCCGGGTCGTGGGGTACGCGGTCTACTGGGTGGCCGGACCCGAATATCACATCCTCAACATCGCGGTGCGCCAGGACGCGCGGCGCCGCGGGGTCGGGCGCCTCCTGATGAACCGCGTCATCGCGGAGGCCCTGCGCGACAAGGTGGAGTTCATCGCGCTCGAGGTGCGGCCCTCGAACGTGGCGGCGCGCGCCATGTATCGGAAGTACGGCTTCGTGACCGTGGGGACGCGACCCCGCTACTACCACGACGGCGAGGACGCGGAGGTCATGATCCTCCACTTGCGCCCGTGATGCGATACACCCCGATCGTCATCTGCCCTCGCGCCGCGAGGCACCACGGGAAGTCGAGGTCCTGGTCCGGCTGGCGCTTGCGGTCCACGGGGAGGTCCCGCACCGGCACCGTGCGCTCGATCACGGGCTCCAGGCGATACCGCTCGCGCATCCGGCGACACGCCGGGTGGATGCCCGCCTCCCCGCAGAGGCGCATGTAGCACCGTGTCCCGAACAGGAAGAACGCGGGCCGACCGGCCGTGTCCGTGCGGTGGAACCAGTCGGGGCCGACCGCGAGGCCGTCGCGCGCCGGGGGCTCGAACCAGTAGTCCGGGTAGTGGAGGTGCAGGCGCTCCACGGGCTCGTCATCGTAGCCGCGCCGGACCAGGAGGAACGGCTGGCCCGGGGGAATCACGTCGCGGGCATCGCGCAGGAGGCGCTCCTCGTCGTCGGCGTTGGTGGACGCCCACAGGGCGGGGACGGTCAGGGCCGCGGACAGGGCGGTCACGAGCACGCCGGCGGTCGCGCCGCCCACCAGGAGGGCACGATTCCTCGACAGCACGCGGTGTAGTCCCGCGACACCGACCCCGGCCGCGAGCGTGCAGAAGGCCGCGCCCGGGACCTGCACGCGCGGGACCGAGACGTAGGGCAGGTCCACGAGCGAGACCACGATCCACGCGACCGCCGCGGCCAGCAGGGCCCCGGCCACCGCCCGTCGCGGGCCGAGGATCAGGCCCGCCACGGCGAGCCCCGTCACCGCGGCCGGGAAGAGGGACGGCCACAGGAGCACGTCGCGGCGCCAGAGGTCCGGGAGCAGGGACCACAGACCGGCGGGGTCGCGCAGGACCGGGTTGTTGCCCCGGGCGAACTCCACATCCAGAGCGACCGACAACTGGGCCGCGCGGATCGCGAGGACGCTCGCGGCCGCCACCCACGGCGCGAGTCGTGCCACGGTCCTGGACCGCGCCTTCCCCGGAGCGCGCGACGCGAACGGCAGCAGGAGCCCCGCGCACAGCGGGACCAGGACCACGGCCTCCGGGCGCGAGAGCATGGCGAGGACGAGGTGCAGCAGGGCCAGGGACATCGTCGAGGAGCGACCGTCTTCTCGTGCCCGCAACAGCAGGGCGAGACCCGCCAGGACCCAGAGGGTCGTCGGGACGAGGAGGCTCTCGGTGGTCGCGTCCTTCACGAAGAGCGGGGTCAGGGCGAGGAGGGCGATCCCTCCGGCCACTCCCCATCCCCGCAGGCCCAGCCGCGAGAGGAGCGCCCCGCCCACCAGGGGGGTCAGGGAGCCGAGGACCGAGTTCGCGAGCATCATGGCCACGTGGTCCGTTCCGGTCACGCGGAACACGAGGTGATACAAGGCCAGGGCCCCCGGGCCATACTTGGGAATGCCCTCCAACCGCGCGGCCGTTTCCGCGAGGTGGTATCCCATGTAGTACATGACGGGAAGGTGCGGCAGGAGGAGCCTCAGGCCCAGACCACACGCGACCGCGACGAGCCCGACAAGCGCCGCGAGCGGAACGGCTTCCGGCGCCTGTGACGCGAGCCCGACCCGCAGGTCCGAGGCTAGCCGGCGCGCGGTCCAGGGGAGGCAGAGCAGGAACAGGACGACGAGCGCGAGCCCCACCCATGCGCTCGCCCGGTCCACGAGGACCACAGGGGCCGGGACCTCCCCGCCTTCCCCGAGGGCCTTTGGCTTCGGTGGCGCGATCAGGAGCCCCCCGGGGTCGTTTCGGGTGACGGCCGCGACCACGGCGTCCACCAGGGGGCGGACCGCGGGCGCGGGTCTCCCCCCGACCATCGGACCGCGATATTCAATGTTGAATGATCGGCTGCGCGCAAGGGCCGCACGCGCCTCGTCGCGGGGCACGAGCGTCAGTTCAACGAGGTTCTCGCCCGACGGGCGGGCCGGGTCCAGGGTGAAGACGAAGTGGATCGCCTCGTCCTGGCGGGCCGAGACCAGGCGGAAGCCCGCGAGGGTCTCGGGGATGCGCCCCGCCTCGTCGCGCAGCAGCGAGGCCGCGAGGTCGGTCCCTTGCGCCGATGCCGGGCGGGCCGCCGCGAGGACGCCGGTCAGGACGACGAACCGGACCGCGCCGATGACTCGCATGACCCTCGCAACACCTGCTTCGAACGGGTCAGAGGCGAGTCTAGAGCAAGTCGCGAGCGTGTCAACCGCCGTCGCCCCGGATCTGGTACACTCCGCCTCGGGCTTCTCGCATCCGGAGGCGGCCGTGTCCCGCCCGCATGTCCTGGGAATCTGCTGGGTCCTGGTGGTGGCCGCCCTCGCGGGGGGTCCCTCGGAGGCCCGGCCTGTGATCGGCCCCGGACACGAGGCCCTGTTCCTGGAGATGGGGAACCTGGGTCCGGGCGGTCCCCGGCTGGACGGCGTCTCCATCGAGCGGGACGCCGTGACGTGGACGTACGTCGTGGGGGAGCGGTCGGTCCGCGTGCGCCTGGTTCACCCGGACGTGGCCCGCGACGCCCTGGCGACCACTGGGAAGTTCAAAATGATCGCGGTTGGCGGGGAGGTCCCGCCCGACCTCGTCCGGGACCTGGCCGCGCGCATCCGGTCGCTCGAGGCACGCTTCGAGTGGGCCGTGGAGTCCGCGGAGCATCCGGCCCCTGCCGGGAACAGGGTCCCTTTCGCCCCCGCCCTGCCGGAGGATGCGACCCCCTTTGAGTTGCTACGAACCCCGACCCCGGCCCTGCCGGAACACGCCGCCTCGATGGAGCGCGAGGCTCGCGACCTCCTGTCGAAGGGCAGGAAGAAGGCCGCGGCCCGCAAGGCCCTGTCCCTCGTCCGGTCCCACCCGGGTTCGGTGGCCGTGCGGCGGGTCGCGGCTTCGATCCTGCGGTCGGCGGGTGATGGGAAGCGTGCGGTCGAGGTGCTGCGCGACATCCTGGCGCTGCCGGGTGGCTCCACCCCGGAGGTTCGGATCGAGGTCGCAGCATCGCGGATCGCAGCCGGACGCCTCGATGAAGCAACGGCGCTCCTGGCGCAGGACTCCCGCGCACCGGCCGTCTGCCGACTCGTCGAGGTCCTGACCCTCCTCGCCCGGGAGGGCCGGCTCGACCTGGCCAGCGCCCATGCGCCTCCGATGGCCCACGACAGCCCCCGCTGCCTCGCGGTGTTCCACCTGAAACTCGCCCACGCTTCCGGCGACGACGACCGCGTGGACGCGGCGGCGGCAACGGGTCTGCGAGCCTCCGCGGACGACGAGTCCCTCCTGTATCTGTGGGGGTATCACTTCTATGCGAAGCGAGCCATGGACCGGGCCATCCCGCCGTGGGACCGGCTCCTCGCGAGAAACCCGCACTTCCCGGCCGTCCTGGGCCAGGCCGGGACCGCGTACCTCGTGGCAGGGCACCTGGACCGCGCGGGGATTGACCGGATGCTCGAGCGCCTGGCCAGGAACCCCGGCGACCTCGTGGCCTCGTTCCTGGCGGGCCTGGGTCTGTACTACCTGAAGGACTACGGGCGCGTGGTCCCGCTGCTGGAGCCGGTGGTCCGGGCCGTGCCCGACGAGTCACGGGCGCGCCTGTACCTGGCGATGGCCCACTACTTCCTCGGCCATCAGGAGACCGCGGAGCGGATGTTCGAGGAGATGGAGCCCTACGCGTACCACGACCCGGACATCTATTACTGCCGTTCCCTGATCTACCGGAAGCGCGACCTCCCCCGGGCGATCCGCGAGATGGAGCGCTTCCTCCAGGTCTTCGTCGGCGAGGGGCGCCTGAGTTTCGGCCCGGAGAAGGTCCAGAAGGCCCGGTCGGACCTGGAGCGGATGAGGCGCGGCGAGGTCCCGGAACTGAACCTGCCCGGGGATCCCCTCGTGCCCGCGAAATAGGGAGGGCTCGATGATGCGTCTTGCGGTGACCGCCGCCATGGCAGGGGGGTTGCTCGTCGTCGCCGGCGCGGCCCACGCGGACAAGGGGCCACCTGGAATCCCCGCGTATGCGATCCCCGAGGCCATGGGCCCGCGGATCGTGGACATGGCAAAGGTGGACGGGGAGCCCGGCACGGAAGGCCTGACGCTCCAGGGCGCGTCGATCCAGGTCGTGTCCGCGATCCTGACGTATCGCGACGGGAGCGGACGCGAGGTCCGCCTGGAACTGGCCCGCCCCGACGCGCAGGGGCAGGTGGTCGCGCGGACCCGGCGCTTCGCGATCATCGCCCCCGGGGGCTCGCCGGTCCCGCCAGGACTGCTCGCGGCCCTGAAACGCCGGGTCGAGGCGCGCGAGGACGGCTTCGAGTGGGCTCGCACCGTCCGTGCGGCCACGGTGCCGGCCGACCCGTTGAACCGGCCGCGATACGCCTTGACGGACCGCGGGGCGCAAGAGGCGTGGCTCCGCGGGGTCGGCTGCCTGGAGACGGGGGACCGAAAGGGGGCCGAGCGGGAGGCGCGCGCTCTCCTCGAGAAGCACGCAGGCGACCCCGAGGCAGCACGGGCCGCGGCGTCGCTCCTGCGACGCGCAGGGCGAGCGGCTCAGGCGGCCCGGGCCCTAGAGCCCTTGTCGTCCGACGCGGGAGGGGATGCCTCACGCCTCGGGGCGAGGACCGAGTGGGTCGCGTCCCTGGAACTCGCGGGGGACCCCCGCTCTGCGAAGGCGGCGTCCGACCTGGCCCGCGACTTCCCGCGACTGTTTCCCACGGCCGCCTGCGCGCGGTACCAGGCCCTGGACGTCCTGCTGCAAGAGGGGCTTGCGCGGGAGGCGGACCGCCGGGGAGGACCGGAGGACCCGACGCCGGACGCCCCGGTGTGCGCGCACTGGTTTCGCGTCAAGGCTGCGATGGCCCTCGAGGACGACCACGAGGTGGACCGCCGCGCCGGCCTCGCGCTCCGGGCCTTCCCGGACGACCCTGACATCCGGTTCCTGTGGGGCACCTACTATTATCGGAAGGGGGCGCACCCGGAAACTCTGAGCCGGGCCATCGCCGCGTGGGACCCGCTCGTGCGGCGCGACCCCCGCTACCCCACGCTCCTGGGCCAGTACGGGACCGCGGTCCTCGTGTCGGGACGCCTGGACCGCGAGGCCGCGGACCGCACGGTCGCCGAGGCCCGGAAGGACCCCAGCGACGTGGTGACGGCTTACCTGGCAGGCCTGGGTCTCTACTACCAAAAACGGTATTCAGAGGTCATCCCGTTTCTGGAAAAGGCCGTGCAGGCCGTCCCGGACGAGCCGCGCGCCCGCATGTACCTGGCCATGGCCCACTTCTTCGCGGGAGACCGCGACACCGCGGGGCGGATGCTCGAGGCCCTGGAGCCCTACGCATACCAGGAACCCGACATCAACTACTGCCGGTCGCTGTTCTACCGCGGCCACGACCTGCCCCGGGCGATCCGCGAGATGGAACGTTTCCTGGAGGTCTTCGAGGGCGAGAAGCGACTGCGCTTCGGGGAACAGAAGGTGCAGAAGGCAAAGGACGACCTCGAGCGCATGAGGCGCGGCGAGGTTCCCCCGGTCGAACTTCCGACGCCGGACGTCCCGACCCCGGGACGAGCGGGGAGCACCCTCCCCTGATCCCCTACCCGATTCACCCGTGGGCGTGGGCGTGGGCGTAGGCGTGGGCGAAACTTGAGCCCTTGATTTTCGGGGTCCGATCCCCCATGATTGCATTGAACCGAGCCATCGGTTCCCGTTCATTGACAACTGGGGGCGATCCGGTTTCGACGGGGACGAAGAAGGCCGGACTGCGTGTCCGGGGCCCGGACCCGGTCAGCAAACGGGAAAGAACACAGTAGCCGACAACGACTACGCCCTGGCCGCTTGACGGCCACGTCCCCCGGGGGGGCGCCCGTAAGCCCCGGGGGGCGCAATCTGCTCGGGCTTGGGCGACTGGCGGGTCCGTCCGCGCCCGCCGGCGCGACAAGTCGCGGACAGGTCCCGCGGGAGGGTGCCCGTGCCCGCCCGCGATGACCCGCAAATCACGGTGCTACGCACGTAGCATGTCCGCGCCGGAGCGTTCTCGGACGGGGGTTCGACTCCCCCCGCCTCCACCTCTCCTTGGCACTGCATTGTCACCGCTGGTATCATCATTGCATGTCCGCCCCCCAGGACAGGGTGCAAGGGATCATCGAGGCCGCGGCGGACCGCGGTCGCCCCCCCCTCCTCATGGGCATCCTGAACGTCACTCCGGACTCGTTCTACGACGGGGGGCGGTACGCGGACCCGGACGCGGCCGTGGCCCGCGGACTGGAGTTGGCCGCCGGGGGCGCGGACATCGTGGACGTGGGGGGGGAATCCACGAGGCCCTGCTCGAAGCCGGTCCCGGAACCGGTCGAGATGGAGCGGGTCCTGCCCGTGGTCCGCGCCCTGGCCGACCGGGTCCCGGTCTCGATTGACACGCGGCGCGCGCGCGTGGCCGGGGCCGCGCTGGACGCAGGCGCGGTCATGGTGAACGACGTGTCCGGGTTCACCGCGGACCCGGACATGCCCACCCTGCTCGGCCAGCGCAAGCCGCTGGCCGTGGCCATGCACATGCGCGGGACCCCCGAGGACATGATGGCCCACGCCCGCTACGGAGACCTCCTGGCCGAGGTGGCGGACGAACTGCGCGCCCGCATGGAGGCCGTCCTCGCCGCGGGCCTCCCCGAGGCGCACCTCTTCCTGGACCCGGGGATCGGGTTCGCGAAGACGTGGCGCCAGAACCTCGTCCTGCTGAACCACCTCGAGGCCCTGGCTGCCCTGGGCCGCCCCCTGGTGGTCGGGGTCTCCCGCAAGTCCTTCATCGGACAGGTCCTGGGCCTCCAGAACCCGAGCCATCGCCTGTTCGGGACCGCGGGGGCCGTGGCCCTGGCCACGGCGCGCGGGGCACGCGTCCTGCGGGTCCACGATGTGGCCGAGATGCGCGATGTCGTGCACGTCGCCCATGCAATCGCCACAGCCCGGGCCGAAGGGGGGGCCGCATGAGCCTCTTCCAGGACCTTCTCGCGTCCGTCCCGGGACTGGACATCCTGTCGTCCGTCCTGGACATCGCCCTGGTCTTCTTTCTCGTGTATCGCATGATGCTCCTGATCCGCGGGACCCGGGCGATCCAGATGCTCATCGGCATCCTCATCGTGTTGGCCCTGTTTGCAGTATCACAAGAAAACATCTTGAATCTCACGACACTGAATTGGGTCCTGGACAAGTTCGTCAGTTCCTTCATCGTGATCCTGATCGTGCTCTTCCAGCCCGACATCCGGCGCGCCCTGTCCGAGATCGGCAAGAACCCCCTCTTCTTCGGCGGGGGGAGGAAGCGCGGTCCCACGATGTACGACGAGGTCATCCGGGCGGTAACGCGCCTTGCCCAGAAGCATATCGGGGCCCTGATCGTCCTGGAACGGGAGGCGGACCTCACGCCCTTCACCGAGGAGGCGATCGAGGTGGATGCCCGGGTGACCGCAGGCACGCTGTTTGCGGCGTTCCTGCCGTCATTCGAGAACCCGCTCCACGACGGGGCGGTCATCATCCGGCAGGGCCGGATCAGCCATGCGGGCTGCTTCTTGCCCCTGACCGAGAACCCGAAGGTGGACAAGGCCCTGGGCACGCGACACCGCGCAGCCATCGGCCTGACCGAGTCCACGGACGCGGTGGTCATCGTGGTCTCCGAGGAGACGGGGACTGTCTCGCTCGCGTTTCAGGGGGAGTTGCGGCGCGGCCTGGACGCCGTGTCGCTGCGGGAGCGCTTGATGGAACTCTTCGGTCCCCGGCGGCCTGCGGCGGAGCCGGGCGCCGACGTGGGGAGGTAGGATGGCCCCGGACGGAACGCAAGACCGGACCGCCGCTCAGTACCGGGTGACGCGCACCCTGTACCGCCGCCGCTCTTTCTGGTACCGGCTCTTCCGCGAGAACCTGGGGCTGAAGGCGACCTCCATCCTGATCTCGCTGTTCCTGTTCTGGGTGGTGCGCGAGGACAAGGGGCAGGAGGTGGACATCGAGGTCCCCGTCGTCCTGTCGAACCTCTCGGAGGACGAGGTCTTCGTCGGCGAGATGCCCAAGGTGCTGCGCGTGCGCGTGCGCGACCGCTGGTCCCGCCTCGCCCGCGCGCTGGAGCGCAAGGCGAACCCGTACCTGGTGGACCTGCGCGGCTTCTCGGACCAGACCGTCTATGTGTTCGACGCCGAGCGGATCCGTCAACTCCTCGGCGTGACCGGCCTGTCGATCCGGTCGGTCTATCCGTCGGATTTCGTGGTGCGCACGGAGCCCAAGGTCGAGCGAACGGTCCCGGTCCGGTCCAACTTCGTCGGCGAACCCCTGGAGGGCTACGAGGTCGCGACGAACCGGGTGCGCGTGGAGCCCGACAAGGTCCGGGTCTGGGGGGCCAAGACTTCCGTGCGCCAGGTCAACGAACTGTTCACCTACCCCGTGAACCTGGGCACGCTCGACAAGGACGTGCGCCTGGAGGTGAAGATCCAGAAGCCGGCGTTTCCGTTCATCTTCCTGGACGAGGACCAGGTGGCCCTGCACATCCCGGTCCAGGCGCTCCAGGGGCGCCTGAACCTCGACGACGTCTCCGTGTCGGTCCAGGGATGCCCGCAGGGGTTCCTCTGCCGGGTCGAACCCGCCTCGGTGCGCGTGTCACTGCTCGGCCCACAACCGGTGCTGTGGAAGGTGAAGCGCGGCCAGGCCCCGGTCGAGGTCGCAGTCGAGGTCGCGGACGAGGACGCGACAGTGGGCAAGCACGCCTCGATGGGACTGGACTGTCGGCGCCCTGCGGACCTCGAGTGCCGGCTCTCGACGCACCGGGTCACCCTCTGGGTCTCGCGCGCCGAGGAGGAAGAGCGGCCGGACGCCAGGCCCGGAGACATCGGGACGCGCCCGTGAGGCCAGGGATGCTCGGCAAGGCTGGTTAGCAACATGAACGAACGCCTGTTCGGGACGGACGGGGTGCGAGGTACCGCGAACATCCCTCCCATGACCCCGGAGACGGCCCTGGCCTTGGGCCGGGCCGTGGCCACCCTTTTCGGGGTAGGCGATGGTGCGCCGGCCCGCAAGGGTCGTACGCGCATCCTCATCGGGAAGGACACGCGCATCTCGGGGTACCTGTTCGAGACGGCGCTGGCCTCCGGGGTCTGCTCCATGGGCGCCGACGTGCTCCTGGTCGGACCCCTCCCGACACCGGGGATAGCCTACCTGACGGTCAGCATGAGGGCTGACGCCGGGGCCGTGATCTCGGCCTCGCACAACCCCTTCGAGGACAACGGGATCAAGTTCTTCGGGCGCGACGGGTTCAAGCTACCCGACGCGATGGAGGACCGCATCGAGGCCCTCGTGCGCGACCCGGGCCTCCTGCCGCGCCCGGCGACGGGCCAGGCCATCGGCAAGGCATGGCGCATCGAGGACGCGGCCGGGCGGTACTGCGTGGCCCTGAAGTCCCAGATACCGCGGGACCTGCGCCTGGACGGCCTGCGCATCGTGATCGATTGCGCGAACGGGGCCGCATACCGCGTGGCCCCGATGGTCTTCCGGGAACTCGGGGCCACGGTCATCGAGATTTACTGCGCACCGGACGGCTCGAACATCAACGACGGGTGTGGCGCGCTGTACCCGGCGACCATGGGGCGCGTCGTCGTCGAGGAGGGGGCGGACCTCGGGCTCGCCCTGGACGGGGACGCAGATCGGGCAATCCTGTGCGACGCCCGCGGGCAGGTCGTGGACGGCGATGGGGTCCTGGCGATCTGCGCGACGTGGATGCACGAGCGCGGCCTCCTGCGGGGCGGCGGCGTGGTGGGCACCCTGATGAGCAACCTAGGGCTCGAGCGGGCCCTCGAACGACTGGGGCTCCACCTGGTCCGCACGGATGTTGGAGACCGCCACGTGGTGGAGACCATGCTCCGGGACGGGTACAACCTCGGAGGCGAGCAGTCCGGGCACCTCGTGTTCCTGGACCACTCGACCACGGGGGACGGCATCTTGACGTGCCTCAAGGTCCTTGAGGTGATGCTGCGGACGGGGCGGCCGCTCGCGGACCTCGCCTCGGTGTTCCAGCGCTGCCCGCAGGTCCTGATGAGCGCGAGGGTCCTGTCCAGGCCCCCGATCGAGTCCCTGCCTCGGGTCCAGGCCGCGATACGGCACGCCGAGGCCGTCCTGGAACGGCAGGGCCGGATCAACGTGCGCTACTCGGGGACCTCCGCGGCCATTCGGGTGATGATCGAGGGGGACGACGAGGCCCGCATCCGCGCCCTGGCCGAGGACGTGCTGGCCGCGGCCGCGGAGGACGGGATCCTGGCCTGAACCCCTGTTGGAAGGTCCCGCGTCGTGGGCGTGGGCGTATGCATGGGCGAATTTCCGATCCACTTCCGAATCGTGTCACCATCTACGGAGTCCATGAGATGAACCGCATCCGACTGGGCGTCAACGTGGACCACGTCGCCTCGATCCGGCAATCCCGGGGCACGCCGTATCCCGACCCGGTCCATGCGGCGTTCCTCGCGGAACAGGCCGGAGCGGACCAGATCACGGTCCACCTGCGCGAGGACCGCCGCCACATCCAGGATCGGGACCTGGAAATCCTGCGTCGCACGGTCGCGACCGAACTCAACCTCGAGATGGCGGCCGCGGACGAGGTCCTCGAGGTCGCATGCCGCGTCCGGCCCGACATGGCCACGTTCGTCCCGGAGCGCCGCCAGGAACGCACCACCGAACACGGGCTCGCAGTCTCGGGCGACGAGGCAAGACTCGGGCCGTATATCCGGCGCCTGCGCGACGCAGGGATCCGCGTCAGCCTCTTCGTGAACCCCGACGTCGCGGCGGTCCGCGCGGCTGCGGCCCTCGGCGTCGAGCAGGTCGAGTTGCACACAGGCTTCTACGCCGAGGCGCGAGGCGCCCGCCGCGCGGCGGAACTGGAGCGCATCCGGACTGCAGCCTCCGAGGCAGCGCGGGTCGGCCTGTGCGTGGCCGCCGGCCACGGGCTCGACTACTCCAACGTCCGCGACATCTGCCTGATTCCTGAGGTCGTCGAACTGAACATCGGCCATTCGATCATCTCACGCGCTGTCTTCTGTGGAATTGAGGAGGCAGTGCGCGAGATGATTGCGAGGATCGTGGAGGCAGTGGCGGAGAGGGACTAGCCACCCACGCGAATCGGGAGTGGTTCGGAACATACCCGAGCAGCGCTCGCGTCCCCAGGGGACCCAGGAAGGCTGCGAGTGGCGATCCTGGAATGCGTTCGCTACAGATTCCTGGGGCCGGACCCTGGGTAGCCAGGCGCGAAGTAGCCGTGCGCCTCGCTCGGGGCCGCGGCCTCGGTCACGCGGGCCGCGCCGGGCCGCGTTCGCAGGTAGGCCGGCATGGGGTCCAGTTCGCTCGGCCCCTCGTCGAACGCGGGATGGAGCCCGGCCTCGTTGAGCAGTTGCCGGGGGAGGCTGCGCTGGGTTCGGACCCGATCCAGGCCGGCCTGGTCCGACAGGATCGGGCGGGCGGCGTAGTTCGGGATGCCGCGCCTGTCCCTGGGCATCACCCGCGTCACCGCCTCGTCCACCTCGACGAGGGTCGAGGCGTCCACGTCGGTGGCTTCCACCAGATGGGAGATGATAACCGTGACTTTCATCCTCCCTTCCATGCGCGGGTCCTCGTCCCATCCGTACAAGAGCCGCGCATCGCGGGACAGGTGCTCCCAGAGCCGGCCCATCACGATGTCCACCTCGTCGTCGGTTCCATCCGGGCCCTGCACGACCTGGATAAGCGCGGACCGGGCGCCGTCAATGTCGGTCCCCGCCAGCAGAGGATTCTGGAGGGCCAGGCCGATCGCGTCCTCGGCCCGGTTCTCGCCCTCCCCCACGCCGATTCCGATCAAGAAGCGGCCACAGCCCCGGAGCACGGCCCGCAGGTCCTCGAGGTCCCGGTTGATGTAGGCTCGATGCACGATCAACTCCACGAGCCCGGTCAGCGTCTCGCCCAGGAATTGGTCCAGCGACTCCAGGAGTTTCCGGCTCCGCAGGCCAGGCGGCCCGAGTTTCTTCAGGTTGTCGTTGTAGATCTCCGCGTAGGCATCCACGTGCTGCTTCAGCACGTCCAGCCACTTCTGGGCGTCGCGCATCTTGGCGTCACCCTCGCGCGAAAACGGCATCGTCACCACGGCGACGGTCAGGATCCCGAGCGACTTCGCGACCTCGGCCACGACGGTGGCCGCCCCGGTGCCCGTCCCCCCGCCGAAGACCGCGGTCACGACGACCATGTCCGCGCCTCGCAGGAGGTTTTCGATGGCCTCGCGATCCTGGAGGGCCGCCTCCCTGCCCCGGTCAGGGTCACCGCCGGCCCCCCGTCCGCGCGTCGAACCCACGAGTTCCAGCGTGGTCTCGGCCAGGCACCCCTGGAGGTGCTGGATGTCCGTGTTCATCGCGATGAACTCCACGCCGCGGACCCCGGCCGCGATCATCGTGTTGATCGCGTTGACCCCGCCTCCTCCGACCCCGACCACCTTGATGATGGCCCCCGTTTCCCGGATCTCGTCCACTACTGGTTCGATCATGGCCCGTCCCTCCTTTCCTCCATAAATTTCTCTGGTCGAGAAGGGGAAGGGGCTACCGCCCCTTCCCCCGGCTCGTCGCGCCTTCCCGCGCGCCTTTGCCACCCCTTACCCCCGCCCCATCTATCGGACGTGCCGCCGGCACGTCCTCCCCCGCGCTTCGCGCTGGGAGATGGGACCCCG
>FWPU01004123.1_pt1 | contig 28437 bp, 21 predicted proteins | sample 2228361 | NCBI WGS metagenome assembly FWPU01 (sample SAMEA103939777, study PRJEB20133) | metagenome
CGCCCTTATCCCGATAATAGCCGTGCGGCGCCCAATTCCCGCGGCCGTAGAACGCCCCCAGCGGCGTCTCCCGCGGCGGCAGGTCCGCGAAATAATGCTCGCGATCGGTAATCGGCGTCGCGGCGGTCGTCGCTCGGACGCAGTCCACTCCATGCGACCAGAACAGCCGGCCCGAAGGATCCACCAGCCACCAACGTCCTTCGTGCTTCTTGGGGTAAAAATGGCCGGTAGCCTCCCATTGCGGCCCGGCTTCCCAGCCGCCGAACGGAGTCCAGGCCTGCGGACCGGGATGGGCCGCCAAGTCGGCCGCCTCCTCCTCGATCCGCCGTCGCAATTCGCCCTCGTCGTGAACCTTGCCCGGCCAATCGCCGTGGACGTATTGGCCGAAGGCGTCGATCATGGGGAAGAGCCGGGACGTATCGCCGTCCCACCAGGCCGGGCGCGAAAAGTTTCCCACCGCCGCCACGCGACCGATTTCCAGGGTTTGACCGGCCTTGGGGTTGCGGATACTGAGAAAAACCTCTTTGACCCGCGATGCGTCCATGCCGCGTTCCGGATCGAGCAACTCGGGAAAGCCGCGCATACCGAAGAAGACATCCTTCAAGGCCTCGGGCAGGATGCGGCGGAGCGTGACGCGCAGCGACACGGATTCTCCCGGTTCCAGCTCGAAGTCGCGCGTAACGGCTCGGTTGTTATTGGCCGGCGAGCGAGCGCCCAGTTGCACCCGCAGGCGTCCTTCGCCGGGATTCCGCAGCTCCGCCTCCACAAAGCGGTACGCGAACAGATCCAGGTACGGCTCTTGCACAATGAGGCGGAGACGGGCCTGCGCCCCGTCGGCCGACACCGTAAGCCGCAACCTTTTGCCCGCGGAAGTATCGACGGAGTCCAACGTCGCGTTGTCCGTCGTCGGCCGGCCGGCCGACGACGTCTCCATCGTCGCGGGGTCGAACAACACACGGGGAAGCTCGTCGGCAACGGCTGGCAGGCTGATCGTCAGCGGAACGCACAAAGCAATCAGCGAGAGGGAAGCTCGCATCGCGGAATTCCTCATGAGGGCACTTCGGGGTAAGGGTTGATCGCGGCTGGAACTCTTCTTGCCGCCGCGGCCGCTTGCCATTATCCAGCCTCCTCACAACAGAACGGCCCACGCCGGAAGGCGCCGCCACGATGCGCCGCGCATCCGTAGCCCTCCCCGGCAAGGCGTCGGTTCTCTCGCCCGGCCGCGTCCTGCGCTCACGGCGTGTTATTCATTTGCCCCAGCGCCGGGCGACGTTCTCCTTCATGAAACGCAGGCCGTCGCTCGCCAGTTGCCGTTCGCTCCGGTACATGCGTCGCCAAATCTTCGTGGCCGGGATCAGCTTGTCGAGCGCTAATCCGAAGGCCTCGATGACCATCGTATTGTCGTAACCGATCTCGTGGAGGGTGTCGAAGACGGCGTCCCAGCGGACGTTGCCGCTCCCCGGCGTGCTGCGATCGTTCTCCGAGATGTGTACGTGGACCAAATGATCCTTGAGGGAGCGAATCGCTTCCGGGATGCTCTTCTCCTCGATGTGCGAATGGAAGGTATCGAACATCATCTTGCAGCGGGGGTGATTCACATCGCGACAAAAGCGGGCGCCGTCCGCCGCCGTGTTGAGGAAGTAGCACTCGAAGCGATTGAGATATTCGACACCCAACGTAACACCGACCTTTTCGGCGTGCTCGGCCACCTCGCGCATGGCGTCCACACCCCACTTCCATTCATCCTCCGTCGGGCCGCGGCCCGAGAAGAGGCCCAACGCGGAATGGAACGGTCCGGCCATGATTTCCGCTCCCAGCAGGGCGCAGCAATCCAGGTTGCGCTTGTTGGCCTCGATCCCCTTGCGGCGAACGGTCGGGTCGGGGCTGATGGGGTTTTCCTCCGGTCCGCGGATGGCGGTGGCGGTTCGGCCCAGCCCCAACTCATCCATCCTCTTCGCCCATTTTCGATAGTTGGCGTCATTGTCCAAATCGAAGACCGGCAGCTCCACGATATCGAAGCCGATCTCCTTCACTTCATCCAACAAGGGGAGGCAGGCGTCGTTGAGGGTATCGGTCCACATCAGCAAGTTCATTCCAAATCGCATGATCGTGCTCCTCTCATCGCGTGTCGGAAATGGGAACCCCGACTCTTTCCGCCCGGGAAAACCCGTCGGGCGGGCCGATCAACCGGGAAACCCCGGATCGTTCGGGGAATCGCGCTCGGCCCGGTCGCCGCTCGATTCCGCCGCAGTCGCGGCTTCACGCAGGCAAGGCGCCAACAGCTCCTCTTGCCGCCCGGCTATCATGGCCCGCAACTGCGGCAAACGGTCGCACAATTCTCCGGGTAAGGGCGGCAAGTGCAGCCGCCGCATCACCTGACCCAATCGCACCCATAGTTTGTCATCTTCCAGGTAGTCGAACAAGATGCGCTCCCGGCAAAACAGGCGAACGAAGGGGGCGAAGCCGGGGATCGGCTGCTCGGTCATCCGCGACACGATCGACGCGATCGCCTCCGCAGAAACACCCTCCAGGACCCGGTAATAGGCGTCCAATTCCGCGGGAAGGCGGGCCGCCAAAGCGGCATCCAGCAAGACCTCGACCAAGAGATGCGAGAGGAAGACGGGCGGGATGCGGCCGTCAACCATGGTCGGCCGAATCACTCCCAGCACCTGCGTCAGGGCTTCCGAAAAGGCCGGCGTGCCGTGGAAAAGCCGGTCGTCCGTCAAGTGCTGAAGGATGCCGGCGGCCACCCGGCGGGTGAGGCCGTCGCCGTACTCCAGGTACGGAGCCACGACCCGCGGCCGCATCCGCGCGCGGCGGTTGACCACCGACAGCCAGTCCGGCACGGCGGTCCCCGCGACGAAGTACGGGTCGTGCAAGTACTGGTAGGCATGGGCGAAGTAGTTCATACGGCAATCATACCCGAAATCCTCGGCCGACACTCGATCCTTCACCACCGGCTCACGCCGGCGGCTTCCTCCGGCGGACGCGACGGAGCGCGTCCCTCTAGAAAATCGCGCGCAAGGCCTGGAGCCACAGGCGTAAGTTGGTGGTGTGCACCGCCGTTGGTGCGTGCTGACGCTGAATCGTGGGCAGCGCCGGAGACACCTCCAGCTCACGCTGGAGGCTCATAAGAATTCGCAATCGAATACCGAATCGCAATCGAATACCGAATACGTACCCCGCCCTGGAAGACCGCGCGTTGGTGTGGTCGCCATTTTGGAGGGCCACGCTCGGGGTTCCTTTGTTTTTGCCCCAGTCTTGGGGATATACTAACATTAGGGAATAACCGGCGAGCGCGATTGTCCGCGAAAGTCCGGAGCGCCTCGGGGCGTGCCAGTCAGGAGTTTTGCCCGTGCGCCGTCTCACGTTGACACTGCCAGCCCTTGTGTCGGCTTTGACCGCCGTCGCGGGCGGCGTTGCGTGGGGCGATATCGTCGTGCTGAAGACGGGCGGCCGCATCGTCGGCGAACCGGTGGCCGACGCTCAAGCCGGGCCCGACACCGTTACCCTGAAGACCCTCCCCGGCGTGATCGTGGCCGTCCCCCAGTCCGAGATTCAGGAACACATCCGGCAAAGACCCGCCGAGTTGGAGTACGAAAAAATTCGCACCCAATATCCCGATACCGTGGAAGGTCAATGGGAGCTGGCGGAGTGGTGCCGGCAACACAACCTGCTCCAGCAACGGGAGACGCACCTCCGCCGCCTTCTGGAGCTGGATCCGGACAACGTTCGGGTCCGCGCGATCTTGGGTTACACCAAGGTCAACGGCGTGTGGAAGACGCGAGACGAGATGATGCGGGAGCAGGGCTACGTGCTGTATAAAGGCCGTTGGATGCTGCCGCAAGAAGTGCAAATCTTGGAGGAGAAGGAGCAGCGGCAGGCCTCCGAGCGCGATTGGACCCAGCGGATTCGCCGGCTGGTAATGCGGCTGGACGTGGAACCCGGGGCGGCCGAGCAACTGCAAAACATCCGCGAACCGGCGGCCGTCAAACCGCTGCTCAAGGTGCTCAGCGAAGAGCGGCGCGATCCCGTCCGCCTGCTCTTGGTGCAGGTTCTTGCCCGTATCGACAGCCCCGAAGCGAAGCGGGCATTGGCGGTGTTGGCCGTCGAGGACCCGGTGGAGGAAATCCGCCTCGCCTGTCTCAAGTCGTTGGCCGAGTCGACATTCTCCGAGAGCGTGCCTTACTTCATCGGTCGCTTGCGGGATAACAACAATGTAATCGTGAATCGGGCGGCGGCGGCACTCAAGGCGATGGGCGACAAGACCGCCATCCCGGCCCTCATCGACGCCTTGGTCACGACGCATCGCATCGTGCTGCCTCCCGCTCAAAGCGGCTCCATCGGGGCTTCGTTCAGCCGCAGCTCGGACGGCCGATCCGCGACGGGCTTGTCTTCCGGGGGCAACCAACCCCGCGTCATTCGGCGACAAATCCCCAATCGCGACGTCTTGGAGGCCCTGGCGGAATTGAGTGGGCAGAACTTCGGCTACGAGCCGGAGGTGTGGAAGCGGTGGTACGCCCAAGAGCGCCACCGCGCCGCCCTGGAAAGCACCCGCTCGCAGTGACCTCCCGCCGCGAGATGGGCCGGCCTCGCATCCACCCGGCATCCATCCACCGGGGGCGGACGTGCGAAGCTCGACCCGGCCTTGGCGCACGTTGGCAGCTCGCACCGAGAATTTGCCGGAGCTACCGCGTCTTGTGAGCGCGCGGCCCAGCCGCCGGAGCAAGCCCGCGGTGAAACCGATCCAAGCGGTCAACCACCCCTGCACCGTTCCCTCGACCGGCGTAGAATGAATCATTCCGCGGGGGTGCGGCTTCGCGATCGAATCCGCCGGCGTGGTGTGCTGCGCCGCGACGGCTCCCAGGCGTCTCAACGTTTCGTTAAAAGGTCGTTTGCGTTATGCGAAGTTGCGGCGTGCTGTTGCATCCCACATCGCTGCCTTCCCCTTACGGGATCGGCGACCTGGGCCGATCCGCGTATCGGTTCGTGGATTGGCTGGTCGAGGCCGGGCAAGAGTACTGGCAAATCCTGCCCTTGGGACCGGTCGACGAGAACGGCTCGCCGTACAAATCGGCCTCGGCGTTTGCGGGAAACGAGTTGCTGATTTCCCCCGACCTTTTGGTGGAGTGGGGATTGCTGACGCGGGGCGACGTGGAAGAGTTGTGTCCGCCCGACTTTCCCGAGAGCAGCCCCGTCGATTTTCCCGCCGTGCGGCGCCGCAAGACGGCGCTCTTGGACCGCGCGTTCTCGGTCTTCACGGAGCGGCGCGATCCGGGCCTGCATGAGGACTTCGTCGCTTTTTGCAGCTCCCATGCCCGCTGGTTGTACTCCTACGCCTGGTACTGCGCCCTGAGCGAGCTGCACGACGGCCTGCCGTGGAATCGCTGGGATCGCAAGTACGCGCCGCCGGGGGACGCCGCAATCGTGTCGTACGACGCCTGTTTGGGCCGGCTTCCGCCCGAAATTCGCCCGGCGTTCGAAAAGCACGGGTTTCGACAGTATCTCTTTTTCCGCCAATGGGACGAACTGCACCGCTACGCCCGCGGCCGAGGCGTCTCCATCTTCGGTGACATCCCCATCTACGTGGCCTACGACAGCGCCGACGTTTGGGCGCATCCCCGGTATTTTTTGCTCGATGAAGCAGGCTCGCCGCTGGAGGTCGCCGGAGTCCCGCCCGACTATTTCAACGCCACCGGCCAACTATGGGGCAATCCGGTCTATCGCTGGGACGCCTTGCGAGAAGACGGTTACCGATGGTGGATCGACCGCTTGCGGGCGGTGTTCGAGCTGGTCGATCTGGCCCGGATCGATCACTTCCGCGGTCTGGAAGCCTTTTGGTCGGTCCCTGCGTGGCATACGACGGCCGAGCACGGACGATGGGTTCCCGGCCCAGGCGAAGAGCTGTTCCGGCGATTATTGGACACCTGGAGCGGTCCGTGGAACCTCCGCGCCGACGGCCGCAAGAGCCTCCCCATTGTAGCGGAAGATCTGGGACACATCACGCCGCCGGTGATCGCGCTCCGCAAGCAATTCGGATTGCCGGGCATGGCGGTCCTGCAATTCGCCTTCGGCACTTCCCAGGTGGACGCCTTCTTGCCCGACCGCGTCGATCCCGACACCGTGATGTACAGCGGAACGCACGACAACGACACGAGCCGAGGCTGGTTTCTCCGCGAGGTCATGCCGCGCCGAGACCTCGTGGAGCGACTGTCGCGTTACTGCCGACCGTCGCCGGAAACCATCCACTGGAACATGATCGAGCTGGCGTTCCGCTCCCGCTCCGAAATCGCCGTGGTGCCGTTGCAGGATGTGTTGGGGCTGGATTCGGACGCCCGCATGAATACCCCCGGCACTCCCCACAACAATTGGCGTTGGCGTTGCGACGATGCCCAACTGACGGACGCCTTGGCCGAGCGCTTGCGCCGCGTGTCGGCGGAGGCGGTGATGGTGTGAAGCGGTACGGCCCGGCCGCCGCGGATCGAGTGTCCGGCCTAGCTTCCCAGCGCTCGGGCGACGGTCTCGGCGTTCACGGGCGAGATGATGCCGCCCTCGAAGATGATGCCGCGAATCAGGGCGGCGGGCGTCACGTCGAAGGCCGGGTTATAGACCTCGATGCCGTCGGGCGCCGTTTGCCGGCCGAAACCGTGCGTCACCTCGGCGGGGTCCCGTTGTTCAATGGGAATCCCGCTGCCGTCGGCAAGCGTCAGGTCGAAGGTCGTGCGAGGCGCCGCGACGTAGAACGGCACGCCGTGGTGCGCCGCCAAGACGGCCACGCCGTAGGTGCCGATCTTGTTGGCCGTGTCTCCGTTGGCCGCGATGCGGTCCGCACCCACGATGACCGCCTGCACGCGGCCTTCGCGGAGGATCTGGGCCGCCATGTTGTCGCACAGCAAGGTCACCGGAACGCCGTTGGCCTGCAATTCCCAGGCGGTCAGTCGGGCGCCCTGCAACAGCGGGCGGGTCTCGTCGGCGTACACGTGAATGCGTTTGCCGGATTCCGCGGCCGCGTAGATCGCCGCCAGAGCGGTGCCGTACTCGGACGTGGCCAAGCCCCCCGCATTGCAGTGCGTCAAGACGCCGTCGCCGTCCTTCAAGAGGGAAGCCCCGTGACGGCCGATGGCGCGGCACAAACGGCGATCCTCCTCGTGAATGGCACGGGCCTCGGCCAAGAGCGCGCGGCCGATATCGCGCGGCGACGCGCCCGCCGCGGCCGAGGCGTGTGCACGGCGTTGCATCCGTTCCAGCGCCCAAAATAGATTGACGGCGGTGGGACGGGCGCCGGCCAAGTAGTCGGCCGTGCGATCCACTTCCCGCAAGAAGGCGGCCCGATCGTCGCCCGTTGCGGACTCGCGCACTCCCAAGTACAGTCCGTAGGCCGCGGCGATGCCGATGGCGGGCGCGCCACGGACCCGCAACTGCCGGATCGCCTCCCAGATCACCGCGGCGTCCCGGCATTCCAGGTAGCGGACCTCGCAGGGCAACAGCGTCTGATCCAAGAGGCGCAGACGGCCGTCCTCTTCGCCTAACCATTCCAGCGATAACACTCTCGGTGAAGCCACCAACCGGATCCTTTCGCCCGCTGGGAACCTCTCGGACCGCCCGCCGCGCCGGGGCGACCGGAACGCGCTTGCAGGGAAACCGCCTCACGACTCCGACTCGGCCGCGATCGCGCGCCGGAGGGCCTCGTCCTTTTCGGCGATCTTTTCGCCCAATTTGCGGCGAAACTCGATGAGCCGCCCCTGCAAATCGGGATCGGACAGGGCGAGTATTTGGACGGCCAGCAGACCGGCATTGCGGGGACCGCCCATGCCCACGGCCACAGTGGCAACCGGGATGTCGCCCGGCATCTGGACCATGGACAGCAGCGAGTCCAATCCGCCGGCCAATGCGGTAGGCACGGGCAGACCGATCACCGGCAGCACCGTATGGGCGGCCACCACGCCGGCCAGATGGGCCGCTCCCCCCGCAGCCGCGATGATGACCCGAATGCCCCGCTCCGAAGCCCCCGCCGCATACTTGCTGACGACCTCCGGCGTGCGATGGGCGCTCATCACACGAACTTCGTAGGGCACGCCGAACTCGGCCAGGGCCTCGGCCGCCGGCTTGATCTTGGACCAATCGCTGTCGCTGCCCATCAAAATGGCGACTTTCGGTTCTGAGGTCATGGTGTACTCCCGCTCTGTTCTTCCTTAAGGAGCCGAAAAGGGGCCGGAACTTCCCCCGCCCCGTCCCGCCCGACGTCGGACCCGGCACGGCGGCGAGAAGAATCTTGCGGTACCGGCGTTGGGATGCGAGGAAACGCAATCATCCGCACGACGAAGGTCGCCGCCGCATTTGCTCCGCGCCGATCGGCCGCAACGAGCCTCTCATTTTAACGACTCGGGCAACCCTGCGGCAGGACGGCACGGGCGAAAACCCGTCACGCTTCCATCGCCGACCGGCACCGCCGGCCGGTACCGACGGGTCAACGGAACGCGCCGCTCGGCGGCTCGGGATTTCGCACGCCGCGGAATTGCTTTCGCCCTTGCCGGGAGATAACAATGGGTTGAGGTAACCGCACCCGACGACGCTCGCCCACGCGTTTTTCCTGCCTCGTTTCTATCGTCTCGGTAAGTCCCATGAACCTGTCGGCCGAAAAGCGCACGGTATTCACGGCATCGCTGGTGGTAACGGCCCTGGTGCTGGGGAGTGTCGGGAGCGGCTTCGCGGTCTGGCAATTCTGGCAACGGCAAGTCGCCGACGCGGAGTTCCTTCGTCGCTCGCTGGCGCAGTTGGAGGCCTCCGGCGAGGCAGGGACGGCGGGCAATCGCCAGTCGCCGCCGGCGCTGATTCGAGTCGGCTTGGTGGAGAAGAAATCCCTTCAGCCGACCCGGGCCATCGTGGGTCGCTTGGCGGAGATTCGCAAGGTCGTGACGGCCGCCGAGGTGACCGGCAAGATCATCAACATGCCGATCGAAGAAGGAACCGAGGTCGTCGGCGGAGAAACGCTGCTCGCCGAAATCGACGAGGTCTGGTCCCGCCTCGCCTTGCGGCAGAGCGCCGCGCAAAAGGCGTCCATCGAGGCCCAATTGCAATTTCAAGAGCGGGAATGGGAACGGGTCCGGAACCTCAGTGCCGTCAACGCGACCACGGAGAGCGAATTGGAGCGGGTGCAGGCCGCCTTAGACGAACTGAAAGCCCGCTTGGCCGAGACGGAGGCCGTCATGGCCGAGCAAGAGGAACGTTTGGCCCGGGCCAAGCTGATCGCGCCGTTCGACGGCGTGGTCGTGGCGAAGCACGCCGAATTGGGCGGCTACGTCACGCCCGGCGCGCCCGTGGCGGAGGTCATATCTCGGGGCGAAATCGACGCCCGAATCATGATCCCCGAGTCCGCCGTCGAACTGATTGCCGTGGGGCAACCCTTGAAGATTCAGGTCGATCCCCTCAACGAGGAGTTCGAGGGCACGGTGGTTTCGCTGACGCCGTACGGCCCCGGCGCCTCGCGGACATTTCCCGCCCGGGTGCGATTGGACGATCACGGCGGCCGATTGAAAGTAGGCATGAGCGTGACGGCCTGGGTGCCCGTCGCCGCGCAGCGGGAAGCTCTGGTGGTTCATCGCGACGCCGTGCTGATCCGCCCCGACGAATCCTTGGTTTGGGTCGCGGTGCCCGAGGGCCGGGGCGATTCGGCCGACGTCTTCCCGGTACCCGTCAACGTGACGGCGCGGACGCGCGACGAGTTCGCCGTGGAGCCGGAGACGGAAGACGGTCGGCGTTTGCTGGTTGCGGGCGCCGCGGTCGTGATCGAGGGGGCCGAGCGGTTGTCGGGAGAATCGCAGCGGGTGAGGATCGTCTCCCTCTCGACGGAAAAGCCCCCGGGCGACGGCGCGGACCGCGCGGCCGACGTTGTACCGACGCGGGAGCATCCCTCTCTTGCCGTTTCTCCCCGCTAGGGAGTGCTGCGACTTGGACTTCATTCGGTTTTCCATCCAAAATCCGGTCAAAGTGGCGGTGGGGGTGATTTTGATCATCCTCTTCGGCCTGCTGGCGCTCCGTGCGGTGCCGGTGCAGCTCGTCCCCGACGTCGATCGGCCGGTGGTCTCGGTCAGCACGGCGTGGCCCGGCCGAAGCCCCGAAGAGATCGAAAAGACCATCCTCGTCGAGCAGGAGGAGAAGCTGAAGACGCTGCCCGGCCTGTACAAGATGTACTCGTCGGCGGAGTTGGGTCGAGGGTTCATCACGCTGGAGTTTCAAGTCGGCTTCGACATGGGCCGCGCGCTGCAAGAGACGGCCGCGCGGCTCGACGAAGTGCCGTCCTATCCGGAGGATGTGGAACGCCCGGTAATCCGGGCCGCCGATTCGGCGAGCGAAGACGCCATCGCCTATTGCCTGATCCAGGCCGAGGACCCGACCTTCGAGATGGCCCGCTTCTACGACTACGCCGACCGCTTCGTCAAGCCGGCGATCGAGCGTATTCCCGGCGTGGCCGAGGTCACCATCTACGGCGGGCGACGCCATCAGGTCCAAGTACGTTTCGACCCCCACGCGCTGGCTCAGCGCGGTATCACCGTGGAGGAGTTCCGGGCGGCCCTGCGTTCCGACAACCTCAACGAATCGGCCGGCGACATCGCCGCAGGCAGACAGGAGGTCCGCGTCCGGGTGATCGGGCAGTTCGATTCCTTGGAGCCGCTGACACAGACCATCATCAAGTACGACGAACAAGGCGTGCCGATTCGCGTCGCGGACGTGGCGGACGTCCGCTTGGAATTGGAGAAGCGGGTCTATTTCAACCAGAGCAAGGGCAAGACCTCGATGTCCTTGTTCATCAAGCGGGAGGTGGGCAGCAACGTCGTCGAGATCATGAAGCAGGTCCGCCGCCTGATCGACGAGATGAACGGCCCGGGCGGCGTGATGCGGGCGTTCCACAACGATCGCTACCGCATCCGCATCCGGTTGGTGTTCGACGATACCTACTATATCGCTCGCGCGCTGGGTTTGGTGCAAAGCAACCTCTGGCTGGGCGGCGGCCTGGCCGCCCTGGTGCTGTTGCTGTTTCTCCGCAGTCCGCGGGCGACGGCGATCATCGTGCTGGCAATCCCCATCTCCGTGATCGGGACGTTCGTGGTGATGGCCTTGACTGGACGGAATATCAACGTGATCTCCCTGGCGGGCCTGAGCTTCGCCGTGGGTATGGTGGTCGATAACGCCATCGTGGTGCTGGAAAACATCGACCGGCACCTGGCGATGGGCGAGCGTCCCGCGACGGCCGCCTATCAAGCCGCACGCGAAGTCTGGGGCGCCATCCTATCCTCCACCTTGACCACGGTGGCCGTCTTCGCCCCCGTGCTGACGATCCGGGAGGAGAGCGGGCAGCTCTTTTACGATATCGCGCTGGCCATTTCCGCCGCCGTGATGTTATCGCTGCTGGTCTCGATCAGCGTGATTCCCACCGCCGGCGCGCGGTTCCTGGTTCACCGCGAAGCGGCGACCGGGCCGGTGCGCCGGGCGGCGCGGTCGCTGTTCGGTGTGGCGCCCTTGTCCGCCCGGCTGTGCCGCGCCTTTGCGCACGGAATCTACCTGGCGACGATCCGCACTCCCTCCGGCGTCTGGTTGCGGACCATGATCGTGGTCCTGATGACTTGCACGGCGGTCGGCCTGAGCTACTTGCTGATCCTGCCCGCCAGCTACTTGCCGGACGGCAACAAGAACTTCACGTTCGGCCAGGTCTTCACGCCGCCGGGCTACTCCATCGATCAGAACACCCTGTTGGGAGAACGGCTGGAAGCCGCCGTGCGACCGTACTGGGAAGCCAAGAACGCCGCCGAGGCCTCGGCCGCGGCCCCCCTGACGGATCCCCAGACCGGCAAGCCCATCACCAACGTGGCCCCGCTCAAGGAGTTCTTCTTCGTCGTTTCGCGGGGCCGGGTCTTCATGATCGCCACCAGCGCCGACCCGGAGAACGTGCGGCCGGTGCGCGCCATCCTGGGCCGGGCCATCAACGGCATTCCCGGCGTGCGGGGATACGCCTCGCAACGCTCCATTTTCGGCCGCAATGCGGGCAATTCCAATTCCGTCACGGTCGAGGTGGTGGGCAACGACCTGGAGACCTTGAAAGCCGGGGCGGCCTACCTGCAAACCAAACTGTGGCGCGAATTCACGCCCTTCGCCGTGCGCAGCGATCCCTTGACCTTCGCCGAGGCCGGACCGGAATTGCAAGTGATCGTCGATCAAGTCCGCGCCAAGGAGCTGGGATTGAACGTCAACGCGCTCGCCGCCGCCGCACGCGCGATGATCGACGGCATCGTGGCGGGAGACTTCAACTACGAAGGCGGCAATATCGACCTGATTCTGATCCGCGACCCGCGGCTTCCGCTTTCGCCCGACGAACTCGCCGACCTACCGGTGTCCGTCCGTGAGCACGACGGCAACCGCATCGTGCTTCCCTTGGGCGAGGTGGTCCGCTTCGTCCGCGCCGACGCTTCGCAGTCGATCCGGCGGGCGGAGCAGCGTCGGGCCGTAGCCTTCACCGTCAATCCCCCGCCCGAAGTCACCCTGGAGCAGGCCCAGGATCGCATTCAGGAGCTGGTCGAGGAGTGCCGCCGCGAGGGCGGCATGGCCGGCGACGTGCAGGTGACCATGTCCGGCAACGCCGATAAGCTGACGCAGGTACGCACCGCGCTGCTGGGACACTGGACCGGCTGGAATTACGAATCGCTGATGAGCGTGGGATTCAGCCGCTTTTTCTTGGCTCTGTTGATCAGCTACCTGCTGATGGCGGCCCTGTTCGAGAGCTTCCTCTATCCTTTCGTCATCCTGTTCAGCGTGCCGTTGGCCACGTTGGGCGGTTTCATCGGGCTGCGCCTGGTCCGCTACCTGGAGCCTAGCCAACAGCTCGATACGTTGACCATGCTCGGCTTTATCATTCTGATCGGCGTGGTCGTGAATAACGCCATCCTGCTCGTGCACCAAGCGCTCAACTTCATGCGCGGCCTCGGGGAGGGAGAGGAGCGATCCTTCGAGCCGTTGCCGCCGCGGGAGGCGATCCGTCAGTCGGTCCAAACTCGCATCCGGCCCATCTTCATGACCACCGCCACCAGCGTCTTCGGCATGTTGCCGCTGGTCCTGTCACCCGGCCCGGGAAGTGAGCTGTACCGCGGCCTGGGCGCCGTGGTGGTCGGCGGGTTGATCTGTTCGACCCTGTTCACCTTGGTGCTGGTGCCGCTCCTATTCAGCCTGACCATGGACGCGAAGCAGGTCATCGGCGGGTGGTTTTCGCGAAAGAAAGGTCGGACGGACGAGGAATCCGGCCCGACGACTCGGCCTCGGCCCGCCGCGGAAGATGCCCACGAGCCGGCGATTGTCTGAAACGGAAGCGACGCGACAGGGCCGCCGACGGCCCCGGCAGGTTCCCGCCCGCGGCTCGTGTCGTGCGATCGCATTCCGCCGCGCCGCCGGCCTCGGCGACGAGCCTATTGCTTGCACGGCCGGCGTCTCTCCCGCATACTAATCATCAGCGAGCGTTTTCCCATGGCCGTCATCTGTCCCCGGTGTGGTGCCGCGTACGACATCACGCTGTTCCAGTTCGGACGTTGCGTGGAATGCGAGTGCGGCGGTTGGCTGGACCTGCGGTCGGGCCACACGTTGCCGCACGGTAGCCGAGCCGAAGGAGGCTTTCCGATGGCCGAGATCCCCGTGGGAAAGGTGTCGCACTACTTCAGCCACTTGCACGTGGCGGCAGTGGAATTGACCGACGGCAGCCTGTCGGTGGGGGACGTCATCCATATCAAGGGCCACACCACCGACTTCGTCCAGCCCGTCACCTCGATCCAGGTCGAGCACCAATCGGTGCAAACCGCCGGACCGGGACAATCGGTGGGTATTGAAGTCCGGGACCATGCCCGAGAACACGACGTCGTCTACAAGGTCGTCGCCGATTGACGGTCCCGACGAGGGCTGGAACATACCGGTGTGCGGCATCCTGACCGATTGGCCCGACTACGAGCTGCTGGATTTCGGCGCCGGGCGTCGGCTGGAACGCTTCGGGCCGTGGATCGTGGATCGACCGGCCGCCGGGGCGCTGCCGCCCAAGGCGGATCCCGCGCGGTGGGATCGGGCGCACGCCCGGTATCAGGGATCGCGGGGCGGACAAGGCGTGTGGCATTGCCGAGAAAGTCTCCCCGACGCATGGACCGTCGCCTGGCGCGATTTGCGGTTCGAGTTGAAGTTGAACCCGTCGGGCCAGGTGGGCCTGTTTCCCGAGCACGCCGTGGATTGGGCCGTCGCCCGTCGGTTGCTGCGGTCCGCCGAGGGGAAACGCATTTTGAACCTGTTCGCCTACACCGGCGGGGCGACGCTGGCCGCCGCCCAGGCAGGAGCCGAGGTCTTCCACGTCGATGCCGCTCGAAACATGGTCGCCTGGGCCGCCCGCAACGCCGAACTGTCCGGCCTCCGCCATGCCCCCGTCCACTGGATCGTGGAGGACGCCTGGAAGTTCGTCCGCCGCGAATTACGGCGCGGCAACGAATATTTCGGCATCCTGCTCGATCCGCCTTCGTACGGCCACGGACCGCGGGGCGAATCGTTTCAGTTCGCCCGGCATATCTCCTCCCTGCTGCAAAGCTGCCTGGACCTGCTGGACGACGAGGGCTTTCTGCTGTTCACGAGTCATACGCCGGGCTTCGGACCGCGGCGACTGACCGGGCTGCTGCACGATCTCCGCCCCACGCTTTGGCAGACCGGCCGCGTCCGCGTGAAGACCTTGGAGATTCCGGCGGCGACGGGCCGGGCCTTGCCCTGCGGAACGCTGGTCGCCTGGTGGTCCGATCGCTTGGAAAAGCGGCTATCGCAGCCGTCCCACGATCCCTGAGGCGAAATGCCGCGGCCTCCGAACATCCGCCTCCGATGATCGGGAACGGATTGCTCGATCCGAACGGATCGGTTTATAATAGGCTCCGTGCGAGCGATCGCCGGGATCGTCCCGCACGTACAAGGGTGCGGTCTTCGGGCCGGGAAGTTCGAGCCGCAGGTTGGAGAATGGTCGGGCCGCCATTCGGAGTTTCCGCCGCCGCGCGAAGCCCCGAGACCGATCATGGCCGACCAACGGACGAGTAAATCCAAAGTCTCCCCCGCCGCCGCACCGCCGACTCCCTCGCAATCGCCGCAACCTTCGCCGGAGTCGCCGACCCCCGAGCCGATGAGCGGCTGCCTGCTACGCTTGTACTGGATGATCGGCGGCTTCCTGATCGCGGTTTTGTGCGGCGTTTCCGTGGTCAACCATCACGGCGGCTTCTCCTTCGTGGATGTCATCTATTGGGCCGCCATCCTGGGCATCCCCGCAGCACGCTATGTGGATATGACGCAATTCAACGGGCGCCGGGCGGACGGAGGCCCGATGACCCCCACCGATTGGCGGCGATTCAGCCTGGCCGTCATGGTCGCCGGCATCATCGGTTGGGTGCTGATCCACTGGGTGCGATTCCAGGGCCTGCTGTAAGGACTCCTGCCGGAACGCGGAGGCGGACGGGGTATCGCTTCTTCTCGGCTCCCGCGCCGATCTCGGCCAAATAATCTTGGTACCGTGCCGCGGCTTGAGCGTCGCTGAGCGATGGGGCAATCACGAGCCTGGCACGCGCCGCGGCCGTTTGCCCCGCCTTCAGGTCTTCTCCGAACAACGACAGATAGAGAGAGCGGTGCCCTTCTCCGCGATAGGGCGTGGCGACCGCGAAGCAATCCCGCCGGGGCGCCATCAACACCGCCGCCAACCCGGTTTCCGCATCCCGCCGCATGGCGAGGGGCAAGGCATAGCGCGGCATGATTTGCCACTGCACGGGGTGCGGTTCGTGGAGCCAGCGGCCGTCTTGGATCATCGCGACGGCCTCTTCGTCGCGCGGAAACATCTGCCACACGCCGTACCGCTCCTCGGCGAGCAAGAAAGCCTCGCGCCCGCCGGTTTCCGGGCAGGCCGAAACGTACACGTAAGGATCTGCGAATCCTTGGAAGTACGAGGCCAAGAACGACTCGAAGTGCTTCAAGTCCCTGGCGGCCGTGACCGTGGTCTCAACATCCAGAGTATCCGGCTTGCTCCAGCGATACCGCACATGCAAATCGAAGGGGTGCGCGTCGTCGCGCGTCCAGCTCGCCCGAACAGTGCCCTCCTCGACCTCGGCGACCGAACCGGCCCAGTCCCAGGCGGCCACGCCGTAGCGGGCATCGGCATCCAGCAGGCGATAGTGCGAGCACACGCCGTACTGCTGGGCCAAATCGCGGTCGCTCGAACGGTGGCGGAGGGGCGACAGGCCGATCGGCCTCCCGCCGGGCCGCAACGTGCCCGACAGCTCTCCCGTCTCGAACGCGAAGCCGTCCTCGGCGGCGCGAAAGGCGAGGGCGGAGCCGGGAGCTTCCACCGCGAAAGCCGCCCGTCGCCCGCCCCAGGCGAGACCGAACAGCACGGCACCGCAACCCTTCAGCCAGCAACGACGATTCGGACGCCGAGTCGTGTGGAACATCGCGGAGACCTCCGGCAAATCGAGGCGGCACAAGCTGAATACCCACGGCTTGGCACCGCGGAACGCCGTCAGCATATCATCGGTCGGCCGTGATTGCGAGCGCGTCGTCCTCCGCCGGTCAAGCTCGGCGCGACCTCCGCAAGGGACGGCGGTTGTTCCTTTCGTTCCTCGCCGACAAAGTCCTTCCGCGCACTTGACCTCGGCGATCGAATGGGCCAAACTCGACGAAGCGTGCCGCCGTGCCGAAGAGAGTTCAGCCGTGGGGCGGCCGCCGCTGGATATCCGCGCCGCCGTGGCTTTTTCCCCATCACGGTAGGCAGGTCATCTCCCCTGACTGGCACATCTTCCCTGAGGAGGCTGCATCATGCCTTGGTCGCTCTTGCTATGCGGGCTATGCGGGATGACGGCGGCGACCGACGCCCGTCCGAACGCCGAAGACCGGCCGAACGTGGTGTACGTGGTGACCGACGATCAGCGATGGGACGCCATGAGCTGCGCGGGCCACCCCTTCCTCAAGACTCCCAACATGGACCGACTGGCGGCCGAGGGCGCACGGTTTGCCAACGCCTTCGTCACCACGTCGCTGTGCTCGCCCAGCCGTGCCTCGTCGCTCTCCGGCGTGTACGCGCACAGCCACGGCGTGATCAACAATTTCACCGACTTTCCGCGGGATCTCCCCAGCCTCCAAGGTCAGCTCCGCGCGGCGGGCTACGAGACGGCCTACATCGGCAAGTGGCACATGGGAGAGGACGACGACGCGCCGCGGCCGGGTTTCGACTACTGGGCCGGCCACAAGGGACAGGGAAACTACTACGACAACGAGTTCAATATCAACGGCGTGCGGCGAAAACTGGAGGGCTACTACACGCACCGCGTCACCGACTTGGCGACGGAATGGCTGCGGCGGCCCCACGATCGCCCCTTCCTCTTAATCCTGGGCCACAAGGCGCCCCACACGCCGTTCACGCCGGAGGAGGCTTATCGGCACATCTTCGACGACGTGGACATCCCCTATCCCGACTCGGCCTTTCAATTGGACGGTAAGCCGGACTGGGTCAAGGAGCGCCTAGTGACTTGGCACGGCATCTACGGCCCGCTGTTCGGGTTCCGCGAGAAGTTTCCCGACACGCGACCGGAAGCCGTAGCCGACTTCGCCCGCTTTGTCCGCAGCTACCTCGCCACGATCGTCTCGGTGGACGACAGCCTGGGCCGAGTGCTGAAAACGTTGGAGGAGACGGGCCGGCTCGATCATACGCTCGTGATCTTCACCTCGGACAACGGCATGCTGTTGGGCGAATACGGCATGACGGACAAGCGCACGATGCACGAGCCGAGCATCCGCGTGCCGCTGTTGGTCCGCTTTCCGCCGCTGGTGCGTCCCGGCACGGTGGTCAAGGAAATGGTGCTCAATATCGACTTGGCGCCCAGCGTGCTGGACATCTGCGGCGTGCCGCCGCTGCCCAAGACGCACGGGCGGTCCTGGAAGCCGCTGTTGCAGGGGTCTGCGGCCGATTGGCGAAAATCATGGTACTACGAGTACAACTACGAAAAGCAGTTTCCGTACACCCCCAACGTCCGCGGCGTACGCACGGATCGCTATAAGTACGTCCATTACCCGCACGGCGACGGCACGCCGGACCGCCACCGCGCGGAGTTGTACGACCTGCAAAACGATCCCGGCGAGCGTTACAATCGGATCGACGACCCCGCCTACGCCGCGGTGCTGCAAGAGTTGCAAGCCGAACTGCGGCGCTTGCAGGAAGAGACCGACGCGTTGCCGGATCGCATGCCGCTGGATGAAGGCGTGAAGACCGAGCTGCCCGAAGCCTCCATCCGCTGATCGGCGGCGTCGCGAATCGGCGCTTTTGCCCCCGAACGAGAGGTCCGCTGGTGGAATCCTCCTCGGGACCCGCCTTTCCGTAAGGACGATATAGGAGCCGCTGCCATGAACCGGGCGTCCCCATCGACACGTCGTGCGTTTCTGCGTTCGGCCGCGACGGCTGCCGCGGCCTCGGCCGTCCCGATGTGGATTCCGCGCCGCGTGCTGGGCGAAGGATCCCGGCCCGGCGCCAACGACCGTATCACCGTTGGGGTGATCGGAACCGGCGGGCGTTCCAACCTGCTGATCGACCAATTGCCGGAGCAGGGACAAATCCTGGCCGTGTGCGATTGCTTCCTGGCCCGGGCCCACGACACCAACGCCAAGAAGGGCGAGGGTAAATGGGCCGTCTATCAGGACCACCGCGAACTCTTGGACCGCAAGGACATCGACGGCGTGATCGTGGGCACACCGGATCATGCGCGGGTGTACGTGTGCATCCACGCTTGCCAGGCGGGTAAAGACATTTACGCCGAAAAGCCGCTCACCTTGTGCATCGGCGAAGGGCGGGCTTTAGTCCGCGCCGTCCGCAAGTACCAGCGCGTGTTTCAGGTCGGAAGCCAGCAACGCTCCATGGCCCTGAACCGACTCGCCTGCGAGTTCATCCGCTCCGGCAAGCTGGGCAAAATCCGCGTCGTTCAAGGCGTCAATTACACGGGGCCGCGGTTCCCCGAGCAATTACCCGAGGAGGAAAAACCCCAGGACCTGGACTGGGACCGCTGGCTCAACCAGGATCCCGCCAGGCCGTACAATAAGCAGCTCCATTACGGCTGGATGGCATGGTGGGACTATTCGGGCGGCGAGATGACGAACTGGGGCGCCCACGGCTTGGACCAGGTGCACTGGGCGCTGGGCAGAGCCGGCACGGGACCGGTGGATATCCGCCCCCAGGGGCCCGCCAAGGACATGAATGCGCCCGTCCACATGAAGTATGACGACGGTACGCCGCTGCGACTGGAGCTTTCGGGCGGGCCGATGGGCGGAGCCGTTTTCTCCGGCGAGAACGGCCGGATCGAAATCAACCGCAACAAATTCACCTGCAATCCGCCGGACCTGATCCGAGACTTGCCGCCGCAAGAGGAAATCGACAAGTGGCGGGACGAGGTCGCCCTGTGGCAGGCCAAGTATCACATGGAAAACTGGATGGATTGCATGCGAACGCGCGAATTGCCGGTAGCCGACGTGGAGATCGGCCACCGCTCGATCAGCATCTCCCATCTGGCCAACATCGCCCGCTACCTGGGGCGGCGCCTGCAATGGGATCCCGCCCGGGAAACCTTCATCGGCGACGACGAGGCCGACGCCCTGGTCCTCCGCCCGCGGCGGTCGGGCTACGAATTGCCGGAAGCGTGATCGGAGAGGACGGATCGCCGCGGCGTCCGGTCTTCCGTCAACGACGCCCCGCGTAATCCGCTCCCACCGACCGCTTCGGAACCTCGACGATCATCGGTTGCAGGTCGAAGGGAATATCCACCAATCGCTTGGGCTGATATCCGACGGAAGAGACGCCCGGCGGTCCGGGTACCGGCTCGGCGGCGAAGGTCTTCATAATGGCCACGATCCGTGGGTCCAGTTCCGTCTTTCCGTCCGTCCGGGGCGTGCCCAGCGAATCGAAGCTGCCGACCGTGACGATGCTCACGGCGCGATCGTGGAATTCGTAGGCCTCGTAGCCCTTCGCGCGGAGGGCCAGCGTCAATTGGTGGGCCCGGCGCGCCGCCTCCACGAGTTTGCTCTCGAACTTGGCTTCGCCCCGCTCGATCGCCCGAATCTTCGCCTGATCGATCACCACCTCGCCCGTGAAATGGGCCACCTGAACCGTGTACCGGCCCGGACAATTCAGCAGGTTGTATTCGTAGCCGTCGTTCAATTCCAGAAGAAACTTGTCCACGCCCTTGGGCTGGAAATACTCGTCCGGCAAGAGCGGATTGGCGGTCAAGAACGCATGTCCCATCGGGCCTTTATGTTTCTTCTCGTTGTCTTCCGTGAGCAGCGATTGCTGGATGGTCCGCAGGGCGGCCAAGGTCCGGGAGGTCGGAGCGTCGGGACGCGCTTCCAGGCATTGCGGGCGGCTGAATTTGATCTTTTGCAAGGTCTGTTGGGCCGCCGGATCGTCCACCGATGAGAAGTCGCCCACCAACACGGCGATCTCGCGAATCTCATCCCCCGCCCGATAACGCCAGGAACTTCGCGCCCCCTTGTCGCGGTCCAAGCGGAACTCCTTCTCATACAAGTAGGCCTTCAATTTGTACCGCTGCCGCAGTTCCAGGACCAACTCCCGGGCCTGCTCCTCGGCCCGATCCCCGGAAAAGCTGCACGCCATGATGAGCCATGGACCGTTTCTCTCCGTCAGGCGGTAATCTTTTTGCGGGTCCGCGTCGACCTTGGTGAAGGTGAAGAGATTATCCCACGGTGCTGCGGAGGCCATGCCCGCAACAAGCCCCAAGACAATCCCCACCGTCGGCACCGCCGAGCCGCGCCGGGCGAGCGAGCGAAACGCGAACAGTCGATGTTTGTGAGCCATCCTTGGCCTCCTTCCGAGATCGGAATGGGTCGGTTCGATCTTTCCAAGCGGGCTGGACGGAATTCGCAAGGCTTCTGCGCGGCGTCATCCGCGGGCACAACACGCCGTGGCGATCGTGATGTGCCGTGACCCGGCTAGGGAATCCCTTCCCCGAGGCAAAGTGTAGCGAGAATCGCCGGACTCCGAAAGGCCGGTTCGGCGACGGTGACGTTTCCGCCCCCGCCCGCCTTTTCGGCGATCACGGCCGACGCGCACCGCCGGTTCGAGTGCCCATCGCGCATCGGGCTGCCCGCGTGTGCGACCGGAGGGAGGGTCATAGCTCCCAGCCGGGGCGATACTCGCGGGTCAAGAGAGGCCGGGCACTCTCGGGCGACACCAGCCGCCCCGTCTCGGGATCGTACTCCACTCGCGAACCCGACCGCAGTGCAATCGTTCCCAGATTGACCGTTTGCGAAATGGCCGATGCGGAGAGGAAGTTTCCGGGCGAGGCATCTCCCCCGCGACAAGCCGCCACCCACAGGTCCAAATGCGAGCCACGATCCGGTACGGCCCGGGCGAATTCTTCGCCCAAGGCCTGCTCCAGCGGCGTCTGCTTTCCTTCGGCAAACAGTATCGGATTCTGCCCGGAGAAGCCCGCCAACACGGCGCCGTTTTCCCCCACGAACAGGATCCCCTCAGGAGCCGGTCGCACGCCGGCGGCGTCCAAGGCGTCGGGTAGTCGGGGCTTCATGCCGCCGTCGTACCACCACAATTCCAGGCCGTCCCCCGCAGAACCCGGCCCGAAGCGGAAGCGGAATGTACAACCGGCGGGATACGAATAGTCGTTGTGGATGACGCGGCTGACGGTTTTCTCCGTCGTGCAAAGGTGGGTGCCCCAGCCGTCCGCAACCACGGCCGGACCCAAACCCAATTGCTCGAACACCGGCCATAGGCTGTAGATGCCCATGTCGGCCATCGAACCGCCGCCGAAATCGTACCAGCCGCGAAACACGGTATGGGTGTACCACGGGTGATAGGGGCGATCGACGGCCGGGCCGAGCCAGAGATCCCATTGGAAGCCCGGCGGCACGGGCAGGCGGTCCCGCGGAATCTCGGCGTACTGCGGCCAAACCGGGCGATTGGACCAGTTGTGGATTTCGCGGAGCCGGCCGATTACGCCTTTTTTCACCGCGGCGGCGATCCGCGCATTACCCAGACCGGCGCCGTACGCTAACAGATGGGTGGCCTTGCCGGTCGCCGCGGCCGTCGCCAGGACCTTCAGTGTCTCGGTCATGCGGTTGGCCAGCGGCTTATGCATCAAAACGTGCTTGCCGCGGTTCATGGCGGCGATGGAGACGGCGGCATGCAAGTGATCCGGCGTCATGACCTTGACGGCGTCCAGGTCGGTTTCCTTCTCCAGCAGCTCGCGGAAGTCGGCGTACGCGCGACAGCCGCGGAAGGTTCGGCCCCGCTGCTTGGAGTAATAGGCTTCCACGACGAATCGGCCCACCTCGCGACCGCCGGGGCAACCGTCCGTCGTGCGCCAGTTAGGATCCCCGACCAACCGACCGATGAGACCGCGGATCTCCCCCGCTCCCCATTCCAGGTAGTCATTGCTATCCGTGTTGGGATCGCAAACCGCCGTGATTTCGAGGGCGGAATGGTCCAGCAGCGCCTTCAGCTCGCGAAAGCCCTGCGTGCCCATGCCGATGTGAGCCAGGCGGATTTTTTCGCTGGGCGGAACCTCTCCCGCTCCGCCCAAAACATGGCGCGGGACCAGCGTCGCCGCACCCAGCAAGGAACTCGCCACAAACGTACGCCGAGGCAGAGAGCCGGAAGACATCTTTATTCCTCCCTTTCACCCGATGGAAACAGGCTCGCGAACCGACCGACGACGCCGGCGGCGACCGCTCCCATTATGGCGTTGTCGGCAAGACTTCTCCAGCGCACTCGGCTCCCTTCGCGCTCGTGCTTGTAGCCTGTTGCTTCCGCGATTGCTATAATGCCGTCTGTCCGGGCAACCGGGTTTTCACCCTGCCGAGGGGCGCCCTTCGGCACGCGATGAAAACGTCGCCCTTGCGAGGAGCACGGTTATGGCGTGGCACGAACTCGGGCTATTCGGTCAAGCGATCCCCGCTTGGCTCGTCGGCGTGGTCCTTGCCGTCATCGGCATCGGCATGCTGTTGATTCTGCTCATCCTGGCGCTCATCTACGGATCGCTCTGGTTCCAGGCCTTCATGTCCAGTGCCCGGGTGAGCATCTGGAGCTTGGTGGGGATGAGCCTTCGCCAAGTGAACGCCGCACTGATCGTCAAGGCGAAGATCATGTCGGTGCAGGCGGGACTCGGCCCGGAGCGGCAAACCGGGATCACGACCCGGCGCTTGGAGGCCCATTATCTGGCAGGCGGGAACGTGATGAACGTGATCATGGCCTTGATCGCGGCTCAACGCGCCCAGCTTCCCTTGACGTTCGACCAAGCGGCGGCCATCGATTTGGCCGGGCGCGACGTCTTGGACGCCGTCCGTACCAGCGTCTATCCCAAGGTCATCGACTGCCCGGATCCCCGCTCCGGACGCACCATGCTCAGTGCCATCGCCAAGAACGGCGTGGAACTGAAGGTTCGTGCCCGCGTTACGGTTCGCACCAAAATGGAGACGTTGATCGGCGGCGCCACGGAGGAGACCGTCATCGCTCGGGTCGGCGAGGGCATCATTACGTCCATCGGCTCGGCGGAGACGCACCTCCAGGTGCTGGAGAATCCCGACCTGATCTCCAAGGCCGTGCTGAATCGCGGCCTGGATCACGCGACGGCCTTCCAAATCGTCTCGATCGACATCGCGGACATCGACGTGGGACAGAACATCGGGGCACGGCTCCAGGCCGACCAGGCCGAAGCCGACACCCGGGTCGCCCGCGCCAAGGCCGAAGAGCGCCGCGCCATGGCCATGGCCCGCGCGCAGGAGATGAAGGCCGCCGTGGCTTACAACCGCGCCCAAGTCGTCCTGGCCGAGGCCGAGGTTCCCAAGGCCATGTCGAAGGCCATCCGCGAAGGCCGGCTGGAAGTGCTCGCCTCTCGCAATTAACGGAGAGGATTTGAGGGCGTCGCGACTTGGAACTCGCGTTGATCGCCGTCTGTTCGGCGTTTGCGTCTCTCAATCCGCGAAACGGAAGGCATACAGGTCGCCGGATTGCAGGATGAAGCGGATGCGGATCGGCCGACCTGCCAAGGCGGAGACGTCCGGCCCCCCCCGCCACCGCACCGGTTCGGCCAAAGCATCGCCCCGCAGCGGAACGGCGTCGTTCTCGGCAAAGCCCGGCAGCGGGTTCCCATCGGGCGATTGCAGTTCGATCCGCAGGAAGCCCTCGGGACGCGTCGCGAAATTGACCGTCAACGTCTTGCCCGAGAACGTAATCGTTTTGGTCCGCAGTTCGGCCGCCTGCGCTTCGGCATGGAACGAGACGAAACCGTCCGTGCGATAGACGAAACGCCGCAGACGGCTTGCCGGGCCGATATAGTAGGCCTCCGTGCCGAATACCGAAAGCTCACGATCCTCCCCCGGCAACGCGAACAACCCCCAGGCCATGTAATTGCTGCGGTTGCCGTCGCGATCCTTCGGTGCATCGAGAGGGATCACAGCATCAAGCCAGCGCTTCCAGTGAACGCGATCACGGCTCGCCATGAAAGTTGGCTCTACCTGTTGTGTGGCCGGAAGAAAACGCGTGGGAAACCCCAGTAAGATATGGGGAGCGCGTTCGTAGGGGAGGATCGCATTGGTGTAAAGATGCTCCCTGGGGGCGTCGCCATAATCAAGGTCTTGCCAGGGTTCCCAGTGGAGGAAGTCCTTGGAAGTTGCCGTGCGGATATCGCGGACGCCATCCTTGAAGATCCGCCAACAGGCACGATAGCAGCCCGCGTGAGCATCCCAGAACGCCAAGTTCTGCGAGTCGAAAGCCCCCTCGGTGATGACCGGGGCATCTTGAATGCGGGACCAATGAATGCCGTCGGGCGACTGAAGGGCCTGGAGGCCCCCGCCGTATTCTTTGATCCCTGCAAGGGCCTTGTACCGTGCCTCGGGCGGACAGGCGGGATTGGTGTCCTTGAACGGCGTGAAATTGTGGCTGCCGGCCCCCATCCAAACGATATTGTTCTCCGTCGAACCGTCGAATTCGAACAGGCCCAAGCGCGGTTTTTCCCAATGAATCCCATCTCGACTCTCGGCGTAGCAAGTGACTTCAGGATGGGCGGCACGCTTTGTCTCGGTGTCGTAATGACTGCCACGGTAATACATCCGAAAGCGATCCCCGTCGCGAAAGAGCGTAAAATAGGCCGAGGTGTTGCCCTCCCACGGCTGATCGGCAACGAGCACCACCTCGCGCGGTTCCGGCCGATGCAGCCGCAAGGTACCGTCCCCGTGGATGGCGTCGATGAGAAAGTCGTCCACCAAGGGTTCCAATTGCGTGCCCAAAGCGACAGGCGGGACGCTTTCCGCCGCCTGCCCGCCCGAAGTCGCGACAACCGCAATCGCCGCAATCATGCAACCAAGCCACGTCTCAACCGAGATCTTCATGGCGTTCTTCCGATCACCGAAAACAGGAAACTCCCACCGTCCGATTTGGCGCAGCCCGCGCTACGTTCGGCGCATTCTACAAAACGCGTCATGGAACTTGGACCTCGCCGAGCAGCAGCCAACCACTCTCGATGTCTTGGTCGATGTTGGCGAATCGAATCGGCTTGCCGCCGGGGAGCGGGTTGGGAACACGAACGGCCGCAGTGTAGCGTCCCGCCGGCATTCCCGCCAGGTCCAAGGAATCCGTCCAAATGCGCGGCGGGTCGCCCGGCAGCAGACCGCGCAGCGTGCCCGAACATGCAAAGACCCGAACGGGACGACCGTGCGACAGCAATCCCCATTCCGGCTTCCATTCGTAGTAGAACGGGGCCACGCCGCGGTTTTCGATCTCCAGACTTGCGCGCAAGACGCCGCCTCGCAGTTCTCCGATCGTTACCGCCGCGGCATGAAACTCGTAACCCATGCGCCGCACGGCTGCTTCCGCCCGCTTCACGCGGTCCGGGCGAGGTTCCTTTCCGAACATGCCGCTGTCCATCAACCAGGTCACGTGGGCGGCCTCCACGCATCGGCGAAAATCTTGGATCCGCTCGTCTCCCGGTTGTTCATCGAACACGCGCCCCCATGCCTCGGGACGGATCTCGCCACCGATGGGATGCGTTTTCCATTTGGCCTCGGCGGCAGGTCCGGCGGCACGAAGCCGAGCCAAGAAAAACCACGCATCCTGCTTCCTGCCCGTCTCCAGCGTAGCCCAGGCGAACGAGTCGTCGTGATAACCGAAGCCGCGGTCGCAATTCGCCGCCAAGCACGGGTCGCCGTCGCCTGCCGGGTAGCGCAACAATATCGGCGTGATCTTGAAGGCCGACTCGTAGGCGTCCATGACCTCCCGCTGCACCTCCTTCCCGGCAAACAATTCGGTTCTGGGATGATTGTCCCACTCGCCCCAGGTGCCCAGCAACCCGGCGGTGATGAAACCGATCCTGGGGTCGCCGTCATACCTCCTACCCAAGGCGGCGATGAAACGCACTAAAGAACGCCGCAGGTTCGCGTCCCCATAGTCCGGCGTCTCGACTTGAGCGTGCGGAAACGGCTGGGTATTGGTGTTGGTGTAGACATGAACCTTCAAACCGTCGCGGATTAGAAACTCCGGGATGACGCCGCGTTTGCCGGGGTATTCCAAGTAGACGCGAAACACGGCTTGATGCCCGCGGTCCGCCACCTCGTCCAAAATCCGTTCCAAGGGCTGCCAGTCGAAAACGTCATACCCTTTCACCAGGGCTGAGTATGGAATATAGCTGAACTCCATGCTGTGGGGAAATCTATCCCGCACGTCACCCCGATACGGCACCAAGCCTTTCAAGGGATTGTCCACCGGTGCGGGTGCGTATGGTAGTTCTCGGCGAGTATCAGCACGCGTGACAGGAAGACTGGCGATCACCCCGGCCGTCACCACCACCGCGACCGCCGCCCGAAGCCATCCTCTCCCGTGACTCCACCGGCACTTGCTGAATTCCTTCATTACCAGCCTCCCAAGGTCATCCAAAGACACAAATGAACCGCTTTTCGGCATGCACGCGATTGTATCGCATATCGTGGCAGGGGTGCATCCATTTTTCCATCCGCGGGTCGCACAGATCACGCCGGCCGCGAAAGATCAGTCCCGGACCATTCGGCTCGCCCCTTCCGCCGATCCTCGTCGGCGTCCGCCGCGACGTGCAGCTCTCGGGCGATGCTGATGGCAAACCCATTGTTTATGTTCCGGCCGCTTGCTCCCATCCACGAAGCGGCATATCATGTTTCTTGTAAATCGTGCAGCAGCTCCTGTAATGAGCGTTGTGCCGCTGGATTCACCGGTCATAGTGAACACGATCCATCCTTAGTTTCAGGAGCCTCGATGATGATTCTCGCGCGATGCTTCCTCGCCTCCGTTCTGCTCACTCTGTCCGCCGCGATGGCTGCCGCCGAGACGGCCTCGCCACCTGGCCGAGATATCCGGGAGCGTTTTGTGCCGCCGGTCGCGGGCATCGACTTGGAGCAGGCCCTCAACTACACCGATTCCGAGGGACTCGATCTTGCGTGGTTTTATCGTTCCTTCACCTATCCCAGGGTCTTCTATCGCCCCGGTTCGCGGCCGTACTTGGAGCAGTTCGTCTGGGAACATACCCAGCGCGACGCGCCGGATATGGACAGGCTCCGTGCGTGCGTGGCCGTGGTCTTCGAGCGCATGCCCCACTACGTCTTGCTGGGCTTCAACGGTCCTCCGGACCGCGCCCTGACCGAAGAAGACCTGCTCCGCTCGGGGGAGGGGTGGTTCAACGAACAGGCACGAGTGCTGGTCGCTCTCACTCAGATTGCAGGGCTTCCGTCACGGCTCGTTTTCGCGCATTCTCGCGACAACAAGATCGCGCACGTTGTAAGCGAAGTGTACGTGGACGGGAAATGGGTGCTCGTCGATCAGACGGAGGGCTTCATTTTTTCACTTCGGGACGGTCGCCCGATCAACGTCCTCGACTTCCGAACCGACGCCGGCGTGTGGCGCGAGGCCGACGCGCTCTACAAGGCCCGGCTACAGCGTAACCGCGACCGCGCCAAGGACAAGTCCTTCTGGGATAACGGTCATGGGATCGCCCGCCGCGAGCACCCGTTGGATCTGTTCGATTGTGTAGGCTACCACAACTACTTCATCCACTAAGCGCCGTCTTCGACCCCGCCGACTGTCGATGGCAAGTGGGCGCGTTGCGGCCCCTCCCGACCCACGCATACGGCCCGGAGTGTAACATGGTCATTCCCCCGCAATGAAGCGATGTCGGCATGCCGATGACTACCCAGAAGACGCCGGTAGACGCGGGCCGTTCGATGAACTCGCACACTCACGCAACCATAGTCGGAGCGATACACCGTAATAAAAGAACTTTATGAGATGGTCACCGTGAAGATCACATTCAAGGGAGCGGCTTCCATGCGTACGTCGACCTGGTGTTCCGCAGTTCTCCTGCTGCTATCGTG
>FWPU01005263.1_pt1 | contig 28421 bp, 27 predicted proteins | sample 2228361 | NCBI WGS metagenome assembly FWPU01 (sample SAMEA103939777, study PRJEB20133) | metagenome
GGCACCAGCTATCCAAAGAAGAATAGCAAAGAGGTGAGTGAAGTTGGAGAAAAAGCGGTAAATCAGCGGGGTTTTCTTAGCTGCTTCAATCTTGTTTGGACCAAACTTTTGGAGTCTAGCTTGCGCTTCTTTAGTCGAAAGGCCTTCGGCTCGAGTGCCCAAGGCTGAAAGAACTCGAGATGGGCTAAGCTCAAATATCCTCTCGAAGGCCTCATTCTCAATATCTTCCAACTCTGGACACCTAAGCTAGAACTCCTTTCAATTTTCATTATAGCCTTGATGGCTTAGATGAAAAAGCTTAACTTACATAGTGAACTGGAACTTGGGGATGAGAAGGAACAGTTGGCGATTCATCAGGGTACCCGAGGGCTAAAGCGCAAAGAACTTCTTGGTCTTGTCCAATCTTTAAAGCTTTTTTAATTTCCTCCTCAACCCAAGGAGCTAACGCAACACCGCAGGCCCCTAAGCCTTCGGCATAGATAACGTAAAAAAGCACCATCAACTCGAGAGAAGCTCGAATATGATTCCACTTGGCTACCCAAGCATCGTCATCTTGACGAGGCATTGTTACCACAATTACAACTGGAGCGCCTCCCAAATTGGAATAAAACTTAACTGCCCTTTCCGCCCAGTCAGGCTGAACTTTTTCGAGCTGCCCCAAGGCTTCACGGAAGTGATGAGTGTTCTTGGCAATTAAACCAACTAACTTGTCACGAAGCTTGCCGGTCGCTACCCAATACTCATAGTTGCGAAATGCCTCTGCCACTGGCGACCAGCGGGCCCTTTCAAAAAGTTTTTCCAGAACCTCTTTGGGAACAGAGTCCTTTTTAAACTGGCGCACTGAGCGCCTATTTAAGACAGCTTCAATTAACTCCATTCTCCCTCAAAGTCAAGTTTTTCAAATTCTGATACTAAAGTCAATTGACCTAATCCTTGAAGCGCGATGCCTTTAAACAAAAAACCAAATAAAGCTGAGAAGAACTGAGGTCAATAAATTAAGTGGTTTAATCAAGATAATTTACTTGAACACGCTGGTGGGGGTGGGGTTTAGGGTCTTCGTCAGGGTAACCAACGGCAATGCCAAATAGAACTTGCTTGTCGTCTCCCAAACCTATGAGTTCAGCAACTTTATCTTCAACCCAAGGCGCCATACCGATCCCACACGCCCCTAACCTCTCATTAGACAAGGCCAGCAAAAGCAAGCATGTTTCAAGGGAAGGCTCGATAATACCCCACTTGCAGTCCCAACAAGACATCTCCATCTCTTCGTCTTGTTGTGGTCGAGGAGCAACTACAACAATCAGACATGGAGCTCCCCCGAGCTCAGAATAAAAATTAATTGCTTTCTTAACCCAATCAGGGTCGTATTTTTGGAGTTCCTCAAAGATATCGCGCAAATGGTAAGTGTTTCTTCCAATAATTTTTAATGCTTTCTTAAGGCTCTCCCCCTGCAAAACATAATACTCATAATTTCTAAAAATATTAGCTATAGGCGCCCATTTAGCAACTTCAAAAGCTTTTTCCAACTTCTCTTGAGGCACTGGGTCAGGCTTAAAAAGCCGAATTGAACGACGACTCTTAATGCCTTCGATTAAGTCCATTTCTCTCTCCTTGTGAAAAATTGTACACTAAATCAACTCTTAAATTAAGCTTTTTTACTAGAAAATTAAAAAATTTGCTTTTTTAAGTAATGGTCGGGGGAAGCTCGAAAGAAAACTAGAGGTAATGAACCCTGTAGGGCTGGTGAGGCAACAGCTCTGGCTCTTCAGCCGGATAGCCTAAGGTAAGACCACAAACAATCTCTTTGTCGTCTGGAATCTCAAGCGTCTTTTTAACGTCCTTCTCCACCCAAGGAGAAAGCGTTACGCCGCAACTTCCCAAACCTTGAAAATAAGCTGCCTGCAAAAAAATCATCACTGAAAGAAAGGCATCGGCTAAAAACCACTTCCTCTCCCAAGGGTCTTGAGAATTAGGAATAGTCAAAAAGACAATGGTCGGGGCACCTCCCAAATCGGGATAAAAATCAAGTGCCTTTTGCCGAGTCGCATCGTCAACTAACATGAGCAAGTCCCTTAAGTGGGTTGTATTTTGGCTAATCAACTTGATTACCTCTTCTCTTTTGTCTTTCCCAACTACGAAAAATTCAGTAACCCGCAAGAAATTTGCCACAGGCGTCCAAAGAACTGACTTAAAAATCTCTTCAATTTCTTCTTTGGATACTGGCTTGTCTTGATACTTGCGAATAGCCCGTCGGCTTGTCAGAACATCTAAGAAGTCCATAAATCACTCCTTCTTTAAGAAGTTTGGCACGTCGATGTCACCAAAGTCAAGTTCAGGTGTGCGCTCCGCAAAAGGAAGTTCGGTCGCAAACTCCAACCTCTCCTGACGCCGTTTGTCAAAGCCGGCCGCAATCACAGTTACTTTGACCTGTTCACCTAAGGAGTCATCAATTACTGCCCCAAAAATTATATTGGCCTCCGTGTGAGCTGTCTTAGAAACCAGCTCGGCCGCCTCGTGGACTTCCGAAAGAGCTAGGTCCGAACTCCCTGAAATATTAAGTAAAATTCCTCTTGCTCCCTCAATTGACTCCTCCAGGAGAGGACTTGAAACAGCTAGTTCAGCTGCTTTAACAGCCCGATTATCTCCGCTGGCGATGCCAATTCCTTGATAGTTCTTTAAGTTCAAGAGGTGTTTGTCTCCAGTAACGATTAAATCGGCTTGAGAAGATACAGCACATTCAAGGATGCGGTCGCCATTTTCCCTGGTAGAGATGTAAAATCTCTTCAGGCAGTTTTCCTTTTAACTTATGTTCAATTTGATAGAGAGTCGAATTTTTTGAAGGCAATGGTAAAACATTCCGGGAAGGCAAGCCAATAATGTGATTAGGTTTTATGGTTTCCGTGTAAAAGCTTTTTTGTTGAGAAAAGGAAATTTTTAGGTAGATACTTTTTGGTCAAATTCAGTGTTTTTTATATACTCACAGAAATATAGGACTTTTTTTGAATCAGCGGGGACAAATAGGAATTGCTCTACCTCTTGAGCCAATTTTTTGAAATCAAGCTTTTTGCATCTTTCTAAAAGGAGTCTTTTCAAATGGGCGCCATTTTTAATCTTTAGTTTAAGTTTTAAATAGTTTAGATTTGGCTTAGTCTTGCCCAATAAAAAGACTGTGTCGTAAAAGTCCCTTCCCATAGGTCTGTGCCGACCAAAAATGGCATATATTTTTTGAGCTAATAAAATATCAATAGGTACCGCATTTATCCGCAGGAAAACATCAAATTTGTTTAAGATTACTTTGTCTGGTTGATAGTTAAAGTTTTGTGATTCAGCGTTTATTTTAATTAACATCTTTTCAGCCTGATGGTCGGTAAGACCATAGTCGAAAAGTATTCTTTGAATTTTGATGTGGCAAGTAAAGGCGCGCCTAAAAATATTTTTAATTTCCACAGCATATCCTTCAAGTTTTAGTTTTCGCTGTATCAATTTTGTCAATTGCTCAAATTCTTTTGAGTCCAAGCCTAAATTGTCAAAATCCAGGTCTTCAGAGAATCTAGTATTTCCATAGATAATCCTTATGGCTGTTCCACCCATAAAGGCGAGTTTCTCTCCCAACCTGGAATCGAAGATGGTTTCAAGGATTTTATATTGAAGATATTCGCGCAAGATATTTTTCTTAAAAGGCTTCAATGATTCGGGATAAAATGATTCTATCTGCTTTAAATCAAGCATTTTTTAAAAACTCCCAGAATAAGCAAATTCTTTTGGTGAGGGTCTTCTGAGAAAAAAGTTCTAAGAATTGGAAGAGCCTTTCTTTTTTAACTCGTTCAAAAAATGAGTCCTTATCGATTCTGAGGCTAGCAAAATCATTTTCTGTCTTTAGGTGGGGATTGAGATAGAAAAAGTCAATGACTGCTTTTTCCAAAGTAGCAATCTTATAAACTTTTCCGTTATATCTCACCAATTCGTAGCCGAAAAAGAGTTGCGGTTTTATCTTTCGATAGATAAATTCTGCTACTGGTGTTTTAAACTTATACGTTCGGCGGGTGGAAACTGAAGTGATACCATAGACGCTTTCCGGAATTAAATTGTAGTAAAAAAGGGCCATTTCTAAAGAGATGTAAGATGGAGCATAAATCTGATTGGCGATTTCGAATAGCACATTCTCATTTAGTTTAAGATCAGAAAAGATATAGTATCCTTTAACTATTTTTTTGATGTACCCTTTCTCCTGCCATTCATTTAATCTTCGGCGATGAAAAGCGCCATCCACTCTTCTAATGTCGTTAAGGGAGAAGACAGTAAAATCTTTCAGTAGTTCTTTCAGTTCGATATATTTCATTTGTTTCTCCAAAGTGCTATTTTTAGCACTAATACGAAATATAACTCAATTTGAAGGAGTAAGCAAATTTATCCTTATTTATGAAGGCTTTTTTCGAGTTTTTAAAGGCTTAAGTTTCTCGGCGAGTATCTAATTTTTCTAACATTTTTCTAACAAAAGGGGCTAAAACATCCCAAAATAAGGCGAACCACCCAGAAAGGCGGTTCGCCATTTTCCCTGGCAGAGGGCAATATCAGGAAAAGTTAGAAAAGACCAGTTAAGACCCTATTTTTACTCGTAATGCGCAGGTCAGCGGTTCAAGTCCGCTCGCCGGCTCCAGCAATGTAAATATCATTTTAACTTCTATTTACCTAATTTTTACATTCTTGAAGAAGGAACTTTGGCTTGCAGCAAGTTATGTAGACGGGTTACTGTGAGAAGCAAAGAAAAACTTTTTGACTGAGATTAACTTATTGGTTTAAAATGACTAAAAAGTTAAGGAGATGGGAATGACACTTTTAGTTTTTTTCGGAGCTATTCTTCTCATCATCATCTTCTTCATCGGGATTTACAACACTCTGGTGAGGTTGAGAATGCAGGTAAAAAATGCCTGGTCTCAAGTGGATGTCCAACTTAAAAGAAGGCATGACCTTATTCCAAATCTAGTAAACGCGGTAAAAGGTTATATCAAACATGAAAGAGACGTTCTAACTCAAGTTACTGAAACGAGAGCAAAAGCCGTTTCCCCTGGTTCCTTTAATGAGAGACTTAAAGCGGAAGGAGAGCTCACTGCTTTGTTGGGAAGGCTTTTTGCAGTGATGGAGAACTATCCCGAGCTGCGGGCAAGTGAAAGCGTAAAGCAGCTCCAGGAAGAGCTCTCAACTACAGAGAATAAGATTGCTTTTGCCCGCCAGTTTTACAATGATACTGTAATGAAATACAATACCCGCCTGGAAGTTTTTCCCAGCAACATTGTTGCCTCAATGTTCAACTTTAAACAGGAACAGTTTTTTGAGGTTCCAAAGGAGGAGAAAGAAGCACCAAAAGTCGATCTTACAGTTGAATAATGCAAAAGCTTGATTTTTGGGAAATACAGCGTTTTAACAAACGCAAAACCATTTTAATTTTTGTTTTTCTTTTTTTCATTTTATGGCTTTTGGGTTTCACTCTTGACCATTATTATTTTGGTTTAAACTTTCCTCTTTTTGAGTTAATTGCCCTCGGTTTTGCTTCTCTCGAGAGCCTCACAGCATTTTTTTTGGGCGATAAGATAATCCTTGCCAGCGTGGGAGCAAGGCCTGCCGATATAACCTCCTTTAAAGAAAAACAGCTTATAAATGTGGTAGAGGAGCTTTCTCTAGCTGCGGGAATGAAGCGACCCAATGTTTATGTAATTCCCAGGAGGAGAGATTTGAATGCCTTTGCTACAGGGAGGAATGAGGAGACTGCTTCCGTAGCAGTAACCGAGGGTCTTTTGGAAGCTATGAGCAGAGAGGAATTACAGGGCGTTATCGGGCATGAGCTGGCGCATATCAGAAATCGCGATATCCTCACTATGACGGTAGCAACCATCATTTTCGGAGCGGTGATTATCCTTTCCAGAATTTTTTTGCGAGGTGGATTTTGGTTTGATGACGATGAGCGGGGAAAGAAATCAGGGGTTCTTTTAATCATCGCTCTTATTCTAGCTATACTTGCCCCCATCATGGGGCAGCTTCTTGTTCTAGCTGTTTCCCGTTCGCGGGAGTATATGGCTGACGCTGGCTCAGTGGAGTTTACCCGGAATCCAGAAGGGTTAATAAGTGCTTTAGAAAAAATTGCGCAGATGTACGCTCAAAATCCTTTACCTAAAAGATTGATTAAAAAAACAGAACCTTTGAGTCACCTTTTTATCTACAGCCCGCTTTCTAAAAGAATGAGGGAAGAAGGCAGTTTTTGGGCAGAGATGTGGAGCACTCACCCACCCTTAGAAAAAAGAGTTGCTCGGCTTAAAAGTATGGCTGGCGTATCTCCCCAAATTAAGGTGGAAAGTCACGGTGATTAGAGTAAAAAATAATGGTGCACTCCAGAGTGGAGGGGCAGGAGGGGGCGCTGGAGTGCACCGATTAAATAATAACAAAAGGAAAAAATCTTTGCAAATCTCAACTTGCTTTTTTGATGTTTTTAGAAATATGATAACGTGCAAGGGTAAGGAGGAAAATTTTATGTTTAAAAGGTGATTTTGATGGAAGAAAGAAAGATATACCTCGAGGTTTTAAAGGAAAAGAGAGCTAAAAATGTAGTAGCTGTGAAATTGGGTGAAAGTTTGCTGGATTTGACTGCAGAGGTGAGCGAGGGAGATAAGGAGGTAGAGTGGATTGACCTTAATTCACCTTGTGGTTTAGAGATTTACCGCCATTCTGCTGCTCATATAATGGCAGCAGCAGTGAAGAATCTCTTTCCCAAAGTAAAACTAGGTATAGGTCCTGTGATTGAAAATGGTTTTTACTACGATTTTGATTTAGAAAAGAGCTTGAGCTTGGACGACTTCCCGAAGATTGAAAAGGAAATGAAGAGATTAATAAAGAAGAATTTACCATTTCAACGCGAGGTTTTAAACCGAAAAGATGCAATTAAGCTTTTTTCTTCGCTGGGAGAGATCTACAAATTAGAACTGCTGGAAGAAATGGAGGAAGAAAAAGTTTCTATTTATCGGCTGGGCGATTTTGTTGATTTATGCCGGGGACCTCATCTCCCTTCCAGTGGTTATCTCAAAGCTTTTAAACTCATTTCTCTAGCTGGAGCTTATTGGCGGGGAGATGAGAAAAAACCTATGCTTCAAAGAATTTATGGAACTGCCTTTCCCACCAAGGAGGAGCTGGAAGGATATCTTAAGCGTCTTGAAGAAGCAGAAAAAAGAGATCACAGAAAGTTAGGAAAGCAGCTAGAGCTTTTCAGTTTTCATGAGGAAGCTGGAGCTGGGCTTGTTTTCTATCATCCCAAAGGTGCTGTCCTTCGCTTCATTTTAGAGGAATTTATTAAAAGGGAGCACCAGAAGAGGGGTTACCAATTTGTGATTACTCCCCACATTATGAAGGGTGATCTGTGGAAAATATCAGGTCATTATGATTTTTATCGGGAAAACATGTATTTTTTTGAAATAGAGGAAAGGGAATACGCGGTGAAACCTATGAACTGCCCCGGGCATATACTCATCTATAACACCAGACCACGAAGTTATAAAGAGTTCCCGCTTCGGTTTTTCGAGCTCGGAACAGTGTATAGGTATGAGAGGACGGGAGTTCTGCATGGGCTCTTGCGAGTGAGAGGTTTCACCCAGGACGATGCTCATATTTTCTGCACACCTGAGCAACTCGAAGGTGAAATTGGGAGAGTCTTAGAGTTTGCCTTCTACACTCTGAGAACTTTCGGTTTTGAAGAGTTCGAGGTGAAGCTCTCCACTAGACCAGAACACTATGCAGGCACACTTGAGATTTGGAAGCATGCTACTAAAGCTTTGGAAAATGCTCTGAAGAATGAAAATGTTGAATATGGGATAGACCCGGGCGAGGGAGTTTTTTATGGACCTAAAATCGATATCAAATTGAAAGATGCGTTGGGGAGGTTGTGGCAGGCAACTACAATTCAAGTTGATTTCAACATTCCTGAACGCTTTGAACTAGTGTATTGGGGACCTGATAATAAACAGCATCGCCCGGTGATGATACACAGAGCAATCCTCGGCAGTCTGGAAAGATTCATCGGAGCACTTATTGAGCATCACGCTGGAAATTTCCCCTTTTGGGTTTCGCCCATTCAAGTGGTGGTCATACCCATAGCTGATAGACATGAAGAGTATGCGATTGAACTGAAAAGGAGACTGGAGGAAGAAGGATTTCGGGTGATAGTTGACCTCAGAAGTGAGTCAGTTTCTAAAAAGATTCGAGATGCTGAGGTGGAGAAAATTCCCTATATGCTCATCGTAGGCGACAAGGAAGTAAAAAAGAGAGAAGTGGCTGTTCGAGAGAGGAAAGAAGGCGATAAGGGAGCACGCTCTCTCAACAGTTTAATTGAGGAGCTGAATAAAGCTTCACAAGGCAAGAAAATTCCATTCACGCTCAATTTTTAGTGGACAATCTAGGGATTAATGTGTATACTCAACCCAAAATAAAGAAGGGAAGAAGAAGCCACTGGCTTCTCACCTTGCAGCGATATAGCTCGCAGGGTTATTGAGAAGGGTGGCTTGAGCTACCCTTTTTTAGTTCAGGAGGTGGTATAGGGATTAACATTAATGTAAGAGCGAATGAGAGTATTCGAGCTTCCCAAGTTTTAGTTATTGACCCCAATGGGAATAATTTGGGGGTAATGAGTTTGAAAGACGCACTGCAAGAAGCTCGAAAGTATGATTTGGATTTAGTGGAAGTTGCTCCCAATGCCAATCCACCAGTTTGCAAAATACTTGATTACGGGAAGTATAAATATGAGCTGGAGCAGAAGTTAAAAAGAGCCCGAAAGCACCAGAGTCAAATTGTAGTAAAAGAGATAAAACTGAGGCCGAAGATTGATAAACATGACTTCGAGGTAAAAAAGAAGCATGTAAGAAGGTTTCTTGAGAATGGTCATAAAGTTAAGCTTTTTGTCTGGTTTCGAGGAAGAGAGATAGTTCATCCGGATATTGGAGAAGGATTACTGCAAAAAATGGCGGAGGAAGTAAGTGATTTGGGAACAGTGGAGACAGCGCCGAAAATGGATGGGAGGCGAATGATTATGGTCATCACTCCTAAGAAAGTTCAGAAGGAAGGGATGAAAAATGCCTAAAATGAAAACAAGAAAAAGCGCTGCAAAAAGATTTAAAATTACTGGTTCCGGAAAGATAGATCATCACCGCACCAGGAAAGGACATTTGCTTTCTAAAAAGTCATCTTCTCGAAAGCGTCGTCTTAGCCGTCCCTCAATTGTAGATAAAACCGAGGAGAAGAGAGTGAAGAGGATGCTTAACATGTAGGAGGTGAGATAGATGCCTAGAGTTAAAAGAGGTGTTGTAGCCCGGAAAAAACATAGAAAAATACGGGAGAAAACTAAAGGCTATTATGGAGCTAGAAGCAGAACTTATAAGGCAGGCCATGAGCAGGTTATGCACTCTCTCGCTTATGCATATAGACATCGGAGAGAGAGGAAGAGGGAGTTTAGGAGCTTGTGGATTACTCGGATAAACGCAGCTGCTAGAGCTTATGGCATTTCCTATAACCGTTTTATTCACGGTCTCAAGCTGGCAGAAATTCAACTTAATAGAAAGGTTTTGAGTGATCTTGCTGTGAACGATCCTGAAGCATTTGGAAAGTTGGTTGAACTGGCGAAGGAAAAACTGGCGAGGGCAAATTAAAGGGGTGAATAATTACGCTTCTTGAGGAAGTAGAGAAATTAGAAGAAAGAGCTTTAGAGGAGATTGAAAAAGCAGAGGATATTAAAAAGTTAGAGGAAATACGCCTTTTTTATCTGGGGAGAAAGGGAAAGCTAACGCAGCTTTTAAAGTCTATTAAAGATTTGCCACCTGAGGAACGCCCTCAGGTAGGAGCTGTTTGCAACAAGGTTAAGGAAAAGATAGAGAGTTTTATTTTAAGACGGGAAAGTGAACTTAAAAAAGAGGAGTTAGCAAGGAAATATGAAGAGGAAAGAATAGATTTTACTTTACCTGGTAAGAAACCTCTCATCGGTAAAAAGCACATTATTTCTCAGATAATAGAAGAAATTAGTGAAATTTTTTTGGGTCTAGGTTTTAAAATTGTGGAAGGTCCTGAAGCCGAGCTGGACTACTACAACTTTACTGCTTTAAACACACCTTTCGACCATCCTGCCCGTTCTCTGCAGGATACCTTCTATCTTACTCAGCCTGATTATGGGAAGGGGGAGCTTTCTCTGGAAGAGATGAAAGAGAAAAGTAAAGAAATTGTTCTTTTGAGGACTCACACCTCTCCTGTTCAGATTAGGACGATGGAGAAGGAGAAACCACCACTTTATGTTATTTCGCCTGGGCGAGTATTTCGTCATGACGTAGCAGATCCTTCTCATTCTCCTGTTTTTCATCAGGTTGAGGGTTTCGCAGTGGATAAGGGAATTTCCTTTGGAGATCTGCGGGGGACACTGGAGTACTTTGTAAAAGAGATGTTTGGGAAAGAGAGGAAAACTCGATTCCGCCCTCACTTCTTTCCTTTCACCGAGCCTAGTGCTGAAGTTGATGTCTCTTGTTTTCTTTGCCAGAGCGAAGGATGTCGAGTTTGTAAGTGGACTGGCTGGCTGGAAATGCTGGGAGCAGGGATGATTGATCCAAATGTATTGCTAGAGGTGGGAATCGATTCAGAAGAATACAGTGGTTATGCTTTTGGTATGGGAGTGGAAAGAATTGCAATGCTCAAATATGGTGTGACTGATATTCGTCTCTTCTTCGAAAATGACCTTCGTTTTTTGAGGCAATTTTAAATGAAGGTTCTTTTAAGCTGGCTTCGGGAATATGTAGATATAGATGTTTCTCCGGAAGAATTGGCAGAAAAGCTTGCCCTATGTGGAACGGAAGTTGAATCTATTGATTATCTAGGAAAGGATATCAGTGGGGTTGTGGTGGGAGAAATTGAAGAAATAGCCTCCCATCCTCACACGGATAAGCTTTCTTTATGCAAAGTGCGCACCAAAGATGGGATTTTTTCTGTGGTTTGCGGAGCTCCAAATATAAAGGTAAAGCAAAAAGTGTTATTGGCGTTTCCAGATGCGACTATCGCAGGAGGCATAAAGATTCGCAAGAAGCCAATTCTTGGCGTTATCTCTGAAGGGATGATTCTTTCCGAGGAAGAGATGGGTTTAGGTGAGGATGCTTCTGGAATTTTGCCTCTTCCTCCTGAGACTCCTTTAGACGCAGATGTTAAGGATATCTTGGGTTTAAATGATTATCTTTTTCAGTTTGAAATAACGCCTAATCGACCTGACTGCTTAGGTATTATTGGGATAGCTAGGGAAATAGCTGTTATTTTGGAGAAGGAACTGAAGATACCTAGCTTTGAGATAGAGGAAGAGGAGGAAACCTCTTCTTCTCGGGTAAAGATTGAAATTGAAGACGCAGACTTATGTCCCCGATATGTGGGGAAAGTGGTAAAGGATGTGAACGTTTGTACTTCTCCCCTCTGGCTTCGCTGGAGATTAAAAAATGCGGGAATAAGGCCTATAAACAATGTGGTTGATGTGACAAATTACGTAATGCTAGAAACAGGTCAGCCTCTTCACGCTTTCGATTTGGAGTTCATCGGAGGCGGAAAGATTATCGTGAGAAGGGCTAGAGAAGGGGAAAAGCTGGTGACTCTCGATGATGTGGAGAGGGAACTCGATGAAGAAATGCTTGTTATTGCGGATGAAAATGTTCCTGTGGCTTTGGCTGGAGTTATGGGAGGTAGAGAGAGCGAGTTAAGACCTTCCACTAAGGTTGTGCTTATTGAGTCTGCTAACTTTAAGCCGGTATCCATTTCTAGAACTTCCAGGAAGTTCGGGCTCATTACTGAGGCTTCACTACGTTTTGAGAGAGGGGTTGACCCGAATGGAGCGCTTTTTGCTGCTCAGAGAGCTGCCTTTTTCATCCAGAATTTAGCTAGAGGTAAAGTCCTCAGAGACGAAGTAGATGTTTATCCTTGCAAGATAACACCTCGCAAGATGGTGTTGAGAGAAGAAAGGGTAAATCAGATTTTGGGAACGGAGTTAAAAAAGGAAAAAATGGCAGATATTCTAAAGAAGCTTCAACTTGAAGTTTCCCCTAATAAGAAGGGGTTATTGATCAGCGTTCCCACGTTTAGAGTGGATTTGGAAAGGGAAATCGATTTGATAGAAGAGATTGCCCGCATTTACGGGTACAATGAGATAAATCCGACTTTACCTGGTGGAAGAGGAAGAGTCGGAGCTTTAAACTTTGAGCAGAAAGCGGAAAAGAAAGTAAAAGAAGCACTTGTAGCTTCAGGCCTTTACGAAGTTTTAAATTATTCCATGATAAATCCGCAATTTTTTGAAGATGTTAATCTTCCAGAAAATCATCCTTGGAGAAAAGGGGTTTACTTGGTCAATCCTCTGGCTGGAGACCAGTCTATGCTCAGGACAACACTTCTACCCAGCCTCATCTCCACTCTTTCTTTAAATAAGAGCAAAGGAAAAAAAAGTGTTCACATCTTTGAGGTGGGAAAGGTTTTTCGAAAAGGGAAAGGAAGTGTTCCAGAGGAGTTTAAGATGGTGGGATTATCTCTCATGGGAAGCTGGCAGGAAAAAACTTGGTACTCAAAGGAGGAGAAGATAGACATCTATGATTTAAAAGGGATCGTTGAAAATGTGATGCACTCTTTGAAGATAAATGATTGGGAGATAGAGGAGAGCGAAAACCCTCTTTTTTATCCTGCCAGGTTTGGTTTAATAAAAATCTTCCAAGATGAGGTGGGATTTCTGGGAGAACTACATCCCTTTCTCAAAGAGAAGTTTGACTTCGAGGAAGATGTGTTCTTGGCAGAGCTCAGCTTGGACAAGCTTTTAAAATATGCTCGATTTGGATGGGTTTACGAGGAAATACCCCAGTTTCCAGGCATCCCGTTTGACATTTCTCTTCTTGTTGATGGGGAGATAAAAGCAAAAGAAGTGGAGAGTGTAATTAAAGAAAATGGAGGTCCTTTCCTCTACAAGGTAGAAATATTCGATGTTTATACAGGAAAGAATATTCCAAAAGGAAAGAAAAGTTTAGCTTTTTCTCTTCTTTTTCTTTCTAAAGAGAGAACTTTGAGGGAAGAAGAGATAAGTGAATCTGTAGAGAAGATAATTGAAGCCTTAGAGAAAGAGCTCTCAGCTCAAGTGAGGAGAAAAGTTGGTTAAAGTAGGAATAATTGGGGCCTCCGGTTATACAGGTTTTGAGCTATTGAGGCTTCTTTCTTTCCATCCGGAAGTGGAAGTGACTTATCTTACTGCCCAGAGATACGCAGGAAAGAGAGTTTGTGACTTATATCCTGGATTCCCTTACAGAGATGTTAATTTTGAAAAATACAATAGAGAAAAAGCACTCAGGAGTGCAGAATTCTTTTTTCTGGCCTTGCCTCATGGAACTTCACAGGAAATAGTAGGTGATTTATTTGAGGCGGGGAAAAAAGTTGTAGACCTTTCAGCAGACTTTCGGTTGCCTCAATCTCTTTATGAGAAGTGGTATGGGGAGCACAGAAAACCAGATTTAATTAAAGAAGCGGTTTATGGGCTTCCAGAATTATATCGGGAAGAGATAAAGAAAGCTGCTCTCGTGGCTAATCCTGGTTGTTATCCTACTGCCTCCTTGCTTGCTTTAACTCCACTGGTAAAAAAAGGTTTGGTGGAGGAAGTGATTATTGATGCCAAATCTGGTGTAAGTGGAGCTGGAAGGAAGCTAGGAGAAGAATACCTTTTTTCGCAGAGGGAGGGGAATGTCACAGCTTATGCTTTATCTGGGCATCGCCACCTTCCTGAAATTGAAAATTATCTAAAAGGAGAGGATAAAAAGCCTGAGGTTTTTTTCGTTTCCCATCTTCTTCCTCAATCGAGAGGGATCATGATAACGGCGTATGTAAAGAGCAAGGATTTTTTAAATGAGAACGATATATATGGGCTTTACCAGGAGTTTTATCAAAAAGAGGAGTTTATTGTTCTTCTGGAACCAGGGGTATCTCCTCAAACAAAAGCAGTTTTGGGGAGCAACTACTGCCAGATAGGATTTAAAAAGTTAGCTCAAAACGTTATTGTTATTTTCAGTGTTTTAGACAATTTAGTAAAGGGAGCATCTGGTCAGGCAGTTCAGAATTTCAATTTGATGTCAGGCTTTTTTGAAAGAACAGCTCTAGATTCTCTTCCTTTCTTTCCTTAGTTCTTTTTCTATTTCCCTTTTTCAAATTGAATTGATATTTTTGCCTTTTTATAATAGACTTTTTGAATATTTTTGGAGGTTTCGATGGGAGAAGATTTAGGAATTGCAACACCTCGAGGATTTTCTGCTTCTGGTGTCGCTTGCGGGATTAAAGAGAGGGGAAGAGACCTGGCTCTCATTTATAGTGAGGAACCAGCAACAGCAGCAGGTGTTTTTACCACCAATCTGGTAAAAGCTGCACCTGTGCAGGTGAGTCAGAAATATCTCCAAATTTACCAGCGTTTTCAAGCAATTGTAGCAAATAGTGGCTGTGCGAATGCCTGTACGGGGAAGAGAGGAATTAGAGATGCTGAAGAAATGGCGGAAGAGACAAGACGCTCTCTGGGGATTTCTGAGAATATAGGAGTATTAGTGGCTTCTACAGGCTTAATTGGTGCTCCCCTCCCCCTAGAGAGAATAAAAAGAGGAATTAAGAGAGCAGTAGCTAATTTGAAAAAGGGAGGAAGAGAAGCATCTGAAGCCATAATGACTACAGATACTTTCCCTAAAGAAAAAGTTCTTGAGTTAAAGATAGGAGATAAAAATTGCTTCCTTGCCGGAATGGCAAAAGGTTCGGGGATGATTGAGCCTGAGATGGCTACCATGCTTGCCTTTGTCACCACGGATATCTCAGTGGAAAGAGAATTTTTGCAGACCTCTTTAAAGGAAGCGGTGGAAGAAAGTTTCAATTTAATAAGTGTAGATGGGGAGATGAGCACTAATGACACGGTGTTTGTTCTCGCCAATGGCCTAGCACAAAATGAAGAAATAAAAAGCTCGAGCCATTACTCTTCCTTATTTAGAGAGGCGCTGAAAGAGGTTTTATTGGATCTTGCCAAGATGATTGTTAAAGATGGAGAAGGAGCTACAAAGTTTGTCGTCATAAAAATAGAAAGAGCCCCTTCTCGAGAAGTAGCTAAAAAGGTAGGAAGAAGACTTTCCCGCTCTCTTCTTTTAAAAGCGGCTCTCTTTGGTGAAGAAGTGAACTGGGGAAGAATAATGTCTGCTTTGGGTTCTTCAGGAGTGGATTTCAATCCGCAAAGAGTCGATGTTTATCTTGCAGGACACAAAGTAGTAGAAAATGGCTGTGCATTTTCCTTTTCCGAAGAAGCAGCGGGAAAGAAGATGAGGGAAAGGGAAATCGAAATTAGATTAGATTTAAAAAGCGGAAAATATTCATTAAATTTTTATACTACGGATTTATCTTTAAAGTATATAGAGATAAACTCTTCTTATCGGAGTTGAAATGGAAGAGGAATTTACGGAGAAAGCAAAGGTATTAATTGAAGCACTTCCTTTTATTAGAGAGCACTATGGAAAAACCATGGTGGTTAAGCTTGGTGGAAGTGCTATGGTGGAGAAAAAAGAGAAGGAAAATGTGGTTACTGATTTAGCTTTGATGAAGTATGTGGGGATAAATCCAATTGTTGTTCATGGGGGAGGACCCCAAATCACTGATTTTCTACGCCGACTTTCAATCCCTACCGAGTTCAAGGAAGGTATGAGGATAACTGATGAAGAAACGATGAAGGTAGTGAAAATGGTTCTTCTAGGTGTGATTAATAAGGAGCTGGTGAGTAATTTAAATCAGTATGGCTGCCTCTCAATTGGTATTTCAGGAGAGGATGGAAATTTCATAAAAGTGAGAGCTTTAAAGGGTATGGGGCTTGTGGGAGAGCCTCAGGAAGTAAAGGGTGAATTCATCAAGGACCTAGTTGAGGATGGTTATCTTCCTGTGATTGCTTCCATTGGTGTCAATCGGGAGGGAGTTGCTTATAACATCAATGCTGACCTGGTAGCTTCCCGAATCGCCATTTCTTTAAAAGCAGACAAGCTCATATTTTTGACAGATGTAGATGGAATTTATGAGGACGCTTCAAAGAGAGAAGAGATTATCTCGGAAATGTCTCTTAGGGAAGCTGAAGTACTGCTGAAGAAAGGCAAAGTTAGCGAAGGAATGATACCGAAACTCAAAAGCTCAATCGAAGCTTTGAAAGGTGGAGTGAGGAGAGTTCACTTTTTAAACGGCAAGAAGGATCACTCGCTTCTCCTTGAGCTTTTTACAGAAAAGGGTGTAGGGACAATGATAAAGGGGGGGAGTTGAGGAGCTTCGATGAGTATGTAGAGTTGGAGAGAAGGTATCACTTCCCTACCTACTCGAGATTTCCTGTGCTCTTTGTCAGGGGGGAAGGAACAAAACTTTGGGATATCGAGGGAAGGGAATATATCGATTTTCTTTCCGGTATTGGTGTAGTCTGTGTGGGACATTCTCATCCTCGAATTTTGAAAGCTTTGGAGAGGCAAGCCCGCTCCTTGATGCATGTTTCAAACCTCTTCTATATTGCCTCTGAAATAGAGCTAGCTAAGAAACTTTCTGAAATCTCCATCGATGGGAAGTGTTTTTTTACCAACAGTGGGGCTGAGGCAAATGAATGCGCCATAAAGTTGGCTCGGAAATATTTTAGAAATAAAGGAGAAGAAAGATACGAGGTTATCACAGCTTATCGGAGTTTTCACGGAAGGACTTTAAAAACGCTTGCTGCTACGGGCCAGGAAAGCAAAAAGAAAGATTTTGAGCCTTTACCTCCAGGTTTTAAACACGTTCCCTTAAACGATATTGAAGCTTTGAAAAAAGAGATTACTTCAAACACATGTGCCATCATGCTTGAACCTATTCAGGGAGAAGGAGGAATCTATCTCTGCCAGGAAAGTTACCTTCAAGAAGTGAGAGAAGTCTGCAGTAAATATGAAATTCTTCTAATTTTAGATGAAGTTCAAACAGGAATAGGGAGAACGGGAAAGCTCTTTGCTTATGAGTGGTTTGGGGTAAAGCCAGACATTCTCACTTTAGCCAAAGGACTAGGCGCAGGATTTCCTATTGGGGCAGTTATTGCTCGTTCTGAGATAAGTGACGCTTTCTCACCTGGGGATCACGGCTCTACTTTTGGTGGCAATCCTTTAGCTTGCGCTGTTTCTCTGGAGGTTCTTCATTTAATAGAGGAGGAAGGTTTAGTAGAAAATGCGCAGAGAGAAGGCTCTTATCTTTTGCAGAGAGTAAAGGAATTAAGCTCTAGATTTGATTTTATCACTGAAGTGAGAGGAAAAGGTTTGATGGTGGGAGTGCATTTCAAAAAACCCATTGCAAAAGATGTGGTAACTGAACTTTTAAAAGAAGGAATTGTAGCAGGGACTGCTGGCAAAGAAGTTCTGCGTTTTCTTCCTCCCCTTTGCATTGAGAGAGGGGAAATCGATATTTTGTTAGAAAAGCTAGATAAAATTTTGAAAAGGGGCGCATATGCTTAAGGGAAGAAATTTGCTTACTTTATCTGATTTAAGCGAAGAAGAAATAAATCTTATCTTGGGTAAGACAAGGGAGATGAAGGCTGCTTTCAGAAGAGGAGAGCGAGAGGAGCATCTGAAGGGGAAATCCATTGCTCTGATATTTGAAAAACCCTCTACCCGAACCCGAGCTTCCTTTGGCGCTTCTGTATCTCAGCTGGGAGGAACCCCTCTCTTCTTCTCCTCAAATGAACTCCAGATTTCTCGAGGTGAAACACTTGAAGATACAGGTAGGGTACTTTCGCTCTATGTAAATGCTATTGTAATGAGAACGTTTGCGCAGGAAAGGCTGGAGAAGCTGGCTGAAGGAGCAATCGTTCCGGTGATAAATGCTCTTTCCGATAAATTTCATCCCTGCCAAGCACTGGCAGACCTCTACACTATTCAGGAGCATTTTGGGGGATTGTCAGGGATTAAAGTGGCTTACGTGGGAGATGGAAACAATGTTTGTCATTCACTTCTTCTTGCTTGTTCAAAATTGGGTGTGGATATAAGCGTTGCATCTCCTCCAGATTATGAGCCGCATCCCGAGGTTGTTTCCTTAGCTCAGAAGGAAGCAAAAGGACGTTCTCAAGTAGAAGTAGTAACGGAGCCAGCGCAAGCTGTAGAGGGAGCAGATGTAGTTTACACTGACGTGTGGGCGAGCATGGGTCAGGAAAATGAGTATGAAGAAAGGAAAAAAATATTTGCAAAATATCAAGTTAACTCAAATCTATTGTCTAAAGCTAAATCTTCTGCTATATTTATGCATTGTCTTCCAGTCCATAGAGGCGAAGAAGTAACAGCAGAAGTGGTCGAGAGGGAGAGGTCTCTGATTTGGATTCAAGCTGAAAATCGACTACACACTCAAAAAGCAATTTTAACCCTTTTAGTGAGGTGGTAAGATGGCTAAGAAGTTAAATAGGCAGGAGGTTATCAAAAGGATTGTAAGAGAAAAAGCGGTAAGGACGCAAGCTGAACTGGTGAAGGAGTTAGGAAAAGTTGGATATAAGGTTACTCAAGCGACGGTTTCCCGTGATGTGAATCAGTTGAGACTGGAAAAGATGCCTTCAGAAAGCGGAAAGAGCATCTACATTTTACCTGAAGATAAACGCCTTCGTAAGCTTTGTGAAGAGCTGGTGCGGTCTGTAGAAGCAAGTGGAAATCTTTTGGTGATAAAGACGTTACCGGGAGGGGCTTCAGGTGTTGGTGCTGCTATAGATGCAGCTGGCTGGGATGAAATTGTGGGCACTGTTTCAGGCGATGACACACTTCTTGTAGTGGCAAGAAACGAAAGAGCCAGCAAGTCTGTAATGGCCAGAGTCAAAAAAATGGCTGGTCTTTAATGGAAAAAGTTGTCCTCGCCTATTCCGGTGGCTTAGATACATCCGTTCTTATCAGGAAACTTTCTGAGGAATACAATCTCCAGGTAATTTCGGTAATTCTGGACGTAGGTCAGGGCGGCAATTTAGAAGAAGCAAGAGAGAGAGCTATATCTCTGGGCGCTGCGGAATCAATATTAGTTAATGCAGTTGAAGAGTTCGTTAATGATTTTATTTCTCCAGCCATTAAAGCAAATGCTCTTTATGAAGGTAAGTATCCTCTTGTTTCCGCTCTTTCCCGCCCTCTAATAGCAAAATATTTGGTGAAAATTGCTAAAGAGAAAAAAGCTTCATTCATTGCTCATGGTTGCACGGGGAAGGGGAATGACCAGGTAAGGTTTGAGTTTTCTATCTCTGCCTTAGCTCCAGAAATAAAGGTTTTAGCTCCGGTGCGGGAAAAAGCCATAAGTAGGGATGAGGCGATTAAATATGCTCGAGAAAAAAATATTCCTATTCCTGTAAGCAAAGAAAAACCTTATTCAATTGATGAGAATTTGTGGGGGAGAACGGCGGAGTGCGGTTCCTTAGAGGACCCTTGGCAGGAGCCACCAGAAGAAGCGTTTGAGCTTACCTCTTCTTTGGAAAATGCTCCTTTTCAGGGAGAACATGTGGAAATTGGGTTTAAAGAAGGCGTTCCTGTTTCTTTAAACAGTGAGGAAATTTCTCTAGAAGAAATCATTAAAAGGCTGAACAGATTGGGAGGTAAGCACGGTTTTGGAAGGGTTGATATGGTAGAAAATCGACTGGTGGGAATAAAATCTAGGGAGGTTTATGAAGTTCCAGCTGCTTTAGCAATTATTAAAGCTCATGAGGACTTGGAAAGTCTCACTTTAGAAAGGGACGTCTTTCACTATAAAAAGTATCTTGAGCCAAAGTTTGCTGAGCTTATCTACTATGGACAATGGTTCTCTCCTTTAAGAGAAGCATTGCAAGCTTTCTTTGAAAAAACACAAGAGAATGTTTCAGGAACAGTTAAGCTAAAGTTTTATAAGGGCAGTGCTTTTGTAGTGGGAAGAAAATCACCTTATTCTCTTTATGACTACTCCTTGGCAACTTACGAAGGGGAAAAGGATTTGTTTTCGCATAAATCGGCTAAAGGATTTATAGATATTTTTGGCTTACCTTTAAAAGTCTGGGCGAGGAAGAAGAAAGAGTGAAGCTCTGGGGTGGAAGGTTTAAAAAAGAGCTGAATGAGAAAGTAGAAGAGTTTACGCGCTCTCTCCCTTTTGATAAGAGGCTTTTTCGGGTAGATATAACGGTCAACTTGGCTTGGGCAGAAGCTCTGGCGAAGATTAAGATTTTAAGTGAAGCAGAGTTAGAAAAGATTAAAAAAGCTCTCTTGGAAATAGAAGGGGAGATAGAGAGAGGAGAGTTCAAGTTTTTACCCAGTGATGAAGATATTCATACCGTTATTGAGAGAGCTTTAGTGGAAAAGATTGGAGAGGCTGGGGCTAAAATCCATACGGGAAAGAGCCGCAATGACCAGGTAGTAACAGATTTGAAAATTTATCTTAAAAAGGAGATTAAAGAAATTGCTCGCTTGCTGAAAGATTATCTCAAAGCACTTTTTGAACTGGCAAAAAGGGAAAAAGATTTGGTAATGCCAGGTTACACTCATCTTCAGCCTGCTCAACCTGTCCTTTTTTCTCATTATATTTTGGCTTATTTCTGGATGGGGAAAAGAGATTTTGATAGATTAGTTTCTTGTTACAAAAAGATGGATTATTTACCTCTGGGTTCGGGAGCTTTCTCAGGTACCTCCTTCCCTATTGACCGAAAATTCCTAGCCCGAAAGCTTTCCTTTTCTCATGTTGCTGAAAATAGCGTGGATGCAGTTTCCAGTCGCGACTTTGCCCTCCACTTTTTAAATCAAGTTGCCATTCTCATGATTCATCTATCCCGCTTGGCAGAGGACTTCATCATCTGGAATAGTAAAGAATTTTCTTTTATAGAGCTTGATGATTCTTTTACTACTGGCTCTTCCCTTATGCCTCAAAAGAAGAACCCTGACCCTTTGGAACTCATTAGAGCGAAGGCGGGGAGAGTTATTGGAAACTGGGTAAAACTAGCTACTGTTTTAAAAGGTTTGCCTCTCTCTTACAATCGTGACCTTCAAGAGGATAAAGAAGCTCTGTTTGATTCTGTAGACACGGTGAAGGGGGCGCTTTCTTTTCTCCCCTCTCTTTTGAGTGCTTTAAAGGTAAATCCTTCTCAGATGAGAAAGTCTTTGCAGGAAAGCGATGTTCTCGCTACTGAAGCAGCAGATTTCTTGGTGGAAAGAGGGGTTCCGTTTAGAGAAGCTCACCGTTTAGCAGGAGAGGTGGTAAAGCTCGCTTTGGAGAGGGGAAAGTCTTTGGAATCCCTTCCTTTGAAGGATTGGGAGAGCGTTTCTCCTCTTTTCACCGCGGAAGTAAAAAACTACCTTTCTCTTGAAAGCTCTCTTCAGAAGAGAAACGTTGAAGGCGGAACATCTCCTCAGAGATTGCAGGAAGAGCTGGAAAATGCTCAGCAAGTTCTTTCCCGAATGGAAGAGTGGCTAAAATAAAATAGTTGCTATCCTAAAAATGGCTTAATTTAAATGCAGAGATGAAAAACGATGATGTAGCTAAGGTTTTGGAAAATATTGCAGATATGCTGGCAATACTGGAGAAGAACCCTTTTAGAGTAAGAGCTTATTTAAGAGCAGCCAGTGCCATCCGAGGATTCCCAACAGAGGTCAAAATTCTCTTAGAGGAGGGAAAGCTTAAGGAAGTGCGGGGGATAGGGGAGAGCATTGCTCTGAAAATCCAGGAGTTAATCGAAAAGGGGAGTATGGGTTATTATGAGGAACTTAAGGAGAAAGTTCCTCCAGCGGTTCTTGAATTAATGGAGATTCCTCACGTAGGTCCTCGAAAAGCAAAAGTTCTCTTTGAAGAGCTTGGGATCTCCACAGTTGACGAACTTTTAGAAGCTATTGAGAAAAGAAAACTACGAACTTTAAAAGGTTTTGGAGAAAAGATGGAGAAGAAGATAAAAGAAGGAATTCTTTTATATCGGCGGGGGAAGGAAAGAATTCTTCTTTCCGAAGCTCTGCCCTTGGCTGAGGAAGTAATCGAGAAGTTGAAAGGATATGATGAAGTTATAAAGATTGATAAAGCTGGGTCTTTGAGAAGGATGAAAGAGACAATTGGAGATATTGATATTTTAACTTCCACCGATAAACCTAGGGAAGTGATTAAGTTTTTCACTGAACTTCCTAGGGTGAGCCAAGTTCTGGCTGCGGGTGAGACAAAAGGAAGCGTGGTATTTGAGAATGGGCTTCAAATTGATTTGAGAGTCGTTTCTTCCTTTTCATACGGTGCAGCTTTACAGTATTTTACGGGAAGCAAGGAGCACAATATTGCTTTAAGGGAAATTGCGCGGAAGAAAAAACTGAAGATAAGTGAGTATGGAGTATTTGACATTAAAAAGGGAAGGAAAATATGTGGGGAGAGCGAGGAGGAAGTATATGGAATTTTGGGTCTTCCTTGGATTCCACCTCCTTTAAGGGAAGGGAAAGGTGAAGTGGAAGCAGCGCTAAAGGGGGAGCTTCCGCGGTTGGTTGGGGAGAGTGATATAAGGGGAGATTTACATGTACATTCTATACATAGTGACGGCTCGGCGAGGATTGAGGAGATAGTCAAAATTTCTGAAGAGCTTGGTTATGAGTATGTAGCTCTTTGCGACCATGCTCAAAGGTTGAAAGTTGCTCGAGGAATGGGGTTAGAAGAAATTGAGAGGAGAGCAGAGATAATTGAGAGTTTAAATCGAAATTCTTCTGTGAAGATTCTTTCTGGAATAGAGCTAAATATTGAGAATGATGGGTCTTTGGATTACCTTAATGAAGTTCTTTCTCAGTTCGATTTCGTTATTGCATCTATCCATTGGGGATTTGATCAAACTAAAAATGAACTCACTCAGAGAATTTTAAGAGCGATGGAGAATCCCTATGTTCATGGAATTGGTCATCTCACCGGCAGAATTATTGGGAAGAGGGAACCCTATCCTTTAAATTTGGAGGAGATTTTTAAAAGAGCGAGCGAGACAGAGACTTATCTTGAAATAAATTCCTTTCCAGATAGACTCGACCTAAAAGATGAGTATTTGAAGTATGCGAAAGAAGAATACGGATGCAAGTTTTTCTTAGGTACGGATGCACATGGAGCAGGGCAGATGAGTTACATGCGTTATGGAGTGGCTACAGCTCAGAGAGGTTGGCTAGAACCTGACGACATTTTAAACACTTTACCTCTTAAAAAATTAAAGGAGTCTCTGGAGAGGAAAAGGACCAAAGTATAAAAATTTAAATGGAGGAGAAAGATGGATTCTTCTCTTTTTCTGTGGATTTTAGGAGCAACAATAGTCAATAGTTTAATTGGACTGGTAGGGGTTTTTACTCTTTGGATAAATAAGGAGTTTTCAAAGAAGATCATCTATCTTTTGGTTGCCTTCTCTGCTGGAGTTCTCCTGGCAGGAGCTCTTTTTCATCTCGCTGCCGAATCTTTAGAGCGTCTTTCGGAAAATGCAGTTTTCGGACTTGTAATTTTAGGGTTTTGTTTATTTTTTGTCGCAGAGAGGTTTTTGTGGTGGCACCACTGCCATGAAGGAGAGTGTGATGTGCATCCTGTAACTTATTTGATCCTTTTGGGAGATGGACTTCACAACTTCATAGATGGAGCTGTTATCGCAGCCAGCTTTTTTGTGAATGTCTCTTTTGGAGTCATTACTACGCTTTTAATCATAAGCCATGAAGTTCCTCAAGAGCTTGGCGATTTTGGAGTTTTAGTTTATGGGGGTTTTTCTGAGAAAAAAGCACTTTTATACAACTTTATCTCTCAAGCTGTTTGTGTTTTAGGAGCGCTTTTCGTTTTCGTGGCAGGTAACATTTTAGAGTTTACCCGCTATATTCTTCCTTTTGCAGCCGGCGGTTTTCTTTACATCTCTGCTTCTGATTTAATCCCTAAGCTTCACCAGGAGGAAAGCAAAAAGCAGTCATTCGTTTCTTTCTTTATCTTTCTTCTCGGCATTCTTTTGATGGTTGCTTTGAAATACTTCACTGGTTAATATTTACTTATTATTCTCCCCTTTTAGCACAGGCTCCATGCCTTCTTTTTCATCCTCTTGTATCCAAGTGGTTGTGGTGGATATTTCCATTTTTACAATAGATGATTAAATCCTACAATAAAAATATTTTTGAAGGGGCAGGTCTCCCGCCCCTTCGACTAAAATCGTTCTAGATTGGCGAAACCAATGATTGTTAGGATAACAAGACCTAGGATTACAGCTGCTTGACCATATATAGTGACCCCCTTTGGTGAGGCAGCTAACATAAAGTTATGAGCTACACCTGCTCCTATAATCATTCCCAAAACTGAGATGGCAGAGTCGGTGTTGCCATTTGCTGAGAGAATAAGCTGTCTTAAAGGACAACCGCCCATAAAAACGGAAGCCCAGCCGCCCATAGCCATTCCCAGAAAGTTCCAGAGATGCCAGTTGTGAGCGATAGGTTGATTTTCAAATCCCAGTTTAAACATTCCGAAAGCAAGGTCGCCTACAAGTACAGAGAGGAAAAGGACTATAAATCCTGTGAGAAGGTATGTTTCTCTGAAGAGAATGAAATCTCTTATTCCTCCCACTGTGCAAAATCTTGAACGTTGAGCAAAAATACCTACTAGTATCCCAGCGATAAGTGAAAGAACTATGGCTGCGTGCATTGCTCCAGGTCCTTCCTTGCTGAAAAAGATAGGCCCACCTGCTTCTGGATTGAAAATAGGTTTCCATAGAAGCAAGGCTAGTAAAACAACCATTAAAATGGGAAGAACCCAACCATCACTTTTTTTGACCTCTTTTGTTCGACCGAGATTAAAGCCGCTTTTTAGAAACATCACTCCAGTAAAAATTCCTACAATAAATCCTCCAAGTGCAACTAAGGCGTTTAAATCTCCGCTCCCAAGCCTGATAGCCATTCTTACAGGGCAACCTAGAAAGACCAGATATCCAATCATAGCGAACATTCCCAGTATGAAACGGAGAGCAGGTGAACTGCCTCCTTCTGGCTTAAACTCCCGTGCTAGCAGTGCTGTGAAGAAAGCTCCAATAACAATTCCCAGAATTTCTGGACGCAAATACTGGACCACACCAGCCCGGTGCAAACCTAGTGCTCCAGCAATATCTCGCTCAAAGCAGGCGATACAGAAACCCATATTGGGCGGGTTTCCCAGAAGCATAAGAATAACAGCGCTAACTCCTATAATAAGACCAGTTAAGATAATAATTATTTTTTCTTTGCTCATTTTACCCTCCTCTCTTAATCAGGATGTGATACTCTCCCTCTTTTTCTTCAACCTCACAGGAAAGATTCTTACTTTTGGCAAGTCTTGTCACATTATCTCGTGAAGTGGCAGTGTCCACTTTAATTAGGATGTCGCCTTCCTCCTTTTCTATTGCTTCTTTTGTTTTCAGTACGGGAAGGGGACATGAAAGGCCTCTGACATCTACTTCTTTCACCATCTCACCCCCCTTCTTTTTAATTCACATTGCACAAAAATAAGTTTTTCATGTGCTTTTTCTGCTGGAAAAACTTCAGCTACTTGACTGAAGATTAATAAACCTTTTCCTTCTCTTCTTAAATTTTTTCTTATAGCAAATCTAACCAAGCGAGGCTTAAGAACAGATTGCCCTGTCTTTGCTGACAATAGCTTACTACTAATACCTAAAACCTTCTCTAAAGTAGAAAAATCCAACGAAGGACTATTTCTAGAAAAATTAATTGTATCTACATAAAAAGTTTTCTTATTAAAAACATTCCTTACGTGAAAATCTCTCTTTCTTTCCAATCGCTCCTTCCAGACATTTAAGAAATAAGATTCATATTTTCTCAATTTTCTAAAAACAGACCAAAAAGAAACATAAAAAGATAAAGGATCTTTTTTCTTTTCTAATGTATAAAATGGACTTAACGTTAAAAAAGTATTCAACACTGCTTTCGATTGAATAAAAGACGATCCTGGAGTTTTAATCAAGTTACGCAAAAAATCATTGTGATAACTAAAAAAAAAAGACCAAATACGATTCCTTTGCTGTTTCAAAAATAACAATCTCAAATAAGGCTTATACCACATACGAAGTTCTCTTTTAAAACCAGCCTTTTCTCCCGCCTTGTTAACAAAAGACTCCTCTATCTTTTTTCTAGTTGTAGTCGTATACAACTCTTTCCACAGACGTAACCTTCGCTTTATTTTATTAACATAAAGCAAACCCAAATTATTCCTCTTTTTCCTCTTATACTCAAATTCTGAAAAGAACCTTCCATCTAAAAACAAACTATAAAAAAAAGTTGATAATAAACGATGTTTTAGCCTCCTTTTATACGAACAAACACCTAATTTACGCAATAACTTTACTCTCCTAAAAGTTCTCCTTCTTGAAGGAAAAATAAGCAACCTAGCCTCTATATGACGTAAATAACGCATAATATATTTTAACAATTCCATCCTATATTTAATAACATCCATAGGATAAAAACTATTTATCTTGACAAAATCAAAAGGCTTAAAAGGAAGCATAAAAGCTGCTTTCTCATTTATTCTCGAAGTCTTTTTTTGAAAAAATCTTCTAGTCAACTTGTTCTTACCTAACAATTTTTGATGCAACCGAAATGCATGAAAAAAAAAAGGTAAAACATTTTTTTCCTTAAATATAACAAAAGGATGCAAATAATCTCTCTCCAAACCACTAAAAAATAATTGTTTCCAAAGCTTACTTGCAAGCGGTCTTAAATTAAGAGGACGAAAAACATATCTATACTCTGCAGGAGACTTTAAAGACTGTCTCAACAATTCTTTATCATAAAAAAAAGACGAAATTGTCCTCTCCAAAAGACGATCAAATAAAAATAAATCTTTATTACGCAAAAAATCACCATATAAAAAATTCACATCAAAATCCCTTCTTGAAAAAATACCATGAAGTATTCGTCTTTTTAAAAAACTACGAAAAAAATATTCACCAAAAATACGACGTCTAGTTCTCGAAAGCCTGTCGACAGTTTTTAAATATGCAGCAAGTTTAAATCGCCTTTTCGCAATATCTTCTAGACGTTTATCTGCAAGTCTAACATTAATATTGGTTACTGGATCAAACTGATAAGGATATCTTCGACTCGCACGCAAAAACAAAAACTGTGGCAAATGAAGAACTTTCCAAGACCAAAGACCTGTGTCATACTCCCAATAACCTTTTACAAAATGACGAAAACCCTTTATTAAAACGTCGAAAAAGCGTTTATTGTAACTTAATGTTAGAGAATCCAACGATTCAGGAAAATACGAAAGTACCTGACGCGACTTATACTCATTCCAGGGCTTAGAAATAAGAGACCAATGAACATTCGCTCTTTGTCGCCGACGTCCCAAACTAGATAAACGAGTATTAAAGTGCGTTTCTTTAAGTGATTTGAACTTTCTTTTGCTACGTACCGAACGATTCAATTTACGCGTTCTTACAATACTTTTTTCCGTATCTACAAATTGCAAATTTTCCCACAAAGAATGAAAAGGTGGCACTTGCCCACTATTAACATAACCATACAACAATCGCAAATTACGATACAACCGCAAACACTTCTTCCATTGACGATGGCCGCGAGTCCGACGAAAATAAGAAACACGAGATCTATTTCTATTTTTTATTCGAAAAAAATATTTCCAACGCTTCGTCAAATATTCTGCATTCGCAATCTTAAACCGTAAAAATAAATACAACCAAAAACGCTCAACCAATGGATTTAAAATCTTATAATTTTTTTTTTTAGGAAAAAATTGTTTCTCCTTTTCGTTTATAAAAGAAAAAGGATTATTATTGATCCATTGCAAAATCCACAAAACATCAGACTTGTTTTTTTTAACATTTTTTGGTCTAGCCCAAAAAAACAAATTTTTTCTACGTAAACGCAAAGGGTTTCTACGTAATCTATTATCACCAAAAGCAAATCCAGACAACGCCTTATTAAAAAACCGATCACTACTCCTTTTACAAAAAAGTTTATTTAACAAATTTTCCCTATGTAAATTAGGATTCCAAAAAAACATAGCTCTAGGCCTATATAATACTCTATGAGTTTTATTTTTTCTACTATACCTATGAGGAGGAGTAGTATACCAAAAATTATAAACTCTTTTTAAAAACCTATATAACAAAAATAAAGGAAAAAAAAATACAGGAATTAAATTCCAAAGAAAGAGCATTAAGAGAAAAAGAAGATAATCTAACCAGTTAAGACCTGTAACTATAAAGATATGGAGTCAGTTTCTGTCTCAGTTTAATAAATTCAACTGCTATTTTATATGTTTTTTCATCATAATTCCATGGGAGACGTTCTCCATGATTACTGTGGAGACGGAGTATGGCACTCAATGAAGAAAACTGGATCCATCTTGTATATAATTCAGGGGATGGTTTGTAACCTATG
>FWPU01005264.1_pt1 | contig 28408 bp, 22 predicted proteins | sample 2228361 | NCBI WGS metagenome assembly FWPU01 (sample SAMEA103939777, study PRJEB20133) | metagenome
CGCCCGCCGGACCCCCTCCGCGGCCAGTGCGAGCCGCCCCGCCCGCCCCCGGCCGGCTCGCCGGCCTGCCCGCGTCCTCAGGCGTCGCCATGGGACCCCTGCTAAAGCTCCGCTCCCGCCCGGTCCAGATCAGCCCGCGCCACGCCTCCGATCCCGCCGCCGAACACCGGCGCTTGCTCGACGCTCTCAGCCGGGCGCGCCGCCAGACCCGCGCCCTTCACGACTGGGCCAAGACGCATGCCGGTGAACCAGAGGCGGGGATTTTCGACGCCCAACTGCTCTTGCTCGAGGACGAGGCCCTGATTGAGAGCGCCTCGCGCGCCATCCTCGAGCAGCGCCTCTGCGCCGAATTCGCCTGGCAAGCGGCGGCTGAGCGCGTCACCGCCCGCCTGCGGTCGCTCGATGATCCGTATCTGCGCGCTCGCGCCGCCGACGTAGCCGACGCCGCCGCGCGCGTTCTGCGTTCGCTCACCGGCGCCCGCGCCGAGATGCCCCCCGTGAGCGAGCCCGTAGTCGTCGCTGCCCCCGACCTCGCCCCCTCCGAGGTCAAGGAGTTGAACCGCCAACTCGTGCTCGGCATTTGCCTCGAAGCCGGCAGCCCCTCGGCCCATAGCGTCATCCTGGCCCGATCGATGGGTATCCCGGCCGTTGTAGGGCTGGGTCCCGGCCTGTCGGCGCTCGCCGATGGAACCGTCATCGCCTTGGACGGGGATCAGGGTGTGGTGTGGGTGGCGCCCGAGCCCGGCGTCAGCCGCGCCGTGGAAGGCCGCCGCCAGGCCTGGCTGGCCGCCCGCCAACAAGCGTACGCCCGCCGAAAAGCGCCGGCCGTCACTTCCGACGGGCGCCGGATCCGTGTACTGGCCAACATCGGCAGCGTCGCCGAGGCGGCCGAAGCGCTCGAGTCCGGCGCCGAAGGCGTGGGCGTGCTGCGCACTGAGTTCCTCTTTCTCGGCCGCCCTGAGGCCCCGAGCGAGCAGGAGCAGGTCGCCGCCTACCGCGCCATTGCGGAGACGCTCGGCGGGCGCCCGCTTGCCATCCGCACGCTGGACATCGGCGGCGACAAGAGCCTCCCCTACCTCGACACCGGCGCCGAAGCCAATCCGTTCTTGGGCTGGCGCGGCATCCGCGTGACGCTGAGCCGGCGCGATCTGCTCCGAACCCAGCTCCGCGCCATCCTGCGTGCCGGCGCCGGCTATCCCGTCGAGGTTCTGTTTCCGATGGTCTGCTCGGCGGCCGAGCTGCGGGAGGCCAAGGCGGTCCTCTGGGAGGTCGAGGCGGATCTCGAAGCCGAGGGCCTCCCCTTTCACCGCGGCATCCGCGTCGGGGTCATGATCGAGGCGCCCGCCGCCGTCGCCGTCGCCGACCAACTGGCGCGCCTAGCCGGCTTCTTCAGCATCGGCACGAACGACCTGGTGCAGTACGCCATGGCCGCCGACCGGACCAACCCCCGCGTGGCGTCCCTCGCCGACCCCCTGCACCCCGCCGTGTTGCGGTTGATTGGCCAAGCGCTCAAAGCAGGGCGCCAGGCGGGCATCGGCGTCACTCTCTGCGGCGAGCTGGCGGCCGACACTTTGGCCACGCCTCTGCTCATCGGCCTGGGCCTCGACGAGTTCAGCGTCAGCCCGCCGCTCATCCCCGGCCTCAAGCACGCCATCGCCCGCGGCCGCCTTTCCCAAGCCGAGACCCTCGCCCAACAGGCCCTCGCCCTCGAGTCCGCCGAAGCGGTCCGGCAGTTGCTCACCGCTGCGCTCGAAGCGCCTCCACGCACTTGACAAGCCTGACCGATCGCGTAGCCTGTTAGAGAGCGCAGGCCTTTGGAAGGACTGCTGTGGCGTTCAACATCGCATCGGCTAATGCTTACAACCGGTCACGGGGGTACTCCGCCGAGGCCATCCGGATCATTCAACGCGAAGTCGGGGCGAGGAGCACGGGAGTGTTCGACGGCGAAACCGCCACCCGGATCCACGCTTGGCAAGGAGCCAGGGAGCGCATGCGGCGGCTGACGCAAGACGGCAAAATGGGGCCCATCTCGCTGGGGACCATGATCGGCGAACTGATGCGCGCCGGGCGCACGGCCGACGCCGCCACCCTGTTCGCCTACCCGAACGTCCTGCCCCCGGGCGTTTCTCCGCCCGGCGGAGCGCCCATCGATCCCGTCGTGGAATTTCGCGCCATCACCGTGACGCCGATCGATCTGCGGGCCTTCGGCCCCGGCTGGATGATGGGCGGCTCGTTTCGCGTCCGCGCCCGGTTCAACCCCACCGTGGACTGCCGCCGGTACGAATACCGCCAGTTCATCAAGGGGACGGCCACGGTTCAGCAAGGCCGTTTTACCGGCCCGCCGTCGTTCGCCACCTGGGTCGCCGCCGGGCCGGTGATCAACGCCGCCGGCTCGTTTCAGATCCCCGGCGGGCTCCCCACCTCGTTCGCCGAGGACGGCCAGATGGTCGGGGGCGTGATTCACCGCTTCGGTCACAGATCGGCGCCTCCCCACGTCAGCATCGGCCTCGAGGACCGTTACTTGCCAACGCAGGCCGCCGGCTGCGAGTACAGGGCCCAGGACACCTACGGGCTGCGCGGCGCCACCCGCCCCTCCGGCCTGCGCATCAAGTTGGATATCACCTGGCAGGGCCGGATTATCGACACCGCCGGCGGGAACCGGATCCTGAGGACACTCCACTGGCGCGCCCGCAAAGACGACATCATCGTGTAGGACTGAGGTCAGCCGCGGCTGGAGTTAAGGGTTCCCCCCGACGATCGGCACGTGGATCACCGTGACCCTCGCTTCCTCCAGTGCCTTCCGCAGCGCCGGCTCGATCTGTTCCGGATCGCCGGCTCGGATGCCCCGCGCTCCGAGCGCCTCCGCCAGCCGGTCGATGGCCACCGGCCCCAGCGAACTGGCCAGCGGCTCGCCGAACTTCTCCAGGTGCCCCACCCGAGTGATCCCCCAACCCTGGTCATCGGCCACGATCGCCACGAACGGAAGCGCCTGCCGCACGGCGCATTCCAGGTCCGCCACGTTAAACGTGAAAGCCCCGTCGCCGGACAGCAGGATCACCGGCCGGTCCGGATACGCCAGCCGCGCCGCCATCGCCCCGCCGATGCCGTAACCCACCACGGCGATCCGGCCGCAGGTCAGCCAGTGTCCGGGATAGCGGTCGCAGAGCAACTGATGCGCCCACTGGCCGATGCTCCCGCCGTCGATCAGCAGCACCGTGTCTTCCGTCAGCACCTTCCTAAGAGCGGCGATGATATGGATCGCATGCGTGCCGCGCCGGGCTTGCTCAATGCCGCGCTCCTCGACGCCTCGCCGGAACGCATCCCGCCGCCGCCGCGCCTCCTCAAGCCACCGAGAGTGCTTCTTGCCGCCCGCCTCCCGGTAAGCAGCGCTTAGCCTCGCCCAGCCGCCGTCGAGGAAGACCGCGCGCGCTTCTGCGGCGATCCCTTCCGGCCCCGGCTGGAGGAATCCAACACGGTAATCCGCCGGAGCGCCGCTCATGACGACGCAATCAGCCTCCGGCAGCAGCTTCGGGCCCCCCGTAGCGGCGCCGATCACGCCCATGAACGTGTCCACGGGCCGGTCTACCGTCCCGCGGTCCCAGATCGGCACAACCACCGGGACCCGCCAGTCTTCGCAGAACCGCACCATCGCCTCGGCTTCGCCCGCGTAATACAGCCCGCCGCCGGCAACGATCAGCGGCCGCTCGGATTCCATCAGCGTCATTGCCGCTTCTAATACCGCCGCTTGGGAAGCTTCCCCTGCGGGTGGCCTTCCCGCCGGCCGCACCAGCGCCTCTTCGGCCACCTCCGTCTCCTGAATGTCGAGGGGAAACGTCAGGTGCGCCGGACCCGCCGGCGGCCCCGCCGCCGCCGACAGCGCTGCGTCGAGAATCTGAAGCACCCGCGCCGGGTGGTCGATCACCCGGGCGCACCGCGTCACCGCAGAGGCCGGCCCTACCTGGTCAATGTCCTGAAAATGACCCATCCCCGCCGTCCGCAGCGCCCCCGCCCCGCTCACCAGCAGCATGGGCGAGCCGTCGAAGTACGCATTCGCCACCCCAGTCAGCGCGTTGAAGTGCGCGACCCCGCTCGAGACCGCGCACACCCCCGGCCGCTTCGTCAGCCGCCCATAATACTCGGCCATGTAGCCGGCCGTCTGCTCGTTGCGCGTATCCACCAGGCGAATGCCGCTCCGCTTCGCCGCCTGGTACAGCGGGTCCAGCCCGTGTCCGCACAGCGTCGCCATCCACTCGACGCCGCGCTCCTTGAGCCGCCGCGCAAACCATTCCACCGCCGTCATCGGTTCCTCCCGCGTTGCCTTGTTCAGTGTACGCCGGCGGCTCCTCCGATATCGCCGTTCTCCTACTTTCTTGGCCCTACTTGGTGGACGTCTTCAGCGAGCGCACATAGGCCCCCACGGCCGCCGCGTCCTCCGGCGCCAGCCTGTACTGGGGCATCGGCGGGCGTGCCGGAGAGCCGTTCGGCCGGATGCCCGTGGTAAGGTACTTCACCAGATCGGCTTCGGTCCACCCTGGAAGCGCCACGATATCGGGCGCGTGCGCAGCCCAGACCGGCGCCGGAGTTATTGGCCGGAACGGCAGCTCAGCGCCGCGCAGCCAGCGACTCATTATGGGCTCGCCCCTTGGAGTGTGCGGCGTGTGGCAGTCCCCGCACATGGCTACCTGCTCGACGAGATATTTGCCTCGCGCCACCCTCCGGTTGGGCGCCGCCCAGGCGGAAATCACCAAGACAGCCAGCGCCGCCATCAGGGCGGCCGGCAACATCGATTTCTTCATACAGCGTTTGCTCCTCCCAGTGTTGGCATGATTCCAGAAGCTTTTCGGCTAGTATACTGATTCTTCCGGGTGGCATGAACTTCATTGCGGTTCACCGCGACCTCCGTTCCCCGTCCACCCGCCGGGCAACGTGGATCGTTGTCGCTGTTCACGCAACGCTCCTCATCCTGATGATGCGTGATTATTTCGCCGACAACGACCTCGGCTACCACATTTCTTTGGCCCGGCAGTACGCCGAGCACGGCGCCTACTTCTGGGACCGCCTGAACTGGGCGCCTACCGGCCGCCCCAACCTCCAGGGACCGCTGCTGCACTATGCCGTCGGCGTCCTCGGCCGGCTCCTTGGCGGCGAGGGTGACGACTACGTCTTCGCATTCTCGGTCCTGGCGGTTTTTCAATGGGCGGCGGCGATGTTCACCGCCATTTGGTTTGCGCGCCATTACGGGGGCGACCGTGCCGCACTTGTCGCCGCCGCTCTGCTGTCCGGCAGCATTTACTCCGCGGCCCCGTTCTTCGTGGGCGTGCCGTCCGGGTGGATCTTTATCCTCACGCCCTGGGCCATCCATGGCTTCCTGAAAGAACGCTATGTCGCCTCCGCGCTTTGCACCGCCGCGGCGATGTACGTCCATCTGGGAGGCGCCTCTACGGCTCCCTTCGGAGTATTCCTGGCGGCGGTTTTCACGCGCCGGTGGAAGGGACTCCTCAAGGTGGGCCTGATCACGGCGGCTCTGACCTCCCCCTATCTCGTCCACTTCCTCCGGCACGTGGACTGGTACACCGGCCGGCGCGGCCACGTAGCCGGTTCGGTCGCGGCCTTGACCTATCTGCTTGCGGCCCCAGGGCTCGTGTGGCTCTTGCGCCGGCCCCGCGAAAACCTTTTCCTGCTGGTCTGGGCGGTGGCGCCGCTCGCCTGGCTCTACCAGGACCCGCTGCGGTTCTTCCTCCAGTCCACGATCGCCGCCTCCACCATCGCGGGTATCTTCGTCACCGCCCTGCTCGGCCGCCTCGCCCGGCCCCGCCTGCGGGCGGCGCTGACGGCCGCCGTCGTTCTGCTGGCCACCGTATTCCCGCTCTCGATTCCCTCCCTGCCCGTCGAGGTCGCTTGGGCCACGGGCCACGGCTTCCCGCGCGAGCTCGATTGGAATGAGGCTCGCGCCCTTGCCCAGGTCCTGGAGCAGGCCGGGCTGGCAGACCGCATCGTGAACTCCTACTACGATTCGCTCAGCGCGGCCATGGCCGTCTACACGCCGCTGCGCCAGGAGTTCGGCCATTGGGGCGAAGTTCGCCCGCCGGTCAACCCGGCTCGCGACATCCCGGCTGCCGAGAAGGTCTACGTGCTGCCTCTTGCTCCGGACGACGAGGTCTTGCGCCGCCTCGAGCAGGCCGGCTGGGCGGCAGTTCACGGCGGCAGCGCTCAGACCGCTATCGTCACCCTGGCCGCTCCTGCGCCCCTCGAAGAGGCTGCCGCCGTAGCCGCCGGAATCCTCTCCGAAGAAAGCCAGTGGCTGGCCCGCAACGCCGTCAACAACCGCATGCCGCCCTCAGCCGACTTGTTCGACTTCAACCGCATTGCGCAGCGCCGCCGCCGCATGGCCGTCCAGCGCGCCCATGCCGGCCGCATCCAGGCGGCTGTGCTCGTCTACGCCTGCGCCCTGGAATCGGCCGATCCCGAGCGGGCCCGCCGCGCCCGCGAGGCCGCCCGCGCCTGGGGCGCCATCGCCAACTTCATCGGCGATGAGACCGCCATCGACTACATCGGCGACGCGCGTTTCGAACGCTTCCGCCGCAACGTGGCCGAATGGGGCCGCGCGGTCTCGGTCTTGCGCCGACAGCCCCTCGCCACGGCCGAAATCGATCGTCTGACCGGCCGCTTGATCGACGATTTCTTCGGCTAACCGCCCTACCGGCTACAATGGCCGTCAGTGGATCTGACGCCCGCGCAGCAGGCTCTCCTCGATGGCGCCCGCGGCCCATACCTGGCCAGGTTGATGCGCTGGCTCGTGGACTGGGGCGATGTCATGGGCGCCCGCCGCCTCATCCCGGTGGATAACACCCACTGCCTGCTGCCAGTTCCGAACCAAATGGCTCGAGGCGCCTCCCCGCATACCCTCGAGCGCTACGTCGCCGGTTTGCGCGAGGCCTGCCTCCATCACACCGCCCCCGGATGCTATTGCACGCTCCACACCGCCTTCGTGACCATGGAGGCGCTCGATGTCCCCGAAAACGATCCGGAGCAGGTTCGTCTCCAGCAGCAGCTCGCCGAGATGGCCACGGCGGCCGGCTTTATCCCCACCTTCACCTGCGCCCCATACCTGGTGGGCAACGTCCCGCTCAAAGGCGAAGTCTGTGCCTGGACCGAATCGTCCGCCGTCGTCTACGCCAACTCCATTCTCGGCGCCCGAACCACCCGCCACGGCACCGAGAGCGCGCTGGCCGCCTCGCTGGTGGGCCTCGTCCCCGAGTTCGGCGTGCTGCTCGAGGAGAATCGCAAGGGCACCCTCCGTATTGAGGTGCGCGCGGAGCTCGAAGACCCGACCGACTGGGGCGCCCTGGGCTACTGGGCCGGCAAGTTGGCCGGACTCGGCATTCCCGTCTTCAACGGCGTCCGCCGCCCTAACCAGGACGAGGCCAAGCAGCTTTGCGCCGCCCTCGCCACCTCCGGCGGTGTCACCATGTGCCACATCGCCGGTGTGACGCCCGAAGCTCCAACCCTCGACGCCGCTTTCCACGGGGACGTCCCGGAAGATTACTTCCCGTTCACCGCCGTCACCCTGCAGGAAACCTACGAATCGCTGCGCAACGCCAGCGGCGACGAGATCGACTCCGTGATCCTGGGCTGCCCGCACGCCTCCATCCGCGAGATCGCTGAGATTGCCTCTCTGCTCCAAGGCCGGCGCGTTGCCCCCGGCGTCCGTCTGTGGGTCGATGCCGCCCGGGCCACCAAGGGCGGCGCCGATGCCATGGGCTATACGTCCATCATCGAGGAAGCGGGCGGCCGCATCCTTTGCGATACCTGCCCGACCAATCTCCGCATCCCCGCCCGCCGCATCGTGACTCACGGATTCAAGCAGGCCCATTATGCCCGCGGCATGGTGGGCGCCGAAGTCATTGTGGCCAAGACGGAAGCCTGCATCCGGGCGGCGATCGCCGGGAGGTGGCTCGGTGACTGACTCCTTCACGATCAAGGGCCGCGGCGTCGTCAAGGGCGTCGCCGCAGGACCGGCCTTGGTCGCCGACGCCACGCTCTCATTCTGGGGTGAGGTCGACCCCGTCACCGGTACCGTCATCGCGGTCGGCCACCCCCTCCAGGGACAGTGCCTCCGCGGGCGGGTGCTGGTGATCCGTTCCACCAAGGGCTCCTCAGCCACGCCGATGGTCCTGAACCTGGCCAAGCTCGAAGGCAGTGCCCCGGCCGCGCTGGTCAACGTCGAGCTCGACAGCCTCGCCGCCCTCGGCTGCATCGTGAATAATATCCCGATGCTGGCCGGTCTCGAGCAGGACCCGTTTCCACTCATTCGCACGGGCGACTACGTCAGCGTTGACGCCGACCGGGGACTGCTCACAGTGACTCCCGCCAGTGCTCCACCTTTCTGCCCCGGCTGATCCGCTACCCTGGTAGAAGCCATCGAAGGGGGAACCGCCGGTGAACAAGAAAGTAGGCGTCACGTTTCGCTCGCCGGAAAAGGCCGAGCCGTACTTCACCGCCCTGCGCGAGGTCGGCCTGGACTACGTCCAACTAACCCCGGAGGAGCCGCGCACGCTGGAAGGGCTCGATGGCCTGCTGGTGACCGGCGGCGGCGCCGATATCAACCCCGCGCTTTACGGCCAGCCGCCGCATCCGGAAACCGACGGCCCGCCGGATGAAGCCCGCGACCTCATGGAGATGCAGCTCATCAAAGCCGCGCTCGAGACCGATCTTCCCGTGCTCTGCATCTGCCGGGGCATGCAGATGCTCAACGTTGTCCATGGCGGCGACCTGATCCAGCACATTCCCGAATACCGCCTCCACCGGGTCAAGCCGCCCCCGGGCCGCCGTCATGAGAGCGTCCACACGATCCGAGTCCTGCCCGGGACGCGGCTCGCCGAGATCCTGGGCGTTGAAGAGCATCCCGTGAACTCCCGCCACCACCAGGCAGTCGGCCATGTCGGACAGCATCTGCAGGTCTCGGCGCGCGCTCCCGACAATGTCATCGAAGCCATCGAGCGCCCGGACAAGCGGTTCGTCCTCGGCTGCCAGTGGCACCCGGAAGAGAGCGTCCGCACCAACCCCGGGGATCGCAAGATCTTCGAAGGGTTCGCGGCGGCGCTGTAGAAAGCCCCCCGCTAATGCGAACAGCGGAACCCCTCTCTCGTATCCCGTACAATGGCCTGTATGAGCGGTCTCCCGAGGGGCCAATCGGGGCTCAGCCTCTCACCGCCCGCCGCCCGCTCAACAACAGGACATTGAATGGCCGCCGCCCCCGCGCTGAACGCCCGCAAGTTCTTCTCCCGCAGTGGTCTGCTGTCGCAATGGCATCCCAATTACGAATTCCGGCCCGGCCAGCTCGAAATGGCCGAGGCCGTCGAAGCCGCGCTGGCTGAGAAGCGCCATTTGATCGTCGAGGCCGGTACCGGAACCGGCAAGACCCTAGCCTATCTGTTGCCTGCTATCCTCTCCGGCCGGCGCGTGGTGATTTCCACCAACACCAAGAACCTCCAGGAACAGCTCTTCTTCAAGGACATCCCGTTCCTCCAGCGCCACTTCTCCAAGCCGCTCCGCGTCTGTTACATGAAGGGCAGGAACAACTACGCCTGCCGCCAGAAAATCTATGACGCGGAAAAGGAACCGGTGCTTGCCGGCCTGGAAGAGGTCGCCGATTTCCAAATCATCCGCGAGTGGGAACGCACCACGCAGGTCGGTGACCGCGCCGAAATCCGGCGCCTGCCGGAAAACTCGACCGTCTGGCCGAAGATCGACGCTCGCCGCGAACGGTGCTCCGGCCAGAAGTGCCCGCAGTTCGAGCGTTGTTTCATCACCTTGATGCAGCAGCGGGCCCGCGAAAGCGACATCATCATCGTCAACCACCACCTCTTCTTCGCGGACCTGGCGATGCGAGACGCCGACTGGGGCGGCTTGATACCCGACTACGCCGCCGTGATTCTCGACGAGGCCCACGAGGTCGAGGATGTGGCCGGTCTCTACTTCGGGGTCTCGGTCAGCAATCACCAGGTGCAGGAGCTCCGCCGCGATGTCGGCTCCCTGGCCCGCCGGAAGCAGTTCGGCTCGCAGGAACTCGACCGCATCCTCAGCCGGATCGAGGAGCTGTCGGACCGGTTCTTCTCCCTGTTCGGCGAGCAGGAAGGCCGCAGCGGCTTCACTGCTCAGGACGTGTTTCTGGAGAAGCACGAGCGGGAGTACCGGGATCTGCTCGGCGGGTTGGAGCTGCTCGGGGCGCATCTTCAGCTCATCAAGAACGCGCCCGACGAGGTCATCCCCCTGTTTCACCGCAGCGTCGCGATCTCCGACGCCGTGCGCTTCTGGATCGAGAGCCGCGATCCGGCGTACGTGTTCTGGCTGGAACGCCGCGGAAAGGGCTGCTTCCTCCAAGCGACTCCGATTGAAGTCGCCCCGATTCTGCAGGAGAAGCTATTTGAGGCCGTCGACACGGTCGTGCTGACGTCGGCCACCTTGGCCGTGGCCGGCGGCTTCGATTACGTGCGCCGGCGCCTCGGCCTGCGCCACCCCCGCACCCTGGTCGTGCCCGGCTCGTTCGACTACCGCAAACAGGCGCTGCTCTACGTCCCCGAGCACCTGCCCGATCCCCGGGACGCCGGCTTCGCGGAGGCCGCCGCCGCCGAAATCGTTCGCCTCCTCCGCCTGAGCCAGGGGCGCGCCTTCGTCCTGTTCACCAGCTACCAGCAGATGCAACAGGTCTACGACCGGGTCTCGTTCGAGATCGAATACCCCACCCTGCTCCAGGGCACCGGTCCCCGCAGCGCCCTGCTCGATGAGTTCCGCGCCACCCCCCACTGTGTGCTGTTCGCCACGGCCTCGTTCTGGCAGGGCGTCGATGTGCCGGGCGAGCAGTTGAGCTGCGTTATCATAGACAAGTTGCCGTTCGCGGTGCCGACGGACCCTGTCGTGCAGGCCAGGATTCGCGCCATCCGGGAAGAGGGGGGCAACCCATTCTACGACTACCAGGTTCCGCAGGCCGCCCTCGCCCTCAAGCAGGGCTTTGGCCGCCTGATCCGCAGCCGCTCGGATCGCGGCGTGCTCGCCCTGCTCGACAACCGCATCATGCGGCAGCGCTACGGGCAACTGTTTTTCGACAGCCTGCCGGATTACGGCTTCAGCACCCGGCTGGCTGACGTGGAGAAATTCTTTCATGTTTGAGGTTTGCGTCGAACAGAGCTTCGCCGCCGGCCACGCCCTGCGCGGCTACAGGGGCAAGTGCGAAAACGTCCACGGCCACAACTACCGCGTCCGCGTCACCATCGAAGGCGAGCGCCTCAACTCCATCGGCCTGCTGGTGGATTTCGTGGAAATCAAACGCCTCATGAAGGCGGCCATCGACTACCTCGACCACCGATTCATCAACGACCTGCCCCCGTTCACAGACTGGAACCCCACCGCCGAGAACATGGCGCGCTACTTTTACGAAGAGATTCGCAAGGGCTTGGAAGCCACCCCCGGCGAGGTCCCCGCCCGCGTCAGGGAAGTCCAGGTGTGGGAGACCGACACCGCCGCGGCCACCTACCGGCCGTAATCGGCGCCGTTTCACCTCACTTGTCCGGCGCAAGAGCCGGCGGTCCTCACGCCGGCTTGGCCATGTCCCGGTGCGTCGCCCGGACCCGATAGCCGGCCCGCCGCAAGCGCCGCGCGATCTCGTCAGCGATCATCACCGAGCGATGATGCCCGCCGGTACAGCCAAAGGAAATCGTCAGGTAGCTCTTGCCCTCGCGGATGTAATGCGGCAGCAAGTAAATCAGCAGCTCCGAGATGCGGTCGATGAACTCCCGGCTTTGTGGAAACGACCGGATGTAGGCGGCCACCTCACGGTTCTTGCCGGTCAAGTTCCGGTACTCGGGGATGTAGTTGGGGTTGGGCAGGAAGCGCACGTCGAACACCAGATCGCTGTCGGGCGGCACGCCGTGGCGGAACCCGAAGCTGTTCACATACACCAGGATCTGCGACTGCTCGCCGCCCCCGCCGAAGGTGTCCCGGATCAGCTCCCGCAGCTCGTGCACGTTGAACTTGGAGGTATTGATGATGTGGTCGGCCAGCCGCCGCAACGGCTCCAGTTGCCGGCGCTCCTCGCGGATGCTGCGGAGCACGGACCGCCCCGTGCCGAGCGGGTGGGGCCGTCGCGTCTCGCTGTACCGGCGCACCAGCGCCTCGTCGTCGGCGTCCAGAAAAATCAGGCGGGTTCCAACAGACTTGCGCAGCGCCGAATACAGGGCCGGGAACTGGGCCAGGCTGCCACGCCCGCGCACGTCCACCACCAGCGCCGCCCGGTTGATGTTCGGCGAGTCTTTCGTCAGTTCCGCGAAGGTCGGAATCAGGTCCAGCGGCAAGTTGTCCACGGCGTAGTAGCCGATGTCCTCCAGACACCGGAGCACGGTGCCCTTGCCCGAGCCGCTGAGCCCGGTGATGATGATGAGCTGTGGCTGCTCGTTGCGGCGTGCGGTGGATTGCCTTGCCATGCCGGCGCTCGCAGGCCCGCGCCGGCCGTCAGGCTTCGACCAGATCGAAATTGCCGTCGCGGCGGCGCAGCAAAACCGACAGCCGGTCGGTCTCGGCGTCGCGGTAGACGATGTAATCCCGGCCGTCCTCGATCGCCATCAGCGCCTCCTCCAGCGTCAACGGCTTCTGGTTGGCGCGATCGTTGGCCCGGAAGACCTTGCGCTCGACCGGGCCCACCACTTCAATCGCTTCCGGTTCCTCCTCCTCTTCGTAGGCCTCCTCGAGCGGCTTGACCTTGAGGGATTGCTCCGGCCCGCGCTTGGTGTCGCGCCGCTTGGCCCGCAGCTTGCGGACCTGTTTCTCGAGTTTCTCGATCGCCGCCATCAGGGCCGTGAACTGGTCCGGCGCCGTACCGACGCCCACAAAGGCGTGGTCGTGGAGGTTGACCGCGATTTCGGCGCGCTGGACGTGGCGCTCCGAAGTCAAGATGACATGGGCTTCGCGTTCGTCACGGCCGTCAATGAGTTTGCCCAGCCTGGCGAGCTTCGCTTCCAGCTTCCTGGTGTGTGCGGGAACCAGATTATCGAGCTTTCCTTTGTATGTGACCTTCATGAGTCCCTCCCTGAGGAGTCCCTCAAGCCTGGCGGCGCCCGCGCCGCTCAGTCGCGCACCCGCCGGTGGTGCGTCGAGGGGATATTCATATCTTCACGGTACTTGGCTACCGTGCGGCGAGTGACCTGGATGCCTTCGGCCTGTAACTGCCGCGTGATCTGCTCATCGGTCAGCGGCTTTCTCGGATCTTCTTCCTCAATCATCTTCCTCACCCTGCGCTTCAGAATCAGCAGCGGCGTCTCGGCGCCGGAAGGGCCCTGCACGGCTTCGGAAAAGAAGAACCGCAGCTCGAAGACGCCCTGGGGGGTGTGCGCGTATTTGTTGGCCACGGCTCGGCTTACCGTCGACGGGTGCACGCCGATTTCTTCGGCGACCTCCTTGATCATCATCGGCCGCAGCGCATCGATACCCTTGTCGAGGAACTCCCGCTGCCGGTTCACGATCGCCTGGCATACGCGCAGTATCGTCTGTTTGCGCTGCTCGATGTTCTTGATCAATTGCATCGCCGAGTTGTAGCGGTCCCGGACGTAGTTGCGGACCTCTTTGCTGGGCTCCTCGTTCCGATTGACCATGTGCCGGTAGTTCAGATTGATCCGAAGCTGAGGGATGTCCTCGTCGTTGAGCTGAATGATATATTCGTCGCCCTCTTTGAAGATGTAGACGTCCGGCTCGACGTGCCGCGGCGGCGGACCCGAGAAGCGCAATCCCGGCCGGGGATCGAGGTGCTGAATTACGTGCAGCGCAGTCTCGATGTGCTCCAGCGGCCGCCCCAGCGCCTTGGCCAGCTCCTTCTTTTTGTGCGTCTCCAGCAGGTGCAGATGATCGGAGACAATCTGCCATGCCACACCGCCCCGCCCGTTGCGGCTGGCAAGCTGCAACAGCAGACACTCTCTGACGTCGCGCGCCCCGACACCCGACGGGTCCAGCGCCTGCACCGCCTTCAGCGCGGCCTCGACCTCCTCGATCGAGTGCCCCCCGAGGGCGCTGATTTCCTCCAGCGACGTGATCAGATACCCCTTCTCGTCCAGGTTCCCGATAATCGTGTCCGCCGCGGCGCGCACATTCTCCGGCAGCACCACCAGGCTCAGTTGCTGGTGCAGATAATCGGCCAGCGTGATCGGGGCTGGAAGAAACGTCTCAAACGACGGCCGCTCGAAATTCTCCGACACGGGCGCTCGAAAGCCGGGATCGAGGTATTCATCGAAGAAAGATCCGAAGTCGATCTCGTTGAACGGATCGGCCGCCTCGGCCGGGCCCGGCGCGTCCAATTCGCTCCGCTCGCCGTCAGCCGCCGTCGGGCCCAGCGCCTTCAGAAACAGTTCGTCGGAAGGATGGGGGTCGCGCTCGCGCTCGAGAGCGGCCTGCACCTCCAGCGGGGTGGGCTCGTCGCCGACGCCCGTAACCTCCTCCAGAACGGGGTTCTCGGCGATCTCCTGGGCGATCATTTCGCGCAGCTCCATCCGGTTGAGCTGAAGCACCGTGACCATCTGGACGAGCCCAGGAGTCAGCATCTGCTTCTGCGCAACCTTGACTTGCAGCCGCGGCGACAGATGACTCATCTGCCCCCATTATAACGATCCCGGTCCGGCGGCTTAGCGAGGCTCTGGAGCCGGCTGGCCCAAAGGAACACCTTCAGGCCACCACCGTGCCGAGCCGCGTGTCGCAATCGCCAAGCGGCTGTAAGGAAGCGGAGCTGGGTGAAAAGCTGGCGCCGCGACCCTAGGGCTCGTCTAAAGCCTTACCCTTAGACGGCCGATGGCAGGGGCATGGAGAGCGTGGGGAACGGCTCTTGGCGGGGATCCCGGGCGTGGCCGGCGGCGGGTTTCTGGCGGCAGTTCAAAGAGTACCTGCGCCCGTACTACCTGAAGAACTTGTACTTCGCTCTCCGGCCGGAGCGCTGCCCGGAGCAGTTTCGAAGTTGCTGGAACTACCCGGCGGTCGAGCTCGACGGGCCAGCAGCCCCCCTACCCCCGCCTGCTTCCGGCCGGGCGGACTTGCTGTTCCTGCCGATGACGGACTGGCATGTCCGGATCCAACGGACGCAACATTTGGCCAAGACCTTCGCCTCGAGGGGCCACCGCTGCCTGTATCTGAATCCGAATCTGGGCCGGGAGTTCCCATCGGTCAGCGGGCGCGGGCCCGTGCTCCGGGCGTCGCTACTGGCCCCGCGGATCGTCGAGCTGCACATCCAGCTTCCCACCGAACCCGTCTTTCATCACCGGCGCCTGACGCGGCCGGAAAACCGGATGGTTGTCGACGGCCTGCGGCGGGCCGTGGACTCGATTGGGCCCGAGGCGCTGGTGCAGGTGGTGAGCTCTCCGTTATGGCTGGAAGCGGCCCTCCGCCTGCGGGAGGACTACGGCGCGCCCATCGTTTACGACTGCCACGACTTGCTAGAAGGCTTCGGCCGGTTTGGCGAAGACATCGTCGACGCCGAAGGGGCGCTTTTCCGGGCCGCCGATCTGGTCGCCTTCTCTTCGCACTGGCTGATGGACAGGGCGGCGCCGGAGGTGCGGAGCAAGGCGCTGCTGGTGCGCAATGCGGCGGATGCAGAATCGTTCCGGGGCTGCATGGGGCGAGCGGAGGCGCGGGAGACGAGGATCATCGGCTACGCCGGGGCGCTGGAATTCTGGTTCGACGAAGAAGCCGTGCGGCGGGCCGCTCTCCGGCATCCGGAATGGAGATTCCTGCTGGCGGGGAGGATCGAAACGCCGCGGATCGCCCCGCTGCGCGCGCTGCCGAACGTCGAGTTTCTCGGCGAGGTCCCGTACGCTCACTTGCCGGGCTTCCTCGAGCGCCTCGACGTCGGACTGATCCCGTTCCGGCGCCTGCCGCTGACGCTGGCGGCCGATCCGATCAAGCTGTACGAATACTTCGCCGCCGGCCTGCCGGTCGCCGCGGCCCGGCTGCCGGAATTGGAGCGCCACGGGGACCTGCTCTACCTGGCTGACGGCCCGGAAGGATTTGTTCGGGCGATCGAGCGGGCCGCGGCCGAGAGCAGCGTGGCGCTGCGCAACCGGCGCATGGCGTTGGCGAAGCAGGAAACCTGGGTGAGCCGCTGTGCGGCGCTCGGAGAGCGGATTGCCGTCCTTTTGGAGCACCGAAAACCAGCGACTCAGCGCGCGCCGGGGCTGGGAGCGCCCGTGGCGGCCGAACTGTGGGGTTGATGAGCAACATGCCGCAGCACGCTGACGAGAAGGCTAAATGGGACCGCTATTACGCGACCCTGCCGCTGGTGGAGGCCGACGAATCCACCGAGGCTTTCAACCGCGAGTTAGTGGAACACGTGGCGGAACTGGTGGAGCCGGGCGGCGAGATTCTCGAGGCGGGCTGCGGCGGAGGCTGGCAGAGCCTGGCCTTGGCGCGCCTGGGGGGCTACCGCGTCACCTTGATGGACTTCTCCGCCGAGGCGCTCGATTACGCCCGCCGCCTGTTCGAGCGGGAAGGCCGGCAGGCGGCGTTTATCGAAGGCGACGTCTTCGAGCCCGGGGAGCCTGCCTTCGACCTCGTTTTCAACGCCGGCGTGCTCGAGCACTACGCCCCGGACGAGCAGGCGCAGTTTCTGCGGGGTATGGCCAGCCGGAGCCGCCGCTACGTACTGGTGCTGGCGCCCAATCCGCGCTGTTACTGGTACTGGCTATGGCGGCTGCACAAGTCCGTCCACGGCGAATGGGTTTGGGGAAAGGAGGCGCCGTCAGCCGACCTCGGCGGCGCCTTCCGCCGAGCCGGTCTCAGGCTGCTGGGCTACTCGGTGCTGGGCGCAAGCTGGACGGCAAGCTTCATCACCGGCCTTCCGGGCATCGAACCCGAGCTGGCCCGCGACCTGCTTCGGGTGCACGGCTCGCCGGTAATTCCGCCGGACCAGCGAGGCTATCTGGTCGCCGCGCTGGGCGCGGTCGGTCCGGCGCCGGGCCCGCCATCCCGCTGGAAGCCGACCCTAAACGCCGAAGATGGCTCAGCGGTGGAATTGCGGGCCGCTCTGGCCGATTCGCTGTCAGCTTGCGTCGCCCGCGAGAAGACGATCGCTGCGCTGAGCCGGAGTCTGAATGGAAAGCAGGCGGAATTGTCGGAGGCCTTGGGGACGTTGACCGCGGCGAGACAGGAAGAGCTGCGTCAGAAAGAGGACTGGATGAAACGAGCTGTGGAATCCGAGACGCGCGTTTCGCTGCTGCAGGCCGACGGCGCGCGGCGGGAGTCGGAGCTGGCCGCCGCCCGGCACAAGAACCGCGCCCTGCGGCGCGAAAACGATGCGCTGGCCGCTCAGCTCGGGCGCCTGGAAAAGCGCCTGACGGCAATGGAGAATTCGCAGCGAGCCGAGCGGAGCGAACTGGAGGCCCGCCTGAGGGAGGCCGAGAAGCGGGCACAGGCGCTGGCCGCCGAACAGGAGGCCCTCACCCGGCGGCTTGCGGAACGGCAAGAGCGAATTGACGAGCTCGAAATCGCGGCTTGGGCCGAGCGCCAGAAAGCGCGAAAGGAGCTCATGGCGGCCGATCACCGGCGCCGGCGGCTGGCCCGCGAACGGGACTCCAAGCTCGCCGAGATCGCGAGGCTGGAGCGGCGGCTGGCGCAACTGGAAGCCGAGCGCCGGCGGGCCGAAGCAACCCTGCGCGGCGAACTAGCAGCCGCCAAGAGGCTCGAGAAGGAAGCGCTGGAGCGAGCCCGCGCCGCGGACCAACGGCGACAGCAGGCCGAACAGACAGGCCGGGAACTAGAGTCACGCCTGGCCGTCCGCGACGCCGAACTCGAGGAGTCCGCCAGGGCTGCAAACCGGCTGCGCATCGAATGTCTGAACGGGCTGGCAGCGTATGCCACGCGCCTGGCCCAGGAGCTGGAAACATATCGCCGCCAGCGCGCCTGGCGGCTGATGCTGCTGGCCCGGAAGCTTTACACCCTGCTCATGAGGCGCGGATGGAAGGGTTGGCTGGAGCTGGCCGGTCTTCCGCTCCGCCTGCTGGCGGGCAAGGGGCTCGGGCTGGAGGAGTTCGAGCCGGCGTTCCCGGAGGTCTGGTCTTACACTCCGCAAGCGCTCCACGTGCTGCCGGCGGCGGAATCCGATGAGAGGCAGAAAATCGACCAGGCCAAACTGCCGCAAAGGAAGTTCGACGTCATCGTCTTCCCGGTGTTCGATTTCGAGTTCCGCTTCCAGCGGCCCCAGCAAATCGCCGTTCACCTGGCACGAAGGGGGCACAGGGTGTTCTGGATCAGCCCGACGCGCAGGGTGCAGCCGGGACCGGGCAGGCAATATGAGCTGGCGCCGCTGTGCGAGAACGTGTGGGAGGTGCGCCTGCCGGGTGGCGCTATCGACATGTACTCCGGCGAGCTGGATGACGCTCAGGCGGCGGCGATGCTGGAGGGACTGCGCGAGCTCTACCGCGATCTCACACTGGCTGAAAGCTGTGCGCTGCTGCAGTTCCCGTTCTGGCGGCGCCTGGGTCTGGCGCTGCGCGAGCGCTTTGGCGCCCGGCTGGTCTACGATCAGATGGACGACTGGGAAAATTGGCCGGCCGAACCGCGAATCGGCGCGTTCAATTTGGAGGAACAGCGCAGGCTCGTTCAGGAGGCCGATCTCCTTGTGGTGACGGCGCGGGAGCTGTACCGGCGCCACGCCGAACGTGGGGCCGAGCCGTTGCTGATACCCAACGGCGCTGACTTCCGCGCCTTTCACGACGCCGGCCCGGCGGGCACGCTCAGCCACTTGAAGAAGCCCGTGGTCGGATACTTCGGGGCCATCTCCAGGTGGTTCGACGTGGAGCTAGTAGCCGAGATGGCTCGCCGCCGCCCCGGCTATCAGTTCGTGCTGATCGGGCAGGTCCATGACCTCGACGCCGGCGAGCTGGAGAAGCTGCCGAATGTCCATCTGCTGGGCGAGAAACCCTACCGGGAGCTGCCGTCGTATCTTTGCGAGTTCGACGCCTGCCTGATTCCATTCCGGTTGAACTCGCTCACGCGGGCCGTGGATCCCGTGAAGATGTATGAGTACTTCTCGCAGGGCAAGCCGGTCGTCGCCAGCCGCATGCCGGAGCTCGAGCCGCTCGCCGAACTGCTTTATCTGGCCGACGGAGCGGAAGAGTTCCTCGCCGGCCTGGACAAGGCCCTTGGGGAGAGCGATCCCGCGCTAGCCCGCCGCCGCATCGAGTTCGCCTCCCGAAACAGTTGGGCCGACCGGGTGGAGACGCTCGCCGGAGCCGTTGCGGCCCGGTTCCCCTTGGTTTCAGTCCTGGTTGTGACGCACAACTCCCGGGAGTACATTGGGCCGCTGGTCCCGTCCATCCGCCGCAACACCTCGTATCCGAACTACGAGGTCATCTTCGCCGACAACGCCTCGACCGACGGCACGGCCGAGCTGCTGGAAGAGATGCTGCGGGGAGATGCGCGGATGCGGTTGATCCGGCTGGAGCGGAATCTGGGGTTTGCCGCCGGCAACAACGTCGCGGCCGCTGAGGCGCGAGGCGAGTTTCTGCTGCTGCTGAACGCCGACACGGTGGTCAGCTGGGGCTGGATTGAGCGGCTGATGCGGCCGTTGCGCTGCGACCCCTCGATCGGCCTGGTAGCCCCGGTCACCAACTACTCAGGCAACGAGACCAAGATCAATGCCGACTACGGCAACTTGACAGAGATGGAGGAGTTCGCGCAGGAGCTGGCCCGCGCCAAGACGGGGCAAACGACCCCCATCAGCATGGCGCCGTTGTTGTGCGCGCTGATCCCCCGATCTGTCTGGGAGGCGGCCGGCGGGCTGGATGAGCGGTATCAGGTCGGCATGTTCGAAGACGACGACTTTGCGATGAAGCTGAGGCAGGCCGGCTACCGGGCGGTCGCGGCCGAGGACTGCTTCATCCATCATTTCGGGGGCGGCTCGTTCCTCCAGTTGCCCCCCAGCGAGGCGGCGCGCCTGTTCCAGGAGAACAAAGCCCGCTATGAGCGAAAGTGGAACACCCAGTGGGTCGAGCACCGGCTGCGCCCGGGGGTGCGGCCGGTGTCGGCCGAGCGTCGCCTGAGCGCAAAAGAGTTCCTGAGGGAGCGGGCGCCGTCGAATGGCGGAGGCGTGAGTCACCGGCCGGTGCTTAAGAGGCTGTATCCGGACCGCACGCGGGCGGGCTGTCCCACCAACCCCCAGCCGGGAGGATTCGGGGCGCTGGCGGTGGATTGTGAGAACGCGGTTCCCGGCACGATCGTCCGGTTCGGAAGCACGCCGTTACAGACCAGCTACGGCAGTCCGCGCCGCCTGACCGCCCTGGCGCCGCCGGGCCTGTTCGCCAAGCCGGGCGTGATCGCCGTCAGTCTTGTCAACCACTTCGGCGAGTCCAACTCCCTGAGGTTTCTGATCGAATAGGCTGACACCGACCTATTGCCACCGGCCGGTGACGGGCGTGTGTCCCGGGCCACCGAAAAACGTCACCCGGTCGGTGGGAGTTCCGTTCCAGGTGTAGTCGCCGTTGAGGTCGATCACCCACTCACCGTCGCGGTAAGCGCCGACCTTGTCTTTGCCGGAGCCGTTCCAGTCACCCCGCACCGGGGTATACCCCGGTCCGCCAAAGAAAACGATCCGGTCAACCGCGCTTCCGTCCCACTGGAAGTTTCCGTTGTAGTCCACCAACCAGCCGCCATCCTGATAAGCGGCGAGGTCCGTGGAGCCGTCACCGTTCCAATCGCCCAGCACAGGCGTGTAGCCCGGACCGCCGAAGAAGATCAGCTTGTCAATGGCCGAACCGTCCCACTGCCAGTTCCCGTTGTAATCGATGAGCCAGGCCCCGTCCTGATGAGCGGCGATTTTGGTCGTCCCCGAGCCGTTCCAGTCCCCGACGAAGGCCTGATAGCCGGGCCCGCCGAAGTAGACGAACTTGTCCTCGGGCGGGCCGTCCCACAGGAAATTGCCGTTATAGTCAATCATCCAAGTGCCGTCCTTGTGGGCGGCGATTTTGGAGGTGCCCGAGCCGTTCCAGTCCCCGACGAACGGCTGATAGCCGGGTCCGCCGAAGTAGACGAACTTGTCGCTGGCCGGGCCGTCCCAGGCGCCGTTGCCGTTGTAGTCGATCATCCAGGTTCCGTCGCGGTAGACGCCCACTTTCGTCGTCGCCGAGCCGTTCCAGTCGCCGGTGACGGGGATCTCGCCGGGCCCGACGCTGAAATAGAAATTGCGGTCAGGCGGCGAGCCGTCCCAAGCGAAGTTACCGCTGGCGTCCAGGATCCACCAGCCGGCGCTGAATGCTCCGATCTGGACCGGGACGGCGCCGGATTGGCCGGCCTGGTTGACGGTAAACGTCTGGTCGGCAATGAGAATCGTGCCCACGCGTGTCGGCCCGGAGTTCGCCGCCACCGTGTATTCGACCGTCCCCGGCCCCGTGCCTGAGCTGCCTGAGGTGATGGTCACCCAGGAGACATTGCTGACCGCCGCCCACGGGCAGGGGGAGGGCGCCGTGACGGCGACGCTGCTCGCCCCGCCGGCCGCGGTGAAGTCTTGGCTCGTCGGAGTGATCGAATAGGCGCAGGGGGCGCCGTCCTGCATCACGGTGAACGTATTGCCGGCCACCGTCATGGTTCCGGTGCGGCCGTTGAGGTCCGGATTCGCGGCCACCGTGTAGTCGACCACGCCGCTGCCCGTGCCACTAGCCCCGGCTGTTATGGTGATCCAAGGAGCGTTGCTGACCGCGGTCCACAAGCACGCGGAACCCGTTGCCACTCCGACATTGCCGGCGCCGCCGGCGCTGCTGTAGGGCGCGCTCTTCGGGTTAATCTCGTAAGTGCAGGAGCCGGGCGAGGGGTCGATCTTGACCACGAACACGTCGGCGTTTTGCCCGGCCGCGCGGCCCGCGGCGGTGAGAAGGCACACCAGAAACCACCACCGGCACACCATAGTCTGGTCCTAGCAAGGTGGTGGGAGGACCCGGGCGAAGTTCTCCGCCAAACAGCCGCCGTGAGCGGATATAATTGCCGTGCAGTTGGCAGCTCGCACTGCGGGAGGAAGATAATGGCTGCGTCTGACAGACGGGACTTCATAAAAGCGGCAGGCGGCATCTTGCTGCTGCAACCGAAAACGGTCTTCGGGACCCAGGCCAATTCCGCCATCACGCTTGGCATCGTCGGCTGCGGGGGCCGGGGCAACTTCATCGGCGGCCTCTTCCAGGAGTACACGGGCGCGCGAATCACGGCCCTGCACGACCCCTTTGCAGACCGGCTGGAAGCGACGGTTCAGAAGCTGAAGCTCGGCAGTCCGCGGCTGTACAAGGGCCTGGACGGCTACCGGGAGCTGGTGGCGTCCGACGTCGATGCGGTGGCGGTGATGAGCCCGCCGTACTGGCACCCCGAACAGATCGAGGCCGCCGTCGAAGCCGGCAAGCACGTCTACGCCGCCAAACCGATCGCGGTCGATGTGTCCGGCTGCCTGCGCTTCGCAGCGGCCGGGCGGAAAGCCGAAGGCAAGCTCAGCTTTCTGGTGGACTTTCAGACGCGGGCCCAGGCAGCCTTCCAGGAGGCGGCGCGTCGGGTGCAGCAGGGCGAGATCGGGGATCTGGTGTTGGGCCACATTTACTACCATGCGGGCCGGCTGAGCCGGCAGGACCGCCCGGAGTTCTCGGCGGCGCCGAACCGCCTGCGTAACTGGGTTTTCGACAAGGCGTTGTCGGGCGACATCATCGTCGAGCAGAACATCCACGTCCTGGATGTGGCCAACTGGTACGCGAACGCCCACCCGCTGAAGGCCTTCGGAACAGGAGGCCGCAAGGCCCGCGTCGATGTCGGCGATTGCTGGGACCACTTTCTGGTCCAGTACTGGTATCCCAACGGCGTCAAGGTGGATTTCAGCTCGGCCCAGTTCACTAAGGGCTACAGCGACCTCTGCATGCGCTTCTACGGCAGCGCCGGCACGGTCGACTCCCACTACCGCGGCGAGGTCAAAATTACCGGCGACCACCCGTGGCAGGGGGCTGAAGAGAACACGTTCCGCGTTGGGGCGGTGAACAACATCAAGGACTTCGTGCAGAGCATCCAGACGGGCCGCTATCTGAATAACGCGGCCGTCAGCGCCGAGAGCAACCTCACCGCCATCCTTGGCCGCATGGCCGCGTACGGCGAGCGCGTCGTGACCTGGGAGGAGCTGATCGCCTCGAACGAGAAGCTGGAGGCCCATCTCGCCTTATGATCGCCCTGGGGATGGACATCGGCGGCACCCGGATCAAGGCGGGGCTGGTCGAGCACACCGGACGCATCGTCGCCCAGCGGGAGGTGGCGACGCCGACCTCGCCGGAGCAATTCAAGCAGACCGTCCAGGCTATCATCAGCGACCTTGGCGTGGACGAAACGAGGCTGGCGGGTGTGGGAGTGGGCTGCAAAGGCATCATCAATCACCAGACCACGCGGATCGAGGTGCTGCCGGGGCTGTTGCGCCCGCTGGAAGGAGAACTGCTGTCGGAGCTGATCCCGCTCAAGGCGCCCGTGCGCGCCGACAACGACGCCAAGGTGGCCATGGTCGGCGAGATGGTGTGGGGGGCGGCTCGGGGCCGCCGGCACGCGATTCTGTTGACGCTGGGCACGGGGGTGGGCGGGGCCATCGTGGTGGATGGGAAGCTGCTGCGGGGCGCCGGCGGCGTTGCCGGGCACCTCGGCCATACCACGGTGATGACGGACGGCCCGATGTGCATTTGCGGCAACCATGGCTGCCTCGAGGCGCTGTTTTCGGCCGATGCCATCGAGGCCGAAGCTTACCGCGTGGTCCACTCCGGCTGCGTGTCGATTCTCACGGACCGCTTTCGCGATCATCCGGAGCGGGTGACGTGCAAGGATGTCTTCGCGGCGGCGGCGGAAGGCGACGCGGCGGCGATGACCATCCGCGACCGGGCCATCCGCCACCTCGGGGCGGCCATCGCCGGGCTGCTTCATGTGCTGGACCCGGAGGTGGTGATTCTGGGCGGACAGATCGTCGAGGCCGGTGAGGCGCTGCTGGAGCCGCTGCGCCGCGAGGTGCACTGGCGTTCAGCAGGGTTGCTCCGGCGGAAGGCGCCGATTGTCGAGCAACAGGTCAAAGACCGCTCCGGCATCACCGGCGCCGCCGCGCTGATCTTCACGGAAAAGGGTTGAATCTTACAGCGGCTGGCGCAGCCAGGCTTCCAACTGCGGCCGGTACTTGCGGCTGAGCGTCAGTTCGACGCCGTCTTTCAGCAACACGGTGTAGTCTCCGTGGCTGCGGGGCTGGAGCTCCCGAATTCGGTCGGTGTTGACCACGGCGGAGCGGTGGAGCCGCACAAACCGTCTCGGATCGAGCCGGCGCACGAGTTGTCCGATGGTGGAGCGATACAGGTGTGCCTTGCCGCCGACGTGGAGGTAGACATAGACTCCGGCGGCCTCGATCCAGTCGATCTCCTCGACATTGAGGAACGTTACCCGGCCGCCGGACTTGAGCACGAGCCGCTCCAGGACGGCGGGCGGCGGCCCGGTTGAGGCGGCGGCCGGCCGCTCGGCCAGCAGGCGCGCCAAGCGCTCGCCGATCTCGCTGGTGCGGCGGGTGCGGATGTGCCGCCGCGCACGCTCGAGCGAGCTTTCGAAGCGCTCGTCGCTGAACGGTTTCAGCAAGTAGTCGAGCGCATGCGCCTCGAAGGCCTGGATGGCGTACTTATCATAGGCGGTCACGAAGATGGTGACCGGCATCCGTTCCGGCGCCACGCTGCGCAGGACTTCGAAGCCGTCCCGCCCCGGCATCTGCACGTCGAGGAACAGCAACTGGGGCGCCTGGGCGTGGATCAGCTCGATGGCCTCCCGGCCGTCCCGGGCCACGCCCACAACCTCGATATCCGGCTCCTTGTCGAGCAGATCCAGGAGGCGCTGCCGGGCAGGCTTTTCGTCATCGACTACCAGCGCGCGGATGGCTTCCATTGGCGGTTCACGAGCCTGCGGCCCGTTGCTCGGCGTCGCGAAACGGGAAACTGAGATCCACGCGGACCCCCGTGCCCGGCTCGCTCACGATCTCGAATCGGTGCTGCCCGTCCCCGTACAGGCGGCGCAGGCGCTCGCGCGTATTTGCGATGCCGACTCCCTGGTTGTCGGGCAGCCGCCAACCCGCCGGCAGGCCGGGGCCGTCGTCCCGGACGCGTAGATGGAGCCGGCGGTCGTCGCGCCAGGCCGAGACTTCGATTGTCCCGGGTGAACTGCGAGGGGCAACCCCATAGCGGATCGCATTCTCGACGAGCGGCTCGAGAACAAACGTGGGAACGAGGGCGTGCAAGGTGTCCGGATCCACCCTGATCGTCACTTCCAGGCGGTCCTCGAAACGGGCCTTCTGAATGGCGAGGTACCGGTCCAGGAACGCCAGCTCGCGCTCCAAGGGGATTTCCGGGTCGTCGGAGTGTTCCAGCGACAACCGGAGCAGTTCCCCTAGCTGCTCGAGCATCCGCCGCGCCGTGCGCGGGTTTCGTTCGATGTGGGCTGAGATGGCGTTAAGGGCGTTGAACAGGAAATGCGGGTGCAGTTGGGCGCGCAGCGCGCTCAGGCGGGCTTCGGCCAGCAGGCGTTCGAGTTCGGCAGTCCGAAGCCGGCGCTCTTTGAGGTCAGTGTCGTAACCGTAAGCGACATAAAAGCCGACGATGACCCAATACACGAGCAGGCTCCAGTGGAAGGCTCCTCCCCAGGAGGCTTTGAGAATGGTAATCGATAGTGAGAAGGTTTCCGAGCCGGGGAGAAGAATCGACCGGACGAAGCTGACACTGTAGATGTAAGCGGCAGTGAACAGAAAGCTCAGCGGAAGGTGACAGAGGAAGCGGCGGATGAGCGCCTCGCGTGCCACCGGCAACAGGCGGTCGAACCGAATGATGAGCGGGGCCAGCAGGCCCCAGACATACCACTGGGATGCGGCGAGCTTGAGCGACTCGCTCCAGGCCAGGGGCTGGCCGAGGCGGCCGGTCCTGGTGGAGTAGAAGAGCACGATGACCGTCCAGGACAGGAAGGCGAGCAGCCACCGAACGGGCCGCCTCTGAAATGCGGGCGACACGGACGTAACTAATTCCGGCCCGACTCCTGCCGCAATTGATTCGTCTCGGCCAGCATGTCGCCGGCCCGCTCCAGGTGGTGCAGCTCGCGTTCGCAGACCTGCTGGTGTCCTGTCAGAAGAGCGACCTTGCCCAAGAACCAGCACTTGTAGGTCATGCGGTCCGGGGCTTCGTGCGCCCTCTCGGCCTCCTCGAAGGCGCCGACGAGGTTGCCCGTCTGGAGCAGGGCATACGAGGTGAGGATGCGAAGGGAGGAGTTTTGTGGATGGGCCTCGTTGAGCGACGACAGGCGCGCCAACGCCAACGCGTGTTCGCCCTTGCGGATGAGTGCAATGGTGTCGCCAACCGCGTCGCGCTCGGCCGGGCTCAGCGCGTCCAGGGGACCGGACAAACGGTCGTAATGAAGGTCGAAGGCCGGCGGGTGGGAGGCGCGGCTGCAACCGCTGAGGAGCAGCGCCAACCCGCCGGCCGCCAGGAGTTTCGTCCTGATGTTCATTGAATGGCCCTTGCCCGTATTGAGCGGGCCGCCTACTGTGGGCTCCACGGCGGCGTCACCCCGTTGACGCGGGCGTAAGCGATGGACTGGCCGAGGTGCTCGCTGAGATGCTCGAGGATGTTCAGCACGGCGCCGCGCATGGTGGTGTCCTGGCCGAACATCTTCACCGGCTTGTCGGCATCGGCTGGCGAGAGCTTCTCGACCGCCTTGCGGACATGAGCGAAGGCATCCTTCATGCTTTGGAGGATCTCGGTCTTGTCGGTGGTGGATTTGTCATAGCCGCGGAAGTTGAAGCCTTCCGGGGGCGGCGTGCCCAGGACGCGCGGGATGCCGTAGTTGGCGCCGGCGACATGCAGAAAGACCTCGCTGACCGACCGCACGCCCTCGGCCGGCCGCCAGGTGTACTTGTCGGCGGGCATCGCTTCGGCCAGAGACACGAATTTCTTCTCGAGCACTTCCAGGCGCCGCAGGCCCTCGTCGCGGAAGTCGGCGGCCGCCAGAGGCCTGAGACCGGCCGCCAGAACAAGCATCGCAGCTAGCACCGGGAGCAGGGATCTGAAAAGTCGTAGCATCGAGATTACCTCCTCTCTGTCAGGGTAACCATAAATGCGCGCTGAGTCACCCTGCATGTGACGAGCCGGGCGCCGCCGCTAATGAGCTGGTCCGCCGAGCCGGTCAGCGGCGGGCCCGTCTACCGTTTCTTGAGGGTGATGCCGAGCCCGCTGCCCTCCATGTAGAAGACTGTTTCGAGGTCCGGATTGGTAGTGACGGCCCGATTGTAGGATTGGACCCCCCGCATGTTGACATTGTGAGCCAGAATCAGGCCCCCCGGGCGCACCAGCGGCAGAAGCCGATTCAAATAGTTGATGTAGCCGTCCTTGTCGGCATCGATGAAGACGACGTCGATTGGCTCTTTCAGCCGGGCCACCGTCTGGTGCGCATCGCCCTCGATCAGGGTGACCATGTGTTCGACGCCGGCCTCTTTGAAGTGCTCGCGGGCCATATTCGCGCGGCCGGGGTCGATCTCGAAGGTGGTCAGCTTGCCGCCGGTGGTCTGCAAGGCCAGACAGAACCAAAGGCCCGAATAACCGGTCGAGGTGCCGATTTCCACCACGTGCCGGGCGCCGACGGCCTCGGCCAGCAGGCGCAGCATGCGGCCGTCTTCCACCGGCACGCTGGCCCAGGTGCGCCCGCCGGCGCGGATGTCGTTTAAGACCGACAGGATCCGGCCCTCGGCCTCGGTCTTGGCCAGGGGCGAGTGCGCTCCGTCAATGCCGGGCACGTCGCGGCGCTGCGCGCACGCCGCCAAAGCCGTAATCACCGAGAGCCCGATGACAATAAACGTGCGTTTCATAGGATCAGACTCCCTTCCTGAAATTGGAATTCACCCAGTGCGTGCTGCGCCCGGCGGGTGCTTGCCTTCGAGCACCGACAATCCCAGCGCCGTGCCGATCACGACCAGGCAGCCGATCACGTTGTACCACAAGAATGACACATCCGTGAGCAGCGCCGTTGCGAAGATAGCCGCTTCGCCGGCGATTACGCCCGCGAATGCCGCGTTGCCGCCCACCCGTTTGAAGCAGAAGGCCAGCACGAACACGCCGAGCAGCCCGCCATAGAACAATGATCCCAAAATGTTCACCGCCTCGATAAGGGCGCCAAGGCTTCTTCCAAACCACGCGGTCCCTACAGCATAGGCGCCCCAGAAAACGGTCGCTGTTTTGGCCGCCTTCAGGTAGTGGGAGTCGGCGGCGCGCTTTTTGATGTGTCGCTGGTACAAGTCGACGACCGTCACGGTGGCCAGGGAGTTAATCTCGGAAGATATGCTCGACATGGCCGCGCCGAAGATGGCGGCCATGATCAGGCCCAC
>FWPU01005265.1_pt1 | contig 28405 bp, 19 predicted proteins | sample 2228361 | NCBI WGS metagenome assembly FWPU01 (sample SAMEA103939777, study PRJEB20133) | metagenome
TCGCCTCCAGCTGGGCTCGCTTGGTCCGCAGTGGGACGTGGTGTTTAATCCTCGCACTTCTGTTCTGGACGCGCCGTTTGAAGATCTGCGGCGCGAAGTCGAGAGGGTGTTCCGGCGATGCAGCGCTGTCTGATCTGGTTGCTGCGCTGCTATAAAAGGTGGGTTTCGCCGCTGTTGCCGTCGGCGTGCCGCTTTTACCCCACGTGCTCGGAATACGCCTGCGAGGCTGTTAGCAAATACGGCTCGCTGCGCGGGTGTTGGATGGCTGTGAGACGCTTGCTGCGCTGCCACCCGCTTCATCCCGGCGGCTTGGACCCGGTGCCGTGAGGCCGCCGCGGTTCGACAGAGGGACATTGAATGCCTGAGTTGCCACAAAGCAGCAACGGGGATGACAAGAAGGAGTTGTCGATGGAGAAGCGCCTCCTGTTGGCGTTCCTCCTCATGGGCCTCGTCCTGTTCCTGACGCCGTATTTCTACAAGCCGCCGCCGGCCACCGCCCCAGCGAAACCGGCCGCCGAACCGGCGCCCGCCGCTGCCACAAAGCTTCCGCCTGAACGGGCCCCCGAACCTCCCCCCGAAACGCCGCCGCCCGCTGAGCCGATTGCCGCCGAAGCCGAGCAGACATACGCCCTCGAGTCCGACCTGTACAAGATCGTTTTCTCTAACCGCGGCGCCGTTGTCAAAAGCTGGGTCCTCAAGCAGTTCGTCGACAGCTCCGGGAACCCCCTGGAACTGGTCAACCAGCGCGCCGCCAACAAGGTCGGATACCCGTTCCAGATCCAAGCGGCCGGTACCGAGCTCTCCGCCGATCCCAATGCCGCTCTGTTCTCGGCCGAGGTTGCCGCCGACGGGCTTGGCATCGAGTTCCGCTTTTCCGACGGGCGCACCTTGGTCCGCAAGGCGTTCCATTTGCAGAAGAACCGCTACCTGGCCGACGTCACCAGCGAACTAACCTCCAACGGCGCTCCCATACCCCACTTCCTGGTGTGGCGCGGCGGTTTCGGCGACGCGTCGGTCCCCAACGCGCCTTCTCATCAGCACACTCTCTACTTCGATCAGCCCGCCAACAAGCTCATCGTCAACGACGCCGATGAAGCCGAAGACGGCCCGGTGACTCACCAGGGCCGATTCTCCTTTGCCGGCATCGAGGATGGCTACTTCGCCGCCGTCGCTCTGCCGCGGGACGGCGCCTCGTTTCAGATGCGCACCTTCAGTGACCCCATCCCGGTGGCCGACAGCGGACCGGAGCGCCCCCACGTAGGCGCCGCCATCGGCGGCGCGGCGCGCAACAGCTTCCCGCTGTTCGTCGGCCCTAAGGACCTTGACCTGCTGAAGCAGCTCGACCCCAAGCTGCAGCAGATCGTCGATTTCGGCTGGTTTTCGTTCTTGGCCAAACCGCTGTTCCTGGTTTTGAAGTGGGTCCACAACACCTGGATCCCGAACTACGGCTGGGCCATCGTGGTGGTCACCGTGGCCATCAACATTCTCCTGTTCCCGCTGAAGATGTCCAGCCTGAAGAGCATGAAGAAGATGCAGGCGCTTCAGCCGCAGGTGCAGGCCATCAACGAGAAGTACAAGGGCCTGAGCATCCGCGACCCGCGCAAGGCCGAGCAGAACCAGGAGTTGATGGAGCTGTACAAAAAGCACGGCGTCAATCCCATGGGCGGCTGCATGCCGATGCTGCTGCAAATCCCTTTCTTCTTCGCCTTCTACAAAGTGCTGACCGTCGCCATCGAGCTGCGCGGCGCCGGCTGGCTCTGGGTCACCGACCTGTCTCAGCCCGAGCACCTCCCCATCCGCATCCTGCCGGTCACCATGGTTGTCTCGCAATTCATCATGCAGAAGATGACCCCGACGACCGTTGGCAATCCCGCCCAGCAGCGCACGATGATGTTGATGCCGCTCATGATGGGCTTCTTCTTCTACGGGGTTTCCAGTGGCCTGGTGCTATACTGGTTGACCAGCAACGTCGTCGGCGTTGCCCAGCAACTGATCATCAACCGCCTCGGCAAGACGCCGGAGGTCTCTGTCCCCGTCGAGGTCCGGACCACCCCCAGGCCGAGACGGAGACGTGCCAGGAAGTAGTCCGGTGCAGAGCAAGAAGTTTACCGTTGAAACGATCGGCCCCCAGATTGAGGACTTCCTGATCCCGATTCTCAAGCGTGCCCGCCTTCGCCTCACTCCCCACGTCACCGAGCCCGGCGCCCGCTTCTCCGACTTCGAGAACCCTGACGTCGTCGTGAATTTCACCGGGCCGGATGTCGACCTGCTCCTGGAAAATAAAGCTGAACTGCTGCTTGCCCTCGAGCACCTCACCATGGAGGCCCTCCGCCTGACGCCGCAGGAACACTCTTTGCTGGTCTTCGACGCCAACGACTACCGCATGTTGCGGATCGAAGAACTTCGTCTCAGCGCTCTGACCGCCGCCGAAAAGGTCAAGGCCACCCATCAGCCGTTCCGCTTCAACCCCATGACCAGCCGCGAACGCCGGATCCTTCACCTCGCCCTGCGGAACGAGCCGGAAGTGCGCAGCGAGAGTTCCGGCGTGGGCCCCCACCGCGGGGTCGTCATTTATCCCGCCGACATGCCTTCTCCGCCCGAAGGTCCCGCTCCCGCGCCGGTGACCCCGCGCCGGCGGCGGCGCCGCTAGGCCTTGAACCTCCACGACACCATCGCCGCCGTTTCCACACCCCCGGGCCGCGGCGGGCTCGGCATCGTCCGGATCTCGGGCTCCAAAGCCCGCCAGGTGGCGGCCCGCTTGCTGCGCTTCCCGAACGAGCGCCCCTGGCAAAGCTGGCGCGCCCGCGCCGCCGAGCTACTCGATGACGACGGACACGTCGTGGACCAGGTCCTGGTGACATACTTCCAGGCCCCCCGTTCCTATACCGCCGAGGATGTCGTCGAAATCTCCTGCCACGGCTCACCGGTCGTGCTGCGCCACTGCGTCGAGCGGGCCTGCCGCCACGGCGCCCGCCTCGCCGAGCCCGGCGAGTTTACCTTGCGCGCCTTCGTCAACGGCCGCATCGATCTGCCCCAGGCCGAAGCCGTGCGCGATCTGATCGAAGCCACCACCCTTTACCAGGCCCGCGTCGCCGCCCGCCAGGCCGGCGGCGCCCTCAGCCGCCGCCTCGCCCCGCTCAAAGAGCAGCTTCTCGAGCTCATCTCCCTGCTTGAAGCCGGCATCGACTTCGCCGAAGACGACGTCCCGGTCGCCGCCAACGAGGAGATCCTGCGCCGCCTGGATCCGATCGAAGCCGGCGTTTCCGAACTGGCCGCCAGCTTCGCCTACGGCAAACTCGTCCACGACGGCATGACCCTGACCATCGTCGGCCGGCCCAACGTCGGCAAGAGCAGCTTGTTCAATCGTCTCCTCCGGCAGGAGCGAGCCATCGTCACCGAGATCCCCGGCACCACCCGCGACGTCGTCTCCGAAGTGGCTTCCCTGGAGGGAATCCCCGTTCGGCTCCTCGATACCGCCGGCATCCGCGCTGCGGGCGAGCTCGTCGAGTCCCTCGGCATCGAGCGCACCTACCAGGCCATGGCCGACGCCGACCTCACCCTCGTCGTCGTCGATCTGTCGCTGCCGCTCCAAGCCGACGACCTTGGCCTCATCGACCGGGCCCGCAGCCAAGGCCGCTTCCTCCTGGTCGGCAATAAAGCCGACCTGCCCCGCCGCGCCGCACCGCTAAATGACATGGTGGAGGTCTCGGCCCTGACCGGGTACGGAATCGACCGGCTCCGGAGCCGCTGTCTCGAGATGATCGCCCCGGCCGGCCGCCTCGAGCAGGAAGGCGGCTTCATCACCAGCATCCGCCACGAACAATGCCTCCGCGAAAGCCTCGAAGCCCTCGGCCGCGCCCGCACCGCCGTCCACTCCCACATCCCTCACGAGATGCTCCTGCTCGACCTCTATTCCGCCCTCCAGCCCATCGACTCCATCACCGGAGCCACCACCGCCGACGACATTCTCAACCGCATCTTCTCCACCTTCTGCATCGGCAAATAACCTACCGCGCCCGCGCCGGCCGCGCCTTCGCCGGGTCGAACAGCTCCTTCACCGGCCGCTCCGCTTCGTACGGCGTGAAATCGGGCGTGGCGGTGAAGCAGTCGCTGAGGTCGGCCGCCGCGGCGTCGAACAAGCTCAGCGCCGGGATGCCGAGCAGGCCGAAGATCGTCTTGTGCAGAGCCGGGAAGCTGGCGTTGGTGCGCGACAAGTAATTGCGCTTGACCCAAGGGCCGATAGCTAGTAACACCGTGCGCTGCGCATTCACGTGGTCCACCCCGCCGCTCGCCTCGTCCTCGGTCACGAAGATCGCCATGTTCTTCCACCACGGCGTTCGCGACAGGTACTCGACGATCCGTCCCAAGGCGTAGTCGTTGTCGGCCACGTAGGACGCCGTGAACGGATAGCCGTCTTCGGCCCGCGCCCGCGCCATGTCGTCGTTCGGCAGGTGGATGTAGAGAAACCGCGGCAGCGGTTTGCCCGGCCTCCGGTAGAGCTCCTCGATCTCTTCGATAAACCGCTCGGCCCGGTATTGGTCAGGGATAAACGTGTTGTACTGCGGGTAGCGGCGCGATGTGTTCCGGTACAGCGGCGCCGGCATCGCTGCGTTCGTCAGAAAACGCGCCCCGGTTGGCTCGAAACCTTCGCCGCGCTGCACCCCGGCAAGCTCGAACCCCTCTCCGAAGTTGCGAAACGTAACCCCGTGGCGCTCCAAGTGATGCCACAGCGTCCCGTTCTCCGGGATCTCCTCCGGGTGCACCGAGGAGCTGCTCCCGGGGAATTGCAGCCGGCCGGGCGCTGTGGTCGGACCACGGAACTCTTTCTGGCCGCCGTAGGCCGCCAAAAGCGTGCTCAGCGTCCACGGGTTCGGCGGCACGCCCGCCAACCAGTGATGCCCTTCGACGCTGGTCCGGCCGTCGGCATAGAAGTTGTCGCTGATCGCCCACCTCTCGGCCATGGCGTGGTGGTTCGGGGTGACGTTGATGCCGCGCAGGCTGAACCGTTGCCGGAAGCCCCCGCCTGCCTCCCCTGCGCTGCCGAACCGCCCGAACCGGGCCAGCATCGGCGCTCCATCGACGAGCCCGTTTGACATTTTCTCAATGTCGCCGAAAACCTCGTCAAACGATCGGCTCTCTTTCACGATCAGCACTACGTGGCGGACGTCCGGCGGGTATGGCGCCGGCCTGGCATCCTTGACCTGTGCGAACCCGTTCACCTCCAGCACGCGCCGGGTCAGCTTCGGAAGGTCGCGCGGCGCCGGCAGCGGAAACAGGGTCACCGAGCCGGGCGGATCCCCCGGCCGGAGATCATTCCGAAATCCCGTCATGCGGTTGGCGTTGGCCCCGGGCCCATGCCCCTTGACGTTGACGACGTACACCGTGTCCTCGTGCACCCGGACCCGCACCGGATACCACGCCGCCGGAATATGGCCCAGCACTGCCATCGACCGGGTGTCGATTACGCCTACGGCGTTGATGCCCGCCTCCGCCACCAGCAGCCAGCCTGACGCCGCGTGGCGGTCCATGCCCGCCGGCATCACCCCACGCAGTGACTCCAGCTCCGGGATTCGTATCGGGATCTCGCCAATCACGTCCAATGAGCGCGCATCCACCACCGTGACCGAGTCGTTGTGCGCATTGGCGACGTAGACACGGTCCTCGGTTGCCACCACACCGGAAGGACTGCTGCCGCCACAGCTGCCGACGCCAACCGGCTTGCCCGTGCGGACATAGCGTTCGATGCGCGGCCGCGCCGGATCCTCCACATTGATCACTCCGAGCGAGTTCGATTCCAAGACATTCGGATCGCCCGAGCCGGGGACGTCAACCGGCCCCCGCGCCGTCGGCCGGCGAGCCCCGGCCACAGCTTCCGGCGAAGGAAACCCGAAAGCCGGGAACGGAAGTCCTGTTTCCCGCGCTTCGCTGACGCCCGCGCCGGGAATCCACTTGTACTGCAGCATCCCGACGTGGGTCACGTAGACCCGCCGGCCGTCCGGCGACAGCTCGATGGCAAACGGCAGCCGGCCCACCGGCAAGGAAGCGATCAATTGCCGTGCCCGGACGTCGATCACCGCCAGGCGGAAGTTGGCCTGGTCAATTACGTAGAGGAGCTTCCGCCGCGCGTCGTAAGCCAAGTCCCCCGTATAGCTGTCCCGAAATCCCCCCGTGTTGAGCTCGTAAAGCTGCGGCCGGCCCCGGCCCTGGATGCTCATCCGCCGCACCCGCCCGGCGTCGCCTTCTGAAACGAGCAGTTCGTCATCATCATAGAAGGCGACCCCCATCGAAACGCCGCGCCAGGAGTCTCTCTTGGCCAACTCCGAACCTTCCGCCGGTGCGGGCAGCCGGCGAGCCCGGTACCGTGCCTGTCGGTCTTTCCGCAGAATCGTGACCGAACGCTCCGACGGGCCCGCATCAGCCGTCACGATGAGTTTGCCGTTCGGGCTGACAGCCAGCCCGAACGGTCCGGGTCCGGTCGCAAACTGCCGGCCATGAGGATCCAGCAGCCGGCCCCCTGGAAGCACGCTCACCGCCCCCGGCCGCGGCGCCGCCGGCCGGTCGCCGGCGGGCGCGCGGAACTCCGCGGCGTCCAAGCCAGGTAGGAAAAGGAACAGCAGCAGCCTTCGCATCAAGCCACTCTGTACCAGCTTGTCACAAGCGTCCGCAGCGGGACGCGTTCAAACGCCTTCGTGCGGGCGTTGATACGGCTGCTGCAAATACCGCGCCGCCTCCTCCTGAGCCCCCTGCGTGTTGTCCTTGGTGCGAATGGCTTGGTTGTACTCGTTTACAGCCCGCTCGCGCTGGCCCGTGATGTCGAATATCTTGCCCAGATTGATGTGTGACCAGACTTCCGTCCAGGGCGGGTCAAGGTCGCCGTTGAGCGCCTCCCGGAACTCATTCGCCGCCGCCTGATAGTTGCGCTGGAGGAAAAACACCTCACCCACGCGGTAGTGCGCCAGGGAGCTGTACCGGTTGACCTCGAGCGCCTTGCCGTATTCCTTGATGGCGCCCGCGAAATCCCCGATCTCGGCAAACTGCTCGCCGCGCCGGATCGCCACCGCCACGCGCATCTTGTCGTCGAGACGCAGCACGTCATTGTCGGGATCGATGATCACGTTCTTCGGCTTGCCGAAGGTCTCGATGACGAAATCCGACGACGCGCCGACCACCTCGACCTCCTTCTCCTCGGGGTTCCCCTCGGTCTCAATCCTCAGCTTTACCGGCATCCGGAAAGTGTCCAGATCCTGGGTGATCTTGCCCATGATCCGGAAGCCGCTCTTGGTGCGGAAGACGGTGTATTCGAGCTGAAACTCCGGCGCGCCGCTGGATTCGATCCACTGGATGAAAAAGCCCTGAAGGTTGCGCCCCGAGATCTGTTCGGCCATCTGGCGGAAATCAGCGGTATAAACCGACTGCCAGGCGTACTTCTCCGGGAACGCCTTCAGCAGTCGGCCGAAAGCCTCCTCGCCGATCACCCGCCGGAGCATATTCAGCACGGCTGCCCCCTTGCCCGCCGTCGCGGCCCAGAATTCCGGCGAGTAATCCTCCAGCCGGGCCGCCTGGATCAGCGGCACTTCACCGACCGTGAGCGCCTCGATGTAGTTGTCCCGAAGCTGCGCCTCAAACGCCGAAGGACCTTGCGTCTCGCGGATCCAAAGCAGCTCAGAGAAGCGGGCCGCCCCGTTGGTTAGCCACAGGTGGTTGCGGTTGGCCGGCGAAAGCAGCGTCCCCCACCACTGGCGGGCAATTTGATTGACCAGCAGCCGCGCGTTCACCTCCTTGCCGATGGCCGGTGTCGTGAGGAACAGGATGCCGGGCGCCGAGTAACCATTCGGCGTGCCCGCCTCCGTCTCCACCACCGTCAGGTCCTTTTGCGGCGGCAAGCCGTAGACGCTGCTCAGGTAGGTAACAATTCGGCCGATCTCCTGGCCGTAGGCGCCGGCCATCCCGGCCGATGCATCGCGGAAGTACAGTTCGGTGACGACCCCTTCGGTCTCGACCCGCTGCGGCTCGCCGCGCACCACCGCAATGCTGCCGGGAAATGACGGCTGCGTGACGCGGAACTCGTAGGTGACCTGCTCGGCGGCCGTCTCGGTCGTGCCGATGCCGCTGGCGATCACCTTGTACCCGGCCGGCACCGTGACCCGCATGTCGGCCGTGTAGCGGTCGGCTGTGTAACCGCTGATCGGAAACCAGCGGGACGGGTACAGCAGATAGGCGATGTCCTCCTTGATGGCGGCGAAAGTGACGCCCCACACGGGGCTCTCTTCCCGGCCCGTCAGCCGCCCGGCATAGGTGAAAGTCAGGGTGTCGCCCTCCCCTTTACGCAGGGGTTGCGGAAAGCTCAGTCGGAGGCTGAAATCGTCCCGCGAGCGAGTAAACGGGAGCTCCGTCCCAGCGCTGTTGACGACCCGCGACACATTCAGCGAATTATGCAGCCCGAAAGTCGCGTAGAGCGCGTCTTCGCCGACTACAGCGAACTGCACCTGGACCTTCGCCTGCAGGTCTTGCGTTCGCGGGTTGACTTCCGCCTCGATCGTGTAATGAGTGACGTCGATTTCCGCCGCCGGCGGCTGGGCGGCGGCCGGAAGCGACGCCATCCAAATGCACAGCACTAGCGATGCGCCCGCCCGAGCAAGCAATGAAACTGGCAACCTAACTGACATCCGAAATTCCTTCGCCTATCAAACCTTGTATCACGCCGGCGGCGCGCTCAATCGGATCGCCGGTCCCAAGCAGCCGCGCCCGCACTTCCGCCAGTTCCGCGCGCATGCGTGCGCGCAGCTCGCAATCGTCCAGCAGACGCCCCGCCTCCCTTGCCAGCGCCTCGCCGGTCATCTGGTCTTGCATCAGTTCGGCCACGACGCGGCGGCCGGCCACAAGGTTGACCATAGAATAGAAGGGGACTCTCACCAGTATGCGGCCGATCCACCACGTAAGGCGGGCCACGCGATAAAAGGTCACCATCGGCGTCCCCAGCAACGCTGCTTCTACCGTCACGGTGCCGCTGGCGGCCAAGGCGAGATCGGCGTGGGCGATTGCATCCCACGTCTGCCCTTCAATTAATTGGATGGGTGAGCCGGAGATGGGTTCCCGGAAATTTCGGCCCTCGGCACCCGCGGTAGCCCCAGCCGGCGCAGCCAGCACGAAGTTGACCGCCCTTCGCCGGTTCAGAATCATCGCCGCCTCGACCAGCACCGGCAGGTGCCGGGCTGCTTCGACGGCGCGGCTTCCCGGCAGCAGCACGATCGTCGGCCGATCCTGCGGCAGCCGATGCTTCCGAAAGAACTCCTCCCGCGTGTCAGCGGGCCGCACCAGCCGGGCCAATGGATGGCCGATGTAGTCCGCCCGCACGCCGTGCCGCTCGAAGAATTCTTGCTCGAACGGAAAGATGCACAGCAGCCGGTCCACATCCCGGCGCAGCGCCCGCAGCCGGTAGCGCTTCCACGCCCACACCTGCGGCGCCACCAGGTAAACGATCGGAATTCCCCGCCGCCGCAGCACCCGCGCCACACGGAGGTGGAAACTCGGGCTGTCGGTCAGGATCGCCACCTCCGGTCGCTCCCGCTCCGCCGCCCGCAGCAACTTCCGGAACTCGCCGTAGATACGGGGCAGGTGGCTCGCCACCTCCACGATCCCCACCACCGACAGGCTGCCGGCATCCACCACCGCCCGCACTCCCGCCGCCCGCATCCGCACGCCCGCGCACCCGAACAGCTCCGCTTCCGGCCACCGCCGCCGTAGCGCCGCCGCCAGCTCGGCGGCATATAGGTCGCCGGAGGCTTCCCCGGCCGAAATCAGGATCTTCGGGCCACGCATTCGGCAATCGGCGCCCGCCACAGCGCCGGACCACTCAGCGCCCGCGGCCGTCTTCCAGGTAGGTGTAGCCGCGCAGTCCTTCCTCGTACACCCGCACCAGCCGCCCGGCTTCCTTGTAGTCGATCTTGCCCGCGCGCATGGCCGCTTCGACGTCCTGCCGGAAACGCTCAACCAGGCTGGCCGAGTTGAAAGCCACGTAGTCCAGCACCTCGCGGACCGTGTCGCCGCGCACCACTTCCTCCAGCACCGGCTCACCGGTATCGCTCGTTCTGACGTGCACGGCGTTGGTGTCGCCGAACAGGTTGTGCAGATCGCCCAGAATCTCCTGGTAGGCCCCAACCAGGAAAGCCCCCACCAGATAGCGCTCACCCGTGAACGGATGCAGCAGCAGCGTCCGTTTGACGTCCCGCCGGTCGATGAATTGGTCCACCTTGCCGTCCGAGTCGCACGAGATGTCGCCCAGTACGGCGTGCCGCGTCGGCCGTTCGTTCAGCCGGTGGATCGGCATGATCGGGAAAAGCTGCTTCACCGCCCAACTGTCCGGCATGCTCTGGAACAGCGAGAAGTTGCAGAAGTACGTGTCCGAGAGCATAAAGTCCAGACCTTCCAGCTCCTCCGGATAGTACTCCAGGCTCCGCGCCATCCGTTGGATGCGGCGGCAAATCGCCCAGTACAAGTTCTCGGCCACGCACCGCTGCTCCAAGGGCAGGTAGCCGAGACTGAACAGGTTCAGCGCCGCATCGAGCGACTGTTGCGCGTCGTGGAAGCTTTCCAGCAGGTTCTTCGTGCTGAGCTCCCGGTAAGTGTCCAGCAGGTCCAGCACAGGCTGCTCGTATTCCTCGGGCAGCTCCTTGGGTATGTCCGGCTCGCCCAACCCAGCGACTCCGAGCACATTGAACACGAGCACGCTGTGGTAGGCAACGATCGCCCGCCCGCTCTCGGTGACGATGGTGGGGTGAGCGACCTCGGCTTCATCGCAAACGTTTTGGATGTGGTGCACAACGTCGTTGGCGTACTCCTGGAGCGTGTAGTTCACGCTGGACTCAAAGTCGCTCTGCGAGCCGTCGTAGTCGACGCCCAGGCCGCCGCCGACATCCAGATACCGCAGTCCGGCCCCGGCGCGCTTCAGTTCCACATAGACCCGCGCCGCTTCGGTCACCGCACCTTTGATCAAGCGGATGTTGGTGATCTGGCTCCCAAGATGGAAATGCAACAGCTGGAGGCAATCCTGCATCCCGAGCTGCTTGAGCTGCTCCAGCGCCCGCAACGCCTCGGTTACCGTCAAGCCAAACTTCGACCGGTAGCCGCCCGAGGATTTCCACCGCCCTGAGCCGCGGCTCGCAGGCTTGATGCGAAGCCCGATTACCGGATCCACTCCCACTTCCGCCGCCGCGCGGATGACCAGGTCCAGCTCAGTGTATTTCTCGACCACAGGGATGACTTGCCGGCCAATCTTTCGGGCCAACATCACCATGTGCATGTACTCTTCATCCTTGAAGCCGTTACAGATGATCGGCGTGTCGTTACCCGATATGGCGAGCACCGCCAGCAGCTCCGGCTTCGAGCCCACTTCGAGCCCGAAGCCGTGCTCCCGTCCGTGGCGGTAAACCTCCTCGACCACGTGTTTCTGCTGGTTCACCTTAATCGGGTACACGCAACAGTAACCGCCTTCGTATTCGAACTCGCGAATCGCACGCTGGAAGGCGTGCTGGATCTCGCCCAGCCGGTGCTTCAGAATTTCACCGAACCGCACCAGGATGGGCAGCGAGATGCCCCGCAGCTCGAGCGTGTCGATCAGCTTCTTCAGGTCGATGGCGCGGTGGGGATCCTTCGTCGGATGCACCCACAGGTGTCCGTTTTCCCCCACGGAGAAGTAGCCTTGGCCCCAACTGGCGACATCATACAGCTCGGCCGCGTCGGCGGTGGTCCACCGGTCGGCCGGCTCACGCATGGCGGCGTACTCGGTCAGCTTGGGATGCAATATACCCTCCGCAACTTCTCAGTTTCCTCCGAACTCGCTGACTCCGCAAGCGGATTTTGTGAGCCGTGGGCGGCAGAAGACACCACTGCCGCGCCGAATCCGCTAGAATCTTGGCCATGTCACTGCCGTTGGAAGGAAAAACCGCTCTTGTAACCGGCGCCAGCAAGGGCGTCGGCAAGGGCATCGCTCTCGAGCTCGGACAGGCGGGCTGCGATGTCGCGGTCAACTATCGCTCCGATGCCGCCGGCGCTGAGGACACCGTCCGGCAACTGGCAGCCATGGGCCGGAGGGGCTTCTCCGTCCGGGCCGACGTCGCCAACTCCGCTGACGTCAACCGGATGTTCGACGAAGTCCTGGGCCGCTTCCAGCGCCTCGACATCCTGGTCAACAACGCCGGCATCCAGACCTGGAAGGCCCTGCTCGAGCTAACCGAGGCCGAGTGGGACCGCGTAATCAGCACCAACCTCAAGGGCTGCTTCCTGTGCACCCAGCGCGCCGCTCGCCACATGAAGGATCGCGGCGGCGGCAGCATCATCAACATCGGCTCGGGCTGCAACAAGATCGCTTTCCCGAAGCTGGTGGATTACACCGCCAGCAAAGGCGGCATCGAAATGTTCACCAAAGTCGCCGCCTGCGAACTGGGGCCGTACAAGATCCGCGTCAATTGCGTGGCTCCGGGCGCTATCGAGATCGAACGCACCCGCCAGGAGGCCGGCGATTATGCGGGCACCTGGAGCGCCCTGACGCCGCTCGGCCGCGTCGGTACGCCGGCCGACGTCGGCCGCGCCTGCGTCTTTTTGGCCGGTGAGGCCGCCGACTTCATCACCGGCCAGACTCTCTGGGTCGACGGCGGCTTGTTCGCCAAGCCGGCCTGGCCGTACGATTGAGGCTGGCGCCCCTCAGCGCCCCCGTCCGGCCGTCTCACTGGAAAACTCTACGAAGGTGAATGTCTCCGGGATGTGCGAATCGTAATGGCCGTGCTTGTTCCAGGTCCAGCCGGCGGCCCGTTCCAGCCGCTCACCGCGCGGACCGTAGTGCTGAAACCGCGAACAGTCGATGCGCCACACGTCGCCGGGCAGCGGAGGCAGCGAACGGCCGTCGGCCAGCCAGTGTAACCCTTTCCAGGGGAAGGCCAGCTCCACCGTCCAGCCCCGGTCCACATCCTCGTCCCGGTTGAGCGTGCCCTCGACATGCACCGCGTGACGAAGCCCCGGGTAGTCCCACTCGAGGAAACCGATCCGTTCGCCCCGCGGATGGATGTGCCCGCCGACCCCCCTCAGCGTGGCCACCTTCTGCGACTTCGTATCCCATTCCGGCGCCCCGAAGTACAGGCGCCCGGGTCGCAAGGCGTCGGTCCAGATCCAAAACACCTCGTAGATCGTATTCAGGGCGTTGATCTCGAATTCGTAGTAAGCGTCTTTGCCGGCAATGAAGACCTCCACGTCGTTGTCCAGATAGATCTTGGAATCGCGCTCCGTCAGCGTGGCGCGCACGTGGGTCTCGGGCACATCAAAGCCGAAGTAGAGGTGCTCGTCGTCCCACAGCAACGCCACGCGCGTGTCAAACCACGCCGGCTCGCCGGTAACGATATCCACGAATGCGCGCGAGCGCGGAGCGTTCCTCCACGAAGGCTCGTCCAGCCGGCCGTCCACCAGGATCGGCGCGTCGGCCCGCAAGCCGGTGTACCGCGCCACGTCCTCGGTTTGTGACCCCGCCGGCGCCACGGCGCACACAAGGCAAACGACGGCACCTCTCATGCGCTCCATTGTCTCCCGAGCCGCGCACCCTATGGTTAACTAGTACGAAAGCCCATGAAGATCACCGCCGTTGACACCTACATTGCCGGCAACCCCTGGAAGAACTGGCTATTCGCTAAGGTCTCCACCGACGAAGGCATCTACGGGATAGGCGAAGGCACGCTGAACTACTTCGCCCGGACGATCGAGACCGCCATCCACGAGCTCAAGCCCCTCATCCTGGGTCTGGATCCGTTCCAGATCGAAGTCATCTCGCAGCGGCTGATCCGCGACGTTTATTCCGAGGGGGGCCAAGTGCACATGTGCGCCGTCGCGGCCATCGAGATCGCCTGCTGGGACATCATCGGAAAGGCCTGCAACCAGCCCGTCTACAACCTGATGGGCGGGCGCTGCCATGACAAGCTCCGCGCGTACGCCAACGGCTGGTACCGCGGGCCGCGCACGCCGGAAAGCTTTCACGACAAGGCCAAGGAGGTCGCCCGCCGCGGCTACACCGCCCTGAAATTCGATCCCTTCGGCTACAACTGGCGGATGATGTCGCGCTACGAGTTTGACCTGTCGCTGGACATCATCCGCGCCGTGCGCGATGCGGTCGGCGAGTCCGTCGATCTGCTCATCGAAGGCCACTGCCGCTTCAACGTCCCGACGGCGATCGAGTTCGCCGAGGCGATGCATCAGTTCCGCCCGGCGTGGTTTGAGGAGCCGGTTCATCACCTCAATATCAAGGCGATGGTCGAGGTCGCCCGCCGCAGCCCGGTGCCGGTGGCCACCGGCGAGAGCCTGTCGTCGAAGCAGCAGTTCGCCGAGCTGCTACAGTACAACGCCGTCAACATCCTCCAGCCCGAGCCGCTGAACCTGGGCGGGCTGTACGCCACCCGCAAGATTGCTGACATGGTGGACGCTCACTACGGCGTCATCGCGCCGCACAGCGCCCAGGGGCCGGTCTGCTCGGCGGCGTGTGTTCAGCTCAACGCGTCGCTGCCCAACTTCTTCATCCACGAGATCTTTGACGAATTCAACGAGCCGTGGGAGAAGGAAATCGTCACCCACCCGGTGGAGGTCGTCAACGGCTACATCGACGTTCCCGAGCGCCCCGGGTTGGGCATCGATCTGAACATTGAGGAGATCCTCAGGCACCCCTACCAGCAGGAAAACGTGCTACCGCTGTTCAAGCCCGGTTGGGAGCGCCGCCGCGGCGAGAGCGCCTGACTCCAGCGGCGTCAAGGATCGTCTTCATCCCGCTTGCCCTTCAAAGTCATGCACGTCGCGGATGCCTTGGCAATCAGGCGCGCGCCTGTGTCCACAACTTCGCATTCCACCAGCGTCAGCGTCCGCCCGTGCTTGATTACGTTGGCCACGGCTTTCAGTCTGCCGGCCTTGACCGGGCGCAGAAAGTCGATCTTCAGATCCACCGTGGTCGAAATCTCCCCCTCGCCCAGCAGGCTGCCGTGGGCGATCCCCGTCGCCGTGTCGGCCAGCGAGCAGTAGACCCCGCCGTGGACCGTTCCGGCCGTATTCAAGTGGCGCGCGCCGGCTTCGAGCTCCACCACGGCGTAGCCAGGCTTCACTTCGGTCAGCCGCATGCCAAGGGTCCGCGCGTACGGAAACGGATATTTCCCGTCGCGAATTGAGGCCTCATAGTGCTCGCGGAATGTTCGAAATCTCCCGGCTTGCACTTTCCCTGGGGGCACCCTTCAATTATCCACCAGCGCCCGTCGGCCTTCGGCCACGCCGTCTCGCCCGCCGAACAGCGATATATTGAACTACTGCAATGATCAACCGGCGAGCTTTCTTGCATACGACGGCGACGGCGCTCGGCGCGGCGATGACGGCGGGCGCTTCCACCGCCAGACCCGCCCCCTACGGCGGCACACGCCAGGACACCCTCGAGTGGTTCCGCAGCGCCAAGTTCGGGCTGTTCATGCACTATGGCGTTTACAGCCTCCTCGGCCGCGGCGAGTGGGTCCAGTTGCGCCAGGCCATCCCAGTGGCCGAGTACGCCAAGCTGAAAGACCAGTTCAAGGCCGACAAGTTTGACGTCGATTTCATCACCGACCTGGCGCTTGAAGCCGGGATGAAGTATGTCAACCTGACCTCCCGGCACCACGACAGTTTCTGCCTGTTCGCCACCAAGGAAACCGACTTCAACAGCGTCAACTCGCCGGCGCGCCGCGACCTGATCGGCGAGCTGACCGACGCCTGCCGCAAAAAGGGCCTCGGGATCTTCTATTACTACTCCTATGCCCTGGACTGGCGGCACCCGTACTTCTACTCGCGCCAGGCCGGCCTGCCCATCTGGTCCAGCGCCCGCCCCGACTACAAAGAGCCGCAGCCGGAGTACAAGTTCCAAAAGGATGCCGACTTCCGGCACTACATCGACTTCGTCCACGCCCAGATCCGCGAACTGCTCACCCAGTTCGGCCCCATCTCCGGCCTCTGGCTCGATCCGATCATGGGCTACTATGCGCGCCCCGACCTGTTCCCCATCAAGCAGACCTACGCCCTCATCCGCCGGCTCCAGCCCGGCTGCCTCATCTGCTTTAAGCAGGGCGCCAACGGCGATGAGGACTTCGTCGCCCCGGAACGCACGATGCAGGCCCACCGGCGGGGAGGCGAGGTCGGCCGCCGCGCCTGGGAGCTGAACCGCGGCAAGCCGGGCGAGATCTGTGACACCCTTCAGGAGCGCGCCTGGGGATACCAGAAGGCCGACGACAAACGCCATCGGAACGCCGATGAAGTCATGCGGATGCTCGAGGAGGCGGCGAAGCTTAACGCCAATCTCCTGCTGAACACCGGACCGCTGCCGGACGGCGCCATTCACCCCGAGGATGTGGCCACGCTGCGCGAGGTCGGCAAGCGCCTCCGGCGGAAAGGATAGCCGCCATGCTCAATCCTCGCCTTGCCTCACTCCTGCTGCTGGGCGCCGTCTCCGCCCTGCCGCAAGGCGCCGGTAGCGCCCAGGACATCAGCGCCGGCGCCCGCCGGGACATCGCTTACACCAAGTCCCGCATCACCGAGCCCGGCGGCACGCCCGAAGACCGGCTGTGGCAGGTCCTGGTGCTGTTCGGCGTCGGCGATCGGGAACCGTCTGAATGGACCGGCACACTGGCCGTGACCTCCGGAGACATCCACGCCGTCGAGGGGTACCGCTTCGAGCTGCCCGAGGACCGCCTGCTGCCCCAGGGCGGCTGGCGCCTCAAGACCAAGGTCGATCGCGTGCTCTACACCTCCGGGCTTGCCGGCCACGGCGGCATTCGCACCCGCGACATGCTCCTTCCGAAAGGCCTGCTGATCCGCGGTGAAGGAAGCTCAGCCACGCGCGTGCGGATTGAAACCAACTTCGGCGCCTTCTCCTTCCTCCCCATGGCCATCGTCGCCGGCAGCACCGAGAAGCAGGTCAGCGGCCGCGTCGAAATCAAGCGCGTCGTCCCTGCCACTGACCTTTCCGGCACGCCGCTCCGGCAGCATGATTTCCCTGCGATCGCGGCCGGTCCCGGTGGCGCGCTTTGGATCGCCTGGCTGAGCTACCACGACCGCCGCGAAGCGCTCAACTTCCGACGCTATAAGGACGCCGAATGGACCCGCCTGATCCCCGTCGGCCGTGCCGCCGAAGATCTCTGGCGGCCCAACGTGGCCACGGATGAGCACGGCAAGCCGTGGCTGATCTGGTCCGAGCAGACACGCGGCAACTGGGACATTTACGCCATGCCGTGGGAGGACAACGAGTGGGGCGCGCGCCATCGCCTCTCCACCGATCCCCTGCCTGACATCGAGCCCGTCGCAGCCCGCGCTCCCGACGGCACGATCTACGTCGCCTGGCAGGCCTTGCGCGGCCGGACCTCCCGCATCCAGTTGCGCTACTGGAAAGGCGGCAAATGGTCCGACATGGTGAACGTGACCGAGTCGGAATTCAACGACTGGGAGCCTGCCATCGCCGCCGGCCCCGACGGCCGTGCCTGGATCGCCTGGGATCGCTATACAACCAGCTACGACGTCTACTGCCGGGCATTCTCACCCTCCTCCGGCCTGTCGGAGGAAAGACAGGTCGCCGCCGACAAGCGCTTCGAGGCCCACGTCAGCATCGCCGTAGACTCCCAGAACCGCCCCTGGATCGCCTTCGAATCCGGCCCCGCCAACTGGGGCAAAGATCTCGGCGCGTTCCTGGGCAGCCGGGCGCCCGGCGCTCCACTCGGCGGGCCCCGCTCCATCGAGGTCGTGGTGCTCGACAACGATCTTCGGAAGACCCCGGCGAAAGTCGCCTTCAGGGACTCGTTGGCCGCCGGCAGCGTCGAGGAAGGCGTGCCGCTGCTATATGCCGCCCCGGATGGCGGCATCTGGCTGGCGTTCAAGCGCCGCTACGCCCGCTCCGCTTTCCGCACCAGTGTCCACTGGGAATCGTTCCTCACCCGCCTGGACGGCGACCGCTGGACCGACCCCATCCCGCTGCCCAAAAGCTGGACCCGCCGCAGCATCCGCATGGGCCTGGCCGCCTCCGGCAACCGCCTGTGGGCTTCCTGGCCCCATGAGAACCGCGCCTGGGACTTCGCCAGCCGGCCGCTGGAGAACCGCGTGCTCGCCGGCTCACTGGAACTGCCCCATCAGGCCCGCGCGCCGGTGCTGGGCGAATACCGTCCGGCGCCGGATGACGCTCCGCCCGTCCACCCCAACGAGGCGGCGGACGTCGCTGCCGCGCGCGCCTATCGGGTCAAGCTGGCTGACCGGGAGCTCCGCATCCTTCGCGGCGACCTCCACCGCCACACTGAGCTCTCTCAGGATCAGGGCGGCCAGGACGACGGCACCATCATCGAGTTCTACCGCTACATGATCGACGCCGCCGCGATGGACTTCGGCGCCTCCACCGACCACCAGGCCGGCGGCACCGACTACTGGAACACCATGACTCAGAAGCTCGCCGACATGTATTACTTCCCCCAGCGCTTCACTCCCCTGTACGGCTACGAGCGCAACATCGCCAATCCCCACGGCCACCGCAACATCCTCCACCTTACCCGCGACTACCCCATCGTGCCTTTCTTCCAGCGCATCGACCCCCGTTTCATGCTCCCCGACAGCCCCGACGGCGAACTGCTGACCTTCAACTCGATGAGCTTCGGTGGCGCTGTCGAAAACGACACCAGACTCCTCTACGAAGCGCTGCGCAAATCCGGCGGCCTGGCCATCTCCCACACTTCCTCGACCAACTCCATGGGCACCGACTGGCGCGACAACGACCCCGACCTCGAGCCCGTCGTCGAGATCTACCAGGGCGCCCGCCAGAACGCCGAGCACAAAAACGCCCCCCGCGGCGTCATGGACGGGGAGGAAGACAAGGCCCTCGGCGGCTTCCAGGCGCCCGGCTTGGTCTGGAACGCCTGGAAGAAGGGCTACCGGCTGGGCGTCATCGCCAGCTCGGACCATTACTCGACCCACATCTCCTACGCCATGGTCTACGCCCCCGGCACGAGCCGCGAGGAGATTTTCAACGCCATCCGCCGGCGCCGCACCTACGGCGCCACCGACAACATCATCCTCGAGTTCTGGCTGGGCGAGCACTTCATGGGGGACGACTTCCGCGCCGCCGAAAAGCAGAAGATCCGCGTCAAAGCCATCGGCACTGGCGAAATCGAAAAGGTCCGCCTGATCCGCGACGCCCAATTCATCTACGAGATTTCGCCCGGCAAAAAGCAGGTCGACTTCGAATACCTGGACACCGACGCCGGCCCCGGCGAGCACTGGTACTACGTCCGCGTCGAACAAGCCAACGGCGAACTCGCCTGGTCCAGCCCGATCTGGGTGCGGTACTGAGAAGGCTGCCAAAGAGCGTATTTCTTTCTGCCCCATGTGGCTTTCCCCGAGCCCAGGCGCTGTTACAATCGCAATTCTAATGTTTTGGGCGCGCGTCTTCGTCCCCCTTCTTCTGGCCTGCGCCGTCGCCGCCATGGCCAAAAAGCCGGTCACACCGGAAGCGGCCGCCGAAAGCTCCACGCCTGCCGGCATGACGCAAGCGACCTGGTCGCCGGATAGCCGCTCCATCGCCTACTTCAAAGAAGACTGGCTGTACCTGTACGACGTCGCCACCCGGCAGCACCGCCGGCTGCTCGCGACCAAGACGCTCGAAACCACCGCCCTCGAACCGCCGAAGCCGGAAAGGTTTACCTGGGTCAACCGGCGCGTGCGCGAACTCAGACTCCAGTGGTTCCCTGAATCCGACCGGCTGCTCGTCAAGCTCAAGGGCGACCTGTTCGTCGTGCGCACCGTCGACGGCACATGGGACCAGTTGACCCAGACGCGCGAGGAGGAGGCTGACCCGCGCCTGGCGCCAAACGGCCGCCGGGTCTCCTTCCGCAAGGGGCACGAGCTGTTCGTCTTCGACATCGGATCTCGGAAGACCCGCCGGTTGACCTTCGACGCCACCGACACCCGGTGGAACGGTGAGCTCGACTGGGTCTACCCGGAAGAACTCGAGCTATCCACAGCCCAGTGGTGGTCGCCCGACGCGCGCCATCTCGCGTACCTCCAGTTCGACGTGAGCCGCCAGCCTCTTCATCCGCATGTCGACTTGCTCCCCCTGCGCGCCGTCGCTGAACCCCAGCGCTTCCCCAAGGCCGGAACCCCCAACGCCACCGTTCGCTTGGGCGTCGTGCCCGCCGCGGGCGGCCGCACCCGCTGGCTCGATCAGGCCGGCGGTGACGACGAGCTGATCGCCAGGGTCCGCTGGCTTCCGGATTCCACCGCCCTCGCCATCCAAAAACTGAACCGCATCCAGAACCGGCTGGAGCTGCGCCTGCTCCCGGCGACAGGCCGCCCGGGACGAACCCTGCTCGAGGAAACCGATCGCTGGTGGATCAACATCGCAGACGATCTCGCCTTCCTTGAAGATTCGCCCCGGCTGCTGTGGTCGAGCGAACGCGATGGCTTCCGGCACTTGTACCTCTATACGCTGGACGGCGCTGTGGAACGGCGCTTGACGAACGGGGATTGGGAGGTCACGGGCGTCCAATGCGTAGATGAGGACAACGGACTCATCTTTTATCTTTCAACCGAAGCCGGCCCGCTCGAACGCCACCTTTACAGCGTCCGCCTCGACGGCGCCGGCCGCACCCAGCTCAGCCGCGAGCCCGGCGTTCATGCCGCCAGCTTCAGTCCCGACTGCCGCTACTACCTGGACACGCACTCCCGCCACGACCAGCCGCCGCGAAAGACCTTACATGACGCGCGCGGCCGACTGCTGGACGTGGTCCAGGAAGCCGATCGCAAGCCCCTCGAAGAGTACGACATCCTGCCCGCCGAAGTGCTCCGCATCCAAGCTCCCGACGGCGCCTTGCTCTACGCCCGGCTCATCCGTCCCGCCGGTTTCCAGACGGGCCGGAAATATCCCGCCATTGCCGTCGTCTACGGCGGACCGCACTCGCAGACCATTCAGAACTCCTGGACCGGCGCTGACCTCCGCCAAGCCCTGGCCCACGCCGGCTTTGTCGTCTGGCAACTGGATAACCGCGGCTCGGCCGGACGCGGCCACCGATGGGAAGCCGAGCTCTACCGCCGCTTCGGCGAAAAAGAACTCGCCGACCAGTTGCTGGGGGTGCGCCACCTGGTCTCGCTCGGCTTCGCCGATCCCAAGCGAATCGGCATTTACGGCTGGAGCTACGGCGGCTTCCTGACCCTGTACGCGCTGCTCCACGCCCCGGGAACGTTTCGCGCCGGCGTCGCCGGTGCCCCGGTCACCGACTGGCGCAACTACGACACCATTTACACCGAGCGCTACCTCGGCCTGCCGCCGGAAAACGAGGAGGGCTACCGCCTCAGCTCGCCGGTGAACTTCGCCGACTGCCTGGAGGGCGCCCTCCTGCTGATCCACAACCTCGAGGACGACAACGTGCTGTTTCAGCACACCGTGCAAATGGCCGCCGCCCTGCAAAACGCCGGCAAGCTGTTCGAGATGATGATCTATCCGCAAAAATCCCACGCCGTCACCGGAGACGCCAAGAAACACCTCAACGCCGCCATCGTGGACTTCTTCCGCCGCCGCTTGGCTGGGCCGGAGTGAGAAAAACGAGCGGCGGCCGGCTTTTGCACGAAGGCGGCAAGCATGCGCTTCAGTGCGGTGTCGCGCTCGGCCGGTTCCGCGTCGTCCTAGGGTTTGATCAGCTTCACATCCCTGGCGATGCACAAACACTTACGAGGCCGCGTATAGCCGGTCGTTGGTGGCATGTTGCATCCAGTCCTTCTATCCTCAGCTTGTAGCAGCCGGCCACGGCCAATTGCTAGCTTCGGTTACACAGCGTTCCGAAAAGTAGCACCGCTCAACAGCGCCTGGCGGGCGGGGCGGAGCTGCCAGGATGAGTGCGCAGGGCGGCGCGTCACCCACGGCTCCCGTCACCGGACGCCTCAGACTCCGCACCAACCGGAGGAAGGCTCGGCGTCGGCGGCTGCACCCGCATGGGTGATCCGAGCCGGCGGCGCTGTTGACGTCGGCAAGCGGGAATGCAGGGGCAGGATTAGTCGGGCGCGCCGGTTATGAGTGAGGTAGTGAAAGGCCCATTGGATCGCCACCAGAATCCGGTTCTGGAACCCGACCAGATACAGCAGATGAACGAATATCCACACTACCCAGGCGGGAACGCCGCGGAGCCTAAGTCCTCCAAAGTCCGCCACGGCGTGATGTCGCCCGATGACGGCCAGCATGCCTTTGTTGCGATAGCGGAACGGCCCAATGGCCTCACCCCGCAAGCGCCTCCCGATGAGGCGGGCTACATAGGCGCCTTGCTGGATCGCCACCGGCGCCAGCCCTGGCAAGAACTCCCCATCCGCACCCCGGTACGCCGCCATGTCGCCGATTACAAAGATTTCGGGATGGCCCGCAACTGAGCAGTCTGGCTCGACGATGACCCGTCCTCGGTTGTCGAGTGCGGCCCCGCACTGGCTGACCAGGATCCGCGCTAGAGGGCTCGCCTCCACCCCCGCCGCCCACAACACCGTCCGCGCGGGAATCGTGAACTCCTCGTGTTCCCCCCGAACAACTACGCCGCGCGGCGTGATTCTCTTCACCAGAAGTCCGACGCGCGGCCGCACCCCCAAACGAATCAGCGCCCGCTCGGCCTCGGCGGACAAATCCGCAGGGAAGCCGGGCAGCACCCTCGGAGCGCCGTCGATCAACTGGATCGCTGCGTCACCCGGATTAATGTTCCTGAAGTCGCCTTTCAACGTGTCGCGCGCGACTTCCGCCAGGGCGCCGGCCAATTCCACTCCCGTCGGCCCGGCCCCTACGATGACGAAGCTCAACCACGCCCGCCGCTCCGCGGGGTCTTTCTCCTTTTCGGCGGCTTCAAAAGCGCAGAACACCCGGCTGCGGATCTCAGCAGCGTCGGCCACAGTTTTCAGACCCGGAGCGTACGGCTTCCAGGCATCATTGCCGAAATAACTCTGGTTCGATCCGACGGCGAGAATCAGGGTGTCATATGTTAGCTCTCCGTCTATGAGAAGCACCCTATGCCCCTCGACGTCCAGGTCGATCGCCTCGGCGAGCAGCACAGTGGTGTTCTTTTGTCTTCTCAGTATCCAGCGCAAGGGCGGAGCAATGTCGCCGCTCGACAGGCCGCCGGTAGCAAGCTGGTACAGAAGAGGTTGGAACAGGTGATGATTATGACGGTCGATGAGCACCACCTCGACCGGCTCCTTGCGCAACGCCTTAGCCGCGTGGAGGCCTCCGAAGCCCCCGCCCACAATAACGACCCGAGGGCGCGGTTTCTCTCGCGCAGTTGCCGCATGCTTCATCCACTCAGCTCCGGTCGCGCGCCCGGCTCCGCGCCGCCATGCGCTTTTCCGCGGCGCTGTCGCAAGAGCTCGAGAAGGGCCACGGCGTTGTTGCGGTCAGTATCCTGAGCAGAGAATAACAGCGTCACCACACCCTCGCGAGCTCGCCTTTGCAGTTCCACCAGCAACGCCGCTTTGTGACTGAGTTCTGCCCGGTAACGTTTCTTGAACTCCGGCCATCGTTCCGGCTGATGGCCAAACCACTGACGCAATTCGGTGCTCGGGGCCAGCTCTTTCAGCCAGAGGTCGACGGCTGCCCGCTCCTTGGACATTCCCCGGGGCCAAACCCGGTCCACGAGAACCCGCAGGCCGTCACTGACCTGTGGCGGATCATAAATGCGCTTCACCCGAAACATCTCTTTCCCTCCGCGCAGTACCTGTCCGTACCCCAGAGACCACCCCGGCGCCATTCGCCGCTGCGGACATCCCGAGGCGGCCGTGCCCTCCCGCGGCGGAAGTGGTTGCGGCTCGCGCCGGTTGACTGATATAAGTAGTATACAAAATACATCTTTTATCGTCAACCGGGATACCCCCATGCGCCTCACCGCGTACGCCGACTACAGCCTCCGGGTGTTGATCTACCTCGCCTTGCAGCCGACCCGGCGGGCCACAATCGAGGAGATCTCCAACGCGTACCGTCTCTCCGCCAATCACCTGATGAAGATCATCTGGAACCTGCGCCAACTGGGTTACATCGAAACCACACGGGGCCGCGGCGGAGGACTCAGGTTGGCGGGAAAGCCGGAGGAAATCAATATCGGACGCCTTGTACGGCAAGTCGAGCCCGATTTCGCGCTGACGGACTGTTTTACGGCGCAGCGCCGCCTGCATTGCAGGATCGAGCCGGCTTGCCGGCTCCGCCGGGTCTTCGAGAAGGCCGTGCAAAGCTTCTTGTCTGTTCTCGATAACTACAGCCTCGCGGATCTGGTCCGAAATGGGGCCCGTCTGAAGCCACTGTTAAACATCCGGGCGATCGAGCGTGGGCGCCTTTGAGGAGGCCGCCGGCTGAGCGCCCTTGGGGTCACCCGCCGGCGATTCGAAAATCGTCCCCCGTCTCCGCAATCCACTGCCCCAGCAGCCCGCGATGTTCACGCAGGATCTGCGCCGCCTCGGGCCGCCGGGCCAGATTGACCGTCTCGCCAGGATCCAGCTGGAGGTCGAAGAGCTGCTCCGGCCGGGCGCCGCCATTGAATGCGACGTACTTGTACCGCCGCGTGCGCAGCATCCGTCCCTGCCGCTCGTTGCCACCGTATTCCGACAGCTCGGACACCACAAAGCGCCGGTTCCACGCTCGCTGTTCGATCGCCGGACGCAAGCTGGCGCCCCGCAGGCCGGGCGGCGCCGGAATCCCGGCATAGTCGCACAGTGTCGGCAAGACGTCCAGCCCGGAAACCAGCGATCGGCTGTCTACCAGCCCGCGCGCTTTCACGCCCGCGCCGGCGACGATCAGCGGCACTTTCGCCGTCTCCTCCCACAACGCCGCCTTCTGGGTCCAGCGGTGTGAGCCCTGCCCCTCGCCGTGATCGGCGGTCAGCACCACCAGCGTGTTCGCCTCCAGCCCGCTCAGCTTCAGCGCCGACAGCACGCGCCCGATCTGCCGGTCCACGTCTTCCACCATCCGATAATAGTCGTGCAAGTAAAAGCGCCAGTCGTCGAGCTTCCACTCGGAAGAAATCTTCAGGGAGTTGGACATCAGGTTATAGTTCCCGGTGCGGTGGTACTGCAGGTACTCCGGCTCGTCCGGATCGATGGCCATGTTCAGCCGCGGCGGCGGAAACCGGGATGGGTCTTCATACTCCCGCGTCCCCGGATGCGCGCGGATCCAGCTACAGATGTCGTGCGGATTCATGAAGGAGGCCACCAGCAGAAACGGCTGCTTCGGCTTCTCCGTCAGAAACCTCGCTGCCGCCGTTGCCAGCGGCTCGTCCATCCGCGCCCCCAGCGAGTTGCCGCCGATAAGGTAGTCAAACCCCGGCGGCTCCTGGAAGCTTTTCGGCAGATGCCACTTGCCTCCATACACCGTCGCATAGCCGTGCTCGCGGAAATGCTCGCCCATCGTCGGCATCCCCGCCGCGATGGCCCGGCCGTTGACCCGCACCCCGGTTTCGTGCGGCATGCGCGACGTCATCAAGCTGCTGCGCGCCGGCGAACAGACCGGGTAGGTGCAGTAGGACTCGGTGAAGCTGGCCCCCCGGGCCACCAGCGAGTCCATCGCCGGCGTCTGCAAATGGCGGTTGCCGTGGGCGGACAGTGCGCAATTTGACTGCTGGTCGGTCAGGATCAGAATCAGGTTCGGGCGTCCCGACGCCGCCCCGGTCAGAATGGCCGGCGCGCTCGCCGTGCTCGCCAGAAAAGTTCGCCGGTTCATTCTCCGCATCGCCGTTATTATCTCAACTGCCCGTCGGTCTTATAATTTGCATTCGTGCTCATTTTCGTTCTGCTGCTGGCGCTCCCCGCCGCCGCCGATACAGACGCGGCCGAACGCCTCCGCCGTGAATTCCGCAACCCCCCACGCGAGTACACCCAGGTCCCTTTCTGGTTCTGGAACGGCGATCTGAACAAAGACGGCGTCCGCCGCCAGATCCACTCGATGGACAAGCGGGGCGTTCACGGCTTCGTCATCCACGCGCGGATGGGCTTGTCCAAGGAAATCGGTTATATGACTCCGCGCTGGCTCGACCTCGTCGCCTTCGCTGTCGAGGAGGCCAAACGCCGCAACATGATCGTTTACCTGTATGACGAAGGCATGTATCCGTCCGGCTCGGCCCACGGCAAGGTGGTTGAGCAGCGGCCCGACCTCGCTTCTCAGGGCCTGCGGATGGACGCCGCCGACTTCGACGGCCCGTTACGGGCTCACGCCGGCGCGGCCGATCACGCGGTCTTGCTCGAGCGCGCTGGCCACGGCAAGTATAAGCCGCCCGGCCGCGTCGTCACACCTGGTGCCGACATCGAAATCCCGGCCGGCCGCTGGACACTGTTTCGCTTCACTCGAACGCCAAGCGGCGGCGTCATCCGCGGCGTCCATTTCGATGAAGAGGACAACCTCCCGAACGCTCCCCCGTCGGCCGACCTGCTGAACCCGGAGGCCACCGCTCGGTTCATCGCCGCCACCCACGAAGTCTACTGGCGGCGCCTCCGCCCATACTTCGGCACGACCATCCGCGGGATCTTCACCGACGAGCCGAGCATCCTCGGCCGCCGTGCGAAAAGGGGACTTAGACCGTGGACAGGCGGCCTGCTTCCGCAAATCAACAAGCACGTGGGCTACGATTTCGAGCCCTATCTTCCGTTTCTCTGGGTCGAAGCCACGGGCGGCCTCGAAAGAACCATCCGCGCCGACTACAAAAGGGCCCTCGCCGCCGTGCTGAATGAAACCTATTACAAGCCCATCTCGGATTGGTGCGCCGCGCACCGCATTGCCCTTACCGGCCATCCGAGCGGCGGCGGCGACATGCTCCCGCAGATCTATTTCCAGCAGCCCGGCCAGGACGTCGTCTGGCGCTGGGTCCTGCCCGGGCCCACGGCGCTGGAGGGCGAGCAAAGCCTCACCGGCAAGACCGCTTCCAGCATGGCTCTGCATCTGGGCCGCGACACCGTCGTCAACGAGTGTTATGGCGCCTACGGCTGGCGGCTCACCATGAGCGAGATGAAATGGCTCGCCGACTGGCTGTTCGTGCGCGGCGCCAATCTCCTCATGCCTCACGCCTTCTATTACTCAACCGCCGGGCCGCGGCTGCACGAACGCCCGCCGGACCTGGCCTGGTCCAACCTCTGGTGGGAGCATTATGGCCGCTTCTCCGCTTACACCAACCGCATCTCTTGGCTGATGCGTGGCGGCACGCCGGTCGCCGACGTGGCGATCCTCGCTCCAGGCGGCGTCGCTCCGTGGCGTGCGGCGCGGGCGCTGTTCGAGTCACAGATTGACTTCTACTACCTCGAAGAGTCCTTCCTGGATCGCGCCAACGTGCACGGCGGCCGCCTTCACACCGGCGGCGCCTCCTACGCCGTTGTGGTGCTGGACGGCCTGAGTGACGTACGGCCGGAGACCCGTCGCCGCATCGAGAAGCTGCTGCGCGGGGGCGTCAAGGTGATCGCCTGCGACTCAGAACTGAATCCTCATCCGTTGGCTGCCGGCGCTCGGCCACTCGAGGCCCAGCCGGCCCGCGCCGCCTCCACCCAAGAGCTCCTGAAGATGCTGCACCAACTCCTGCCGCTTGATCTCCAGGCCGATCCGCCCGTGCCCGACCTGCGCTACACCCACCGCGTCAAGGACCGTGTTCACTTCTATCTGCTGACCAACGAGGGGAACGAGCGCCTCCGGACCTGGGTGACCGTCCGCCAGCTCGGTGTCCCGGAGATCTGGAATGCCGAGACCGGCGAGACATCGTTCCCTGAGACAGTTCGCCGCGAGGAGAACCGCATCCGGCTTCGGATCGACCTGCATCCGCGTAACTCCACCATCCTCGCCTTCACCGGCCGCGAAGCGGCTCCTGCGGCTCCGCCTCCAGAGCCCGACGAGATCCCCCTCCCCTCCGACGGCTGGACGCTCAGCGTCGCCGGCCGGCTCTTCCGCAATATCCGTCTCGGCTCTTGGACGAACTTGGCCGGCCTCGACTCTTTCTCCGGCACAGCGTGGTACGAGCGCGAAATCAGAATTCCGCATCACCCGGGCAAGCGTCTCGTCATCGATCTCGGCGACGTGCGCGACTTCGCTGCGCTAGACATCGGCGGCAAGCGCTACAGCGTCCGGCTGTGGCCGCCGTACCGCTTCGACATTTCGGGACTCTCACCCGGGTCTACACAGACCGTGCGAATCGCTGTCACCAATACCCGCGCCAACGAATTGACCAAAGAGAAACTGCCCTCCGGTCTGCTGGGCCCGGTCCGGCTGCTCGTGGTGGGCGCCAGCCGGTAGCGCCCGCTCGCTCCGTCTCTAAAACACGTACTTCAGCCCGAACGGAATCCGCCGCGGCTCATCGGCCGAGGTGATCTTGCCCACGTTGGCCGTCCCAAAGGCCGTGTTCGGACGCCCGAA